>ENA-OPSQ01002018-OPSQ01002018.1-human-gut-metagenome-genome-assembly--contig:-NODE-2018-length-12281-cov-2.511860_pt1 | contig 12281 bp, 11 predicted proteins | sample MGYA00241456_ERZ501904 | MGnify/ENA primary metagenome ERZ501904 (study PRJEB25962, sample SAMEA2042452) | human gut metagenome | biome: human gut; feature: human-associated habitat; material: faeces...
TCCAATCAGCGTATTATACAGTTCTTCATACCGTCTCTTCGAAACTCCCCATGAAAGATCCTTCTCCATCGCTCTCGTTATCATATGATCCCAAATCTCTGGCTGTTCAAAGTAAATGTACTTACTGTAGTTTACTGTATTGATGAGTTCATCTCCATTGTAGTTGCTGAAGGAGAATCCGTCTCCGGTATCCTCGAATTCATTCAGAGGTATAACGGTATCTTTTAATCCACCTGTCTCGCGGACAATTGGAATTGTTCCGTAATGGAAAGCGATAATCTGTGTTAATCCGCATGGTTCGAATAAGGATGGCATTAAGAAAGCATCTGCTGCCGCATACAGTTTATGTGCTAAATCATCGGAATAGAGGATGTTAGCAGAAACTTTATCAGAGTTACACCATGCATAATAACGGAACATTTCCTCGTATGAAGGATCACCGGTTCCGATTACGACAATCTGTGTATTATCATCCATGAGACGATCCATTGCGTAGCGTACAAGATCGAGACCTTTCTGGTCTGTCAGACGGGAAATGAGTCCGATCATGTATTTGTTCGGATTCACTTCAAGGCCAAGCTGTTTCTGGAGTTCTGCTTTATTCGCAGCCTTTCCCTCCCGATGGTTATATTCTGAATAGTTCCGATAGAGCTTTACATCATTTGACGGATCATATAAGGAGTAATCGACACCATTTACAATGCCAAAAAGGCTCTGGTTGCGTGCACTTAACAATCCGTCTAATCCTTCGCCATAGTATGCTGTCTGAATCTCCTGTGCGTAAGTGTTACTTACGGTTGTGACAAAGTCGGAATAAACGATTCCACCTTTGAGCATGTTCGCATCTTTTTTGAACTCTAACTTATCTGGTGTAAAGAGATAATCTGGAAGTCCGCTTAAACCTTTCATTGTATTGATATCCCATACACCCTGGAAACGAAGATTATGAATTGTCATCATTGTCTTAATACCCCAGAAGAATGGGTTTGCCGCAAATTCTGTCTTTAAGTAAACTGGAATTAATCCTGTCTGCCAATCATGACAGTGAATCAAATCTGGGCGGAAATCAATAACTGGAAGGATAGAAAGAACTGCTTTACAGAAGAAAGTAAATTTTTCTACGTCAGTTCTTGTATCGGAATATGGCTCCCTTGCTACCAAGTAATCTAAGTTATCAATAAAGTAATAAGTAATGCCATTGTAAACGTACTTCATAATGCCCACATATACGTTTGGAATGTATGGCCCTACTCCCATATAAAAATGAGTAACATACTCAAAATTGTTCCGGTACTCTTCTGGGATTCCGCGGTAATTTGGCATTACAACACGTACATCCCACTCATTTTTGTCAAATTCCTTTGGTAATGCTCCTACTACGTCTGCGAGCCCGCCTGTTTTCATAAAAGGTACGCATTCAGAAGCTGCAAACAGAATCTTTTTCATAGTAATCCTCCCTGTATTGTCTTATATTGTAATACTTATATTTTACAATATATTTCATCATAATACCATGTTTATTTCTGGCTTTTCAGAAAAGATGTTAAGAATTTTAAGAACTTTTCCATTTCCTCATCTGTTCCGATTGTGATTCGCAGATAGTTATTAATGCGAGGCTTATCAAAGTAACGCACATAAATATCTTTTTCTCTGGCTGCTTCAAAGATTTCCTTTGCAGGTACTTTCGGATGGGAAGCGAAAAGGAAGTTTGCCTTGGAATCCGGGAAGGTGAAGCCAAGTTTTTTCATCTCTGCTTTGAACCATTCTCTTGTGTTTACAATTTTTTCTACAGTTTCTTTAAAATACACATCATCCTCGATGGATGCAGTTCCAAGAAGGATGGACGTGCGGTTCATTGTGTAGGAGTTGAAGGAATATTTCACATCATTTAAAGCCTTGATTAATTCTGCAGAACCCATTGCGTAACCGATACGCATTCCTGCCATGGAACGGGACTTGGAAAATGTCTGCACAACTAAGAGATTCTCGTATTTGGAGAGAAGTTCCTGTGCGCTGTGTCCTCCAAAGTCTACATAGGCTTCATCAACGATAACAATAACATCCTGATTATGAGAGATAATGTCCTCAATCTCATCAAGTGGCATTAACACACCTGTCGGTGCGTTTGGGTTCGGGAATACGACTCCACCGTTTTTCCAGTAGTAGTCATCTTTTTTAATCATAAAGTTCTCATCTAATGGCTTTTTATCATATGGAATCTTGAATAAATCAGCCCAAACATCATAGAATGAGTAAGTGATATCCGGGAAAAATATCGGCTTTTCACTATTAAAAAATGTAAGAAAAGCCATGGCGAGTACATCATCGGAGCCAACTCCGACAAAGACCTGACTGCTGTCTAATCCCTTATATTTTGCGATTGCCTCTACTAACATTCCAGCTGTCGGATCTGGATAAAGACGCAGTTCTTCTGTTTCAGCACAGATTTTTGCACACTGTTCTTTTACCTTCGGTGAAGGCGGATAAGGATTCTCATTGGTGTTTAACTTTATTACATTTGCTTTTTTTGGCTGTTCACCTGGTACATAAGGAACAACCTGTCTGATATTTTTCTTCCACTCCTGCATAATTTTTAACGCTCCATTTCCTGTAATTTGCTTAATTTTGCTGCCTGATCTGCTGCTGTTAAGCTGTCGATAATTTCATCGAGATCACCATTTAAAATGTCATCGAGACGATGGAGAGTTAACTTGATTCTGTGGTCTGTTACACGTCCCTGTGGGAAGTTGTAAGTACGAATCTTCTCTGCACGGTCACCAGTACCAATCTGGCTCTTACGAAGTTCTGCCTCTGCATCATGTGCTTTAGACTGCTCTAAATCATACAGACGGGCACGAAGTACTTTAATTGCCTTATCTTTGTTCTTAAGCTGTGATTTCTCATCCTGACAGGAAATAACGATACCTGTTGGGATATGTGTTAATCGAACAGCGGAGTCGGTTGTATTTACACACTGACCACCATTTCCTGAAGCACGGAATACATCGAATCGGCAATCGTTCATATCAAGCTGTACATCTACTTCTTCTGCTTCTGGCATGATTGCTACTGTGATTGTAGAAGTATGGATACGTCCGCCGGACTCTGTTGCAGGGATACGCTGTACACGGTGAACTCCACTCTCGTACTTCAGGCGGGAATACGCGCCCTGGCCATTAATCATAAAGGAAACTTCTTTGAATCCTCCGATACCGTTCTCATTCACATCAATGAACTCTGTTTTCCAACGTTTAGATTCGGCATAGTTTTTGTACATACGATAAATCTCAGCAGCAAATAATGCAGCCTCATCCCCACCGGCACCGGCACGAATCTCAACGATAACGTTCTTATCATCGTTAGGGTCTTTTGGAAGAAGGAGAACCTTTAATTCCTCTTCATACTGCTCTACATTCTTCTTTGCTTCAGATAATTCCTCTTTCAGAAGCTCACGCATTTCCTCATCGTGTTCTTCCTCAAGCATCTCTACACTGTCTTCGATTGTCTGTTTTGCTTCTTTATATTCTTTATATTTTTCTACGATAGGAGCCAGCTCATTTTGCTCTTTCATCAGATTGCGGAATCGATTCTGGTCGCTAACTACATCTGGTTCACTAAGTTCCTGCATAACCTCATCGAGACGTTTTACAAGATCCTCTAATTTATCAAACATCTTTATTCCTCCTGTTTTCTTGCGCTTTTATAACTATAACTTTTATTCATAACCATTCAAGTTTATTGCTGTGCCTTCTTATACCTTGATAACCATCTATGTTCCAGATTTACATTTTCTTAAACTTTAAATGACTATCCAGATTTTATTTTTATGTGTTCTTAAATAGTTATATCTTTTATCATACTTCACTGTTACCCAAACTGCATATCTATTTTAAATCAGATTATTATAGCAATTACTTCCTACTATATATGCCCGTCACGATTCGGTCAAGTCCTGCAAGATCTTTATGCACTTTTACTTCGGAAAATCCTCTCTCGTTCATAAGATGGGTTAAGTCTTCTCCCTGTTCTGCCCCGATTTCAAAATAAATTCGTCCATCTGGATTCAGGTAATCAGGCGCCTCATTTATAATTTCTCGGTAAAAGCTAAGACCATCTGCTTCGCCATCAAGGGCGAGTCGCGGTTCGTGTTCTTTTACTTCTGGCATCAAGCCTTCGATTACTTCTGATGGGATATACGGTGGATTCGATAAAATGTAATCGAATCTGCCTTCGATATTTTCGAAAAGATTGCCTTTGATTAAGGTAACACCTGCATCCAGGTTCTGTGCATTCTTTTTTGCTACAGATAACGCCCCCTCAGAAATATCTGCAAGAGTCACTTCGGTATCCGGGCAAAGCTTTGCTACAGAAATGCCGATACAGCCGCTTCCAGTGCATAAATCCAGCACTTTGACTTTCTGTTCATTTTTCTGATCTGCTGTATTATTAGACTCACATCGGTTCTGTGTCTTTCTATTCCGAATATCTTCCACCGCCAGTTCCACCAGACATTCCGTATCCTGTCTCGGAATCAGCACTCGTTCATCCACATAGAAATCATATCCCATAAATTCGCATTCACCCATAAGATACTGCAAAGGCACTCGCTGCTCTCTTTGTTTCAGAACACTTTCTAACTCTGCTAAAAGTTCTTCCTTTACCTCCCCATTCGGGTTCATATAAAATTCAGCTCTGTCGATATGAAGTTTCCAGTCAAGAAATGCCCAGCTTTCATATTCAAAATCTTCAATCCCTGCATTTTGCAGTCGTTCTCGTATATTTATTAAAACTTCCCGGATTGTCATAGCTAATCCTCCAGTTCGCCGTTATGCATTGCCCGAAGATACTCTCTCCAGTCAAAAACGCCTTCTACTGCCTTAATTGCAACTTCCATCATTTCCTCATCTGGCTCTCTTGTTGTAAAATACTGCAAGTACAATCCTGGTTTACTTAACGTATTCACAATCTTCGAATCGCTTCTTCCTGCCAGACGAATAAATTCATAAGAAATACCTGCCACAACCGGAACGAGAAGGATTCTCAGCACAAACTTCCATACTAAGCTGTCCACACGAATAAACATAAATACGACAATGCTGACAATCATAACAATAAGCAGAAAACTGGTTCCACAACGCTTATGAAGCCTCGAATACTTTTTAATATTTTCCGGTGTCAGATCTTCACCGTGTTCCAGACAGTTAATCGTCTTATGTTCTGCACCATGATACATGAACACCCGCTTTATATCTTCCATTTTAGATATGAGCCATATATATATAAGAAATAATGCCACACGTATGATTCCTTCAATCAGGGTACGTATACTGTAAGATGGCAGAAATCCTTTCATCAGATTCGTAAGGAAAAATGGAAGTACCATAAAAATTCCAAGCGCCAATATAACAGAAATGACCATTGTGATTCCCATCAGAACGCTTTCTAACTTATCTCCAAAAATTTTTGTAAAAAACTGTTCCACTTTTCCCGGCTCATAATCCTCTTCCTCATAAAAAGAAGAAGAATAGGATAATGTTTTTAATCCGATATATAAAGACTCTCCAAAGTTAACAACTCCACGTATGATTGGTAAGCCAAGAACCGCATAACGACTTCCCAGGCTTTTATACTCGTCCGTCATTACTTCTATTTCATGATCTGGTTTCCGAACAGCAACTGCATAACGGTCAAGATTCTTCATCATGACCCCTTCCATTACTGCCTGTCCTCCAATACTTGTCTTTTTCAAAGAGCACCTCCTTTCAAGAATGCCTCGCATTCTTGCTGCAAGATGTGTGTCATCTCACATCTGGTATAACCAAAATTAGGCGACGGTACAACATCACAACATTCTCTGTGATACATTGCACCGCCGCCTAATTTAAAACCTTACGGTTATTAATTCTGATTCATGCCATATTTACGATTGAACTTGTCAATACGTCCACGAGCCTTAGCAGCTTTCTGCTGTCCTGTGTAGAATGAATGACATTTAGAACAAATTTCTACATGGATGTCTTCTTTAGTAGAACCTGTAACGAATTCGTTACCGCAGTTACATACAACCTTTGCCTGATAGTATTTTGGATGGATTCCCTCACGCATCTTATTCACCTCTTCCAATATATGTTTCATTAATTATATTCAATAGTTATCTTATTTCAAACAGCGTTCTTATTATACCATAACAGTATGTAGAGTGCAAGAACTTTTTACTTCTTTTTAATCAATTCTTTTTAATTAAATTTATTGTGGTTTTTAAAAAGAATCTTTCCTGCCCATTCCATATCAACTTTCATAAAGCTGTCCATGGAATGTTCTTTAATTGCATCTTTGTACTTATCCTCCACCTGACGGTAAAACTCTCTTGTCAGCGGAATCTTTCCTATTCCTTTTTTCTGGAAAAAGACTAAAAAACAATAGTTATCTCTATTATAATCAAAAAGAATATGTAAGGCAAAGCATGGAGAGTATTCTTGCAATAGATAAACCATGTGATTGGGAAATTCAAAAGTGTGTCGTCTTCCATTTCCTTTTTCATCTGGTCAATATACATGATTTTGATAATCTCAATCACACGATCATCTAAATGATTATCGGCAATCATAATCTTTTCTTTTAAATCATTAATATTATCTACTAGACGTTTATCTATACCCCTTTCCTGTTCAAGCTCCGCAATCTCTGCTTTAATCTCTGCATTCATGACCGGTGCCATGTAAATCATAATATTTCTTCGGCTATCCACATATAAACTGTCATATGTAAGCGGTGCCATATACTCACATTCTTCACAGCTAAACTGGTACAGCCGGTTCTTCATAATTTCTTCTTTTAATTTTGCCTTCTCTGTTACATTAATAACCTTATACTTTCTAAGGGAATGCTTATGCCCGCACTTTGGACATTCTAATTCTTCCATCGCATAACTTGTCAGTCTTTTGCCTTCCATACTACATTTTCCTCCAACACCTGCAAATATATTTACAAAAAAAGTAAAAAGATATCTGCCTTTTTCTAACTCTTATAATAGGATGATTTTGCCATACAGTCAAGAAAGAATACACCTCTCACAAACCACATATTTATCTCCATACATCCATCTGTAACCAAAAAAGGACTTCCCGGAAGGAGGAGGCATCCGAACCTTCCGGGAAGTCCTTTTAGTTTAAACGCAGATCATATTTCCTGTTTAACGAGTCACAATCTTTTGTTTAGAAATCTTACTGAAAATTTGCTTGCCATTATACTTTACATACGAACGTACTTTGAAACGATATCTTCTGTAACGTTTGAAGTTTACATTATTTGTTGTGATTTTTACAGAAATTGTCTTTTTCTTTGCATTTTGTACAACTTTAGACTTTCTATCACGGGTAAATTTCTTCTTTTTACTGTCATACTTATAATATTTTTTACCCTCAATCTTTCCAACAAGTTTAAACTTCTTCGTCTGCCACATGTACTCATAGAGTTGATATCCTTTAACATTACGTTCTGTTTTAAGCTGAATTGCTGCCTTTGTCGTTCCAGCTTTCTTTACAGATGTAATCTTTGGAGTCTGCGGCTTTGTAACAGCAGATGCACAATTAGATACCTGTCCATAAATTACTTTTTTATTTAAAGATACACCATATGCTTTTACAAGATATCTGTATACCGTTCCTGGCGTACGCTTCTTATCTGTATAGGCAGTCTTCTTTCCTCTGTCGTATCTGTGACTTCTTTTCCATCAAGCTTCCAGCCTTTGATATGACAGAATTTATTGGATACTGCAGTAAACTTGATACTTGTTCCATATGCTGCTGAAATTTCTCCATCGGTCTTTTCCTCTGTATCTTTACCAACAAGAAGTTTACCCTGCTCATTGTTTACTTTATAAGTTACTTTATAAGAAACAACTTCTGGTATCTCTTTTGCACCACTTGGAACAGTAAATGTAAATGTATCACCATTTTCTCCGTCTACAGCCTTTCCATTTACTTTGCAGCAGCTTACCTTATATCCGGTATCCGGCTGTGCTGTAATATCTACCGTTGCTCCGGAAGCAAGAACAAATCCAGTTTCAATATTGGCAATCTGATCTACCTTTCCTGCCACTGCACTGACGATCTTTCCGTTTGCTCCATCAATCGTCTACCATTTACCACCTTTTTCTCTTCGCTGCCATTTGTAATTAGTTGCTCTGTAATCAGAAGCCGTACTCGACAGATCTGCCTTAAATACAGCACTTCCACCAATCTTTACACTTGTATCTTCCGGATCAGTAATTGTGACGGTTCCCATCTTCTCCGGAAGTGTCGTAACGATAAGCTTCTCACTGAAAACGGATTCTCCGGAGATTGCATCTCCTTTCTTTCCTTCTTTATAAGCCTTGATTGCATAAGTATAGGATGTATCTGGTTTTAATCCTGTAACTTCGTATGTACTCTCTGTTCCATCGACTGTTCCGATCTGAATATCACTTCCATCAGAATAAATCTGATAAATACGATATTCATCAGCTCCTCTTTCTCCTGCATCCCATGTAATCTTCGCAGAATCAGATGTTACACTCTCTACTGCCAGATTTTCCGGTGGAGACGGAGGTGCGATAACATTCGTAAGCACATAACCAAGAACCGGTATTTCTGTACCATTTACCTTTGTTGTCCAATGTGCAAATTTCCAGTTAAAATCATAACCTTCTACCTGTTTACCTGTAACTGCACCCGTCTTTGTAATCGCCTCTGTATTAATCGTAGACTGCGATTCCGAATAAGTTGTACCGGCACCGCCTCCTGCTTTTACTCCAAATACAAGTCCATAAGCAGTAAACGAAGCATTCAGGTCATAGGTAAATGTCTTTTCCTGTTCTGTCTCTGTTGAAAATTCCTGTGTTACCGTTCCTTCCTTTCCATACTGGGTAGTTATTTTGCTTTCTGCCACATTATTAAGACCCGCTGTACTTGAACGGTAAGAGAATGGATTGCCCGGTGTGGCAAGTGTTCCATCTGCGATTTCTTCCAGTTCATAGCTTTGAGCTGCCTCATTATACTCATCCACCGGAAGCATACTTGTCAGCAGAGTACCCTGTCTCGCAAGTACCATCGTATCTTTTGTTCCTTTAATTTCATACCGATATGTTGTAACCGGTCTTCTGTAAACAATAACCTGATTTTCTCCCGTATCATTGGAGTAATTTAAGGAAAATTTCTTTGTCGTACTCGTAGCAGTCTCCCAGGTATATCCCTGTTCTACACTCGTCTCAAAGCCGGCACCGCATACAAAGCCGGCACAGATATCATCAACAGACCACTCAAAACCAGCTACGATATTCGTGGTAAGTCCCTCTGCTGTTGATACAGAAGTTCCCTCTCCATTCTCCTTACCATAAGCTGTTTCACTATTGCCGATATCTCCCTCGTCTACCTCAGAAAAATATGGAGTTGATTCAAGAAGTGCAAGCACTTCCGGCTCTGTATATGTTAAAGATACGTCTTTAATTCTTGCGATCGTACTGTCTGAGTCAATATCTGGTGCACATAAAGATGTGTACGCATTCCCCTTCTTACTAATACGATATCCTGTTGAGTTACACTGCCAGAAAGATTTACCTGTCTTTTTGTATGTATAGGTCTTATAGAAATATTGATTTTTTGATGCTCGTTTCTGACAGGTTGTAAATACAATCTGTTCCCTGCCTTCTTCATTGCCGGAAAAATTACCGGATACTGCATCCTGTACCAATCCATTTGTAATGATAGAGGTACCAATTCCATTATCACTGTGATTAAAATAATCCGTACGGTATTCCTCATTAAGACCTTTCCCTGCTTCATAGGTATATATCGTATCCATAATCAGTACAGAGGCTTTTGCGTTCACACCATCTGCAGCAAAGGTATCTACAACGACCAGGGACTGCACGTCATCTCTGTAATGTCCATCCTTTGTAAATCCACTGACCTGTGGCTGTCCATTACTTCCTATTGCTGGTACTTCACTTTTCGCATACGTTCCTATTGCAGAATTACCTTTTTTAGTTGTTTTACTACAAGATGTTACATATGCACCGATATCATGGGTCAGATCTGAATCTTTATTTGTTTTCTTATCTACCCATCCTGCTGTGATAATCTCCGGATAGTCCGCACCGCTGCCGGTCATAACAAGATTACCTACAGAAGAAGATGCCCAGCGGAGTCTCTGATTACCATTATTATATCCTTTGGTATCTAACTCAAAAGTTTTATTCCAGTAAGACTTTTCTTCCTCTGTGATATTATCATAAATAAACATTCTCGACTGGCGGTTATTTACATCCGCCTTCGTATTATTCATTCCTGCTGTGACAACAAGCTCATCTACGCTATCTTTGTCTGTATCTGCTGTTGTCATCTGAACAACTGGTGTATTTCTGAATACTTTTCCGTTATTTGAATGTTTTGTTGCTATATTCCCTGTACCTAAAATATCAAATATATTGCAGACAGTTCCTGTTTTCTCTAACTGCATATTACTTCCGATAGAGAACTCCCACAACTGAGGCTGTTCACTATCCGATTCCATCAACGGAGCATAGGCTATAACTGTATCCTTTCCATCTCCGTTAAAATCGCCTGCTGCTACAGAAACAAATCCTGTATCTTCAAATGCATCTGCTTGTTCCAGATAATCAAGAGTTTTTTCCCCTCCAATAGCATAAGTATTACTTACTCTGTTTCCGTCTTTATCTGCAATATAAAGCTCCAGACGCTTTCCTCCAAGCCAGTAGCCAAGAACAGCCACATAGCGCTTCTGCCCTTCACCCTCTGCATCGACAGGTGCCGTATCCATAATGGTAAATCCGTTTTTGTTCCCTTCCTCTTTTTTACCTATCCGAGTTCCGTCTGTTATGCTTCCAATGGAACCTTCTTTATGATCTCTGTCATTACTGTTCTCATCCTGCGTTTTTGCTGTCGTTTCCGCTGCTTTCGCTGGTAAAGTTACCTGCGGAAAGAATGGAATGATTAAGGCTAACACAAGAAAAATACTTAAAAATCGTTGCTTCATACTTTCTCTCCCTTTCTTTTTGATACTTTTAGTCCCATTTTTATTTTTACAAAAAAACGCAAAAAATGTCAATATATTTGTGCAGAATGCCAGTTTTTTGAAAAAAATTTACTTGTGTGGCGAAAGAAAGGCCAAAGTCAGCTCCCTGTCAATCAGAAAAGCATTGTTAACTTATTTTTTTATTTCTGGTTGACAATTTGTTCTACTTCTTTTATAATGGAGCCAGTTTTATTTTTAACAATACATTTTAGAGAGGAAATTATCATGTCTGCTGTTACTACTACAAAGAAAAAATCTTTTACAACATTCCAGATGGCACTCATCGCTGTTATGGCTGCCATCACCTGTATTTTAGGACCACTCTCCATCCCGATTCCAATCAGCCCCGTTCCGATTTCTTTAACAAATCTGGCAATTTACCTGACTGTATGTCTGCTTGGCTGGAAGTTTGGAACAATAAGTTATCTGATCTATCTTCTTATTGGTATTGCAGGACTCCCTGTTTTCTCCGGTTTTAGTTCTGGTTTTGCAAAGCTTTTAGGACCTACTGGCGGATACCTGATCGGATTTATTCCAATGGCAATCATCTGTGGATTTGCTTTTGAAAAGTTTTCTAACCGCGGAATGCAGATTGTCGGTCTTGCCATCGGTACTATTGTTGCTTACATTTTTGGTACGGCATGGCTTGCCCTCGAGGCACACCTTACCTTTTACCAGGCATTGCTTGCCGGAGTAATTCCATATATCCCTGGTGACCTTGTGAAAATCATTCTCGTTGTCCTTGCTGGACCGATTGTTAAAAAAAGATTACAATCTGGCGGCTTTCTTTTGTAAGCACTATTTTTTCTAATACTTTTTCAAAATATTTTGCTATACATTTTTGAAGAAAATGCAAAGAAAAACCACATTTATCGATGATATTTTATCATTTGATGTGGTTTTTTCTGTCTTTTTTATAAATTAATGCTCTCTTCCTGCTTTCTTTTGCAAATTGTTATTATTATAACATTTTTATTGTAATGATAATAAATTATCATTTCTTTTCAAATTTTTTCTCATATGATATAATCGCGTCATTGAGACTATTTTTTGCTATCGGGGCAATATCCCTGTGAATGGAGGAGATTATGAGTAGACTTGAGGTCAGAAAAAAAAGCAAGGCCCAGTTAGTCGTTGACAATCTATACGAAGATCTGGAACGCCGAATTATTGCCAGTCCTCCCGGACTGTGTCCTGTTGATATGACT
>ENA-OPSQ01002027-OPSQ01002027.1-human-gut-metagenome-genome-assembly--contig:-NODE-2027-length-12220-cov-2.627045_pt1 | contig 12220 bp, 14 predicted proteins | sample MGYA00241456_ERZ501904 | MGnify/ENA primary metagenome ERZ501904 (study PRJEB25962, sample SAMEA2042452) | human gut metagenome | biome: human gut; feature: human-associated habitat; material: faeces...
TTACTCGAACCCCACTGGGCCGATACCGTCAATGCGGCTTTATTTGATCGTGTTGCCGATGACAGATAAGCTACCCTGTTCAATGCGGCGCTTGCCGATGATACGGGTCTTCTTCTTGTGTTTGTATTGGCTTCTTCTTCTTTATAGTCTCTGAACGAAAAGTTTCCAGCTACATAAGCATCTCCTTTAAGGCCAGTGTCACCAGATACTGAAAGAGTTCCCGAAGTAGTCAGGTTCTTTCCCATTGAACAACCGTTTGTATATACTGCATTTGCATTTAAACGAACTGCACCATTCAAAAATCTTAGAATATATCCATCCCATTGGTGGCTGGTATCACCCTCCATCCAGAGATCTTCCACTCCGCCGCTCTTTTCTGCTGCATAAATTCCGTACTTACCGATTTTTAAAGCTTTCCAGTTGTTTGCGTCTGTATAATCCGTATACATAGTGATGCCGGAACTGTCAGTAAGTACTTTTCTTTTTTGACCGGTCGAATCATAGAAGAACATTCCGCTCTTATTAATTCTTATGACTATGTTGTTATCAGAATTTCGAAACGACGTTCCTCCGGACGACATCCGGCCTATCTCCACCCCTTCGTCGTCAAGGAGGATCAGAAGCCCGTTCCCGTTGTTCTGTCCACCGAGTGTCAGTGTTCCTCCGAGCGCCGCATTGAAAGACACATACAGCTCATTGTTCAGATAGTATAGTCCTTTCCAAACTCCGTTATTAGACAGAATTTTTACAATATCTTTCTGAGATAAAGCAGAAACGTCAAGTGCTACCGGGAACGTCTGCTGATCACACAGTATAGTTTTTTCTTTATCGGCATAAGCGCTGGCCCTTATCATGTCATGTGCTTCAAGAGACAGCGTATTCAGCTGAATCTGGATCAGCTTCATCGAGGTGCTGTATGTGCTTATATCTTCCCAGGAAGAGCCATTATCAACACTTTTTTCGATAGTCCACCAGGCATAAAAGTTTTTAGCATCTTCCTGACCATCTCTATAGTAAGGCCTCAGGTTCAGAACATTCGGAGTAATCTTCTTGCCAGCTCCCATTAGCAAAATGTCAGCATCGGCTTGGATAAAATATGTTCTTCCGGCTGTACCCTGTTCTCCGGCGTACTGTTTAGCTATCGTGAATCGTTTCGATACTGACAGGTTCTCAAGATAAGTAGCTCTTATATCAATCCAGCCACTGTCGGCAGTTAAGCTTTCAACTGTATACGTATGTTCAACTTCGTCCCAGGATCCCGAGATGTTCTGAGATTCGGTTATAGTGTACGAACAGTTCTCCGTGATATCCTGTGCGCCGTACATCACCGTAGCCTGAGTTGAGCATTCTGGAAAGCTGCTATAATTCCCATCAGAATCAACAGGAATCCCCTGGTACTCATTATTCAGCTGAATAGTCATGTTCTTCGCAGAAGCAGAGAACTCTTTTAATGTCTCATCGAGTGTTTTTCCACCGCCGATCTGCACGTTTCCGCTGATATATACTGTTCCGGCGTCCATGTCAGCTTCAAAAATTACATTTTTATCTTTATCTTTTACCAGGATCGTTCCGGCATTAATATAGTCAGCGTTAATACCCTCCGCATATAAAAGTCTCGTGATAGTCTCTCCGTCAAGGGTTATACCGTATGGATACGTTTTGCCTCCATCATTGCTGATTCCGATCGCTTCAGATGTAACTTTAATAACGTTAGATGATTCTTTTAGTGTAGGCTTGTCATGTAGATACCGAATAGTGCTTCCATCTTCTTGTTTAACATCTGTACAGAACATTCCACTTGCATTTGTATCGCTTATCTTTTGTTCCAATCGTTTAACAGCTTCTTCCCTTGCAGATGTTTCTTTTTTTACCATCTGACGTGCTGCCACTATAGCCTTCGTTCCCTCGCTGTAGTAGTCACTGCTGCCCCGAATCGGATCATCAGCCTGAGTCTTAACTGTAGTCAGACCGCCCACGTTGCCAGATACATCCGTCAGCGGAGTAAGGTACTTGTTGCCTAAGCGGTCATAAGTATATACCATATCTCCGAATTCAATCAACGGGTTGTATACCAGATCACCCTCGAGATTTCGGAATCGTGCTCCTACGATCTGTTCACCGATGATGCTTGCTACTGTTTCGAGCTGGTCAGAATCAATCAGTTCGTTCTCAAGCTCAAGAAGATACCCCTCTTTTCCGTACATTCCAGAATATTCAGAATCTGTATCATCATTGGACTGTCCGTTTTTGACTCTGATTCCGGTAATAATAATATCGTCACTGGAAAGCGCAGGTGGGTTTCCATAGTTTTTCAAATCAGGAATATCTGCTTTTTCAAAATCCCATTTTATGAATCCGAGATTTCCAGAATAGTCAATTCTGGCGTTTGCAGATTCAACCATAGCTGCATACCCAAACAGTTGACGGAATGTCATGTTATCCGGAATGCTTCTTATTATAATATCGCCATGTGACATAGTTAGATTCATGCCTATTCCGATAGTCTCACAGGCGTCCCTGACAAGGTTTATAAGGGACTGAGGGAGCTTAAGGCCGCTGGTATACGCTTTATTTGCTTTGTACATATCGTCCAGAGCCGTGATAGTGATGATGTCTGAATATTGCTCAGGCATAGTTACTGTATAGATTCCTTTGTCAATCTTTTCTGCAAGACTATTGATTTTTAGATATGCATGAATTTTTGCACTGTAAAAATCATATTCTTTCCACTGCTCTTCATAGTTATTAATGTTCAATGTCAGCGTTTTACAAACAGATGTTCCAACTGGAAAGCTACTACTTTCTGCACAGTCAGTAAACCCGTTGTCGCCGTTCATGATCTCTTCATTAATAGTCTTTTTCGTTCCGTCAGGAAAGGTGATATCCACCATCATTCTGACCGGTTCACCAGCTTCTAGTTTTTCTCTAAATGCATTGCTTGCGTTAATCACAGTGGATCCACCCCCGTCATGTTAAATTCTAACGATGATAGTATCTTTCTATCATCTGATAATTCTCCGATAGCTATGTTTTGCGTCTGTCCGACATAAAACGGAGCATCTCTCCAAACGCCGTAATATGGTGAGAAGTAATGAAGTGTAAATTTATATCCTTTCGCTATCATCTGTAAGACTTTAGTCGCTTCTGTCATCGGGATATCACTGGCCTTGTATGTATACTGCTCAACAGTAAACATCGGCGTAAAGTAGCCTACACCGTACTGCGTCCTCTGACTTGATTCCGTGTAAGTCGTGGCAAAGGAGAGCGCAAGGTCTTTGTCCGGTTGCCAGATTACTGTTCCGTTGATTTTATATTTTTCCATAACGTTCTCCTTTCTACGTCATCTCAAATGGGTTTCTACCGCTTGTATCTCGTCTCATCTGTGCTTCTTTCATCATCTCGTCAAACAGGGTTCTGCGATTGATCTGAGCTGTAAATCTGTAGTTTCCACCGCCTGCCTGCCGTCTTGCTGTTTCTTCCCGGACAATTTTTCTGAGCAGAGCTTCCGGTGTCTCGATGTTTTTGCCCTGCTTCTGATCGCCCAGAACTGCGAGGAATTCACTTCGAGGCGGAATGACTGCGCCTTTTGCCAGATACGGGACCGTTGGTACCCGAGGAAAGCTTGCTTTGAATCCGATGGTTTTTGAACCAAACGGAGTCGGAATCTTCCAAGGCCCAAACGAAAATGCTGATTCAATACCGCCAATGGCACTGTTAACGGTCCCAATAGCGCGATTAACAATTTCAATCACGCTATTAAGCGTGTTTTTAATCGTGTTTTTTATGCCTTCAAAAACGGATACAACGGTATCCCTTACCGACGTAAATTTATCAACTATAGCAGTTTTTATTTTTTCCAACTTTCCAAAAAGAACCGTAGATATACTATCCCAGATTCGAGCTGTTTTAGTTTTTACACTGCTCCATGTTTTTGAAATTTTAGATTTAATCGCATTAAATCCAGTTGATACCGTAGTTTTTAATGCACTCAGAGCGTTTGTAGTGCAAGTTTTGACGTAGTCCCAAGCTGTAAACACTATTGACTTAATTGCATTAAATACAAGTTCGATAACACCTTTTACAATGTCTAACGCACCCTGTGTCTCTGATTTGATAGTTTCCCAAACACCAAGAATGATGTCCTTAATCAGGTTCCAGGCTCCTTCCGCAATCCCTTCCACACCATTCCACGCTTTTTCCCAGTCGCCGGTATACACGCCGACTATGAAGTCAATCACTCCGCTCAACACGTCAACTATGTCGCCGATCACTTTTATGAGCGTTTTTACGATGTTTATGACTTTTGTGCCTATCATATCTGCAATCTTAGCAAGTACCGGAACGACATTTGCTATAATCCAGTTTATAAGCGGTACTAATATGTTTTCCCAGAGGAGTTTAAGAACATCAATAATTTTCCCCAAGAATGTTTCAATTTTTGCAAGCGTTTCGCCGAGCGCACCTGTCATTAAGCCTTTCAGCTTGTCCGCTAATCCTTGTAAAACCGGAAGAATGTATGTGTTATATACAGTCAGCGTTGTTTTTGATATGCTTGAGATTCCGTTTACGATTGAGTCAAAAAACGGTTTCAAATGCTCGTCATAGAGTTTCTGTATCAGATCGCCAAGCGTCTGCATCGTTGCAAGGATGCCGCTTGTTACGGTTTCAATGACTTTCAGTGATCCTTCGATAGCACTTTTCAAGAGATCTTTGTTATCGATGAACGGTTTTGCAATCATATTCAGCATATCCCGGCCTAACTTAGCACAAAGCTCTGTAGCGGTCATTTCAATCTGAGCGAAAATTCCGATAATGTCAGCTGTCAGCTGTTGCGCCGTCTCTCCTCCAAAAACAGAAAAAACATCTGCAAAAGCAACTGAAAAGTTTCCGATGATATCTGAGATATCCGTTCCGATGTTAAACATATCAACGATATATTTTTTTATCCTGTCCGTATTTTGAGATAAGTATTTTGCTATTCCACCGACAAGGTTCTGTGCTATAGTCAGCCCAATTCTTGTTATAGAACCGGTTATTTTTCCCAAATTCAATGCTAATGAATCAGCAAACTTGTTTGATGCATTTAAAACAGCCGGATCAGTGAATATGTTCTTTAAAGACTTTTTTATCGAATCTATGTTCTTTTTGAGGTCTTTCAGTACTGGCTTATAATCGCCAAGCCCCTCCCAGAATCCTTTTTTGAAAAGGCCTGCAAGTTCTTTAAAACGTTTAACGATTCCGTCAAGAACCGGACTCATTTTTGAGAGAGCATCTTCACCTTTTGCCAGATTTCCATAGTCTACATTCCCAACGGTTCCACCAAGGCCGCCGGATGTTTCTCCGGTTCCTTTTCCGGCAGATGGAGAGGAAGTAGAAGTTGCAGTCTGAGAAGAATATCTGCTAATCTCATCGAGCGGATTAAGATATCCATTCGCCGCTTTCGCCGCATCTTTTGTGGCATCGGCAACATCTTCCGTAGAATCCGCTAACTTACTAGCGTTATCTGCCGCTTCTCCGTAAGCATCTGCCGTATCCTGCACGCCATTTGCATCGCCTGTGAGGCCTGTTCCACTTCCACTTGTCTGGCCTGATGATTTCTTGCCGGTGATAAGTTCCGTAAAACTTTTGAATGCATTCGCCAGAGTTGCCAGTTTACCTAGCAAGATATTAATAACTTTCAGAACGGGTGTGAAAATATTAATCAGTCCCTGTCCGACTGTAGCCTTGAGAGATTGCAGCTGTAACTGCATCACTCGTACCTGGTTTGCCCATGAGCCAGATGTTCGAATGAAATCACCGGATGCGGCAGATAGCTGTTTCTGCACAAAAGCCAAACGGAGGGCCACTTTCTCCTGTTCAGTCATGGCAGATGTGGTTTTACCGTAGCCGTTTGCAAGCGCATACTGGTCAAGTGCACTTTGTGTCATAACGACCCTTTATACCCTCGGTTTCCCGATATTTATTAGGGGAGTAGACTATCTCTTCATCCAAATTGGATGCATGGCACTTCGGAATAGGGAATTTCACCTTAAACCTACTTCCTTACGGAATAGTCGTTACACTTTCATCAAAAAAGAGCCTCTTATTGAGACTCTTCGATGCTTAGCACGGTATTACCATGATTATTTAAATTTCCATTTGAATCCATATGCAGTGCGATGCCTATAAACATTGTTGCATACTTTAGATATTAGGCCTTGATCGTATCCTGTTTCTCTGCAAAGGAAGTTCATTCCTTCCCATTCTTTGATTACGTTTCCATTTAAATCACATTGTAGAACTGCTCTTTGCTGAGTTTTTCTTAGTCGTTCTACTCTCGTTCCATAAGCATTGTTTTCTTGAACAGTACACCATTCAAGATTTTCAACACAATTATTCTGCTTGTTTTCGTCAATGTGATTAATAGAATTGCAACCGTCCGGCTTTTTAAGAAAAGCATTTGCAACCAATTTATGAATTGTGATTGTTTTCTTTTTGCCGTCTTTATGCAAAGAGACTATTGGATAACCGTAAGTATCAAGCGCAGGAGAATAAATTTTCTCTGGTACTTTTCTTGTATACCATTTTGCTTTGCATCTACGCTCAAGACTTTTTATTCTTCCCAGATTGCTTACTTGATACAGACCTTCGTAGCCGTTAATATCTTTCCAAATTTCTTCACTCATGGAAATCACCTCCTATAAATATTATATCATATAGGTGTCATAACCACAAGTTTTTTAAATAATTTTAGGCTTTTACCGTTAGCATTGCTCATAAAGCAACACACCGAAGATTTCTTCGTTCACCATGTTATTCAATACACATTTCGCGGCTTTGCTTTAAGCTTACTGCTCACACTTCACGCACCTCCTAATCTGCCCTGTAACGGCTTCAAACTGCTTAAGCAAGAACCATCGTCATTTCGGTTTAAAGTCCGATCATAAGCCGGAGAGACGTCCCACAAGTCATTTACGAGGACACCGCGCGCCGCGCTGTTGAGTAGTGCGCTTCGATGCGCTCCTGTGATGCTTATGATCTCGTCAAGGGTGAACTCTCCAACATATTCAGTGCCTTTGAACAGCTCATACAGTTTCATGCTTCTTCCTCCTTGTCACGAATTCATATCCTGTCAACCGGAACGCTCTCGGTGTCTTCGGGTGATCCGTTTCGATCAACCCATCTGTTCGCAACATATCCATGTGGCGAAGCACTGTGGCATTTGACACGCCGACACCGTCGGCAATCTCTTTGTAAGACGGTGCGTACCGATGTTCTTTGATATACCGGCAGATGTACAGATATATGTCTTTGTGAATCTGCTGACCTTCTTTATATTTCTGTTTGTACATTTCTCTCGCGCTCCTCTTTCATTTTCTGCGATCTTTTAAACATTTTTTCGAGATAGTCTGCGTAAGCTAACAGCATGTGGTCTACAAACCCGTTTTTTCGATATTTTTCTGACATGATATGAATCTGCTCTGTCACCTGCTGCCAGTATTCATCATTTTCTTCGATTCCGGCAGTCTGAAGGACCAGCGCCGGGAAGTCAATCTGCAAGAACTTAATAGTGTTTGGTATCTGCTCATGCGTTACTCTCATGCTTATACACCCTGTCTGTCCGTAGAAGTCTACGATGAACGGCAGCACATCAAGTGGCTGTATAAGAACACTCGCAAAAGATGCCGCCAGTGCTATTCGTGGTTCTAGTCGTCCGCATGACCGAAGCTGTTTAGCTAGAGTCACCCACTTGAAGTAATCTCCATTTTCCTGTATGCTCTGGAATAGTGTCTTGAAGCGGTATTCCCCGTCAAAAACGATTGAAAGGTCGTAAGGCACAAATACATTGCCATGCCACCCTAACTTGCTTGTAGAGTGCTGTATGTCGATCATATCGGCATTGTACATTTCAACATCCGCCAGATATTTTACGAGAAGCCTTGCATTCTCTGAATTGACCTGTACCCCGAACCTTGCAAGATTAGTTATTGCTCTGGAAGTCACAATGTCGATTTTTGGAACAGTTATTTCTGTCCAGTATCCATCCCTTTTAAAAGCCACTGTGATCTGTTCTTCGCCTGTTTCGATGTTTTTTAGACGGCGTATCGGCATGATCGGGTGGTGGCATACAAGCTCCCTCGCCTTAGATGTTTCGGAGGAAAATATTCCGTTCTCTGTAGCTATCCAGCTGCCACAAGCCATGTTAGGATATTCCTTATCAACAGAATCAGGATAAAAGTTTGTGATGTTTTCAACTAACTGCATAGAACGATTTGCTTTTTCTTCTTTTTCCTTTTCCTGTTCTGCTTTCTGGAATTCCTTTATGAACTCTTCTGCTATATGCTTCGCTTTCACACTTTTTGCCCGGTCCATCAGCTTAAACTTGATTTCTGAGCGGTCAATCTTACTTTTTACTGAAAAAAGCTCTTCATACAACTGCTTTTCCATAAAGTCTTGCGCTTGTAAATTTCCAATATTTTCAAGAATTTTCCTCACCTCCTGACTTAACAGACAGCAATTCATGTCTGCTTTTTTCTTTCTCAAGATTAAACTGGCACATATACCACTCTTCTGAATCAGGAGGGAACGTTTTTAGTGCTGTTTCGTACATAAGTATGTTCTTTTCTACCTGCTCAATCTCGTTAGGATCCTGAACAGGGTTGTGCTTTTTTGATTTAATATCTCGCATTTCATGTCTGACCTGGTTGCGGCTTTTACCTTTTTTTGATATATAAGTGCCACCCAGCTCAATAAACGCCGTACTAAAAGGGACGGATTCGTATTGCATCACAAAATCAAACACATCACCGCCAGTTCCACAGCCGAAACAGTAAAAGGAATCATCGTAGATTTTGCAGGATGCTGACTTTTCCTTGTGAAAAGGGCAACATATAAATCCTGCTCTATTCGGCCTTAGCCCGTACCTGGAGAGAATTTCTGGCATTTTTACTGACTGTTTGATTTCTCCCTTAGTCATGACAGCAGCTCCACGATCCGCCGCCCAGTTTCTTCTTTTGTGCAGAATTCAAATCGAACCTCATATCTATCCCTGATTGTGCAGAGAGATTTATATAACTGGCAGCCATCAACAGCCTTTTCAGAAATTACAGTCTTTACTCTCTTACCATTTACCGTCTTCCAGATAACTTTCTCTCCTGCATCTTTTCTCACCTCGCTAAAGAAACAGTAAACATTGTCAGAACCATCCCCTCTCGCCGGATTCTGCTCGCCACTTGGAAAGATTCCACCAGCGCAATGATACTCAAGATGATTCAGATACATGTCCGGGTTCTCCCAGTCAAGAATGTACGCTTTCCGCCTGTTCAGCTCCTCCAGAAGCTCGTTCACTGTCGTTGTCAGTTCCATTGTCGGCAGGAGCTTCAATTCTGTCTGATTCAGCATCATTTAACGGACACCTCCCATCTATTAAGAGCTTAAGAAGATGCGCTTTTGCAAGTTTACACTGTTCAGCTGACTCCTTTTCAAGTATTTTAGTGTCAGTATATATAGTGTAATGAGCGTCCAGATCCTTCTTGACTGGCTCCCATTTTGAATTCATGACATAGATGGCACAGTAATGAACATTCGAGCTGATATTGAACGAAATGTAAAAATCTGTTTCATTCATTACCCTCCATGATAATTCAAAAAGCTCTTTGATTTCTTTCTCAAACATTTCCATCTTCCTTTCTCTCTGGCGTATCAACATCCCAGAGGATTCCATATACGATTGCCGTTGTCATCACCGCCGCAAAAAGCTGCCTGCCCGATCCGCCCCACTGCCAAAATGGGAGGAATGTGGAAAAACTCCCAATCAGTGCGGCGCAGATGATGTTTTTCAGATTATTCACTGATACCTCCTATAATCCACGCAAGGTTGCTCGCCACCAGTGCGGCAGCTGTTACGACCCATGCTGTGAACCACTTTCTTGATTTCTTCTTGCTTTCCTCGACAATTTCAGTCGCAAGTGCTACTTCAATGTCAGCCCATGTTGGATGATTTTCATTTCTAATTTCGCTCATATCTAGCTAATTTCTCCTTATTTGTTCTTATTTGTCTTTACAATTAGCAGATAGAGGCTTATAATTAACCTGTATCCACTAAGGCGTTTTAGTGGGTGCAAAGCTCCGGGGTGGAGGTTTCAGCTCCCTCCGGGGCACCTACTTATTAAGAGCAGCTTTGCCTTTCCAGACATGACCAGTTACTTCATAGACTTTCCTAGGGCTTATGATGTATGTGATCCTGCCACCGGAAAGGCTTTTTGCTGGCTTGTTATTCTGGATAGCAGTCCCGATCGGCAGCCATCCGTATACAATTCCTGCTCGGATTGATGTTACAGGAAGTCCGATCAGCTTGCTTGCATCAGATACGCTCATGTTCTCCGAGGAGAATTCCGGCATCTGTGGAATGCCCGATATGATTCTCGCAATCTCTGCGGCAAACTGATGAACTTCTGCATTTTCTTTGATGTAAGTATCAACTTCGCTCATGTTCCCCTCCTTGTTAATTCGTGCTATACTCTCCTATGAAAGGAGGTGTTAAAAATGACTTACGATGAATTTATGTCGGCCATTAACTCCGATGTTGAAAGAATTTTAGATGAAAACTCTGTTAATGTTGCTCAGAGCCTGCTACAAGGTCTGTCAGAAAGTGAACCTTGCGTATCAAAAGAACAATTTCAAATCATCAGAAACGCCGTAAATACATCTATTCAGTCTTCTGTTCAAATAATGTTCGATTACCTAGATTCATTCGGAATGCTGGAGTGCGAACACCTGACTGAGCATCACGAGTCGCCTGTTTTAAAAGTGATTCAGGGCGGACGTTCGGACGCTGAGAAGAAATAATTTGTTGCTGGTCTTGAAGTTGCGATTCAAGGCTGGCAGCTCTTCTTTCCAATGAACGAATCCTTTTTTCAAGTGATCTACTCATATATTTACTCCTTTCTTGTGATATACTCTCCTGTAAAGGAGGTGCTCATTTGATAACAAGATATCAATATAAAATATTGAAAAAAGCTTTAAGAAATTGTGGATTTACTCCTGGTAATCAGCGTGAAGCAGATGCTTGCAGATACCTTTTCGGTAAAAAGTGCTTTATGCGTTCAAGGTCGCAAGATCACGCATATGAAATCACGCAAGCGGGTGAAGTCGCCATGAAAGCATATTTTCAAGATATATCCAGATTTTGGATAACAACTGTTCTGTCAGTCATTGCGCTGATTACCGGCCTTTTCTCAATTTCTATACAATCAGAGCCACTATTGAAATTATTAGAGCAATTATTGAAATAACTGCTAAAACGTGTGTGTCGGTAGATAGCGAATCTACATAATGCGTATACATTTGTAATAATTCCTTTACCGAAAATTCAACATCTACCTGCTCACACGGCTCTTTTGGAAAGATACTGTCCACATCTACCGTTCCGCCAAAAGGAATCGGCTCACCAGGCTCTAACTCTCTTTTCTCTGGCATTTTCAAATTGCCTTTTTCTCCTGTCAGAACAGCTTCCTTTATTTTGTTGGTCTGGTCCTGTAAATCCCAGAAACGCTCACTGAGTCTTCTTATGGCTTCATCGGTTTCTTTTTTGTATTTGCTCAACTGTTTTCACTTCCTTTCTAGTTAAGAACTTTGAACTTTTTCTTTAAAAAAATAGTCCTGTATATCATCAGCAGAAAGTTCTAACAGATTGACTGCCTTGCAAATATCTGACTGCTTCCAAAACAGCTTTCCGTTGAGCTTCAACGATAATGTACGTTCCGACCATTCCATAGCATTCGCAAAAGAACTTTGGTTATCATATTTTTCAATGATTCTTCCTTTGAGCTTACTATAATCAAATGCCATATTTACACTCCTTTCTAGTTCAATGTTTTGAACTAACTATAATATAGCACCGCTATCGCACTATGTCAATACATTCTTTCAATATTTTTAACTTTTTTGTTTTAAGTCTTGAACTTTTGTTTCATATGTGATATATTATCATCAGAAAGCGAAAGGAGAATAACATAATGGAAAAAGTTAGTTCATCAGAAAGATTTAAGACTTTGATGGATGAACGTAATCTGAGACAGGTTGATATTCTTAATCTTGTTCTTCCATATTGTAGAAAATACAATGTGAAAATGAATAAGTCGGATATTAGTCAGTATGTTTCTGGAAAGACAGAGCCTAGTCAAGAAAAACTGGTTGTCTTAGGAATGGCACTAAATGTTTCAGAGTCGTGGTTAATGGG
>ENA-OPSQ01002029-OPSQ01002029.1-human-gut-metagenome-genome-assembly--contig:-NODE-2029-length-12214-cov-3.846369_pt1 | contig 12214 bp, 14 predicted proteins | sample MGYA00241456_ERZ501904 | MGnify/ENA primary metagenome ERZ501904 (study PRJEB25962, sample SAMEA2042452) | human gut metagenome | biome: human gut; feature: human-associated habitat; material: faeces...
GTGTTGGTATTGCGCAGGCTATGTTGAACGACCCGGAGATACTTGTCATGGACGAACCGACAGCAGGACTTGATCCCGGAGAGCGCGTGCGTCTGCGGAATTTCATTTCCGAGTTTTCGCATGATCGAATCGTGTTGATTTCCACCCATATCGTATCTGACATAGAATATATTTCTACGCGCAACGCAATTATGAAAGCCGGAGAAATTGTTGACGTCGGAACCACCGCAGAACTTGTCAAGCGGATTGAGGGCAAGGTTTGGAATTGCATAATTCCGACCTCAAAGCTGCCGGAATGTGAAATGCGGCTGCGCATTATCAATCAGCGAGGCGAAGATCACAATCAGGTTTCTATTCGTTATCTGTCCGAACATTCGGAAATTGATGGGTCTGTTACAACGGAGCCACGATTGGAAGATCTGTATCTGTGGTTGTTCCCGCAGACAGACTTGGAAAAGGAGGACAGATAATATGTGGCTCTTTAGACTTGAACTAAAACGTATTTTGAAGTCACGGCGCACCCTGATTTTACTTGCAATCGCACTTTTGCTTTCCGTAGCCATGGCATACCTGCCTATTTCATTTGAGGGTATTAACCGTCCAAACGAAGATGGCACGGTTACAGAATTAAACGGCTTGGCAGCGATCAAATACAAACAAGATTTATATAAAACATCCGCTGGTGAAGTGACCCCGGATAGGATCAAATCGGCTTTGGAAACTTATCAAAGCTGCGTTCGAGAATATGGGCCAGTCGAGGAAGAGGGCTTTCCTCTGGCTGTATATATTGAAAAAATCGTCCCGTTCCGTCACTTGCTGATGGGTCTGCCCGAAACGTTTGCTGATCCATTAACAGGCATTGGTGCTGATTTAATGGATATTGACCCGAATGACATTGACGGAGCCTATTATGAAAAGTGCGCAGAACATTTACAGGATGTCATGCGGAATGAACAAAGAGAAAACGAAACCGCACAACAGAAAGCTCTTGAAAAATATTCAGAACTTGATACGCCATTTTATCTTCATTCTGGAATTTCTAAAGATGCATTTGATTATATTGAGTTGTATATTTTGTGCCTTGCTATTTTGTGTGTGGCAATCGCAGCTCCTACTTTTGCTGGAGAATATCAAACGGGCGGTGACAGCATCCTGCGAACCACCAAATACGGGCGTAAACAATTAGCAATTACCAAAATTCTGGCGGCATTTACACTTTTCGTTGTTACTTTCCTTGTCGGGATCACGGTACACATTCTGATTTTAGATGCAGCGTTCGGGACGGATTGCTTAAAAACATCGTTTCAGATGCGATACTCTATCATTAACCTGCCAAACATCAATCTGGGGCAGTTACAGATAATTCTCGCAGCAGCGGGCTTACTTTCTGTATTAGCAACGGTTAGCTGTATGTTGTTCCTGTCTGCAAAATGTAAAGACACATTGACAGTTTTGCTGATCTCTATCGTAGTTCTTCTCATGCCGCTTTTTGCTTATGTGGCGATGGGAGCAACATGGCTCTCTACCATAATTCCATCTGCCGGAATTGGTATGCAGAACAGGTAATGTCTCTCCAAAACTAACAACTTCCATTGTTGGTCTAATTTTTATACCTTTTTGCTCATTTTCCTTAAACTAAGAGCTTCTTTTAAGAAAGTGATTCAGTGAAATGAACACATTTTCCTTAAACTAAAAACTTCTTTTAGAAAACTCATACAGTAAGTTGGCACCAAAACGGTTAAACTAAGAATTACGTTTAGAAAAGTGAAACAGTGATTTGGTACGTTTCCATTAAACTAAGAACTTCCAAAGGTTTTAAAGGCTTTTCAAGAGCGTTGTCGTAAGAGTATTTGTTTGACAATTATTTATGTGGCGTTTCCTCGTTTTATCTCACGGCGTTTTCGTTAGTGTTTCAAATGGGATAACTCAACCAAAACATTACTTTCCATAGTGTGCAATTTTGAGGCTGTTGAAAGAGGTTGTCGAGAAGGTATAAAAAAAAGAACCTCATTGCTGAGATTCTGATTCGTTTTGTTTTGAGTCTGATTCCAACTCGTCAGGTTCTTTTGCAGGTGCTTCTACGCTTCTTACTTCATTAGTCGTTGTTTCGCTCATATCTGATTCGTTTGTTTGTGGGGTTTCAAGAGGCTTATCAGAGATTGATGTGAAATAGCCTGGAGAATTAATTCCACCGTCAATTCGTGCTGCAGTCCCATCTATAAATGAAGGAACAAATGTAGTGCCAGCTCCGCCAATTAATGATATACAATTCGAAAACATTTGTGTTGAGTTGTAAACTTTTGTCATTACAAACGTATCTGAGACATAAATTGATTTAAGATTATAACAGCCTCGAAACATTTGGCTCGTATCTATGCAGTTCTGAGTGTCAAATGAAGATAGGTCTAAAGATTTTAAAGAGGTATCGCTTATAAACATTAATCGCATAAATTGAACATTACTGGTATTAAGTTTATTCAAGCCTTTTATAGTAATTAGTTTAGAGCACTCACCGAACATTCTGTCCATGTCATATACGTTACAAGTATTCCAACCATCTATATTTATAAATTCAAGAGATGAACAACCTCTAAATAACCAATAACATGTCGATACAGATTTTGTGTTCCATGTGTGCAAATCAATTTGTTTAAGCTTTGTACAATTAAAAAAAAGATTGGATAGATTACTTATGTTAGATGTATCCCATTTGGATAAGTCAATATCTGTAATTCCAGAATATGAAAACATACCATTAAGACTACAACCTGAAGTCATATTCCAATCATTAATTTCCAAAGAAGATACGGCTTTACAGTTACTAAACATCTTATCAAAGTTTATTATTTTCGATGTATCCCATTGAGATACGTCAATTTCTGTAGAATTTGCACAACCATAGAACATATAACTACCATTAGTGACGTTGGAGACATCTAGATTGTTTGCATCAATTTTATCTATATATGTATATTCAAATAAATGTGATGAATCTTGCTTTGCTATTAACTTGCCACCTTTTGTATTGTATAGATGAAGTTCATTGTCTTTTACATATACACCAGCTGATGTAGTAAACATGTCTTCAATAGTACTAATATTCTGAACATTATTAGGCTTGTCTGCGTCTAAAATTAAACTGGTTGTTTTTGTTGAATTAATTAATGCTTGTAAAGGAGATAGAGCTTCAAAATTTAACGAAAAACCTGAATCAGTATCCATTTGTAATACTGCTTTTATAGATATTAAATTGCCATCTTCATCTACATTAATTGTTACACCTTTGGGTAAACTTTGACCCCATATTCCTTTATATTTAAAGATAGATTTTATTTTAAAGTTTTTACATTCATATACGTCGCCAGTTTTTCCAGCTACCCATATAGAATAACGATTTATATCAATTAGTTTGCCATTTTTATAAATATCAAATGTACCTATATTTTGTAGGTATTCATTTTGGTTGCCATTTATAAAAGCACTAAAATAAAAAACTCGCATTGGAAGCCATACAGCTGATAGTTTTTCAGTGCTTGGTTTTACTGTACTTCCAGAATATATTGTATTACCATCTTCATCTTTCCATGAAGAAAAGTCATAACCACTCCTGACAGGAACAGGTAACTGCCCATAGGAGCTTCCATTCTTAACCGTATAAGCAACCTTATCTTTTCCATTCACCGTTCCGCCGTTGCAGTCAAGCTGAATGGTTCGTGTTTCTATGGGGTTCATCGTAAACTGGAGTTGATCCTGATAATTACCCGAGTATTTCACATCATTTTCGTTCTTCGAAATCTTAATGCTTTCTGAGAAGGAAATGCTATCCTTGTCTACATACTGGGGTTCATATTCGAACTTCGTCTTGTCCAGCTTGTAGGGGATAGAGGCTTGTCCATTCTTCAGATTGAAGTTGTTCTTGCTTGTAATATCTATGTCTAACCATCGTTTTGATACGTGTTTCCCGAAACCGTGAATGTTGTCTCGTCTTGGTCAGAGCTTAAACTGATTTCCGACGGTACATTAACAGAATAATAAGTCTCATTGTTTTGAGGCACGCTTTCCGCCATAGCATGAGGAAGCCCACACAACAGTACACCTGCTGTTACGAGTCCACTCATTATTGATATTTTTATTGTGTTTTTCATATCATTCCAAATACCTCCTTATGCATACATAAAGCCACAATTCGTTTCTTACTTGGCTTTACGCATACAGTGAACCACAAGAAAATATTCGACTGCTATGAGGACGTTCTCGTTAAGAGCTCACTAGATGTAATACAATAATCCTACGTACTATGAAATCAGGGGAGGTGATGGAGAAGTAGAGGCTTCATCTGAAAACGTTGTGCGAGGATTCGAGAAAAGAGAAGGGCATAAAAAAAGACTGAAATCATTGATTGATGATTCAGTCTTGTAGTATTTATTGTTCTGCAATCTTTTTTCGTAAGCTGTCATTTGTGGTTTTTAAAACTTGCTCGGCCATATTTCCGCCGTTGTTGGTAATATCCTCAATGATTTCATTACTTGAATAGTCTATGGAATACATGTAAACGGTGTCGTCTGTTTTATAAATATAGTAAGTAAAATCAATATCCATATCTGGCGTCAATAGATAAATGTTGTTACCTTGTAATGAAAGTGTACATGGAATTGATTCCTCATCACTCTGTCTTTCGTAATTGAAAGTTGAATAGGTTGCTTCATTTGTATCTTTATCAATACTTAAACAATCAACAAGTGTATATCCTTTTGCGTTGATTCTTTGTTCTCCATAGTAGTCTGTAGAAGTTGCGGTTTCCTCCTGAATCTCATCTATACTTGGAATATTCAAATCCTTCATTTGATATGGTAGAGGATCAAAATCATATTCTTCATAATCGATATCAAATTCTTCCTGGAAATCATCAATTATTGTACAGCAGCTTTGGATTGCTTCATTTAAAAGTGGAACATTATCATATGTAATGCCATCTTTATTGATTGATATTGAGCCAGTTGCGTCTTCTCCATATGTGTAGTTTCCATTCTCAAATTCGTAGTAATTATATTGGATATCATACTTTGTATATTTCTTATTCGTTGAATTAATAGTTATTGTCTTTTGATATTCTTTTGTATCTTCAATTACATCTGTTGTATATGTATAGGATATATATTCTTTATCATTTTGGTTTTGCAAAGCAAATATGGTAGTAGTTGTTTCATTGTCGTTTTCTACGATATAGCGGCCAGCCATATTTTGATGCTTTTTGCCTTCATCTGAACTTATACCAATATTCCAGTTGTTTTTTAAGTACGCATTATCTTTGGATTTGGATTGAACAGCATCAATGGTAGCTTCCCAAAAATCTTGCTTTTCATCTTGGTGACAAGCTGTTAAGCCAAATGCCAAAACAAACGATAATAGTAGTGCAAAGTACTTTTTCATAATAACAACATCTTCTTTCTTATCTACTTTCTTTGTACTCTTTAAAAGCTTTACTCAATATACGTTCAACAGCTACAGTCTTGCTGAGTCCTGTTTCTTCACAGTATTTTTCAAGCTCCTCATATACTTCACTCTGAATTTTGATGTTCAGAGCTTTCCAGTCTTTCTTAGGTTTAGGCATTATTCATCTCCTTCAAAAAGCTCATCTAATTTTTTTAAGACTCTTGGTTGCAAAGTCATCGGCTTTAAACCAATCAGTGTACCAATTGTAATTTGCTTAGAATCTTTATATTCCGGACCGAATTGTTCATAGCTGGAAGTTGCCCAAATGATATTCTTATCTGTTGTTTTGTCTTTTAATAATTTTTCAAGAACGACAGAAACATATTTGGATTTAAAATTAATCAATTTTTCCATTTGCCTCTCCTTGTCTTTATTTTCTGAATAATATTCGTTTGTAAACGGATTTCATTTTCCATTTTTTCGTTAATATGTTTGTTTTCAATTTGTGCAGACAACCTACTTAATTCTTGCATTACTTTTTTTGAATCATTAATCATAGCTTCTTCTACTTCTTTTGAATACGGCATCGAATTGTAAGTTTCTGTAATTTCTTTTCTACGTATTACTCCAAATTGATATCGATATAAAATATCTAACAATGACACATAATTATCTAAAAATTCAAAAGGTATACCGAATATTTTCTCTTTAAATAAGAACTTAACTGAATTGGATATGTTTCTAAGTTCAGCAACTCTTTTCCTAAATTCTTTTTGTTTGGAATAATCAATTTTATCCAAAGGGAAATAATCACATAAATCATATAGTGAAACGGTATTTGTTAAATCTAAAAAAATAGCTTGTGCTGGCATATTTTGATTCTTAATAAATAAATCTAATGAATCATTCCACATCTCACACGATATCCAAGAATCATATAACTCTTTATAAAAAGAGTAAATATTTAACCTTTTTTCAAAAAGAGAGCATTTATTGCTTTGTTGTACTTGATAATAAACTGCAATAAGTCCAAAAACTGCAATTACACTAGTTATTGTATCTTTATTTATTACATCTTCTATCTTCATATTATGATTATAACATATCGTGTAGCAAATTGTAGCTTGTAAATATAGCGCTTTGTCATCAAATGATAGTTTTTAGTCCTTATGCTGGCATATGAATGCCAAATACGGACAAAATTTCGAGCCACAAACACAAAAAAAGACTCTTTCGAGCCTCTATTAATTGTTTCTAACTATTGTTCCGTATTTAATCTGTCCATCCTCGTATACGAATGACCATTGCTGTTGAGTATCGCTAATTGAACCATCTGGTCCTTTGCAATAATACGCAAACCATACCTCATCGTCCGTCTTTTGCGTTATATGGTCAAAAAAGAAAGAAACATGTGGTATTCCATCTATGCGATATCGTTCATAGACCTGCCCGTTTTCTTCCCAGAATGGAGCCTCTTTATAAACATTTATATTTATATCCATGTATGGAATAGGGTATTTCCTTGAAAAGTATTGGTACCAGACATTTTCAACATCCTGTAAAGAATGGATATTTGGATCAGTAATCAATTTATTTCCAATTTCACCTGAGCCTTCAAAATATGTACCTGCCATAAAGCAATAGTAAGTATGCCAGTAATCAGCAAGATGATTATTTGCATAGGCTAAAAGTTCTTCATCTGTATATAAATCAGACAAAGTGGCATCAGCAACAGGTTTAGTCTCAGCTTCTTCAGGTAGACTAACTGCATCCTGTTTAACTTCCATAGTTTCTTTCTTCTTGTGAACCACTTTTTCGTCTTTCTTTTCTTTGCTGTTTGCACATGCACATACTGACAACAGCAAAGTTGTTGAAAGAACGGCTATTATAAATCTGTTTTTCATAGTATTCATGCCTCTTTTACTCAAGTATATCATAATGACTAGTCGGGAATACGGACAAATTTTCGAGGCAAATGTAAAAAGTAATGTCTTTAAGTTGGAAGAAAGGGCACATTTTGACAAAATATATGCTCATAGTTGACCTGAAATAAGGATAGGGTCGAAAAAATGTCCGTATTGCTCGAAGCTTTGTACGAAATACGTTGAGATTTTTACCAAAATAAGAGCTAGCACTGATTCTTGTCTTATATCTAAACTTAAGTTTAAACAGAATCCATACTTTTTAACGCCTATAACAGTATGTGAATTTCACGCAAACCTTTGCAGTATGTGCTGGAAGTCATTCCACGGTTGTGTTTTTCCACCCACATGTTCACGCTGAGCAAGTATTTACGACTAAATCTGTAACAATATTTTATGTGTTTCTATTTTTGATTTATACTATAATTGGTTTGATTGAAAGAGAGATGATTATAATGATCAAAACTAAAACGGATTTAGGTCCAGATGAATTTAAAGTGTTAAGAGAAATCATTTTGGCTCATCCAAGATTGCAAAAAAAAAGAAAGATAGGTCAAACGGCTTGTGTTATTGCAGCATGTATTACGGGGCTTTTTGCGCTAGGAACTTTTTTAGATGGTTTTATTGAAGATACAATAGAATTTCTAGCATTTGCCATAATTTTTTTATGGCTCGCAAAAGTAGGTTTATATTATGAACAGAATTTAATTTATAAAGTAATTCAAAATAAAGCCCTAGATAATGTAAAAAATGGAACGATTGAGTATATATTTGATTCAGATGGAGTTACAACAATATTTGAACCTGAGTATGTTACAAGTAAATATAAATGGGATGCATTTCAATGGTGGTGTGTGTTTAAAAATTATATTTATTTACAAACCTTTTCTAAAAAAATGGTATTGGTGAAAAAAAGCAATTTAACTCCAGAAGATTATGAGAGCTTAATTTCACTTTTGAGCACTCATGTTCAGCAAAAAGAAATATGCCATTAATTTTGGATATGGAAAGGTTCTATTAAAGAACTCTTGATAAACAATGCACGAAACTGTTTTTGCGGAAGAAAACGGTGAACGTACGTAACTACTAAAATTTGAATTGTAAACGAAGTGATTCTGTACGTGATTTTGTTGCTTCGAAATTATGCGTGGTGCTATACTCATGAATAAGAAAATAAGAGGAATAGATACATGAACAGATATGAGATTTTTAGATCTTTAAAACATTTAGAAGAAAATGTGAGCCAACATGAATTAATTGGTGTTGCATACGGAGAAACAATAGATGATGCTGCTGATGAAATTGATGAATGTATAAAAGCAGATTTGATTGCAGATGAAGACAATATTTACACTGAATACAACGTAGATGTTAAACCATTTGACCCAGCAGTACTGCAACTAGAACAATATGAGTATGCGGCTTCTGGAATACTATATCCTGCTGATTCTAATGCTCCTGAGAATATAATTCACGAGTATGGGATTAAGGAATTAAAATGTGAAAAGTAAAATCGTATAGGAATTGAATCTGGTGACATTCACTTAGAGTGTCTCTTTTTTTGTGCTTGCTTGATTTCTAATTGGCAAGGCATAAAAAGGAGCTGGCAGAAAGGGTTGAATGCCAGCTCTTGAAATAGGAAATGTTGGATGATTTACAAGGGTTATGATTTATGATTTACGGCTCATCCAACAAAGCCTAGTATAACAGTATGTTATGTGTTTTTTCAACTACAACTTCAGCTTCCTGCTTAGTCTTGAATAACTTGGATTCTCTAACTCTCGTTCCTGCGGGTGTTTCATTGTCATTGAACTTTATCGTGCAAAAGCCAGAACCAGCCCTAATTACCGTAGCTTCTCTTATATGATATCCGTTAGCTATGAAATAGACAATATCACCAAGATTAAATTTATTCATAGACGTCCTCCTGATCTACATCAACTTCAACTGCTTCATCATATTGATGTTCTTCATACTTTTCACAAGACTTGTTCATCTTGTAAAGGATGTAATCTTTATTCTCATCAGATGCTAAGCTTTCACTTAGCTGAGATACAACATCATCAATTTCTTTATCGTAGGACTGAACACTCACTTTGTACTTGTCCTTTTTGACCTTGTCTAATACATCCTTCTGTTTGATTTTGACATTCAGAACGATCTTTTCATCCATTGAATACCAGTATTCATGCTGAAGATAATAGTACTCATGGAATAACGCATTTGTTCTTAACAATTCATTTAGCTTTTCCTGTTCATTCCATGCCAGAAGGGTTCTAGGCGTGTTAAACAAATAGTCTTCCAACTCCAGAGTGGATGAATCACTATTGCTTCGAAGTCCTTTGTAGGTGTTGAAACAAGCTGTTGTAATCATTGTCTGCAACGAACGAAAGTCATATTGTACATTGTTTTCGCCAAAAACCTGAACCAGTTCATTACTGTATTTAAAATCCGCAGGAATAGTCACTTTTTTAATAGCAGGATTGTTTTACTTCATTTCTAAGATGTATTGTAATGCTTTCTTAGGCGAATCGAAGTAATCAAGAAGCTCTGTATCATACTGTGTATCCATAACTAGAAATAGATTTCGATTGTTATGTCTTGATTTTGCGATAACAAGTGAGCGGGCAACACGTCTATTAAAATTACGGCTTTGATAGGCTTTGCGAATATAATACAGCCTTCTAGGCTTGATACCCGTAATATTGCTTGTTTCATCAACTCCATATTTAAAAATGAGATATTCAACCCAGTCTAGAAAACGGTTAGTAGTTCTATGATTGCCATACCATCCATTAATGTCATTATCAGGAACAATATCTCTGGATAGGCATGCAGGCTTATTAGTAACATTGGGTTTGCCACATGTAGGGCAAATAGAACGCCTTGTTTTTAAATGAATGAGAACTCTGTATCCGTCCACATGAAGATCTTCATAAACGGACGTAATAAAGCCATGAGCAATGTATTTGCCACCTGAGCAAGTAGGGAAGGTACAGTCCTGTCCTGTAGAATCGAGCAGATTTCTTGCCTGTACGTGAATAATATTATGTTTTCTGTCTACTTTGGCACTAAGAAACTCAATATCGGCCAAAGCCTTGATTTTGATTTTCATATACGTTCCTTTTCTTCTTTACAACTATATGATATCAGTTTTCAACGCTCTGGTAAATATAAAAACACATGATTTTGCAATATAACAAAAGAGGAAATTTGTCATTTACAATGATGGTGTCAAGAGGGAACGAGAGCTCTCTCAAGTGTAACGAAGGAGGAAATACATTATGTTACCTAACTATTTTTTACCCGAAGTCGATGAGCTTCCATTCAGCTGGATGAACCGTCTGGCTCTAGCAAATGGCTTCAAAGATACGAACGATATGCTTCAGTCTTTGGGCTTCATTAAAGGAAAGGCGGTCAAACGACAGCATGACTATCTTCTAAAGATTACAAAGCTGATGCCAAAGAACGATTGGACCATCACTTTGATGAAGATGTATCTTGCAGAAGACTTACAACAGGAAAGACTGATTCCAGAACTTAATGAAGAAGAACACCTTTACCTTTGCCCTTGCTGTATGCAGGAAGACATAAAAACGCATGGTGCAGTAGTTTACCACTATCAGCATCAGTATCCAGGAGCTTTTACATGTTGGAAACACGGAGTGAATCTGCTTCATGTAACACCTGATGCACGTTTAAAGCCAATTCCTGATGAATCCGATCTAACACCTGTTGTTGGTGGCTATGATTCAGAGCGTGAAATGCGTCAGTTCCGTCGCTGTTATTCAAAATCGTCTTTGTACTATCGAATTACAAAGTACCAGCTTGAAACACTTCTAAGCGATAAGCATTTGACGGTTGATAACATTGCGGAAGTATTCAGAACTACGAAGTACAACGAGGAAATGCCTGTGGTTGCAGCTAACATCGTATGCAACTCAAAAATAGACAGTTTGACAGGCTATCAGAAAAAGAATCTGTTACAGCTTATCTTTGACGACCATCCTCGGTATCAGCGTTTTTTGAATAACATCAACTACGAAACGATGGTCGGTTTTGAAATGAAGAAGCTTCCAAATGGACACACGGTTCTTCATATCAAGTCTGCGAACAAGTACAAAGCAAGAAGAGAAAGGAGACGAATCAAACGTGTCAGAAACAAAATCAAACGCAAGCAAAATAGAAGAAGGTAGAGGCAAAGGCTCAGGAGCCTCTTACAAGCCTTGGATTCAAACAAGAGAAATCAGCAGCTGTGGGACCTGTTCTAATCCTAAAGACTGGAAAACAGGTCGTACAGTTGAGCTTCTCTCACAAGGGGAGGCCTATTTCTGGCATATTCTGAGATGGAATGACAACATCTTGGATATACGGGAACAGTATCCTCTTGATCTTGAGCTAACAAATGAAATCTGTGATGACAGATGCTGTAAGCATCCTGGAGGTCGTAACTGTTATATGACAACCGATTTCTACGTTATCTACAAGGACGGGTCTGAAAAAGCCTTCAGCGTCAAGACATCAAGAAACCTTTTGAAAAAGAGAAGAACAAAGGAAAAACTTGATATCGAACGATGCTACTGGGAAAAATTTAGACATGTTCCTTATGAAATTGTGTTCAAAGAAGATATGAATGTTGTTTTTGCTGAAAACATTCGTATCGTATCTAAATTCTACAATGCTTCAAGTGTATTCGACGAAATGTCGATGCTGAAGCATATGATTGCAACGAAACGTATTCAGGTCGATATGGAGTCAGAACCACTCGATTTTCCATATCTTCTTGAACAATATCGTGAAGCCTTGATGTTAGCATATAAATAGGACTAGTCAAAAAGAGAAAATTTACACCAGTGGTA
>ENA-OPSQ01002030-OPSQ01002030.1-human-gut-metagenome-genome-assembly--contig:-NODE-2030-length-12211-cov-2.722606_pt1 | contig 12211 bp, 8 predicted proteins | sample MGYA00241456_ERZ501904 | MGnify/ENA primary metagenome ERZ501904 (study PRJEB25962, sample SAMEA2042452) | human gut metagenome | biome: human gut; feature: human-associated habitat; material: faeces...
TTCGCGATCTTGCCGATGGTGGTAGTCTTGCCCACGCCGTTGACGCCGATGACCAGAATCACGCTGGGGTGGGTGGACAGATTCAGCTCCGTATCCCCCACGGAAAGCATGTCCACCAGAATTTCCTTCAGCGCTTCCCGCGCTTCCTCCGTGGTTTTCAGGTGCTGCTCCCGGACGGCCTTGCGCAGCCGTCCCACAGCCTTGACGGAGGTGTCCACGCCTAAATCCGCCAGAATCAGGCTTTCCTCCAACTCGTCGTAAAAATCGTCGTCAATCTCGGAAAAGCCGGAAAACACGCTGCCCAGCGTGCCGCTGAGCGCTTCCCGGGTCTTGGTCAGTCCGGCCTTGATCTTGTCAAAAAAGCCCATAAAAATCTCCTTTTTATTCCACGATTCCCAGATATTCTTCCATCTGGTTCAAGTCCAGCCGCAGCAGCTTGCTCACGCCCTGCTCCTGCATGGTCACGCCGTAAAGCACGTCGGAGGCTTCCATGGTGCCCCGGCGGTGGGTGATGACGATGAACTGGGTCTTCTTCGCCAGATTGTGAAGATAGCTGGCAAACCGCTCCACGTTCCGGTCGTCCAGTGCCGCGTCGATCTCGTCCAGCAGACAGAAGGGCGTCGGCCGCACCTTCAGAATGGCGAAGTACAGCGCCGTTGCCACGAAGGCTTTCTCGCCGCCGGAGAGCAGCGTGATGGTCTTGACCTGCTTTCCGGGGGGCTGGACGCGAATTTCAATTCCGCAGGTCAGGGGATTTTCCGGGTCTTCCAGAACCAGCTGTCCCTTGCCGCCGCCGAACATTTCTTCAAAAGTCTGCCCAAAATAGTGGTCGATTTTCCCGAACTCCGAAACAAAAATGGTGGTCATCTCTTTGGTGATGTCCCGGATGACGCTTTCCAGCTCCCGCTTGGAGGTCAGCACGTCGTCCCGCTGGGAAGCAAGGTATGTGTAGCGCTCGTTGACCCGGGCGTATTCCTCGATGGCGCCCAGGTTGGGCGTACCCAGCGCGGCAATTTTCCGTTTCAGCTCTGCCGCCCGGCGGTTTCCGGCGGTGACGTTTTCGATCTGGCCCCGATACTCCGGGGCGGTGCCGGGGGTCAGGCCGTAGGAATCCCACAGCTTGTCCACGATCTGCTTTTCCTCCATGGAGGAAGTGACCTTCTTCTGTTCCAGCAGGGCACAGGCGCGCTCCATGTTGAGAATGTCCTTGTTCTTTTCCTGTGCGTCCCGCTCGGCGCGGGTCTTGGAGGCTTCCGCTTCCGCCCGGTCTTCCAGCGTCTTTTGCATCAGGGCGTTCATCCGGTCGGACTCCGCGTCGTTTTCCTCCTGCTTGATTTTCAGCTGGGCGATCTCTCCTTCCAGACGGTGGGTGTCCTCCCGGATGGCATTCGCCAGCGCTTCCTTCTTCTCCCGGTCGCCCTCCATGGCTGTCCGGAGATTCTGCAGGTCCGCAATGTGGGTCAGCGCCGTACCCCGCTCGGCTTCCAGCGCCGCTTCCGCGGTTTTCAGCTCCGTCATCTGTCCGGTGATGGCGGCGTTCGCTTCCGCCGCTTCCGTCTGACTGCCTTCCAGCTGTGCCAGCGTCTGCCGGGTCTCGGCAAGCTGCTGGGTGTAAACCTGAATCTTTGCCTGCTGGGCGGTATAGCGCTCCCGGTCGGAGGTCTGCCGCGCGTTCAGCGCGTCCCGCTCCCGCCGGGCGGAGGTCTCCGCCTCCACGATGGCATTCAGCAAAATCTCAAACTGCTTCTCCTGTCCCTGCAGGCGCAGCACCTGATCCTCCGCGCCGCGAAGCTGATCCTGCGCCGCCTTCATCTGGAATTCCACCTGATCGCACTGCCGCTGGGCTTCCTGCAGATCCGCCTGCGCAACCAGCAGCTCCTGTTCCAGCTTCTTTTCCTGCGCCGTCAGCTTTTCCAACTCGTTGGCACGGGACAAAATGCCCGCTTCCTTATTTACGGAGCCGCCGGTCATGGAGCCGCCGGGGTTCATGACCTGACCGTCCAATGTGACGATCTTGAACCGCCCCCGGTACTTCTGAGACATGGCGATGGCCGCGTCCATATCGGACACGATGACCGTCCTGCCCAGCAGATTTTCCACAATGCCCCGGTACTTTTCATCGCTCGCGGTCAATTCAGACGCAATGCCCACGAAGCCCCGGCAATTTTCCAGCCCGGTCTCCTGTAAGCTCCTGCCCTGAATATTGGACATAGGCAGGAACGTCGCACGACCGCCGCCGGTGCGTTTCAGGTAGCCGATGGCCGCCTTGCCGTCCTGCTCCGTCCCAACCACGATCTGCTGCATGGCCGCGCCCAGCGCGATCTCAATGGCCACCGTGTAGCTGTCCTCGGTACGGATCAGACGGGACACGGGACCGTGAATGTTCCGCAGCGCGCCCCGCTGGGCTTCCTGCATCACCATGCGGACGGCCTTGTTATAGCTTTCAAAATCCCGCTCCATTGCCCGGAACACTCTGGCCTTGGCCGTCACGGAATCCCGCCGGGAAGTCATGTCCCGGATTTTTTCCTGCAATTCGTCCCGGCGTTTGACCCGGGTATTCTGCCGGAGGGTGTAGCCCGCGATGGTGTTGTTGGCCGCGGTCACTTCCTCCTGGGCTTTTTTCAGTTCCCTGCGGCAGCCATCCAGATTGGTCTGGGCTTCCTGCTGTCTGGCCGCGCCGGCGGACAGGTCGGCATTCAGCTGCTCCAACCGCTCCTTGGTCTGCGCCATGCTTTCTTCCAGACCCCGCACGTCTGCCTGACGTCCCGCGACATCCGCCGCCAGAGAGGATTCCTTCCCCCGCAGCTCCAGAAACTGCTTGGTCAGTCCCTGTGCGCTGGCGGTCATGGCGGTGAGCTTGTGCTGCAAATCGTCCAGCTCCCGGCGTTTTCCCGCGAGGGCCGCTTCGATTTCTTCAATTCTGGCCTTCGTCTGGTCGATCTGGGACACGATGCCGCCGGAGCGGTCCTCCTGCCCTTTCAGCTCTTCCTCAATGCGGGAAATGTTGGCGTTGTTGTTCTCCACATTGCCCCGAAGCACGGCCATCTGCCCGTCCAGCTGCTGGTGGGTAGCGGAGAGCATATTCACTTTCAATCGGACGGTTTCCAGCTCGCCGTCCCGGGTACGCAGGGCTTCGCCCAGCTGGTCTGCCTGACGGTACAGGGCGTCCAGATCGTCGTGAGCCTGCTGCAGAACGAAGGACGCGGACGCATAGTCCTCCTCCGCCTTCTTGGCGGCGGCGGAAAGCCTGTCCAGCGTGTCCAGCCACACGGCCACCTCCACGCCCTTCAGTTCGTCCTTCAGTTCCAGATATTTCTTTGCCTTTTCCGACTGCTGCTTCAGCGGCTCCAGCTGCAATTCCAGCTCGGAGACCTTGTCGCCGATGCGCAGAAGGTTGTCCTCGGTGGCGGCCAGCTTCCGCTCCGTCTCCTCCTTGCGGTGGCGGTATTTGGAGATGCCGGCGGCTTCCTCAAAGATCTCCCGGCGGTCGCCGCTCTTCAGGGAGAGGATTTCGTCGATCCTGCCCTGACCGATATTGCTGTAGCCCTCCCGCCCAAGGCCGGTGTCCATGAACATCTCGTTGATGTCCCGCAGGCGGGCGGACTGCTTATTGATGTAATATTCGCTGTCCCCGGAGCGGTAGTAGCGCCGGGTGACCATCACCTCGTCGGCGTCGTAGGCCAGCGCCCGGTCGGAGTTGTCCAGCGTCAGGGTCGCCTCGGCGAAGCCAACGGCGGTGCGCTTCTGGGTGCCGCCGAAGATCACGTCTTCCATTTTGGCGCCCCGGAGGGTTTTGGAGCTTTGTTCGCCCATGACCCACAGAATGGCGTCGGAAATATTCGATTTTCCGGAGCCGTTGGGGCCGACGATGGCGGTAATGTCGTCGCCGAACCGGATCAGCGTCTTGTCCGGGAAGGACTTAAAGCCTTGCAGTTCCAATGATTTCAGATACACAGCATAACCTCATGTAAAAGAGAGTAAAAGATAGTAATTCAGTTTATTATATCTGACAAAGAGCGCAAATGCAAGAGTTTCTTTCGCTTCCCGGCGTTTATTGCCTCCCAATTCTGAAAAAAACGCACCCGGACAAAAAACAGGAGTGGCACCATTCGCACTGCACCACTCCCGCCTTAAACTCAATATTTCCTATATAGGTTTATGCTACCCACGCAATCAGGTCTCCAGAAAGGGATGAAATATTACCTGATTACTTTTTTCTTGATCTTTTCCGCCATTCGCGTCATCAAGTTCTTCATTGTCAATGTTTCCCCGTCTACCGCTCTGGCAAGGCGATCATTCACTCGCTTGGGCAGGTACACCCGGCTGCGGCGGTAAGCCTGTTCAACAGGCTGGTCAAAAATATGACAGATAAATTCTCCCAATTCCTTTTCCAGCCGCTCAGGATACGTCGGGTCAACCAGCACAGGCTGATTCAGCATTTCCAGATACTTTTCATCGTCCTGGTCAAGCTCCTTTATTTTCTCAATTGCCGCGTCAAAAGACGGATAGTCTGCCACGTTGATAAAAGCGTCTTTATTAAAAATCTCTGCTACTGTCGGGCTTCCATAGTACACCGGGATCGTGTCCGAATAAAATGCATCCATAATCTTCTCGGTAACGAAGCCATAGTGATTGGTGCTTTCAAAACACAGCGTAAATTTACACTTTCTCTGCAACGCCGTTTTGCTGCCGTCCAGCCAGTTCACGACCTCACCATTGGGCATGTTGTTCAGGTAAGTCCCTGCCGATTCCACGCGCCTGTATTCATTCAGCTTCTTGAAGAAATCGCCGCGGATGTTGAATTCCGACTCATGGCTGGATATAAAGTTCGCAAAAAGTTGTTTATTTTGTACAAATTCTTTCGTGTACCCCCCATGCTTGTTCACTATGCTCAGCCATCGATCTCTCGGCCACACGCAGGGCGGAAGCTGGAAATTCCGGTCTCCAAACCGGATCGGATACGGGCAAATGGAGTAGTCTATCAGATTAAAATCCGGGATGTAGTTTTCGCCGGAACACATGATCCGAACCTGGGGATATTTGCAATATTCGTAGTATTCCGCTCCCAGCGCATCACAAATAATATAATCCGGCTCATCCGAAATCTGCACGTCATACCCGTGGTTTTTAAGGATGTCATAAATCAGGTTCTGCTTTTTATCGAAATAATCATCGACACGCGCATAATTGATTTTTACCGTTTTCAAAGCACATTCCTCCATTCCTGTTATGCATAGTAATCTTCCGGTGACGGCTTTTTCGCCTGCGGCCGTTTCAGCAGCTTTTCCGTGCCGGTAACATACATGAGAAACACCGCTTTCAGAAGATACCTCGGCGGGAACGTATTTCCCCTTTGCAGGAAATACCGTCTTGCGTAATATTTCAGCAGCCGGATGCTCTCCTCCGTATTGTCCGGGTAGTCTGCCAGATAGGAAAGGGCGTCCACAAAGCTGATGTCGAACTCCCGCCGCAGCTCCGGGAAGCGTTCCAGCACCTTTTCCCGGCGCTTCGCCATGAAATCGATCCGGTCGATGGCGATCTGTGCTCTGGCCGCCGGGGACTGCATCACGCTGGACGCGCGCTGGCGGTAATTATACACAACGCGCGGGTCGCAGACAACTTTCGCGGCGTTCATGACACCCTGATAGGTGAAATATTCGTCGTCGATCTTGTGTCCCTCTTCAAAGAAAATTCCGTCGAAAAGCGCCCGTTTATACAGCTTGTTCCACAGAAGCCCGCAGGTCCAGTCCGTGGTGAAACGCGCCAGAAAGGCTTTTCCCTCCATCACGCACCGGCTTTCGTCGGGGAGCCACTGCTCCGTGCGGGTGCGGAACCGGTTCTGAAACGCGCACCGGACGATATCCGCGCCGTTTTCTCTCAGAAGCGACATCATATAGGCGTATGCCCCCGGCTCCAGAAAATCGTCGCTGTCCGCGAAGCTCAGGTATTCCCCCGCGGCCGCCCGCAGCCCCGCGTTTTTCGCCGCCGCCGCGCCGCCGTTTTTCTGGTGGATGACCCGAATGCGGCCGTCCCGCTGGGCATATGCGTCGCAGATGGCACCGGAATCGTCGGTGGAGCCGTCATCGATAAGGATGACCTCCAGCTTTTCGTAGTCCTGAGACAGGATGCTGTCCAGACACTCCGGCAGGTAGGCCGACACGTTATACACCGGCACAATGACCGAAATCACGTCCTTCATTTCTGACGCTCCCCTCTCCTGCCCAGCTTGCCGTACAGCCACCAGAACGGCTTCATAGGATAGGCTTCCTCATACACCCAGGAAAACTCCCGGCAGAGCGGGAACAGGTCAAATTCCTTTCCCTGCCGCAGGCCCTCCCGGAGCTTTTTCCGCAGGGTTTTCAGGAGCCGCCCCCTGCCCGGATTGTCCCATTGCTTTGCAAAGCCGATCTGTTCGTATGTACTGTAAATATATTGCCTGACCGCCTTTTTCAGCAGTCTCTGGTTGCCGTTTTCCCGTGCGAAAGCGATCTGGTTTTCCGTCGCTTCCAGAATGTGCAGCTTTCTCGGCGTCCACTTGGACAACATAATACCCACGGGATTCTGGTAGTAAGCGTACAAAGGCTCCCGCGTCACAGCCACCTTTCCCGCGCGGTACACGGCAAGATAGGTGGTGAACTCATCCTCGTGCAGCTTTCCCACGGGATAGCGCAGAGTCTCGAAAAGGCTCTTATGGAACAGTTTGCTACATGCAATCGCCGGTACATCCTGCCCGTTTTCGTCGGGGCAGTAATAGTCGTCCGCCGACAAAACGCGGTATTCCGGCGCACCCATAGCCGGGAAATCCCCGCCCCCGGTGCGGAAATAGCCGCAGGCACTGAGCAGGCACCCCGTTTCCTGAACCATCGTGTACAGCCGCAGCAGGAAATCCGGATGCACCCAGTCGTCGCTGTCCACGAAGGCCAGCCACTGGCTGCCGCTGTTGGCCTGCGCCCAATCAATGCCCGTATTCCGGGCGGCGGAAAGGCCGCCGTTTTTCTGATGAATGACATGGATTCGACCGTCTTTCCGGGCGTATTCCTCGCAGATGTCGCCGCAGCTGTCCGGGCTGCCGTCGTCCACCAGCACAAGGTCAAAATCCGCAAACGTCTGGGCAAGGATGCTGTCCACGCACCGGTGCAGGAACGCCTCCACCTTGTAGATCGGGACAATTACGCTGATTGCGGCCATAGGCTTCTCCCCTTCGTATCGTTCAGCGCTTCAGAAAAAGCGCTTTCAGCTTGTGATAGGTCTTCTCTCCCAGCAGTTTTGTAAAGAACGCATACCGGGCGGCGGACACCTTTTCGTAGTGCAGCCGTGCCCGCTCCGCTTCCAGCAATCTTCGCTCCTCCTCCGTCTTCCAGCTGCTGGCAAACCAGTGAATGGCAACGGTTTTCCTCGTTCTGTGCAGCCGCTCCGTGTCAAAGTCCACCGGGCAGAACACTTCCTTGGGGTAGACCGCAAAGCCGTCCACGACCTGAAATTTTCCATTCGGCACCAACCCATGTTCCCGACACAGGGACGTCAGGACGGAGACATTGGTGGTCACGTCGTGGGTGCCGTCGGGCTTTACAAAACTCGCGCTGTCGTAATGCTGCAAAAACTCCTGAAACAGCGGAAAGCCCGGACAGCAGGCAAGCATCCCCGTCTGCACGCTGGCGTCCGTTTCAAATCCGGCGAAGGCGTCGTGGGCGAGGAAGGGCGTCAGGGGCTTCACCAGCTCCACATCCGTGTCCATATAAATGCCGCCCATTTCCGTCATAGCCTTCAAGCGAACATAGTCCGTGACAAACGCCCAGCGCTTAGCCGCGTAAGCCTGACACACGTACTCCGGCGCGGCGGAAACGTCAAAATTCTCCTCGTTCCACTCGATGATCTGGTAGTCCGGGCAGAATTTCTTCCAGCTTTTAATGCACTTTTCCGCCAGCTTCGGCTTGGGATTTCCGCCAAACCAGCAGTAATGAATGATTTTTGGAACGCTCATTCATGTTCTCCTTTCCGCAGATGCTTCCCGATTTTTCGCGTCAGGCCGGACACGCCGTCTTCCCGCAGTGTCCGCGCCGCCCCTTCCAGCGGCCAGTAAAGCCGCACAAGTTTGGGGTGCATGGCGCTGAACATGGTCTCAAACTGCGCTTTCGTGAACGGGATCTCCCGTCTGAGCCGCCGGGCGGCCTTTTCAATGTCCCGGGCGGCCTTGGGGTCGTTCAGCTCGTACCTGACCCGGTGGTAATCCCCCGCCGCTTCTTCGGCGTACAATGTGCCGAAACGCTCCCGGAGGGTCAGGTATCCCACCAAGGAATAAAAGCGGATGATCCCTTCCAGCGCCCACAGATAGTCCAGCTTCTTCATGGAGAATCGGCTCTGGGTGGTACTGCCGGGATTGGTGCGGTAAAAATACAGGCTGTGAGGAATGCTCGCAATGGTTTTCGCCCCGTAAATCCAGTGACACACAGCCTCGTTGTCCTCGTATACCCGCCCGGGGCAGAACAGATAGGACTGAACCAGTTCCCGGCGAACCAGCTTGGCACATGCCACCCATCCGGGGTATTTTCCCGCATCAAACAGCGCCGTCAAGGGTTCTTCCTCCATGGAAAGCCGCTCCCAGCTGACCTCCACCGGCGCGGAAAAGTCCTCCGGAATTTCCGGCGCTTCCAGCATCCGGCACATGCTCATAGCCGCGCCGCTCTCTGCGGCGGCCAGGCGTTCCAGCATCTGCGGATGCACGGCGTCGTCGCTGTCCACAAAGCAGACCCATTCTCCTTCGGCAGCAGCAAGGGCGTGGTTTCTTGCCGCGGCCTGACCCTGATTTTTCTGATGGATGACCCGCACCCGGCTGTCCCGCGCCGCGTAATCGTCGCAGATGGCGCCGCAGCCGTCCGGGCTGCCGTCGTCCACCAGAATCAGCTCAAAACCAGAAAACGTCTGGGAAAGGATGCTGTCGATGCAGGCATGGAGATACGCTTCCGCCTTGTAAACCGGCACGATCACGCTGATCTCAGGCATCTTTCTTCCTCTCCAATCGCGCCCGCACCTCCAGCCACAGCCGGTAGGCTCTGGTTCTCAGAGGGAAAAAGCGGTACAGAAAATCAAAATCCGGCCAGAATTCAATACAGCCGTGCTTCCAGGCAAGGGGGATCAGCGTGCGGATTTTCTTTTCGATCTGGCCGATCTCCGCCGTCAGCTCCGCCGCGTTGTCCGCCTGCTCGGCGGTGTGCAGATTCGCCAAGGCGTTATCCAGATACCCCCGCACCCGGAATTTGACCAGTTTCTCGTCTCCCATGGCGGTAAAAAACGCCAGTTGCTGGTCATACGCCTCCCACGCATGGAACCGCTTCGGCGACCATGCACTGCGGATGATTCCCTTGGGATTGATAAAATAGGCGTACAGCGGCGCGGGAACCACCGCAATCTCCTTCTGGGCAAACAGGAGACGGTAAGTCACGAATTCGTCCTCGTGGATTTTCCCCACGGGATAGCGGATGTCCCGGAAGCAGCTCCTGCTGTAGAGCTTCCCCCATGCAACGGTGGCGTTGACAAAATGCCCCATGTAAAACCGCTTCGGCGTCCAGCGGCACGGACGCATATCCTCCGGCAAAACCGCCGGGTCTGCACCCTCCGTCTCCTGATAACCGCAGACGCTGATCTTCAGATCAAACGCCGTGGCGGCGTCCAGCAGTCGGGCAAGCAGCTCCGGATGTACCCAGTCGTCGCTGTCGGCGAAAATCAGCCACCGGCTGTCGCTGTTGGCTTCCACCCAATCAATGCCTGCGTTCCGGGCATCGGACAGGCCGCCGTTTTCCTTGTGGATGACATGGACGCGGCTGTCCTGCCGGGCGTATTCGTCACAAATCTCCCCGCAGCGGTCGGGACTGCCGTCGTCCACCAGAATCAGCTCAAAATCCTGATAAGTTTGCCTTAGAATGCTGTCCACGCACCGGTTCAGGTAAGGCTCGACCTTGTACACCGGCACGATCACGCTAATTGTGGGCATCTTTTCTCACGACCTCCGCTAATTTATCAAACCATGGGCGCAGGGGCGCATTGTCATACCGGCAGTTTTCCATTGCCAGCAGCTCCGGCAAATACCGTTCCACTTCCTCAGGGGTTTTTGCGTAGCGGACGTAGGGCAGGTAGGAAATCCATTCATAGGTTCCCAGAACCTTGTGGTTACTGCTGCTCATGGCGATGCAGGGCGTACCGGCGAGAGCACAGAACACCATGCCGTGGAGGCGGTCCGTAATGACCAGCCGCGCCGAGGCAAGCTCCTCCATTTTCTCCCGAACTTGCATTTCCCGGCTCTGCTTCGTGACCTTCTGGCCGGAATACATATCTGTATAGCCGAAGGCAATGCCCTTCGACTGCAGCATTTCTTCCAGATTCTCCCGTTCCTCCACAGGAAGGGAACGCTCCTTGTCACTGCGCAGACACAGAAGAACGCCCTCCCGCCGCTTTTGTTTCGCGCCGAAGGTGTCCATGGACGCCGAAAGCACGATGTCCGGGGTCAACAGCACCCGCGTGTTGGGGTACAGCGACGTCATGATGTCGTAGGACTGCTTTTCCCGCGCCACCATGGTCAGCTTTTTCCGTCCGTCGTAGACCTCCGTGGAGGCTTTTCCCTCTGCGTCTCCGTCTTCGCCGGGAAGGTAGCAAATTGTCTGTGGGAAAATGACATTCCGGTTTCTGGCAAAAGCGGAGACCTGACGGCGGTGGAGATTTTCCTCGTTCCGCCACTGATTTCCCAGATGCCCGCCGCCGAGCTGGGCAATGAAGCCGTTCTTCGGCACCCATTTCCGAATTCGCTCCCAGTCCCGGGCATAGTCCTCGTCGGTCAGCTCCACGATCCGTTCTTCCTCCCAGCCGCAGGACTTGAGGAACGCCTTCTGCGCCAGAACGATCGCACTGTCCCCCAGATTGTCATGGGACGGCGTTCCAATCAGATAGACCTTTTGCCCCAGAGGGAATACGATCTCCCGCCACTTTCTCAGGCGGCGCTTCCATTCCAGATGGTGTTCCCACCGTCTGTGACACCACCAGTAGACCGGGCGCAGGAATCGTTTCAGGGAATCCGAAATGCGCATTGTTGTCATCTCTCCCGTCTGTCCAGACGCAGAATTTTGAAAACCGTCCGCTTCCCCCAGCGCAGGAAGCGGTGAAGCCATGAATCAGGATACCACTTTTTCAGTTCCTTCACCGTGAGCCGGGAACGGTAGTAGCGGAGCTTGCCCGCGAAAACGCTGTTGCTGTCCGCCAGCTTCCCGCTGAGAAACGCCTCCATCTCCGGCGTGTACCACTTAGCCTCCGGCCGGTTTCTCAGCTGGGCATATGTAGGCGTTTTCAGGCTGGGGATCACCCCCAGACTCATAAAGTGGCTGGAATTGATGCAGTAGGGACTGCCGCAGTGCTTTCCCACCGCTTCAAAGGGAATGGGCGCATCCACATCCTCGAAAATGTTCACACCGTCGTAATCGGCATAGCATTTGGTCAGCACGCCGGTCTGTAAATTCAGCGTTCCCGACCAGTCCCCGGCGAAGCAGAATTCCTTCCGCTTCACGCAGAAATTTTTCGTGGTGAAATCAAACAGCGGCGAGTGGAATTTTTCGCCGTTGGCGAGGTATTCTTCCCGCGTTCCCTTGGTAAAGATGCCAAAGGGCTTGCGCTGCTCATCTCTCGTCAGCGCTACCTGAGGGTACGCCCCCACCTTTTCCATGGACAGCCGCTGAATTTCCTCGATGTAAGGAACATACTCGTCGCACAGGTTCAGCTGTAACAAAATGGACGCCCCGGCGTCGCGCATTTTCCGGATGTTGTCGAAAAACGTCTCCACCCAGCCTTTGCGCAGCAGCTCCGTATAGTGCATGGAGAAGGAAAGGTGCAGATGTCCGATATTCTCCCCGCAGGCTTCAATCAGTTCGTCAAAGCGGCGGCTCAGCGTCCCGTTGGTGGTGATATTGACAAAATGCCCCTCTTTCAGCAGCTCCCCCACGATGGGGACAACCTCTTTCTGCGCCAGCGTCTCTCCCGCGCCGCAGATGCTGATGAAGCACGTTCCCCCCACCCGTTCCGGGCGCAGTGCCCGGGCGATGTGTTCCGGGGAATAGGGCATGTCCGCCAGCGCCATCTTCCGTCTGTCTTCCTGAATGATGTAGCAGTAGGGACATTCCAGATTGCACACCGACACCGGCACCAAACACTCAAAGAACCGCTTGATCTTAGC
>ENA-OPSQ01002055-OPSQ01002055.1-human-gut-metagenome-genome-assembly--contig:-NODE-2055-length-12065-cov-3.229475_pt1 | contig 12065 bp, 8 predicted proteins | sample MGYA00241456_ERZ501904 | MGnify/ENA primary metagenome ERZ501904 (study PRJEB25962, sample SAMEA2042452) | human gut metagenome | biome: human gut; feature: human-associated habitat; material: faeces...
TAGCCGTTATTGTTGATGAGGAAAATCTTGATCGGCAGCTTATTTGTCAGGATGGTCTGCAATTCCTGCAGGTTCATCATGATAGAGCCATCGCCTTCCAGGCAGATGGTGGTACGGCGGCCGCCTGCAATGCAAGTGCCAATGGCGGCGGGCAGGCCGTAACCCATGCTGGCAATGGCGCTGTTGTTGGCCATGCGGCTGCCTTTTTGGATGACATACGCCTGATTGCCCACCACGCAGCAGGCGCCGTTGGAAACTGCGGTCAGGCTGTTTTCCGGCAGGCGGGAACTGAGGTAGCGCACAAAGGCGTACACATTGGCGGTGGTGCCGTTTTCTTCCCACTGGCGTGGCAGCACGGCGGGGTAATCTTTTTTCCATCGCTGGCCGGTCCGCTGCCTGGCTGACAGGGGTCAGCGGCGCTGCGGCGGCATCCAGCTTTTGCAGAAAGTCCTTGGCATCCGCCCACACGGGGTGCTCCACATGCAGGGTGTGCTTTTTCATCTCGGCGCGGTCAATATCCACCATGATGACTTCCGCCGCGCGGGCCCAGGTTTTCCAGTTATAGCCCACCTGGCGGATGGAAATGCGGGTGCCCACAGCCAGAATCAGGTCTGCGTTCTGGATGGCCCAGTTGCCAGGGCGGTCGCCCATATTGCCGGCACGACCGCAGTAAAGCGGGTTTTCGTCCTCGATCAGGTCCACGGCGTTCCAGTAGGTCACAATGGGGATGTTCAGCTTTTCCGCCACGGCGCGGAACGCTGCGTACCCGCCGGAAAGCCGGATGCCGTACCCAGCGTGGAACACCGGGCGCTTGGCGTTGCGGATCTTTTCCAGCACCATCTGCACGGTGGCATCGTCCACCGGGGGCGGCAGCCGGGCATCGTCCTGCGCCGGGTCATAGCCGGGCAGGCTGTCGGTTTCAATGTAGCCGCCCTGATAGTTGACCGGGATATCGATCCACACCGGGCCGGGGCGGCCGGTGGTTGCCAGGCGCCAGGCTTTTTCCAGCACATAGCGGATCTGGTTCGGGTCTTCCAGCATGGTGGCGTATTTGGTCATGGGGGCAACAGATTTGGTGATATCGTATTCCTGGTCGCCCACCGCGCGCAGGGGCAGGCCATCGGTAAACTGCGCGGCATAGCGGGCCGTGGTATCGTACCGAACCTGGCCGGAGATTACAAACATAGGGATAGAATCCAGCCAGCCGCCCACCACACCGGTCAGGGCGTTGGTGCCGCCGGGGCCGGTGGTAACGCACAGGGCGGCAATTTTGTTATCAATACGGGCATATGCTTCCGCCGCAATGGCACTTGCCTGCTCGTGATGGTTATAGGTAACATGCAGCGCCGGGTGGTGGCCCAGTGCATCATTCAGATGCATGGCGCCGCCGCCCACCACGCTGAACACATCCGTAACGCCGTGCGCCGCAAGAAAATCGGCCACATAATCGGCCAGACGCTGTTTCATTGGGGGTGTCCTCCTTTTATTTAATCCGTTCAAGCTGCGGCTGAACCATTACAAAATACAAAGTTCTGGAATCCTGCGGGGCATCGACCCGCTTGCCGCTGTAGCTAATATCGATTGTACTTTCACCAAAAGGAATATCCGCAGTATAGCGGATTTTCATGTTTTCCTGGCTGACCACAAAGGTCTGGCTACTGTCACCGAAGGTAATGGTAATGCTGGGGCGGTCAGAAATATCAAAGAAATAATCCCCCACTGTAAAGGCAAAGGTGTACCTTTCCGTATTCAGCTGCGGGTTTACCAGTTTGATCTCCGCACTTTTCTTGCACCAATAAAACGGCAGCTCTTTGTTGGAGTTTTCAGGAGTATAATATTCTGTGTTATAAATGCCATCCCCCAGCTGCATGGTAATAGACGGCGCATTATACAGCACCCACACGCCATAGAAAACGGCAAGGGAAACTGCCAATGCCCCCAGTGAAGCGCCGAAAGTAACCAGCGTGCTGCGTGCAGCTTTTTTATCTAGTTTTGATTGTTCAGGCTTTTTGGTTTTCAGCGCTGCCAACACACAATTTACTGCCTGTACAACGCCCCAGATGATAGCTGTCAGTATTGCCAACTGTACAATGGTGTTGCGAATATAAGAGTTACGCTCTTCAAAGATTGGAAGCGGCAGATTAAATACCATCAAAACCGCAAAAGGCAATATATTTTGACGTGTCATCACCTTTTCCTGTGCAAGAAAATACGCCAGCGGAATCAGCGCCATGCAGTAAATATAGTTGCCCTGGCTTTGGTACATCATAGCCACGGTAATCAGCAGCAACGCCTGCCATTCCTGGCGGCAGAGCAGAGCACACACAACCAGTACCGCCGCCACAGCAAAGGCTGCTGCAAAAAAAGATACCGTTGCATTGCTGGTTCCGGCAATCAGGTCCACCAGATGCGCCCCATGTGCGAACATGCTGTTGATGCCATTGCCTGCCCAAGGTGTTTTACTTTTACTTCCAAAAGAGAACAAAATCTTCAGCCAAAGCTGCAAGCCGTACACGCCCTCCTGGAAGGCAAACACCGGGAGCACCAACGCTGCAATGCCATAAAACACCGTGCGGATTGCTGCTTTGAAATCCCGGTTTCTTAAAAGCATAACACCTAAGAATGCGGGATAAATTTTAAGTCCGGCTGCTACTGCCAGTGCAACCAATGCCAGTTCCCGCACCCATGCGCGCTTTGAACGGTGATACATGACGAAAAAAAGCGAAAGCCCCGCCGCCAGCAAAATAATATTGCCGCGGTCTACCGCATTAAGCACACCAAAGCTGAATAAGGCAAAAAACGTACTGGCCCTGGCCCACTGGGCATTTTGCATCACGTCACGGAGCAAAACCGCCAGCAAAAGAACCGCCAGCACCACAAAAAAGACGTATAGCAAAAAGCACGACTGTGTTGTGCGTAAATCAGTTTCTGTGCCGCGCATGGCAACTGACGCCTCAAAGTCATAGGTCCAGTTATCAGATACCGAAGCAGGCACCAGTAAAAACAGGGCATAAAAGAACAAATTTGCCAAGGGCGGATACAGTGTGTCAAACACCGCATACGGCTGGCGTCCACGAACATATTCAATGCTATGGAAAAAATCCATGCCGGCATCCAGTGTATCATGGTATAAAAAGTACGAAAGAAAATCACCATGGGTAACATACAGCGTTACCATAACCACAATGGCACACACTGCGCTGAGTACGCAGTACAGCTTGGCCGTTTTTTTCCAGAACGGATTGCTCCCTCTTCCTTTTTTACCAAAAAGGCCTTCTCCCCGTTTCGTGTTATTCTCTTTCAGCACGCGCTGGCTGTTGCATTCATTCTGGTCATAATTCAGTCCCAGCTGCACCGATTTGTTATCTTCCAGCAACAGCTGATCTAATCCAATGCTGATACCAGATTTATTCTCGTTATTTGTTGTCATGTTGTCCATACACAGCCTTGCCCTATTTCTGTTCCCGGTTATGTATCAGATATTCCCTGGTTTCCCATATTTTTTACCGATATATTTTGCAGTCTTATTTTCAACAATAAAGCACCGCCAACCAACCTCGTTGAGTCGGATGATGGTTAGGGATCCCGATACCGCACTTTTCCGTGCCGGATAAGCTCCACATCGTTGACGGGAAACATTTTGTCGTTTATCTTTCCTTAAATGTCCACAACTTGTTGATGATAAAATTCAGCGGAATCGTGACCAGCAAATTTACAATCGGCGCAATCGTTTTGCTTACGCTGAAGAACGTAACCTCTATCCAAAGCAAAACATTAGAAAGGATCGACGTGCCGCCGTAGCTGACATATGTTTTTCCAAGGCGTTTCAGTTTACTGCGCCAATCGTTTGCATTCCCGGTAAACACAAACTTATCGTTCCAAAAAAAGGCATTGGCAATGCTCAGAATTGTTCCCAGAACGCTGCCTACCATATACAGGTCTGGGCTGATCCACAAAAAGATATAATACACCGCCATCGATACCGCCGTGTTGCTTACGCCAACAAGGCCAAACTTGATAAACTGTGCAAGCAGCGCAACAAATTCCTTTTTGCTTTTTGCTCCCAACAGTGCCAACAATTTCTGCATGGATCCCGTTCCTTTATTATTTTTTTATAAGCAATCAAAAAAGCAAAGCCTGTATTGATAATTTACCGCAGTGCAGCAGCCATTTTTTCTTATCAGCACGGCTTTGCTTTTTCTTATTGATTCATCTTATCAGCGCTTTTTACTGGTTCGCCGCTTCAATAATGATCTTTGCCATATAGTCGATCATCTCATCGGTCATGCCGGGGTACACGCCGACCCAGAAGGTGTTGTTCATGATAAAGTCCGTGTTGGTCAGCTCCCCTGCCACGCGGTAGGCGTCCGTGCCGCGGATCTGGTCAAAGCAAGGGTGCTTGATCAGGTTGCCGCTGAACAACAGGCGGGTCTGGACATTGTGATCCTCAATATAGCGGGTCACGGCGTTGCGGTCCAGGCCGGATTCCGGCTTGACCGAAATCAGGAAGCCGAACCAGGACGGGCGGCTGTTGGCGGCCGGTTCCGGCAGGATCAGCTTATCGGCGGCCGGTTCCAGGGCTGCTCGCAGGCGGTCCCAGTTATGGCGGCGGCGCTCGATAAAGCTGGGGAACTTTTTCAGCTGTTCGCAGCCGATGGCGGCCTGCATATCGGTCACTTTCAGGTTATAGCCAAAGTGGCTGTAAACGTACTTGTGGTCATAGCCTGCGGGCAGTTCGCCATACTGACCGTCAAAGCGGTGGCCGCAGAAGTTATCATGGCCGGACGGGCAGATGCAGTCGCGGCCCCAGTCGCGGGAGCTCTTGATCAGGCGGTTCAGCAGCGGGCTGTTTGTATACACGCAGCCGCCCTCGCCCATCGTCATGTGGTGCGGCGGGTAGAAGCTGGAGGTGCCGATATCGCCCCAGGTTCCGGTAAAGCGGGTTTCGCCGTTGATGGTGTACTGGGTGCCCAGGGCATCGCAGTTATCCTCCACCAGCCAGAGGTTATGGGCATCGCAGAAGGCTTTGACGGCGGACAGGTCAAACGGGTTGCCCAGGGTATGGGCGATCATGACTGCCTTGGTCTTGGGGGAAAGAGCGGCTTCCAGCTTGGTCACATCAATGTTGTACTGCGGCACGGTCACATCCACAAATACCGGCACAGCGCCATACTGCAGCGCCGGGGTGACAGTGGTGGGGAACCCGCATGCCACAGTGATGACCTCATCGCCCTTTTTGATCTGGCGGTCGCCCAGTTCCGGGGCGGTGAGCGCCATAAAGGCAATCAGGTTGGCGGAGGAGCCGGAGTTGACCAGGTTGGCGAACTTTACGCCGATCCACTTGGCAAACTCTTTTTCAAATTCATCCGCAAAGCGGCCGGTGGTCAGCCAGAAATCCAGCGTTGCATCGGTCAGGGCGCACATTTCTTTTTCATCAAACACGCGGGATGCATAAGTAACGCGGTCGCCGGGCTTGAAATCCGCCTTTTTCTCCTTAAAGTCATGGTAATATTCTGCCACCAGCGCCTTGATCTGCTCGCGGGCTTCGGCCTCATTGCTCCAATTTGCCATCGTCTGCTCCCTTACTCACTCAAAAATTCCTTGATCTCTTTGTCCATCTCCGCCGGGATATCCCCGCCGGAAAGCCATACCTTGCTGAACGCAACGGTCTTTTGCATACATTCCGCCATATGCCAGCGCGGTTTCCAGCCGAAGGTAGATTTCAATTTGCTGCAATCCAGCTTCAAAAAGTTTGCTTCATGCGGGGCGTTTGCCTCAGCGCGGTTTTCCCATGCAGCACCATCGCCCCACGCCTGGCAGAACAGGTCTACCAGGGTGCCGGTCGTCACACAGTCGCAGTCATCCGGGCCGACGTTATAATAGCCGGCGTACCGGTTATCCTCATACTGGCGCTGGGCGATCAGCAGGTACGCCGCCAGCGGTTCCAGCACATGCTGGTATGGGCGGGTGGAATACGGGTTGCGCACACCGATGCTCTCCCCTTTTGCCATCGCGCGCACGCAGTCCGGGATGATGCGGTCATTGGCAAAATCGCCGCCGCCAATCACATTACCTGCGCGGGCAGTGGAGATGGCCACGCTGCCATCCGCAAAAAAGCTGTTTTTATAGCTGTGGGTCACCAGCTCCGAGCAGCTTTTGCTGTTGGAGTAGGGGTCGAAGCCGTCCAGCGGTTCGTTTTCGCGGTAGCCCCAGTACCATTCATTATTCTGGTACACCTTATCCGTTGTTACGTTCAGCACAGAGCGCGGTGGGGTTTGGGCGGTGCGCACGCATTCCAACAGGTTCACGGTGCCCATCACATTGGTTTCATAGGTATAGCGCGGGTCCTTGTAGCTGTCCCGCACAATGGGCTGAGCCGCCAGGTGCAGCACAATTTCCGGCCGAGCGGCATCAAAGGCCGCTTTCAAGGCGGCAAAATCGCGGATATCACCGATCACGCTGGTCATTTTGCCTTCCAGCCCTGCCAGAGAGAAGAGGTTGGGGGTTGTGGGCGGTTCCAGGCTGTAACCCGTTACCACCGCACCGACCCCCACCAGCATGCGGCAGAGCCAGCTGCCCTTAAAACCGGTATGCCCGGTTACAAACACGCGTTTGCCGCGGTAAAATTCCAAGTTCATTGTTGGTTCCACACTTCCCAGGGCGCACAGCCGGACGCCCACATTTTTTCCAGCATACTTTTTTCGCGCTCGGTATCCATGCACTGCCAGAATCCGCGGTGCACATAGCTCATCAGCTGGCCTTTGGCTGCCAGCTCGCGCAGCGGGGCCTGCTCAAAAATGGTATCATCACCGCTGATGGTATCAAACACTTCCGGTTCCAGCACCATATAGCCCGCGTTGATGATAGCCCCATCGTTGACGCTCTTTTCGCGGAAGGCCTGTACAGTGTTATCCTGGCCGATATCCAGCACGCCTTTCTGCTGTTCCTGCACCACGGCGGTCAGGGTGGCCAGCTTGCCATGCTGCTTATGGAACTTGACCAGTTCGGCAATGTTCACATCACAAACGCCATCACCATAGGTCATCATAAAGGTTTCGTTGCCGATATATTTCTGCACCCGCTTGATGCGGCCGCCCGTCATCGTGTTCAGGCCGGTATCCACCACCGTCACGCGCCACGGCTCGGCATGCTGGTCATGCACGATCATCTCGTTGCCCTGGGTGAAGTCAAAGGTCACATCGCTGGTATGCAGGAAATAATCCGCAAACCACTCCTTGATCATATGCTGCTTGTACCCGGCGCAGATCACAAAATCATTGAAGCCATAGTAAGAATACTCTTTCATGATATGCCACAAAATAGGCATACCGCCGATTTCGATCATCGGTTTCGGCTTGAACTTACTTTCTTCCGAAATGCGCGTGCCATAGCCGCCGGCAAGAATTACAACTTTCATATTTTTCACTCCCGTAAGCCTGCAGCGGAACCCTGCTTGCAGTCCCGCAAAAACTGTCCGCCCCACCAGCACTTCAACCGCCGGACAGTTTGGTACACACCCAGCCTATTTTTTATTACTATGATAGTATATCATTTTCACGTATTCAGTGCAACCGTTCCAGGAAACTTATCACACCTAGTAGGCCTGCTTTTTATTCCGCATTTTGCTCTTTGTTATCACATTTTAACGCTGCTTTTGTTGCCGCTGTGCAAACAATATTCTTTACGTTTTTTCGTGCGTATTTTGTCCCTGCCAGGCGGCCCACTTTACATTAGTAGGCAAAACAGGTATAATAGTTTAGTTAATCTGTGATATTGCGCCATTTTGCCATATTGCGGGTGCAGGCGGTCTTATTTTATCCTTGCTGCCTGTGGATTTTTTGCGGCACGCCGCGCGTTGTGCGGTACCGCTCCTATTAGGTCTGGAGGTTGCGCTCATGGGGCTGCAAAGCCTGCAATACTGTGCATTTTTGGTGGTTGTGGCTGCCGTTTACCTGCATTTGCCGGTGCGCATGCAGCCGGTGTTTCTGCTGGGAGCCTCGTGGGTGTTTTATGCGCTGGCCATGCCGGCCATGCTGCCGGTCACCATTGCGCTGGCAGTGTTCACCTACCTATGCGGCCGCGGCCTTGCCTGGCGGGGCGGCGCACACAAAACCGCCTTTTTGCGCCTTGGCGTGATCGGTATGCTGGGCATTCTGGCCTTTTTTAAGTATAACGGCCTGTTGGGCGGGGTGCTGCACGGCTGGCGCGCGGTGGCCATGCCGCTGGGCATCAGCTTTACCAGTTTTGCCGCAATCGCCTACCTGATCGATGCCGCCCGCGGCGACTGCGAGGTGGAAACCAGCTTTATCCGGCTGGCGCTGTTCCTCAACTTTTTTGCCACCGTCACCCAGGGGCCCATCTGCCGCGCCGGTGCGCTGCTGCCGCAGTTGAGCGCCGAGCACCGCTTTGATGCCGCCCGCACGGTGCGCGCTTTGCGGCTATATGCGCTGGGGCTGTTCAAATACATTGCCGTGGCGGATGTGCTGAACATGGTGGTGGATACGGTTTTCCCCCACTATGCGGATTACAGCGCCCCCATGCTGATTTTGACCGCGGTGATGTACACTTTTTATCTGTATTTCAGCTTTTCCGGCTATTCCGAGATTTCCCGTGCCACCGGCCTTGTGCTGGGGCTGGACCTGCCGGAAAACTTTAAGACCCCGTTTTACGCCACCAACTTTTCCGGCTTCTGGAGCCGCTGGCACATCTCGTTTTCTTCCTGGCTGCAGGATTATCTCTTTATGCCGCTGGCCTGGGCAGATCTTGGCCGCTTTGGCCGCCTGCCCACCGAGCTGTGCGTGTTCTGCGTGTTCTTTGCTTCCGGCTTCTGGCACGGCAGCACCGCGCCATTCATCATCTGGGGTCTGCTGCAGGCGGTTTACCGCGTGGGCGAAGAGCTGCTGCACCGCCGCTTTGGCAAACCCAAAAAGCGCGGCACCCCGGCCCGTGTGCTGTGGGGCAAGCGGGTTGTGGTGTTTGTTTTGTGGACCATCAGCATGGTGTTCTTCCGCGTGGGGTCCGGCAACCTTTCCGGCATGGCCGAAAACCTGGGCGTTGGCGATGCTTTCGTCTACCTGGGCCGCTGCCTGATGAACAGCTGGTCCCCCACCCGCTTTGCCGGGGAGCTGTACAGCACAGCGTATACCGGCTTTTACGCCAATACCATTATGGTAGCGGCTTATTGGGCGTTCGCTGTGCTGGCGCTGGCGCTTGGCATCTGGTTGGATCACCGGCGCAATTTTGCCTGCAAAAACAAACCGGCTGAGGTTGCCCTGGCAAGCGCCAAGCACCGCAATGCGCTGTATGTTGTTTTGATCGTTTTTATCCTGGTGGGGTACATCATGCAGAGCGGCGGCTTTAACGCCAACGCGTTCGGCCCCTATGCAGGATTTTAATCTTATGGAAAAAAGGAGATTTCCGGCGTGAAGCATATCATCAAAAAATTGGCGCTGCTGTTCGTGCCGGTCTATCTGTGGTTTGCCTTTTTTGTGGCGTTTGAGCCAAACAATTATTTTGGCATCAAAAAAACAGCCTCTTCCAGCCAGCCGGTGGCCCGTGTGCGCGCCTATGAGCAGAGCCCCGGCACCAACCTGATCATCGGGGACAGCCGCCTGGCCCACTTTGATATGGACCTTGTGGATTCCCTGACCGGGCAAAGCTGGCAGAACCTGGCCTTTGGTGGTGCTTCCCTGAAGGAATGTGTGGACCTTGCCAACTATGTGCTGGATTCCGGCAACCAGGTGGACCGCATTCTGTTTGAGCTTTCGTTCTACACCTTAAACAGCAGCTATAACACCGACCGTTTTTCGGCGCTGGAAGCTACCCTGCGCAACCCGCTGGCCTACTGTCTGAACCTGGAATACAACGTGAACGCCCTGACCGTGTTTATGGACACCGTAAAGGGCACGCCGGACACCATTGAATCCGGCGACTGGACCGCGGCGGATTACCTGGATGATGCCGGGAACACGATTCCGCTGCACAAAAAGCTATATGAGTACCCGGCGCTGATCACCACCCGCTGCCAGAACTGGACACTGAACGAAACCGAGCTGGCGGAGTTTTTGGCTATGGCCCAGCGCTGCGCAGACCGCGGCGTGGAGCTGACCATTGTGCTGCCCCCCATGGCCGCCAATGTGCGCACCGAGGTATGCGATGCCTTTGGCATTACCGCCGTGATGCAGGACGAAGTTCTGCCGCTGTTGGAAAAGCAGAATTTTACCGTGCTGAATTACGAATGGGGCACCAGCTGCATTACCGATGATGACACCCAGTTTTTTGACGGGTTCCACCTGGACGAAAAATACGGCCTGCCGGACTGGACAGCCGAACTGTTTGATGATATGCAGCGCTGATGCTGCCCCACCCCAAAAAGGAGGTTCCCTGTGGCACTGGACTTTTTGATTTTGTACGAACACACCGTTCGGGAATATGAGAGCGATCTTTTGCTCAAATTGGAGCTGGAGCGCCGCGGCTACACCGTGCGCATCCGCCAGCTGCTGGATGCCAAAGATCTGCGCCTGTTTGGCAAAGACAAGCCGGAAGTTCTGGTTGCCAGCTGCATGTATGACAACGAAGCCATCAACAGCCATGTGTACAACAACATTGGCAAATGCAACAAGATCGTCAACCTGCACTGGGAGCAGATGCTCTCCGACACGCAGGAGGAGGGCGATTGGTTCAACATGAACGGCAACGCCAAGCGCTGCGTGCAGACTTGCTGGGGCCAGCGCACTGCCCAGCGGTTACAGGCCCATGGCATGGATGCCAAGAACACCCCCGTGACCGGCGCTGTGATGATGGACTTTCTGCGGCCGGAGTTCAAGGGCTACTTTAAGGATAAGGAAACCCTGTGCAAGGAATTCGGCCTTGACCCCGCCAAACAGCTGCACCTGTACATTTCCAGCTTTGGCTATGCCAGCATGACCGACCAGGAAGTGGCCGAGCTTTCCAAAATGGCGGGAACGGATTTTTCCGGCTTTGCCCGCACCAACCGCGTTTCGATGGAAAAAACGCTGGCCTGGTTTGACCGCTACCTGGGTGACCACCCGGAGGTGGAACTGGTATACCGCCGCCACCCCAGCGAATGGAAATGCAAAGCCCTGGACGAGCTGGCCGCCAAACGCCCCAACTTCCATGTGATTTTTGCGGATTCCGTCAAGCAGTGGATTGTGGCGGCGGATTCCATCTCCATTTGGATGAGCACCGCTGTGGCCGAAGTATACATGGCGGGCAAAAGCTGCCATATCCTGCGCCCGGTGCCCATCGAGCACGAGTATGACCCCGTCATCTACAAGGATGCTCACTATGTGACTAGCTACCCGGAGTTTGCCGCTGCCATGGCGCAGCCGAACCCGCCGTTCCCCATTGCACGGGATGTGATTGAGGGCTATTTTGACCCCTCCCCTGCCCCGGCCTACAAGCGGATGGCCGACCTGCTGGAGGAAGTGTACAAAAATCCCCCGCGGGATGAACCGATGGGGCCCGGCTTTACGCCGCACTTCAACCTGCTCAAGTTCTGCGCACTGGCGGGGGGACACATGCTGTACCGCCACAAGTGGGAACCCAAACGGGTGTTTGCTTTCTGCCCGCCGCTGGCCAACTTTGCCCAGCGCATTTACGGTTATGTGGACAAAGCCTATATCCCGCCGGAGGAGATCCAGCGCATGGAAGCGCGCATCCGGCCATATGTAAAATAAAGTTGTTTTTCCGGCGCGCTGCGGTGCGCCCGCTGCAAATGGGAGCCTGCCATGTCTGAACCGAAAAAAACTGAAAGCTTTGCCGGAAATGTGATGAAATACTCCATTGCCACCTACCTTGGCTTTGGCATTTCCGGCGCAGCGCTTATCATCAAGGGCGTCCTGCCCGCCGAAAGCTACGCCGTTCCTGCTTCCTTCATGGCATACACCATGTCGCTGATGAACGTGGGCATGCTTGGGCTGGACCAAAGCCTGCTGCGCTTTTACCACGAACCGCCTGCCGGTTCCACCGGGCGCAGCATGTTCGCCGCGTGTACCCGGCTTTCGGTGCTGGTCATGCTGCTGGCGGGCGGCATCGGCAGCATC
>ENA-OPSQ01002056-OPSQ01002056.1-human-gut-metagenome-genome-assembly--contig:-NODE-2056-length-12062-cov-3.351045_pt1 | contig 12062 bp, 18 predicted proteins | sample MGYA00241456_ERZ501904 | MGnify/ENA primary metagenome ERZ501904 (study PRJEB25962, sample SAMEA2042452) | human gut metagenome | biome: human gut; feature: human-associated habitat; material: faeces...
CCGGGAGCGTCGGCTCCCGCGTCTCCGACGGGGAAACGGCGCAGCCGGTGAGAAAAAGGAAAATAAGTAAAATGGATAATCGTTTCATAGTTGTACCTCGAAATGCCGGGAATGAGAAGGCGGCAAAAGTCCGCCTGGCAGACATTCTAGCACAACTGTCGAAAAAAGTCAAAAACCCTCCGCTTTCCAGCGGAGGGTAAAGTTTTGCTTATTACAAAGCCCAGCCAATTAAGAACCACAACAGCAGCAGAACAATGGCCAGGGGAATATACGCAGAAAGGGCGGCGGCGCTGACGCAGATCACCGTACAGCCGAAGTATCCCAACAGGAACACCACGCCGCAGATAATGCCGGAGGTGAACACGGCCTTGCTCAGCTGCTTGCCGATGATGTTGGAGAAAAAGAAGGTATACAGCGCGCCGAAAATGGGGTTGACTACCGTCAGAACCACGCTGAGAACAAGATTCAGCAGACCCATCAGCAGCGTGACCGCCAGAATGACCAGCAGAATGGTCGGCGCGTAAGTGACCAGCACGTTGGGAAGATAGGTCTTGAACGCCCAGTCCACCAGAATGTGAAGCACCATGGCGAACAACACGGTCAGAATCCGCAGGAAAAACCATCCCAGAGCGGAGTTTCCCCGGGGAATCAGCGTGTCGAGGAGATTCACCAGAAATGCCAGAATCACCAGCGACAGAATCTCACTGCACACAATGGTCAGCGGCGACCCCTGAAAGGGGATGACCAGCAGATGCTCTCCCGCAAACCGGACAAAGGGCAGGGGGGACAGCAGCGCATCCAACGACCACGGTTTGAAGGTGTAGACCACAATGGCCACCGCATAGATGAACAGAATGCCCATGGCCGCGGACAGGGAGTGGTTCAGGCTGGAGCGCTTGCCCAGAAAAACACGCCCCATAAATCCCAGAATAAGGGACGCAGCGGCAAAAAACAGCATGAACTGCACCGTACTGCCCAAGCTGATCTCCGTCGGTATGTAAGATGCCGCGCCGGAAATCGCCTTTTCCAGATCGTCCGGCAGATAGGCAGAGGCGGCGGCAAGTACGTTCTCCACGTCGCCGGGAACATAGTCTGCGACGGCGGAGAGGGTAGAGCGTAAATCCATAGGAATGTCCTTTCCCTAAGGTCTATCTAAAGGAAAGCGGCCGCCAAAGTCTGGCGGCCGCGCACCGTTTGAAGATGAGATAAATTACTTGATCTCGGCCTCGGCGCCAGCTTCCTTCAGCTCGGCGACCAGCTTCTCGGCGTCTTCCTTGGAGATAGCTTCCTTCAGGGTCTTGGGGCAGTTGTCAACCAGATCCTTGGCGTCCTTCAGGCCCAGACCGGTAGCGGCACGGACAACCTTGATAACGCCCAGCTTGGAAGCGCCGGCGGACTTCAGGATGACGTCGAACTCGGTCTTCTCCTCGACCTCAGCAGCAGCGGAAGCAGCGGGAGCGGCAACAGCGGCGGCAGCGGCGGAGACGCCGAAAACCTCTTCCAGAGTGTGAACCAGTTCGGACAGCTCCAGAACGGTCAGTTCCTTAACCTGCTCAACCAGAGCAGTGACTTTTTCACTAGCCATGATAAATTTCCTCCTAAAATGATGTGTAGTTAGATGTTTGTGGGGTTACGCGATCAGGCTTCTGCTTCTGCAGGAGCGGAGCCGTCCTTCTGCATCCGGATCTGATCCAGAACGAAGGCCAGGCTGGAGATAGGCGCCAGGAAGGTACCCAGGACAGAAGCGACCAGAGCGTTCTTGCTGGGCAGCTCGCCGAAGCCGTTCAGCTGGTCAGCGGAAAGCACGGAGCCTTCCACAACGCCGCCCTTGATGGCCAGGGTCTTCAGCTTGTTCTTCTTGGCAAACTCGCAGACGATACGAGCAGGGGCGATGGGGTCGCCGGTGGTGGAAGCCATAGCGGTGGTGCCATTGAGAACCTCAGAGAAATCATAGCCGGCATTTTTAGCGGCGAAATTGGTCAGGGTGTTCTTAACGACGGCGTAATCCACGCCTGCTTCACGGAACTGCTTACGCAGCTCGGTATCCTGAGCAACCGTGATACCCTTGTAATCAACGAAGACGACGGAAGAGGCTTCCTTCACCTTGCTGGTCAGAGCATCGACGACGGCCTTCTTGCTCTCAAGAACCTTTGCGTTGGGCATAATTTTCACCTCCGAAAATAAAAAAGTCCTTCTGCCACAAGACAGAAAGACACGCAGAAATTTCATATTCAGCGCACCTCGGCAGGACTTACGGATGACTCCACCTGCTGTCTCTGGCAACTGCTATATTCTAGCATGGGGGAGGGCAAATGTCAAGGGAAATTTGATGTATTTTTGAGAAAAAAGCGGGAGGACACGCGTCCTCCCGCTGGAAGTTTCAATTTATGGGATGATTAGTTCAACATCAAGCACCTGCCAGTCCTGGAAATTATCCATGAGGGGATGCAGCTGGGATTCGTCGTAAATATCATATATCCACAGATTGAGGGAATAACTGCCGCTGGGCAGTTCGCCGTAACATTCGCTCCAGTCGAGGGTAAACTGACAGGTGCCATCCATGGCAATTTCTACTTCGCAATCCTGAACGCCGGTGCCAACATCGGGAGCAATATAGTAGCCGTTGATTTTCAGCTGCCCGATCTGCTGGCCGCCGGACTGTGTGCAGGTCACGGTGGCTCCGTAGCTGGTGACGTCGGACAGCTCAAAAGTAAGGCCCCAATCTTCCCTGTTCAGGAAAAGACCGGTTTCCGGGTCAACAAACTGACAGGAGGGGATTATGATGTAATTTTCAGCGGTGCGGAACAGGAGCATCTGGCTGATGGGGTAGGACTTGCCGTTGGGCGAGTTGAACACGTCGTATGTCAGTCGGAGGTCATAGGTGGGATAATGGTAGGTATAGAAGGACACACTGTGATTTGTCTCAAAAGTTTCCTGACAGTGGCCTTCCCGTGCGTCCTGACGGGCACGGAAAAAGATTTCCTCCTCGGTGATATCGCCGTTTTTGAGGGCGTCTTCCAGCCGCTCGCTGGTGCGGTTCAGGTAAATGTACACATCACTGACCCCGCAGTAGCTCATACCCTGATTGAAATTGTTTCCGATTTCCTCCGGGGAGAAGGACTGGGAATCATTGTCATCGACCTTCGTGACGGTGATATCCAGAGCAAAGACATCGTTGCCAGTGTGGGCGAGATTGTCCAGATCGTCTGCCGCGTCCGTTGCATCCGGCACACTGGCCTGAACTTCATTGCGGCCGATGGCAAAACCAATGCCCAGCAGCAAGACCGCGGCCAGAATCAGGCCGATTATGGATAGGATTCTTCGTGATTTCATTGGAATTCCTCCTTTAGAAGGCATTTTCTTACGTTACGGAATCTCAAAATCGAGGCCGTAGTATTGGGTGTTGTGGAATTTCCGTATCAGAGGATGTATCTGAGATTCGTCGTAGACATCGCGGACTTCTATGGAAATCTGATAGTCTCCGCTAGGCAGTGCGCCGCAGGCGTCCGACCAGTCCAGCGTGTACAGGGTATCGCCGTTTTCGGCAATTTCCATCACATTTTCGCCAGAGGCCGGCACATTGTTTTCATATATGCTGGTGAGAATATAGTAGCGCGTTTGCAGCTGGCCGAGCTGCTGGCCGCCGGACTGCGTGAATTTGAGGGTCATTCCGGTGGGTGTCACATCCTGCACTTCCAGCGTAATACCCCAGTCCTCACGATCCAGAATATTGCCGTCGTCGTCCAGAAAGATCGTATTTTTCACGGAGCAGCTGCTGAAGGGGGACTGGATGCTGAGCTGCTGAATCAGGTGCTGACTGCCATCCGGGGCGTCCAGAATATCGTAGATCGTGCTCAGATTGTACCCGGTGTAATGATACAGAAATTCCGTCAGGCCATTTGCCGTTTCCGAGGATTCCTGACACAGGCCGTTCTCGGCGTCCGTTCTTGCCCACGCCACCAGCTCCGGGACGGAGACCATGCCATTCTGGATGGCTTCATCCAGCGGTATTTTCTCGCCGTCCAGCAGAATTTTTACATCTGCCACGTCTTCGTAAATCAGCTCGCCTCCACCCATATCTTCAAGGGAGAATTCGGTGTATGCTTCCTCGCGCTTGGTGACGGCAAGCCACAGCCGCCGCTGGGGTTCCGCTGCCGTATCTGACGCGGTGAGCTGGGCTTTTGCGCCCCGCACGAATGCGGCAATCTCGTCCGCAGTTTCCGAATCGACCACATCCATGTCCAACCACAAGTGGTAAACGATCCCGTCTTTTTCAAAGAAAATGTGTTGAAAATGGGACTTTTCGCCGGTATCATCTGCGATTTTCGTCAGATTGATGGAGACGAAAGGACTGCCGCTGCCGCTGTAAAAGGCGATGAACTCAACGTTGTTTGTCTTATGGAACTCATTTTGCAGGTATGTCATGATCTCGGTCGTGGAATCTTCATTGGTCAACAATTCGGGGCTCAGGCTCGTCACGGTGATTCCGCCGATGACTGCGCCATCCTCATCGGAGACAATATTGCAGCTTTCATCGGTCACATCGGAAAGGGAATACCCTTCCGGCAGATTGAAGGAAAAGTCGGCCTGTTTGACTTCGGCAGTTTTTCCCGAACAGCCCGCCAGCACGACAAGCAGCAGGGCAAAGACGATACAAGCAAATTTGTTCAAGCGCATTTTACCACATCCTTTCAATATAACGCGCTGGCCAAATGGTTTGACTTGCGGGCATTTAACCGATTGAGGTCATGCTTTTTTGAAAATGGTAACAACATGATAACACATAATAAAAAATTTGTCAACAATATTTTTACTACAAAGGTATTGCGAAAACAAAAATACTGTATTATAATATACCGTAAAGGGAGAGGGATGGCATGGCAGCAGATAACGGACAGATGAGCTTTCGCCGGGGCGTGATGTCTCTGGTGATTTTAGGGTTGCTGAAAAAAGAAGATATGTATGGTTATCAGCTTGTGCAGGAAACGGAACGGAGAAGCGGCGGGCGAATTGTTACACAGGAAGGCTCACTGTATCCTGTGCTTTATAAGCTGGTAGATCAGGGACTTATTTCCGACCGGAAGGTTCTGGTGGGCAGGCGCATGACCCGGGTGTATTATCATCTGGAACCCGCCGGGGAACAGCGGCTGGAAGAATTGGTGCGGGAGTATGAGGAAGTCACCAAAGGCGTTTTCCAGATTATAGAAGGAGACGGGCAACAATGAGAAAAGGGAACAGAGCAGCCCGAAGATATCTTCGGAATGTCAAAGGCTGGCTTCCTTGCTCTGGGAAGCTGAAACGTGAGATTATGGCACGAATCAAAAACGTGCTGGATGATTATTTAGCAGAACATCCGGATGCAGATTTTGTGGAATTGTCCCATCGATTTGGCCTGCCGAAGCAAATTGCATCGTCCTATGTAGAAGAAATGGATACCGAGGAACTTCTCCATAATTTGAGAATACGAAGAAGGATTCTTGGGATTGTGACCTGTACCGCGCTGATTGTCATTACGCTTTGGGCTGGGACGGTGACATATGCAATTATCCACAACGAAAGACTTGCTCATGGATATGGTGTTCTCGGGGAAATCGAAGTTATCGAAAGAGTAGAATATACGGAGGGAAACTGACATGAAAAGAGTTATTTGTTCCTTGTTGGTAGTGATGTTGGTATTATGTTCGATTCCGATTTGTGGAAATGCTGCGGAGCGTGAGCAAGAGATAATCCGATTTGAGGATGGAAGCTATGCTGTCGTGGAAACGATTACCAGTGGAGCGCGGGCGTCTGGGAGAACAAGCGGGAGCAGACCGTATACCTATTATGACAGCACCGGTACTGCACAGTGGAAAGTAGTGCTGAATGGGTCTTTTACATATACCGGGAGCAGCGCCACCTGCACAAGCGCCAGCTGTTCAGTGACAATTTACAATTCTGAGTGGTACACAATTTCCAAAAACGCAAGCAAAAGCGGAAGTACTGCCACCGGAAGCTTTTCTATGGGGCAGAAGCTGTTGGGCTCCGCGATTGAAACAAAGGATGTTACGTTAAAGCTGTCCTGCGACAAAAACGGCAACCTCAGCTGAATAAACATAAAACCCCCGGATGCTTTCGCATCCGGGGGTTTACCATATCAGCTTACAGATACTTGGAAGTGGAAACCTTCACGCCGGGGCCCATGGTGGAAACCACGGTGCAGGAGCGGATATACTGACCCTTCGCGGCGGCGGGCTTCGCCTTCACGACGGCTTTCAGCAGCGGTGCTGAAGTTCTCGCCCAGCTTCTCCGCGCCGAAGGAGACCTTGCCGATGGGGCAGTGGATGATGTTGGTCTTGTCCAGACGGTACTCGACCTTACCGGCTTTGATCTCCTTGACGGCAGCGGCCACATTGGGGGTCACGGTGCCGGCCTTGGGGGAGGGCATCAAGCCCTTGGGGCCCAGAACCTTACCGAGACGGCCGACAATGCCCATCATGTCGGGGGAAGCGACGACCACGTCGAACTCAAACCAGTTCTCCTTGGTGATCTTCTCAACCAGATCCATGCCGCCCACATAGTCAGCGCCGGCTTCCTTGGCTTCCTCAGCCTTGGCGTCCTTGGCGAAGACCAGAACACGGCGGGTCTTACCGGTGCCGTTGGGCAGAACCACGGCGCCGCGGACCTGCTGGTCAGCGTGACGGGAGTCAACGCCCAGCTTGATGTGCAGCTCAACGGTCTCGTCGAACTTGGCGGAAGCACCCTTCACGACCAGATCCAGGGCTTCGGCGGGATCATACTGAACAGAGCGGTCGATCAGTTTGGCGCTCTGCTGATACTTTTTACCTCTAAACAATGTAATTATCCTCCTTATAGTGGTGATGCGGAAAAATCCTCCCACATTTCCGGGTCAGACTGCCCGGACAAGCAAATATCAATCGACGACGGTAACGCCCATGGAGCGGCAGGTACCGGCAACCTGGCTTTCGGCAGCCTCAAGCGTGGGGCAGTTCAGGTCAGGCATCTTGGTCTTGGCGATCTCGGCGATCTGCGCCTTGGTAATCGTGCCAACCTTGGTCTTGTTGGGAACGCCGGAACCCTTCTCCAGACCGATGGCCTTCATGATCAGCATGGGGGTCGGAGGAGTTTTGGTGATAAAGGTAAAGCTGCGGTCAGCGTAAACGGTGATGACGACGGGAATCTTGTAGCCCTCCATATCCTTGGTGCGGGCGTTGAATTCCTTGATGAAAGCGGCGATGTTGACGCCGTGCTGACCCAGAGCGGGGCCGACAGGGGGGGATGCGGTCGCCTTAGCGGCGTTGATCTGCAGTTTGATAATGCCAGTGACTTTCTGTGCCATAATAAGCACCTCCTGAATAAAATGTGGTAGTATGCGCTTGGGCGCATTTTTTGCGGGGCGCGTTCGCCCCTCCCACGTTCCGATCGAGAAATCGATCCGATGCGTTTACTGGGAAACGACCTCCACCTGGTCAAGCTCAAACTCGACGGAGGTCTCGCGGCCGAACATGGACACGACCACGTTCACCGCGTTGTTGTCAACGTCCACACTCTCGACCGTGCCGGTGAAGGAGGACAGGGGGCCATCCAGGATCCGGACGGTATCGCCGACTGCGTAGTTCACGATAATCTCCTTCTTTTCCACGCCCATGGCGTAGACCTCTTCTTCGGTCAGAGGGGTGGGGTCGTTGCTGGAAGTGCCCACGAAGCCTGTTACTCCGCGGACGTTCCGGATGACATGCCAGGTGTCGTCACTGTAAACCATCTTCACCAGCACGTAGCCGGGGAAGACTTTGCGGTCATAGGTCTTGCTGGCGCCGGACTCGGTGATCTCGGTGACGGTCTCCAGAGGAATGGAGACGGCGAGGATCTGATCCTGCAGCGAGCGGGACTCCACGGTCTTCTCGATGGTGGCCTTTACAGTGTTTTCATAACCGGAATAGGTATGCACAACATACCATTTTGCAGTCTCTGCCATAACTTCGTACCTTAGTGGAACAGTCCAATCAGGGCGTCAATGCCGACCTGGGCAACGAAGTCGAACAGCCAGATGAACACGCCGACTGCCACGACGCAGCAGGCGACGATGGCGGTGTTCTTCAGCACCTGCTGGGGGGTGGGCCAAACGACCTTCTTCAGCTCGCTGCGCAGCTCGCGGAAGTACTTCTTGACCTTGCCCCAGGTTCTCTTGAACCAGTTTTCCTTTTTGACTTCAGCCATGATTCGGGCCTCCTTACTTGGTCTCGTTGTGAACGGTGTGCTTCTTGCAGAATCTGCAATACTTCTTCATCTCGAGACGGTCAGGGTCATTCTTCTTGTTCTTCATGGTGTTGTAGTTTCTCTGCTTGCACTCAGAGCATCTCAAAGTGACTTTTACGCGCATAACGGCACCTCCTTAAATACTGCCTCCCTGTATCACCCCGCCCAGAGAAAATTTAGGAAACGGTCAACTACAAATTACCGCCCGGGGCTGAAAAAGGCGCACAAAAAAAGCCCTTTTTCACAGGTAAGGACATTCTATCATGGGGGGAGGGCAAAGTCAACTATTTTTTCTTCCATTTTTGGGGAAATTGTAGTATGATAGAGGCAAAACAGTCAGGAGGAAATGGAAAATGAAAATCATGGGAATTGACTACGGCGACGCCCGCACCGGCGTTGCGATTTCCGATCTGCTATGTACGCTGGTCGGTTCCGCCACGGTGGTGCCCAGCCGCAATACGGAGAAGGCCATCGCCGACATCGTCCGTCTGGCACAGGAAAATCAGGTGGGGGAGATCGTGGTCGGTCTGCCCAAGAACATGGACGGCACTGAGGGCGTCCGGGCGGAGCTGTGTCGGGAATTTGCGGACAAGCTCGCTCAGGCCACCGGCCTGCCCGTGAGCATGTGGGACGAGCGCCGAACCACGGTGGAAGCCCACAATATCCTGTCCCAGCACAATTATCACGGGAAAAAGCGGAAGGACACGGTGGACGCCGTGGCGGCGTCCCTGATTCTGGAAGGATATCTGGCTTACAAGAAGCGGAACGGCTGAGCTATGATTTTGGCCGGTAGCACAGTTCCCGGATTCCTGTCGCAAGGAGCAGAACGCCGAACAGTTTTTTGAGGGTGTCCAAGTCCATCCGGGTACTGATAAAGGAAAAGACCGCCGCGGCGGCACAGCCGGTGAGAATGGCGGGCAGGACTTTTCTGAGCGTTACCGCCCCCTGCTTCCAGCGGAGATAACAGGCAATCATGGCGGAGGGTAGGAAAAACAGCAGATTGATGCCCCGGGCAGCGGTCTGGGGCATTTCCAGCACCAGCGTCAGCCACAGGATCAGCAGACTTCCGCCGCCGACCCCCAATCCGGTGAGAAATCCCAGCACGGTGCCGACGATCAGCGCGACAGGCAGGCTTTCTAGCAACATAAATACCGGTATCCTCCCCACAAAATCAGAATGCCCAGCCCTCGGTGGAGCCATTTGACCGGGATTTTCCGCCCCCACGTGCCCGCCGCCCAGCCCCCGGCGGCACTGCCGAACAGGTATGGAAGGGCGTCCTGCCATGGAACCGTCCCCACGGCGGCGGAGACCGCCAGCGTCACCAGACAGATGGGCAGAATGATGGTGATGGAGGAGGGGAACACCTCGGATTCCTCCAGCGGCGTCAGAAGGGTCAGCAGGGGAACCAGCACCATGCCCCCGCCCGCACCGAACAGTCCGGCCACGGCGCCCGCCGCCAGACCGGAAAGCGCCATGCCCAGCCAGCTTTTCTTTTTCATAGCGAACACCACCCCTTGGAAGTTTTTCCATGGCGTGCGGTTTTATGCAGCTTCCGGGAAAAGCACGCCGGGGCGGCGAAAAAATGCCAATTTATAGTAGAAAAATTCATATCTTTCTGTTAGAATGATTTCAAGAGGTGAGATGAATGGCAACTGTTTTTGATTATCTGAAATGGCGCGGCGACCTGTCCTTCGCGCAGGACCCACTGAACCCGGTGGACGGGCTGATCTTCTGCGTCCTCTCGTATATCCCCTTTGTGGGTCAGGCGGCGGAGACGCCCAATGAGCCAATCGCGCTGCGGGATGCCGCGGCGGATTTCCTGTCGCTGGACGACTATGAAAGCCGCGTCCGGGCAAAAAACGACGCGATGATGCTCCGCGCTGCCGCCGAGACGGCGCGGTTCGGCGGGTGCAAAATGGTGCTGTACCGGGATCAGTTCGCCCCGGAGGAGGAGACACAGTTTGCGGCCATGACATTTCTGCTTCCCGACGACACGGCCTTCGTGGCCTTCCGGGGAACGGACCGGTCGCTGGTGGGCTGGAAGGAAGATTTCAACATGGCCTTTCAGGAGGCCGTCCCCGCCCAGCTGCTGGCGCAGGACTACGTCCGGGAGGTGGCGGCGGAGTACGTGATGCCGCTGCGTCTGGGCGGCCACTCCAAGGGCGGGAATCTGGCGGTTTTTGCCGCCGCAAGAAGCACGCCGGACATTCAGCAGCGGATTCTGGAGGTTTACAACAATGACGGCCCCGGCTTCACCGATTATCTCATGGGCGACCCCGGATATCTCGCCATGGTTCCGCGGATCAAGACCTACGTGCCCCAGTCCTCGGTGATCGGGATGCTGCTGGAGCACGAGGAACCCTACACCATCATCAAGAGCAATCAGGTCAGCGTATTGCAGCACGACCCTTACTCGTGGGAAGTCATGGGGCCGAACTTTGTGCCGATGCAGTCCATCACGGCGGATTCCCAGTTCGTGAACCAGACCATCAAGGCATGGATCGCCTCCATGGATACGCAGGAGCGTAACCGTCTGGTGGACGCGCTGTTCGGGCTGCTGGGCACGGGTGGTATTGACAAGGCGCTGGACATTTTCCATCCCCGGAACATCCGTACCTATATCAAGACGCTGGGCAACGACCCGGAGACCCGTCAGATACTCTCCGCCGAATTCCAGAATCTGATGGAAGCGGCGAAGCGGACCCGGATGCAGCCGGGGGACGCAAAGACGCTCCCGGAGGGAAAATAAAGGAAATATTGCGGTTACAAAATCCGCCTTGGGCAAAAAACCAAGGCGGATTTTGTCATGCTTCGCCAATGAGAACAGGGTAAAGCGCGGCGAAGACTGTTCATTTCGCCAAAAGTTAAAGAAAATGCAAAATAACACTTTACAACTTTAGCGCGATAAAGTATAATGCAGTCATCAGACATCGACCAGATGCCAATTGAGAAAGGAAGAAAAGAAAATGAAAAAAAGCATTGCATGGGTTTTGACCACGATCATGATGCTGGCGCTTCTGACCGGCTGCGGCAGCCAAACCCGACACGGAGTACGTCAAGAAGAACGGAAAGCTTATCGTCGGTATTACCGACTATGAGCCGATGGACTACAAGGACGAAAACGGCGAGTGGACCGGCTTCGACGCCGAGTTTGCCCGGATGTTCGCCAAGGAGCTGGGCGTGGACTGCGAGTTCTTCGTCATTGCCGACTGGGGTCAGAAGTTCTTCGAGCTGGATTCCAAGAACATCGACGCCATCTGGAACGGCATGACCATCACCGACGAGGTGACCCTGAACACCAGCTGCTCCAACCCCTACGTGGTCAACGCCCAGGTGGTCATCATGAAGGCCGACGTGGTTGGCAATTACACAAGCACCGACAGCCTGAAAGACCTGACATTCGCCGTGGAGAGCGGCTCCGCAGGTGAGGACGCGGTCAAGGATCTGGGCATCACCGATTACGTGGCGGTGCAGGATCAGACCAAGGCCGTCATGGAGGTTTCCGCCGGTACTGCCGACGCCTGCGTCGTGGACATCACGCTGGCCAACGCCATGACCGGTGAAGGCACCAACTACGATGACCTCGCTTCCGGCATCAGCCTCAGCTCTGAGGAGTATGGCGTAGGCTTCCGCAAGGAGTCCGACCTGACCGACGCCTTCAACAAGTTTATGGAAAAGTGCCTCGCCGACGGTTCCCTTCAGGCGCTGGCCGATAAGTACAGCCTGACGCTGGTCGGCTGATAGAATCCAATTAAAGTAAAAAAACAGGCGCCGGTGGCATCACCGGCGCCCGTTGGAGAGAGGTAGGC
>ENA-OPSQ01002065-OPSQ01002065.1-human-gut-metagenome-genome-assembly--contig:-NODE-2065-length-12030-cov-5.857119_pt1 | contig 12030 bp, 9 predicted proteins | sample MGYA00241456_ERZ501904 | MGnify/ENA primary metagenome ERZ501904 (study PRJEB25962, sample SAMEA2042452) | human gut metagenome | biome: human gut; feature: human-associated habitat; material: faeces...
GGCCGGTTACCGGGCGCAGTACGGACAGGACGCGCTGGACTTTTCGGCCAATGTCAGCCCGCTGGGACTGCCGGAGGGGGTGGCAAAGGCCATCACCGCCGCGCTTGCCACCGCAGACCGCTACCCTGACCCCCTCTGCCGCGCTTTGCGGGCAAAGCTGGCAGTGCACGAGAAAATGCCCATGGAGCACATCCTCTGCGGCAACGGTGCAGCAGACCTGATCTTCCGGCTGGTATGGGCGTCAAAGCCCCGCACCGCGCTGCTGCCCGCCCCTACCTTTGCAGAGTATGCCGCCGCGCTGGAAACGGCGGGCTGCACCATCCGGCGGCATTTCCTGCGGGAAAGCGAAGATTTTTCAGTGACGGAGACGTTTATCTCCGCTGTGAACGAGGACACCGACATGGTATTCCTCTGCCAGCCCAATAACCCCACCGGGCAGCTGACTGCGCTAGCGCTGGTAGAGGCGCTGCTGCGCCGGTGCGAACGCTGCGGTGCGCTGCTGGTGGTGGACGAGTGCTTTCTGGACTTTCTGCCGCAAAGTGAGGTGCTGTCTGCCAAAAAGCTTCTGGCAAGCCCGAACCTCATCATCCTGAAAGCCTTTACAAAGCTGTACGGCATGGCCGGTGTGCGGCTGGGCTACTGCCTGTGCAGCAACATCGCCCTACTGGATAAGATGCAGGCCGCCGGGCAGCCGTGGGCAGTTTCCAGCCTTGCACAGGCGGCGGGGCTGGCGGCGCTGGACGAGACCGCCTATGTAGCCCGGGTGCAAGTGCTTATCGCGCAGCAGCGTCCTGTTTTGCGGGACGGGCTGCACGCACTGGGGCTGCGGGTGCTGGATGGCAGCGCGAATTACCTGCTGTTTCAGGCGCCGGAACCACTGGGCGATGCCCTGCGGCAGCGCGGCATCGTGCTGCGCGGCTGCGGCAACTACCCCGGACTGGACAGCAGCTGGTACCGCACCGCCGTGCGCACCGCGCCGGAAAACGAACAGCTGCTGCAGACCATGCGGGAGGTACTAAAATGAGCAAAGCAAAATGTATTATGGTGCAGGGCACCATGAGCGGCGCGGGCAAAAGCCTGCTGTGCGCGGCGCTCTGCCGCATTTTTGCCCAGGATGGCTGGCGGGTGGCCCCGTTCAAAAGCCAGAACATGGCACTGAACAGCTTTGTGACCCGTGACGGGCTGGAAATGGGCCGCGCCCAGGTGGTGCAGGCCCAGGCAGCCGGGGTGGAACCGGATGTGCGGATGAACCCCATTCTGCTCAAGCCCAGCAGCGATATTGGCAGCCAGGTGATCGTCAACGGGGAAGTGCGCGGCCAGATGCCGGCGGCGGAGTATTTCCGCCGTAAAAAACAGCTCATCCCCGATATTCTGGCGGCTTACAACAGCCTGGCGGAAGATTTTGACATTATCGTCATCGAGGGCGCGGGCAGCCCGGCAGAGATCAACCTGAAAGCCGATGACATCGTGAACATGGGGCTGGCCAAGCTGGTGGATGCCCCTGTGCTGCTGGTGGGTGATATTGACCGCGGCGGCGTGTTTGCCCAGCTGTTTGGCACGGTGGAACTGCTGGAGCCGGACGAACGGGCGCGCATCAAAGGGCTTATCATCAACAAGTTCCGCGGCGATGTGGGGATTCTGCGCCCCGGCCTTGCCATGCTGGAAGAGAAAACCCATCTGCCGGTGTTTGGCGTTGTGCCGTACTTAAAGGTGGATATTGAGGACGAGGATTCGCTTTCCGACCGGCTGCAGGTCAAAAATGCCGTCAAGCCGCTGGATGCTGCCATTCTGCGGCTGCCGCATATTTCCAACTTTACGGACTTTATGCCGCTGGAGCAGCACCCGCTGCTTGGCGTGCGCTATGTGCAGACCACCCGCGAGCTTGGCACGCCGGACTGCGTGATCCTGCCCGGTACAAAAAATACCGTGGACGACCTGCTGTGGCTGCGCCAGTGCGGGCTGGAAGCAGCCATCAGCAAGCTGGCCCGGCGCGGCACGCCGGTGCTGGGGGTGTGCGGCGGCTACCAGATGCTGGGCCAGACCCTGGCCGACCCTGAAGGCACCGAAAGCGGCCGCCCGCAGACCCTGCGCGGCTTTGGCCTGCTGCCCACCCAAACCACCTTTACCGCCGAAAAGCGCCGCACCCAAAGCCAGGCGACCGTGACGGCGGAGCCCTTTGCCGGGGCGCACCTGACCGGGTACGAGATTCACACCGGGCGCACCACTGTGCAGGGCGCGCCGTTCTGCACCCTGGCGGACGGCACCCCCGAAGGCTGCGTGCAGGGCCAGGTGTTTGGCACCTACCTACACGGCCTGTTTGACAGCGGCGAGCTGACCGAGCAGTTTGCCGCCTATCTTTGCCGCCGCAAGGGCATCGACCCTGCCGCGGCAGCACCGATCTCCATGCAGGAATACCGTACCCAGCAGCTGGATCTGTTGGCCGATGGGGTACGCCATAACCTGGATCTGGCCGCCGTGTATGCGGCTATGGGCCTTGCACAGCCCGCCGAAAGGGGAAATGACCAATGATGCCGCAGCACCACCTGCCTGCCGATATTGAACGCACCAGCATGAAAATTATTGCCGGGGAGCTGGCCCAGCGCGGGCTGGACATCCCGCCGGAAAACGCCCCTGTAGTCAAGCGGGTCATCCACACCACCGCGGATTTTGACTATGCGCAGACCCTGCACTTTACCCCCGGCGCGGTAGCCGCCGGTATTGCTGCTATGCACGCTGGGGCAACGATCATCACCGATACCAACATGGCCCTGGCAGGCATCACCAAGCCGGGCCTGGCCAAGCTGGGCGGGCAGGCACTCTGCTTTATGGCGGACCCCGCTGTGGCTGCAGCGGCCAAACAGGCGGGTACCACCCGCGCCGTGGCCGCCATGCAAAAGGCTGCGGCCGAATACCCCGGCGCCGTGCTGGCCGTGGGCAACGCCCCCACCGCCCTGCTGACGATTGCCGAGAAAATTGAAAACGGCCTGCGCCCGGCGCTGGTTATCGGTGTGCCGGTGGGCTTTGTGAACGTGGTGGAAAGCAAGGAGCGCCTGTTTGCCGTGTGCGAAAGCCACGGCGTGCCCGCCATTGTTGCCATGGGCCGCAAGGGCGGCAGCAACGTGGCCGCCGCCATCTGCAATGCCCTGCTCTACTCTGCCGCCGAAATGCTGGACCCCGCGGCCCGGGGCTGGCGGTGACCTATTTTTGACCGGAATACGCAAAAAGGACAGAACTGCCGCCATGCAGTTCTGTCCTTTTTCTTGTACTCGTTCAGGGGCTCACCGGGTAAATCTCGGTTGACGGTCTCTCATTTTCGGGGGGTAACAAGGTACTTCCGGACAGCACGCTCCAGCACCGCAATGTCCATCGGCTTGGACAGATGCTCGTCCATACAATAATTCCGCCCAATCCCATAATCTCGTCCTCTATGTTTTTAATGTAAAACCAAATGCCCGATCTCACTGCTCTTATAAGGCTTCGTTCTAACACTCTTCAAAAAGAACTGGTCGTAGGAACAACTTTTTATCGAGCCTATCTGGTTCAGCATAGAAGGGTATAACGAAAAAACGGTGACGTTCCGCATTGTGGAAAGTCACCGTTTTCTCTTATGCTGTGCAGTGGTCGTTCACTGCACAGATTGATAAGGAGAACTTAAATTTCATACCATCTGATTTCATTGGCATCCAGATGCAGGTCAAAGCTGTTGCCATCCGTCGTATAAACTGTGGTATCCTGCGGCTCGTAAGTGTTGTTCACAACGCAATACTTGCCATTTTTGACATAAGCATGGACTTCCACATTGTAGTTGGAACTGAACCAAGTGTGCAGTTCATCCTCGCTGTGGGCACTCCACAAGATGGCTCGGTAAAGGGTGCGGCTGTTGGCAAAACTATACGGTACACCGCTGATGTATACGGCACGTCCCTTGCCGAAATCATGCGCCGCCATCTGCACTTCCTTATTCCGCTGCACCAGCACTTCCGTGCCTTCCAGGGCATAAATGTTCTTCTTTCCCTCACCGAAGTCGATGGGTTTGTCCGCATCCTGCAAGATGAAATGATTCGGATGCTCTTCCCAGTTGTACTTGTCGTAGTTCAGGGTAAAGCCATTTTCTTCCTCCACGCCCAGAACACTGGCCATCTGGAGGATATGACCCTGATATGGATGACCGGACGGTTCTCCAACGCCGATGAAGCCGCCGCCGTTCCAGACGAACCGGCGAATGGCGGAGGAGATCTCCGGGTCCTCCCACCAGATGCCGCCGGTGTGGGCGGTGTCGGCATCGCCTACGTTGATGATGACATCCAGGCTGTCCAGCAGGGCCGGGTCCTTCTTGATGTCCTCAAAGCTGATGAACTTCACGTCAAAGGGAGCACCGGACAGCATCTCGATGACCCCGGCGTAGCTGTAGTTCTGTTTGTAGTAGAGGGCATGGTGGACCATGTGACAGCCCCATGCCCGCATTTTACCCCAGCAGTTCAGCACTGCCACACGCTTGACGCAGTAAGGCGTAGTGCCCTTGATATTCTCATACAGTTCGCGGAACTCCTTGCAGACGCTCTCCACATAGTCCACAAACTCCGGAAACTGCAATGCCAGCTTCAGATAGCCGCCATAGCCAATGCGGTCAATGGGCTTGCGCAGGATGGCGCGGCGGGCTGTGACCCAGTTTTCCTTGGCTTCTTTCACCGGGTCGCCGCCCTCATGGAACGTGTCCGGGAAGAAGTAAGGCAGAAAGCGTCCTTCCGTGTACTTCACGCCCTCAATGTCGGAGATCAGGCGCAGCGTGGAGCCATTGCCCACGCTGCCCACCACGGCATCCAGCCCGATGGTCTTGAACTCCGGCATGAAAGGCTCGGTGCCGATCCAGTGATCGCCCAGGAACATCATCGCCTCGCAGCCGCACTCGTGCGTGATGTCCACCATTTCTTTGGCCAGCTTTGCTACTTCGCGCCGCTGGAACGCCTGAAAATCACGGTATTCCTTGCTGGGCACACGATACTGGTTGTTGTAGTAGCCCTGGTCGATGATATACTCCGGGCGGAACTTGTAACCCACTTCCTGCTCAAACTGATTGAGGATATAGGGGCTGACAGAAGCAGAATAGCCATACCAGTCCACGAATTTTTCCCGCTTGAGTTCATCGAAGATCAGGGTGAACTGATGGAAGAACGTGGTATAGCGGATGACGTTCACATACGGATGCTCTGCAATGAATTTCCGCAGACGCTCCATGGAATATTTGTGGGTTTTCGGCTGGCGCACATCAAATGTGATCTGATGCTCGAAATTCGTCCAGCCGTTGGTGGTGGCATTGTACATATGCACCGGGTCCCAGATGAGGTAGGCAAGGAAACTCACGGTATACTCATGGAACGGCACCGCCTGCACGGTCACGCTGCCATCCGCATAGCTCCACTGTTCTGGCGGCACAGGCTGACCTGTGGAGCGATCCATGACCTCCCACCAGCGGGTGATGTCATCGTGATCGTTTACTTTCATCAGCTCCGGGCTGATGCCTTTCATCAGAGGGATGGTCACGGTCTCGCCGGGGGCGGTGTAGAAGCCCGTCATAATGTAGCACTGCTGCACTTCGTCCGGGTTTGCTTTGGCCCATGCGTTATCCTTGCGCGTGGTATAATAGGTGGAATAGATCTTTGCATCGGCGTTTTTCAGTTCCTGCGGAAAATCCGTACCATCGCAGTCACGGATGGCATCCGCGCCCCACTTTTTCAGAATCTCCAACGTTTCGGGCACCACATCCAGGTCGGTCGGAATGGTAACGCGTCCGGTCTTGCACTTATCTTCCATAGTTTTCCTCTCTTATCCTCAATCCTGATAGGTTGCGTTGTAGATGGCCAATACTGCCAGCAGCAGTGCCACGCCCACAAGCATGATGCCAAGCCCTGCCAGCTGTCCGGTCATTTTCCAGCCTGCCACCACCAATGCAATGGACAGCACAAACAGTACGATCATCAGCACGATGCGCAGGGCAGGATGCGTTTTCCAGAATGTTTTCATGTTTTGTCACCTTATCCTTTCAAGCCGCCCACCGTCATGCCCTGCGTCAGCTGCTTCTGCACACAGATGTACAAAATCAGAGTGGGCAACATCACCAGCACAAGACCTGCGTACATGGTGCCGTACTGCGCAGCGCTCTGCTGAGCCTGCATCAGATTCAGCAGACCCACCGGCAGAGTACGGGGTGCGTTGGTGGAACTCATCAGGGTCATGGAGATGATGTATTCATTCCAGAAAGACAGGAAGTTGAACAGAATAATGGTGATGATAGACGGCTTCGCCATTGGGAAAATGATACGGGTCATTGCAGAGAAATAGCTGGCACCGTCGATGTAGGCCGCTTCTTCAAAGTCGTGGGGCAAAGTGGCAAAATAGCCCGACAGCAGATAGATGGTAAAGGGCAGTGCCGTAGCTGCATACACGACCGCCAGAATGAACAGGTTGTTCAGCAAAAAGCCGCTGCCAATATGGTTTTTCAGCCACACATCACCGTCACGCAGCATCAGGAAGATGGGAACTACGATATAGTTGACATTGATGAACAGACCTGCCATAAACAGCGTGTTCAGCAGCTTGCGCCCCTTGAACCGGAAACGGGACAGGCAGTAAGCCGCCGGCAGCGCAATCACCAGCAGCAGCACCAGAGCCAGTGCTGTGACCAGAACGGAGTTGAGCATATATTCGCCCATCTTGGCTCCATTCCACGCATTGACGAAGTTTTGCCAGTAGAATCCGGCAGGCAGTGCCCACGGATTGCCGTAGAACTCCGAGTTCTGCTTGATGGATGCCATAAACACCCATGCCACCGGCACAATGATCGTCACAGCCAGCAGGATCAGCACAAAATAGATAAAAAATTTGTACAGGCCCTCCGCCGAACGGGAGGATTTTTCTTCCGTTTTCTTCATGTTTTTCCTCCTTAAAACTCCAGCGGTTCACGGCTGGTGGCACGATTGACACAGGCGGACAAGGCGAACGAGAACAGGAAGATCACCACACCGATTGCCATGCTGTAACCGTACAGACCTGCATCTTTCTGGCTGTACATATAGTTCAGAGCCACATCCGAGGCACCGTTCGGCCCGCCGCTGGTCATCGCCTTGACGAACAGGAACGCCATATTGATGGTGGAAATGATAAAGAAGGTCAGGGTGGTACGGATGTTCGTCCAGACCAGCGGAATCGTGATCTGGAAGAACTGGGTCAGACGGCCCGCTCCATCCAGATTGGCACTCTCGTATAAGCTGGCAGGCACCGAGGACATGGAAGCCATATACATCACCATATAGTAGCCCACAGCCTGCCAGACCATTGCAATGATGATGGACGGAATGACCAGCTTTTCGCCTTTCCAGAGGAGAGGGTCAGTCATATCCCGGAACAGCCCGATGATGCTGTTCAGCATACCATTCTCCGGCTTATAGATGGCAGAGAAGATACCGGAGATGACGACCACAGACAGGATGTTCGGGATGTAGAAAATGATGCGGAAGAAATTCTGCCCCTTGATTTTTTCGCGGGTCAGGATGGCTGCAAACACCAGCGCAAACGCAAAGGTGATGATGGTAACGACCACCACCAGCAGGATCATGTTCTGCATGGAGCGGATGAACTGGGTGTCCTTCAGCAGATGCTGAAAATTTTTCAGCCCGACAAAGGTTTCGTTTGGCGAGTAGGCTCCACGCTCATACAGGCTCATGCGGAACACATTGAGGGTTGGCAAAATCATAAAAATAAAAAACAGGATGGTGGCCGGTGCCACACAGAGGAACACGAACCGTTTGCGGCTTTTGTCAGATTTCATAGACAAACCGTTCCTTTCTACTGGAATCCAGAAACCCAAAAAAGCGGAGGCGGTCAAAACCGCCTCCGCTGGGCAGGGCCTTGGAAGCTGTTTTCGGATGCAGCTTCGTTCTTACTCGATGATGTTGGCGCGCATCTGGTCGCTGGCGGACTTGATGCCATCGATCCACTGCTGCTCGGTCATGCTGCCGGAGACCAGCGAGTTGACGGGATCGAAGAACACGGTGCGGACTTCCACGCCGGGGATGGCGCTGAAGGCTGCAAAGTTGCCCATAGCTGCCTTTGCGCCGTTATCATAGATGGAGTAGAACATCTTGTTGTCGCCGTCCAGATCATCGGCAATGCCCAGCACAGGCTGGATCGCACCGCTCTCGGCGAACAGCTTGCAGGCTTCGTCACTATACAGGTACGCCACGAACTGCTTGGCTGCATCCAGATGCTCAGCACCTGCCGGGATCCATGCCTGCTCGAACCAGGTGTAGCTGTAGCTGTCGCCGCCGGCCTTGACAGCGGGCAGAGCGGTCATGCCCCACTCAAAGCCGTCTGCACGGGGTGCTTCGGCCATCTCGCCCACGATCCAGGTGCCGTTGGGCATAAACAGGGCCTTGTTGTCCAGCACCAGCTGCTGGTTCTGGGTAAAGTCCTGATCGTTGGCCTGTGCGGGGGTGATGGGGTTGGTGTAGGAAGCCAGCTTTGCCACGATATCAAAGCAGGTCTTTGCCTCGGGGGTGTCCCAGATGCCTTCTTCGTAGTGGGTAGCCTTGTTGAAGAAGTCGGGGCCGCCTGCGGCGTACATCAGCGCATAGAAGAAGGCGTCGAAGTAGCCGGTGGTGGGGTAGGTGAACAGGTAGGTGCCCTCAGCGGCAGCCTTGTCGCCCAGTGCCCACATCTCGTCCCAGGTCTTGGGCACGTCCCAGCCCTTTTCCTTCAGGAAACCGGCATTGTAGAACAGGCCGCAGGGGCTGTAGAACATGGGAGCCAGATAGGTTTTGCCGTCGCCGTAGGGGTTGGTCAGGGAGGTGTCGGTAAAGCCGCCGGCGATCTTCTCGCTCACCTTCTTGCTCTCGCCGGGCACGGTCATGCTCAGAACATCGGTGATGTCGGCGATCAGGTTGCCCTTGATGAACTGCTCGGTCAGGGCAGCTTCACGGCCGGTGGCCAGATGGACCACGTCGGGGTAGTCGCCGCCCTGCATGGAGGGGCCGATGACGTCCTCCAGCTTTTTGTCGGTGGTCAGGTCCACCTTGATGCCGGTCTGGGCGGTAAAGGCCTCGGTGACCTTTTTCCACATCTCAGCGCCGTAGCCGGTCTCGATGGCAGCAACCTTGATGGTGACGTCCGCAGCCACTGCGGAAGAAGTAGCGGCAGAAGATGCCGTGCTGGACGCGGTGGAGCTGGCAGCACCACCACAGGCAGCCAGGCCCAGTGCAGCGGCACCCACGCCAGCCACTTTCAGAAAATTGCGACGAGAAATGCGTTTCATAGTGTATCCTCCATCATAAAGTTCCGTTCAAAACACAGCCGGGGCAAACAGGCTTCGTCCGAGAGGGCTGTGGTTTTTTCTGGTTCCAATATAGAGGTTTTTACGGTTCGCAACAAGGTCTTTGTTGTTTCATTTTTTAGAAATATTGCTTTTCGGGAAATTCTTTCAGCAAAAGCAATAAAATTTGTACTGTAGTTTTGGTACATTTTCCCCGCTTGTAACCAGTTTGACATATTTTTTGCACTATATCGAAGGCAAAAGTATTGAACCCGTCCAAAAATCAGGGCTTGCATTTTTTCTTCATTGCCTCTATAATGAGAAAAAACGCACGAAAAAACGCATCGTTTTTAGGCTTGTATTTTTAGTATCTTGCTTTTATTTTTATAGTTTTTGCGTTTTGCCTCAAAAGGAGCCATTTATGAGTACCGAGCGATTTGATATCCGCCATGCTCCCGCTCCACGGGAATCCTTCCGGCTGCTGTACATCAGCAAAAGCAAATTTGGCGGCGATTGGAACAGCACTGCCCACACCCATTCCTGCACAGAGCTGTTCTACTGTCTGAGCGGAGAAGGTCAGTTTTATTTAAGCGGTCAGCTTTATCCAGTCAAACCGGATGATATGATTATCGTCAATCCGCAGGTAGAGCATACCGAGTTGAGCCTGAATGCTTCACCTCTGGAATACATTGTATTGGGCGTTGCTGGCATCGAGATCTTATTTGGAAAATCAGATTCTTCCTACGCTATATTCAACTACCGGAAAAATCGGGAGCGGATGGTGACGCTGCTCCATATGCTGCTGGCCGAAGCAGACCGCAGTCTGGACGGCTGCGAAACGGTCTGTCAGGATCTGCTGGAAGTGCTGCTCATCTGGCTGGTGCGGTGTACCACGCTTTCTTTGCAGGTAGAGGAAACGCCCCGCTCCGACAGCCGGGAGTGTGTGGAGATCAAGCGGTATCTGGACAGCAACTACCGCGAAGATATCTCGCTGGATATCCTTGCTGAAATCGCCCACATCAACAAATACTATCTGGCCCATACCTTCCAAAAAGAGTATGGCATCTCTCCGATCACCTATCTGAACCGCCGCCGTATTGAGGAAAGCAAATATATGCTGGGCAACACCGGTTACAGTCTGGCGCAGATCAGCGAGTTGATGGGCTTTTCCTCTCCCAGCTATTTTTCCCAATGCTTCCGCAAGGCGGAAGGCTTGACCCCCAATGAATACCGCCGTCAGGTGCGGCAGGGACAACGCCCTGCCCCGTCAAAACGGCATGAAGCATAACGCGCGGAATTTATGATGAAATCCGTTACCCTTTCTCTGGTCCGGTCTGCTGCAAATGCCTTTGATTTTGGCGGGCCTGTGCTCTGCGATGCTCACCACTATGGTGAGGGGCACATCAACGACACCTTTGTGGTCTGGCGGGAAGATCATTCCAAACGCTTTATTTTGCAGCGCATCAACACAGATACCTTTACTAACCCGGTGGGCCTGATGGAGAATGTCTGCGGCGTGACCCGGCATCTGCGGGCGAAAATTCTTGCCGAGGGCGGCGACCCAGCACGGGAAACGCTGAATGTCATCCCAACTTTGTCGGGGTCGACTTGCTATCTGGATGCAGACGGCGGCGCATGGCGTGCCTACGACTTTGTAGAAGATACCATCTGTTTGCAGCAGGTCGGCAGCGAAGCCGACTTCCGCACCGTGGCCGAGACGCTGGGCAAGTTCCAGAACCAGCTGGCGGATTACCCGGCCTCCACCCTCCACGAGACCATTGCCCGTTTCCACGACACGCCCAACCGCTATGCCAATTTTGAAAAAGCCCTCGCCGCCGATGCACTGGGCCGGGCAAAAAATATCACGTCGGAAATCGAATTTATCCATGCGAGGGAGCAGGACTGCTATGTCCTGCTGGATCAGCTGGCAGCTGGCGAAATTCCTCTGCGCGTCACCCACAATGACACCAAGATCAACAATGTCCTCATCGATGCCGCTACCGGAAAAGGCATCTGTGTCATTGACCTCGACACCGTGATGCCGGGACTTTCGGCCTACGACTTCGGCGATTCCATCCGCACCGGTGCCAACGACTGCGCTGAGGACGAACCTGACCAGAGCAAAGTCCATTTTGACCTGCATCTGTACGAAGTGTTCGCCAAAGGGTATCTCTCCACTGCCGGGGCATCCATGAGCATGGCAGAAAAAAAGAGCCTTGCATGGGGTGCAAGGCTCATGACACTGGAATGCGGCATCCGTTTTCTGACTGACTATCTGGAGGGCGACCATTATTTCCATATTGCTCGCCCGGATCACAACCTCGACCGCGCCCGCACCCAGTTCACACTGGTGCGGCAGATGGAAGAGGTTTTCGATCAGATGCTGGAAATCGTCTGCCCGGACAATCACTGATTTCGCAATCTCCTCCATTCGGATACAGCAAGAAGCATGGACGCTCTCCTTTTCGGGGGCGTCCATGCTTCTTTTTACAGCTTATCCCTACTGCGCCATGACCTCACACTTTGTGTGGGCGAGCCGGACAACACCGCTGCACAAACAGGGGCAGGAACTTCGTTCGGAGCAAACGGTGACCCCCTTACATGAGCAGGACCACCTCTACTTATTTTTGCGTCTTAACAATTCGGAAACATTTGTTGATGAAGCGTTTTAAGCGCAGCGGTAGAGGGCAAGAACCGTCCCGTGGCCACAAATTTTCAATTCTTGA
>ENA-OPSQ01002085-OPSQ01002085.1-human-gut-metagenome-genome-assembly--contig:-NODE-2085-length-11910-cov-2.342050_pt1 | contig 11910 bp, 9 predicted proteins | sample MGYA00241456_ERZ501904 | MGnify/ENA primary metagenome ERZ501904 (study PRJEB25962, sample SAMEA2042452) | human gut metagenome | biome: human gut; feature: human-associated habitat; material: faeces...
AACATTCAACCTGCAGCGACTAAAGTCACAAATATAGGGTATCGGCTCTCTTTGGAAGCGTCTCCTTTGCTGTGCAAATCAGGATTTAATAACTCTTATATGGTTTTTCCATCAATTTCACTACTTCATACAGCAACATTGTTGCTGCACCAGTTCCACCCTTAGAGTAAATCTCAGTATCTTCATCAGATTCCGATGTTCCAGCAATATCAAGATGTACCCAAGGTTTTTTCTCAACGAATTCACCTAAGAATCTTGCAGCGGCAGTTGCACCACATTTTTTACCACAGTTAGCGATATCTGCTACAGTAGATGCGTTCAGATTATCATATTCTTCATCGCCCATTGGGAGTCTCCAGATATTTTCTCCTGCAAGGATGGATGCCTGGACAATCTTGGACATAAGTTCGTCGCTGTTACTGAAAGCACCAGTGTAGCGGTCACCGAGGGCAACAACACAGGCTCCAGTTAAAGTTGCTACGTCAATTAATGTTGTAGCTCCACATTCACGGATTGCGTAAGTAATGGCATCAATAAGTGCCATACGGCCTTCAGCATCAGTGTTAACAACTTCGATGTATTTGCCATTCATAGACTTAACGATATCGCCCGGTTTCATTGCCTTGCCGGAAATCATATTTTCACAGGCAGGAATAACTGCGGTTACGTTAATGCCAAGTTTCGCCTCTGCGATTGCACCCATAGCAGCGATAACTGCGGCTGCGCCGCCCATGTCACCATGCATGCCTTTCATGGCATTGCCAGGCTTTAAATTATATCCGCCGGAGTCAAAGCAAAGACCTTTTCCAATTAAAGCAATCTTTTCATCGTCTGTAACACGGCCGTTATATTCCATAACGATAAACTTAGCGGACTGTTTAGAGCCACGGGCAACTGCCAGGTAGGAATTCATGCCGAGTGCTTCGCAATCCTGCTTTTCAAGAATTGTGCATTTGATATTGTTCTTTTCGCAGATTTCCTTTGCCTTAGCTGCGAGAGCTACAGGAGTCATCACGTTCGCTGGTTCATTTACCAGGTCACGGGCTGTTGTAACGGCTTTTGCCATCATTCTTGTGTACTGCTCTTCCTTTTTAAAGGATGCAGAATCAATTCCTGTCAGAATTCCAAGATGCAGCTCTGGAGATTCTGGCTTATCAGAAATGTATTTGTCAAAAGAGTAATCTGCGAGGAGAAGTCCCTTCATAGCAGAACTTAACCAGTAGGAAACATCTTCTCCGATTGCGGTCATAAGAAGGTTCTTTCCGTGGAAACGCTTTGCTTCCTTCATAGCCTGACCGAACTGTAACTGAAATCTTCTCGGAGTTGCCTTCTCAGGAATACCAATGAAAATCAGGTTATAATAAGGCTGTCCCTGATAAGAAAAATCCTTTCCTCGGAGACCGTATACCTTGCTTCCTCCAACGAGACCATCGGCCTGAAGACTTTCAAAAATCTCGCTAACTTTTCCAAGCTCGATACTCAGACGATTTTTATGATTGTATGTGACGAGCAATGTATCAAATTCGTAGTCCTCCAGATCTACGAGACGTTGTATTTGCATAAATGATACGCTCCTTTCTAAAAAATATTTTTATTTAAATAATTATAAGTTGCATTAAAATCGGGAAAAGTGCATACTATCCCCGATTATAATATGTAATATATATACGTTTTAGTGCATATATTCTTCAGCGTATATACAGTTATTTATAGTATAGCACAGTCAAATATTTTAAAACAGAAAAAACTTGTACACATTACATAAAATTTTGGTGGTAAGAGACACGGTTTTTGCGTAAACTACTTATAAACAGGGTAAAATCTTGTCAGAATAAATTGTAGTTAAATAAAGAGTGTTTGAGAAATCACTCCAGTAATATGTATGTCCCAATTTATGGGGAAAGTATTTTTCAAACACGCTCTAGTATACTTCATCTGTGATGAATTTGACAAAACAAATTTTTTTCTATATAATAATTAACAAAGCTAACTAACATTGTTAACCAGGAAAGAATAGGTGATAGAATGAATGAATACTCAATGATGACACAGGAACTGCAGGATCTGGCTGCACTTTCTATGGAACACGGACAGATTCCTTCAGGCCTGTATGACCAGTACCATGTACTGCGAGGTCTCCGTGATGTGAACGGTAAAGGCGTGCTGGCAGGACTTACGGATATTTCCACCATCACCTCTTCCAAAGAAGTTGATGGAAAGATGGTTCCCTGCGATGGAGAGCTGCGCTATCGCGGCTACGACATTCACGATTTAGTAGACGGATTTGTAGCAGAGCAGAGATTTGGCTATGAAGAAGTGGCCTATCTGCTTATTTTTGGACGTTTGCCACAGAAGCAGGAATTACAGGAATTCCAGAATCTTCTTGGAAGTTATCGTACATTGCCGACGAACTTTGTGCGAGACGTTATTATGAAAGCACCAGGTAAGGACATGATGAATACACTGCAGCGAGGCGTACTGACATTATACGGTTATGACGATATGGCAGATGACATTTCCATACCGAACGTACTGCGCCAGTGCTTACAGCTTACAAGTACTGTGCCGTTACTCGCAGTTTATGGTTATCAGGCATATAATCATTATGTAGAAGGCAAGAGTTTTTACATTCATTCTCCGAAGCAGGAACTTTCCACGGCGGAGAATATTTTGCGTATGCTTCGCCCAAATAAAAAGTATACACCACTTGAAGCAAGAGTTTTAGATATTGCCCTCGTACTTCACATGGATCACGGCGGTGGTAACAACTCGACATTTACCAATCATGTAGTAACTTCCTCTGGAACAGATACTTACTCCGCTATGGCAGCATCTCTTGGCTCACTCAAAGGGCCAAAACACGGTGGAGCAAATATCAAAGTTGTTCATATGTTTGATGAGATGAAGCAGGAAGTGAAGGATTGGAAAGACGAAGACGAGATTAAAAATTACTTGCTGAAGCTTCTCAATAAGGAAGCCTTTGATCACAGCGGATTAATTTATGGAATGGGACATGCCGTTTATTCTATCTCTGACCCAAGAGCGAGAATCTTCAAGGGATTCCTTGACAAACTCGCGAGGGAAAAAGGTTACGATGAAGAATTTGAGTTCTATGACAGAGTAGAAAAACTCGCCGTCGAAACCATTCAGGAAAAACGCCGTATCTATAAAGGTGTAAGTGCCAATATCGACTTTTACAGCGGATTCATGTATAGGATCTTAGGGCTGCCAGACCAGTTATTCACCCCGATGTTTGCCGTGGCACGTATGGTCGGCTGGAGCGCACACCGTTTAGAAGAGTTAATGAACTGCGATAAGATTATCCGTCCAGCATACCAGAGTGTGGCTATGGATAAGGAATATGTTCCAATGAAGGATAGAATTATCGTGGAATAGTAAAGAGAATTTTAAAATAAAGCTATTTTTGGGAGGAAAATAACAAAAATATGAAAGCGAAAGACACAGGGAGTTCTGACTGGCCAGAAGGCGAGCCGTCAGCAGAACAAAAAGTGACTTTAGAGGACTACCAGCAACTAATCATCCAAATGCGAAAGGCCAATGTACAGTTTCAGCAAATGTGTAACATTCCATCAGGAGAACTGACAATGTTACTCACCCTGCGCCACCTGTTACTGGCAAAGGAATTTGTCATTCCGTCAGATATTGGGAATGCGATGAAGCTGTCAAGGCCAGCTGTATCCCGAATGCTCCATAATTTAGAGCGTAAAGGATATCTGGAAATGAAAAGCAGCGAAGAAGATCACCGCTACGTCAAGGTACAGTTCACCCAGACTGGAAAAGAACTTATTATCGAGGAATTTGAAAAATGCTGTAAGCTCTTAGAGAGGGTAAAAGAGCGAATGGGAGAAAAGGACATGTATAAGTTTCTCTATTATTACAGCCAGTTTTGCACGATTTTAGTAGATGAGATTTTTTGAGTGTCTCTGACAGGAGAAGCAGCTTAATTCATTAGCATTTAAACTCCTTCTAATGCTAATGGATTAAGCTGCTTTTTTCTGGCTTTGGAGCCACTCAAAAAGGGTATCTTCTCGGGGCAGGCATTATTCTTCGTATGAGCGAAAATGGCTTTGGAGCCATTCAAAAAAGGGTATCTTCTCCCGTTAGGAGCGTTTCCCCCCTGCCTGCGGCAATCAGAATTCCTCCAGCTTCTTTAGCAATGCCATTTCCCCTGAAACCTTATACTTCGCACAGAACCGACATAATGCAAAGAGAACTTCCCCCAGCTTCTCTGACAATTCCTCATCACTGCTGAATTTTTTCTCTGGATCTTCCCCAGCGGTGCCGAGCTGTAAATTCACAACAGAAGTTAGCAGGTCTTTAAAGACATCTTCATCCTCCGTGGAAAACAGTCCGGCGGCGGCAGCCTTTTTCGCAATCTTCTGGCCGCGGATGAGGGCAGGGAAACTTTCTGGAACAAGGGCAATCTCTTCTTTTAAAGAGGTCTGTTTATGTCCTTCTTCCTGAGATTTTAACTTCTCCCAGTCGGCCTGTTGCTGTTCTACACTATCATAATGGCGGCCAGCAAATACATGAGGGTGACGGTGGATCATCTTGCGGGCGATGCCATCGATAACATCTTCGATAGCAAATTCGCCATTATCTTCAGCAACCTGGGACTGCAAAAGTACCTGAAATAAAAGGTCACCAAGTTCTTCTTTTAAATTAGCGCAGTCGCCAGTCTTAGTGAGGTCAGTTACTGCCTGATTCACCTCGTAGGCTTCCTCTAATGTATATAACTTAAGAGATTCATGCGTCTGTGACTTATCCCACGGACAGCCATTCTCTCCGCGAAGTGTGGCAACAATCGCCTGTAATTCCTGAAAATTAAACTTTTTATCCATTATAAATGCTCCTCCTTCAAACAGAATAAAATGGAAAATAATCTTTAATAATATGTGGTCAATATTCAGCTATCCAATTACATTTCAAGTTGAAATGTAATATTGTCTCAATATCTATAAAATCTTTGTATCAAGTAAATACAAATAAAATATAAGTAGAATGCGGCTGGAATTACTATCATGCAGAAGTAATTCTTAAATATGCAAAACTATGCAAAAGACTATTGTAAAAATATGTTATTTGATTTATTATATCAGTAAGTCACGAAAAAATCTACATCAAAAAGAAAGAAGGTTTAGGATTAATGAACAACTTTGGACGGGCAGTACTGGCAGTGGGGTTAAGTGCAGTCATGACATTTACAGGTCCGGAATGCTTTTTTCAGTCAGGGGTAGAACCTGTAAGTGTTTATGCAGCAGAGGAGAAGGCTGTGCAGAGCAAGATAGCAGGAGATAATTCTGAAGAAGGCGAGAGCACGACAGAAGTGACAACAGAGAAGAAAGAAGAGAGTACGACAGCAACGGAAAGTCAGGAGAGCCAGACTTCTTCCGAAAGGGATACAAGCAGCGGTAATACAGAGCATTCGCAGACAGAACATACAACAGAAAGTACGAAGAGGAATACGTCTGGTACATCTGGTAATACAGATCAGGCAGAAGATACATCCGGAAATTCCTCTCATAGTAACGAAGAAGGAACAACTCAGAAGAAGGCGAAGAAGGACATTTCCTCAAGAGAAGATGCAGAGATTCGTACAAAGGCGATTAAGAAGATTACGGATCAGTTAGCAGAGGAAGACGCACCGGACGGAAGCGATAAAACGAGTACATTTATCCCGAAGATTTATAATGATACCCGTCTGGCTATGAAGAATAATAAGGAATACATTGCGGGATATGTATATTTTAATCAGACAGATAGTGCCTGGAATCAGAATGGCTACTGTATCGCTAAGGCTGGATGTGGTCCGACTTCCATGGCAGTAGTAATCACATCTCTTACAGGTAAGTGGGTAACTCCATTGGATACAGCCATCTGGGGCTATCAGCATGGCTTTTACTCAAGAGCAGGTTCGGCACATGAGATGATTCCTGCGATGGCAGCGGCTTATGGACTGAAGTGTCAGGGAGCAGGAACCGATTATAATGCGATTAAAAAGGCATTAAAAGAAGGCAAGCCAGTAGTATGCCTTATGGGACCTGGATATTTTACCCGAGGCGGGCATTTTATGGTACTGGTAGCAATTGATAAGAACGATTGCGTAACAGTAGCCGATGTCGGAAGCAGGGTGCGTTCCGCTTACAAGTACAGACTGTCAGATGTAATCGCACAGTCAAAAGGTGCCAGTGCAGGCGGTCCATTCTGGATTATGTCCTATGATAAGGAGAGTAAGTCTGCGCTTCAGGAGAAACAGGCGATTAAGGATTATACAGAAGAAGATATGGCAGAAGATTTTGCTGATGCTTCCTACATGAAAGTAAAGGGAGATCTTCCAGAAGTACTCCAGGAAGAGAAGGCAGATGTTTCTATGAAAAAGGTAGTATCTATTCTTAAGATGTCAACTGGTAAGAGCCTTTTAGATACAATCGGAGCAGGTAAAGGAACCGCATTGGCAGGCACTTCTAATGCGGGAAGTTCTGTACTTTCGCCAGTGAGCCAGAATAGCCAGGTTATTGTGGTGAACACAGATGCGAGTAATAAGAAAGCAGGTAGCCAGAGTGGAAGGACAGCCCTTGCAGGAAGTGCTGCAGATACAGTGAGCCAGGGACAGTCTGCGAAGAAGTCACAGAATCTGGCGCTCACACTGAAGCAGGATATCGCAAGAAGGCAGTGGGAGAAAAAGATTGATTTAAGCTGGATGGACAACTATATGCAGGGAACTTTGGAAAAATAATCTGTAAATTGAGGTGTGCAGGTTGTAGGAATGATTTTTCAAACACACTCTAAGCTAATGAACAAATAAGTTGTGATAATTTAAAATAATGGACAAAGAATTATGAGAAAGATTAATTACAGAATTACAGTTAATATAACACAGAAGACGATGAAGCTTGGATTTCGCGCAAAGATGCCGGACGAGATGCAGGGAAAGCGCATCCGCGTGCAGGCTGTATTTACCCAGAGACAGGTAGAACGTCGTTTTCCGATGGAAGTAGTAATAGAAGAAGGAGAAGTTGGTGACCAGATTCGCGCAGATGCAGAGATATTGCTGCCATATGTATTTTACAGTCCGCCACGCCATAAGGTGAATGTTATTTTTACGCTTTGGTGTGGAGCGGAAGAGATTTGCTTAGATGACCAGCCATTTCCAGTGCAAAAGGAACTATTTGCCAGAGCGGAGATTGTCCGCAAGAGGAATCTGTTCAAGTTTGGACTTTGCTCTCTTGGACTGCCATTTTTACTGGTCAGAGATTATTTTAAGGAAGACAAGAATTTTATAAAGGCAGCGAAGCGGGCGAATGATACCGTATATAGAATTAGTGGTTATAATTATAGTGCCCGTCAGCAAAATACTGACTATTTTGCAGCCAGATACCGCAAATATATAGCGAAGAATAAGGTAAATCCGAATCAGATTCTTTTCCTTTCAGAGAGAGAGCCAGAGAAGAATGGGAATCTTATGCTTGTGAAGAGGTGGTTTGAGGAGAATGAACCCGAGGTAGAGATTACGACATTTATCAATACAAAGACAGTTGATCAGCTTCGCAAGAAGGAACTTCGGGATTGTGCGTTCAAATGCGCTACATCTGCAGTTATCATTTTAGAAGATTTCTATCCGCAGCTTCATAGCATTCAGAAACGCAGCGAGACAAAGATTGTGCAGTTGTGGCATGCCTGCGGAGCTTTTAAGACGTTTGGCCTTACCCGTATGGGTAAACAGGGCGGTGCGCCTCAGACATCGATGAATCACAGGAATTATGACCTCGTACCAGTCAGCAGCGATACGGTGAGAGATATTTATGCAGAAGCATTTGGCATTTCAGGAAGTAAGGTACAGGCGCTGGGAGTACCGCGTACAGATCTGCTTTTTGACTGGGATTATGAGGAGAAAAAGCGCGAGGAACTCTACGGGAAATATCCTATATTAAAGGAGAACAGGGTAATCTTGTTTGCACCGACATTCCGCGGAGATGGGAATAAAGATGCATATTATCCATTGGAAGCATTTGATGTGAATCACTTTATGGAAAGGCAGCCAGAAGACACGGTACTTATTTTAAAGAATCATCCATTTGTAAAGCAAAAGTTTACTGTGGATGCACAATGGCAGGACAGAGTACTTGATTTGAGCGGGGAAGAACATATCAATGACCTCATGCTGATCAGCAACCTTCTTATCACAGACTATAGTTCCAGCGTATTTGAGGCAGCGATCCTTGAATTACCAATGCTTTTCTATGCATTTGATGAGAAAGAATACATGGACAGCAGAGACTTTTACTTTGATTATTCGCAGTTTACACCAGGTCCCGTTGTCACGGATTTTGAGGCATTATGCGAGGAATCTGCTGCCATGCTTCAGAATATTGTATCGGCAAATGAACAGGCAGACCTTAAGAAATTCCGCGAAACGTTCCTAAATACTGTCGATGGCTGCAGTACAGAGCGCATTTGCAGGAAAATAAAGACAAACTATATAAATATTTAACTAAATTGCAAAAAAAGTTTGACAGCTCATGGGAAATAATATAAAATATTGGAATCATGGTAGTTTGTTAAAATAAAAGCATTAATAAGCATGAATCTAAAGACAGCATCATGTAAGAATGTTGACAGCATAGTTGAGACATTATGAGTAACATAGGGATTCAAAGTTACTAAGGAGGACTTATTTTTATGAAAGGAATAGTATTAGCGGCTGGAAGAGGTACGAGACTGTACCCTATGACAAAGCCAGTTTGTAAACCGTTATTACCAGTATATGACAAACCATTAATTTATTATCCAATTGCCACTTTACTTCAGGCAGGAATCAGGGATATTCTTGTAATTATTCCACCAGGGGAAGAAAGAGAGTTCCAGAACCTTCTCGGAGATGGAAGTGAATTAGGACTTCATATCGAGTTTGCAGTACAGAAAGTTGCGCGGGGAATCGCAGATGCACTTATCATCGGAGAAGACTTCATTGGAGATGATTCTGTATGCCTCGTATTAGGAGATAACATTTTCCAGTGCCATAATCTTGATGAGATCATGAAAGAAGCCATCAAGGATGACCACGGCGCAAAGGTATTTGGTTATTATGTAGATGACCCAAGACCATTTGGTGTTGTAGAATTTGATGAGAACGGACAGGCTGTATCCATCGAAGAGAAGCCAAAGAATCCAAAGTCTAATTACATCGTACCAGGATTATACTTCTATGATAATCAGGTAATTGACATTGCTAAGAATCTTAAACCATCCGCAAGAGGTGAGTACGAGATTACAGATGTTAACTTAGAGTATTTAAGCAGAGGCCAGTTAAAGGTAATTCCATTTGACAGAGGACTTACATGGATGGATGCCGGAACAGCAGACAGTATGTTAGAGGCAGCCGAGATTGTTAAGGCACTTCAGAAGTCAGGATGCTATGTAGGCTGCTTAGAAGAACTTGCATGGAAAGAAGGATTCGTATCTTTAGATAAGGTTCATGAGATTGGCGAGAGCCTCAAGATGACCAACTATGGACAGTACTTACTCAAATTAAAGTAAAAAGTTGCTATTTTACACGGGAGATAATGAGACAACCCGAATCAAATAACAATTTTTTATAGCAGAAAGCACAAAACTTTCCATATTTATACTAGAATGAAAATAAAACGGCAAACTGTCATAACAATTTCAAAACAACAGTTTCTAAAACATTTAACATTTTAAAAAAGATTATCTATTTTTTGGTTGACAGACTAGCTGCTTTATGATATACTACAATCAACCCAGAGGACATTGCACGGGTGCACATCATAAGAGAGAATATTATAGCACCAGAGAGGAGTACGTTATGCAGAGTACAGGAATAGTTAGAAAGCTTGATTCATTAGGAAGAATTACATTACCTATGGAACTTCGTAAAAGTTTCGATATTGGTGAGAGAGAGCCTTTAGAAATCTTCACAGAAGAAGATAAGATCATCATTAAGAAGTATAACCCTAGTGATATCTTTACAGGACAGTGTGAAGACCTCATTGAATACAGAGGTAAGAAGGTATCCAGAGATTCTATCCGCGAGCTTGCTAGAATTGCCGGATTTAAGCTGACAGAAGAGTAATCTTCTAACCCAGCTACTTCAACGGGAGTTCCCTGTGGTAGTATACAAGAGATAAAGATATGCCTTAAAAAACCAAGAACCAGTAGAGAGAGGCAAAACGGACAGCCCCCTCCTTTGCGAAAGCAGAGGAGGGGGCTTTTTTGCTTATTTATCTTCTCTCTCAACACGGTATTTGTCTCTTGCTGCCAGATATACAAGATTAACTATGGCAGATAATTCTATTTCATTGTTATAAGATAGAATAGGAGATTCTGTATTATGAGCATACTCCAAAATTTCTGCCATTGTTTGTGTATCTCCAGCTAGTGTTGCCTTTAGCATTCTTTCAGATTCTTTTGCTAATCGATATACATATCCCAAACTTTCATTTGTTAAAAGGAGTTCATTATATTTGTACATCAGCTCTCTGTTTGGAATAAAGACTTCTCCATCTTCATAAGTAAGTAACCCGTATATGACCATTGCAGAGTATATCTGGTTTTTTGTTGTTAATTCTTCTGCGGTGGCCGCATACTCTTGTACTTTCGCCTCTATATGTTCGCCGGAAATCATAAGAATAAAGTCTTCTCTGACTTCATCAATATTCCCTTTGATATAATAAAATATTTCATCATAGGGACCAGAACCTGTCCAGTAACTGCCTAGCTGGTTATCTGATAAAGCACAGATAATTGAACGGGGATTATAAAGCTGTTCACCCGATGCCGTACAATATCCATCATACCAGATTTTTAAATCATGTCTTGTAATTCGTGGTCGAATTGTGGTTTCACTATAAATTTGAAACAGTTTATCTACCTCCTCTTCTGAAAATCCAAAATAAGAGCTAAACTGTTCTCTTGTTGCCATGTTATATTCCACAAACATATTTAACTCTGAAGCGGCAGAGTATTTGGCTATTGGAAGTATTCCGGTCATATAAGCAAGTTCTACATATACCTGATCTTTCAGTAAGTTTTTAAGAAAAAGCAGGTATTCTTGTCTTTCTTTTTGGGAAATAAATGGCATATGAAATACTGCATCCCATTCATCCATTATAAACATAAATTTACGATTTGTTTTTTGAAAAATTTTTGCCAGGATATCCCAAAGTGACATTTCTTCTTTCAATTCTAATTCGGAAAATTCTTCAAGCAAATCTTCTTTTATTCCTGTTTTGATTCTATTAATATATTCTTCATAAGTTTGGCAATTCTCTGGAAGCCTGCTGAAATCAATATAGATAACATCATATTTATTTATATATTCTTCATATACCGGGCTTTTTGCTATCGCAAGATGTTCAAATACAAAACTACTATCTATTGCCTTGCCAAAATATGACGCTACCATATTTGCCATTACGGTCTTTCCGAATCGACGGGGTCTTGTGATACACAAAAATCTTTGTTCTCTTCCTATTGATGGAATCAATTCTTCTATTAACATCGTTTTATCTACAAAGTATTTATCCAGGGCTGTTATCTTATATGCTTCAAATGGTGCAGTACTGTTTAAAAAGATACCCATTATATCACCGTCCCTTCTTAAAAGATATCATTTGTATTATAACATCCTTATGGGAATTCTACTATTAAAAATTGGAATTTGCCGGGGTGAATAAACAGACGAAGTCCGAGAATCAAATCATCTATATTTGTGATTTTCGTCGCTACGAGAAGTCGTCTTCTAAGAAAAGGCCGACATGAAAAGGTATTGATTTTGACTCAGTTGTACAAAACACAAAGTCGTCAAAATCAATACCTTTTCATGTCGGCCTTTTCTAATATTTTATTATAGTCTCGTAGCTCCCAGAC
>ENA-OPSQ01002088-OPSQ01002088.1-human-gut-metagenome-genome-assembly--contig:-NODE-2088-length-11899-cov-7.807160_pt1 | contig 11899 bp, 9 predicted proteins | sample MGYA00241456_ERZ501904 | MGnify/ENA primary metagenome ERZ501904 (study PRJEB25962, sample SAMEA2042452) | human gut metagenome | biome: human gut; feature: human-associated habitat; material: faeces...
CTTCGATGACTCTACTGCATCTATCAGCAGTTTCAGTTCCGGCAATTCAAACTTATGACTGGATACAAAGTATTTGCTCTGAGTAGAATGGATAGTAACAATGTCAATTCCAAACTCCTGAAGTGCTGCAATGTCTTTCGTAACAGTAGTTCTATGTGCAGATATTCCATATTCATCATTCAATATATTGATTAACTGTGTTGTGGAAAGAGGATTTTCTTCATCTGTTCTTTCCAGTAAAATCTTTTGTAAATATAAAATTCTTGGCTTTGTTTCCATAGCCCGTCCTTTCTAAATTTCACAATACTTTATATGAAATATAACCATTCTCATTTTAATCAAAGTGGTAACTCCACATTCATTCTATCTATATCTTCCATAATTTTTTCTTTGTAGAAATAAAATAGTCCCCAAAATTTTTCCTTGTGTTTCTCAAATTGTCCATATTCATTTCCAAAAATGTCACGAATTACAAAAGGTAACACATAATCTGAAATCTGGGTATCCATCTTTATATGTTCCATTCCAATAGTATTTATAATTCTCGAATAATTTTCAGTAAACCAAATATTATCTGTCCATTGCTTATTACATCTAAATGCTTCAAACGACTTTTCAAAACACTTACGATAAATACTGCTTATATTATCTGCTAACTGAACCAATTCATTTTCTTTACTATCAACAAAATTGATATGTATTTTATTATCTTCAAATGACTGATTATATTCTTCTTCATACCCCATTAAGTTATCGTGATATATTTCTGTCTTGCTCATATCAACTCCGTGTAGATGTTTTAAGCTCAAAAGCATTTCTCCTAATGCCGTCATATTCACAAAATTTACAGTATTTTTGCAGCTATACGCTTCGTAAGTCAACGGAAATTCTCCATAATCCTTATTTTCTAACATAAGCTTAGCAAATGCTATATACAAATTATAATCATTTCTATCCAGTTTCTCATAAGGAAAGGAAATAAGATATTCCAAAAATTCTTTTTTAGAATTATCGGTGTTTTCACATACTGCGGAACAATAATGTAAAAACAGTTCTTCTTTTTCTCCCGCCAAAGCACTTGCCATCATATAAAAAGTTAATGTTTCTTGCTGTTGAAAAGGCACTCCAAAAATATATACCGAAATCAATGTTGACAAGTAAAATATCTTATCATAATTACAGATAAAGAAATGCTTATCATCAAGCACATTGGTTATAAAATATTTTAGGGCTTCATTATTACGCTGAGTCATAAGCTCAGAACCTTTTATTTCTCCTGTAAATCCGAAACGATTCTTAAACTGTCTATACTTGTTCAGTATTTCTATTTCATCTTCTTTATCAGCAACAAAAACACTTCCCAATACAAAATGTCGTTGTCCATCATTAAACAATTGTCCATTTTTGTTTGGCATAATACAGCCAGAATATCCAGATTCATCAAAAAATAATTTCAATTCATTTCTCCTTATGCTAAACGATAATTTAGAGCAACAAATGCACCTGATTTTTGAAAATATGATGGCTAAAGCAGCAACCCACAAACTTTCTGGAAAATACACTATTGCTCAAAATCTTGCAACCGTTGTTACGGGTAAAGAAGATGCTAATTTTTCTGTACCTAATGGAAAATACAAATTCTTTACTTGCTCAAATACGCCTTTGTCGTGTGATGAGTATGCGTTTGACGCATCTTCTATACTTATAGCAGGTAATGGAGATTTTAATGTCAAACATTATTCTGGAAAGTTTAATGCGTATCAAAGGACATACGTTCTTACTCCAGATAAAAAATATTTTGGTCTATTATATTTAGCAAGCCTATACAGGATAAATTCTTTTAAATCACGTTCTTCAGGCTCGATTGTAAAATTTATTACGAAAAGTGATGTAGAAAATATTCCTGTATTTATACCAAACGACAGGTTTTACTTGCAAGAATTAAACAAATTAATTTATTTACAAGAACAAAATAAACTTGAAAACGAATTACTTGTTAATCTTCGTGACTGGTTGTTGCCTATGCTGATGAACGGTCAAGCCACCATCAGTGATTGATACAGTAAATTATCGTTTATTTTACTATTTAAACAAATTTTATCATCAATTTTCTTTAATGCCACAGAAATCCTATTCTGCTCTTCGATATTAGGTAATAACACTGTAATATCTTTAAGAATATCCGTGTTTAGTGAAGGCATAGTTGAACCAACAGCAGCATTTATAATCTGCTTTTTTACGCCATTTCCTTCTAAATATTGTGATAAGAACAACATATTAACTGGTGTTTTTTTTCTTGCTCGAATACAATCAGACCCCTGTACCCAACCATTTTCATTTTGGAAAATATATGCGTGCCTATCAACAGAACCTTTTCTTCCAAAAACTATATCTCCGGTTTTTAGTATGTGTTGTGATAATCTATCTCTTGTTTGTTCTGATATATAATCTAAATTTTCTCTAATAACCATTCCAACACCAATATTTTTCACATTGATAACCGGTATTCCCTCATTCACATATTCACTGGCACTAAATTGAGTTCCAAATGGACCTGTTTGAAAATCGACTAATTCTCCCAGTCTAATTTTCCGCAATTCTTTCATAATACCTCCGCTATCCGATATATTTTCTATGAGCCAATTTAACATTGCTCTGTTTGACCATTGCATACTGCAAAGTCGTATCTATTTTTCTATGTCCCAAAAGCTGCTGTAACTGTTCAATAGGCATTCCTTTATCTATTGCCATAGTTGCAAGAGTACGTCTAAATTTATGTGGATGTACCTTGCTAAGACCTAATTGTTTTCCAAAATTTCGCAATCGCACTTCAATACCCCCTATTTTTAATCGCTCATAAGGAGCTTTTAACGATACAAATAGTGCCGGATTATTATCCATTCTGCTCTGCAAATAATTCTGCAAATGTATTTTTGTTCTGGCGTCAAAATAAACAACTCGCTCCTTATCGCCTTTTCCAAAAACAACACATTCACGCTCATTGAAATCTATATCTTCTCGATTTAACAGAACCATTTCTCCAACTCGCATACCCGTTGAAGCAAGCATATCAATCATTGCCAAGTCCCTGAGTTCCGTGCAATTATCTCTCATCAATTCAAGTGCTTCATCTGAATAAGTTTCCTTAATATTCGTTCCAGTTTTAACCTTATGTATTCTTCTGACCGGACTTTTCAAAATATAGTCCTCGTCCTCAAGCCAAGAAAAAAAGCTGGAAAGTATTCGTCTTATATTATCAATCGTAACTTTACTTGAATTTTTATTTGACTGATATTCAGTAAGGTAACAGCGTATATCATCGGTTACAATATATTTAATACCTTTACCTATACTATCAATCATTGCCTGTATAGTTGCTTTGTAATATTTCAAAGTTTTCTCGGAACAGCCCTCAATTCTCTTTGCCGATAGAAACAGTTCAACCAAGTTTTGCTCCGATAATCCTTTATCACTTTCTGTTTTTGCAACTTCATAATCAAAAAGCGTATGTTGCAGTACCTCCTGCAATCGCTGTGTTTGTGCATTGTTCAAATAAGGTAGCATACCCTGAACAATATCCATAATTAAATTCTGTTTCATAGTCAATTCTCCTTTTATTTAACTTAGAGAACAACTATGAGGCGGTAGTCCCCTAATTTAACTCCCGCCACCCACAAGAGTTATGGGTTATATATTAAACGATAATTTATCGTATCAGTCACTGATGGTCGCCTGACCGTTCATCAACATAGGTAAAAGCCAATTTCTAAGAGATGTTAGCTGTTGATTTTCTCTTGTGTTCTCAGAAATAATATCAAACATCGGCATTACTTGACGGTTAAATGCTTCTAATTCCCGCTTTTCAGGAACATAGATAGGTCTGTCTTTAAGTAAAGGCTTTTGCAAATGCTTCAACCCCGTTCCTTGGAAGAATTTTTGGTCAAGTTCAGGCTTGATTGAAAATAACATTAGGTAGAGATAATCCGACATTTCTGATTTTGCAGAAATGCTCCAAGTATCTGTTGAATAGGCGGCTTTACCAACATAAAATTTAACATCAGCGTTACCGCCGGTATTTAAAAAGCAATTTCTACCGTCAACAAATGGTTCGTTCCATTTCAAAATAGTTGCACCGCTTGTAAAGAATGGATATTCGCCATTTGATGTTTTTGCTTCTCCGACCTGAATAGCTGACTTTTCAGCTTCGGTCAAAATGTCTTTTAGTTTAGCATTAGGCTTTTTTGAGAAAAAATTATGCATATAAATGTCATAAGCCATTGCTGATAAATTATCGTTTATCATATTATTTATAGTTCTTTTTCTATTAATCATCTCAAAGAAACTTGCCACTTCTCGTTGCCCATGCTCTATAACAGGTATAATTATTTCCTTCAAATCAGGAATACATAAATTACTAACAATAGAACCTGTTGCATCAGCTCGTCGAAACTGTGTTTGAACAAAATCAGACATTAAAGTGTTTAGCAAATAAAATGGATCACATTTTTGCTTATTAACTTTTAACAAAACTAGCCTCTGTCCCAGGCAACATTTTAACCCTTTGGGAACAATTCCAACCACTCCCATAGGTGCTTCTCTTGATATGATTATATCACCCTCCTCAGGAACTGCTCTTTTAGTTCTTTCTATATATGTTGCTTCATCAACAAAATATCCGTCTGTAAAATCAATATTTCCATCTTTTAAATTAAAATTACGAATAACCCGTATCCCCTCATTCTTCCAATTTGGAGTGGAATGAGGACAGTCAATGATATCTATACATAATTCCTGTAGCTTATAATACTTCATTAAACATCCTCCCTAAGTTCCGCATATATTTTTTTCCATTTAGCCGAAGGATGTTTACAAATACAATCTTTTGAAGCGAACGCACATACCCCTTCTATATAACAATATCCACATATATCAGGATTAGTTTGTCGACAACCATAAGTTTGTTTTTCTGTATCATTTTCGTTAAGAGGAGAGCGAATAGGGATACATAACTCTTTAGGAAAACTACTCATACTTTACCTTCTTTAACTGCTCCATAATTTCCGTTTTCAGTTTGTCGCCCTCTGCAAAATATTCCTGCAACTTCTCTGCATAGGCACTCATACGAGCATTAAATTCGTCCTGTGATAATTCAACATATTCAATTTTCACATCAAAATACTGTCCTGCTGAAAGTGAATATTTCTTTTCTTTGATTCCATCATAGGTAACAGCAACTGAAAAATCATCAACAGCTTCTTTATTAAGGAATGTATCAACAATTTTATCAATCTCAAAATCACGAAGTCTGCGTTTCTGATTATTACCGTCCTTATATTCTTCTCCCAGTTTTGAAGCATCTATCAGTACAACCTTGTCTGTTTTTCTTGAATTATCGAAAAATAATACTGATACATTCGTTCCGGTATTAGCAAATACATTTGACGGCATACTAATACAGCCATAAACAATATGTTCGTCTACAATATGTTGTAGTATTTTCTTTTCTACACCCGACTTTGCAGTTATAAATCCGGTAGGAACTACAATCGCACCTTTTCCAGTTGATTTCAACGAATTAAGAACGTGCTGAATGAACAATGTGTAAATTGCCATACTCTCTTTCTTCTTGGCAGGTACTTTCGGAACTCCCGCCCAAAAACGAACAGGCATCGCTGCTATACGTTCTCTTGTATCTGAGAAATCCATCTTAAAAGGTGGATTTGAAACTACATAATCAAAAGTTCTTAATTCCTGTCCATTATCACTCTTATGATATGGGGCAATCAGCGTATCTCCCTGAATTGCATGGTCAAGAGAAGAAACCAAACTGTTCAGGATAAGATTAAGTTTTAACATTTTATTACTTCGCTGTGAAATATCCTGAGCAAAAATCGTACACTTATCTTCTCCAATTTTGTGAGCAAGAGCCATCAAAAGTGTTCCTGTTCCGGCTGATGGGTCATAACACTCAATGCTGTGTAAATCAGTTGCATTTCCAACAAGCAATCTTGCCATAATCGTTGCAATAGCGTGAGGAGTATAATACTCTGCATACTTACCACCGCCTGCGGTATTGTAGTCCTTTATCAGATATTCAAATATATCTGCAAAGAAATCATAGTGCTTCTCAAATGCTTCTTCAAAAGAAAAATTTACCAACTTATCAACCAAGGCACGGGCAAAAGGTGCTCTTGCTGTATCGTCCGTTACATACTGTGTCAGCTTTTCAAAAAGCGGTATTTTTGTATTCTGAGCAGTTTGAGTTGAAAATATATCAATATTCTTATCTGCTATATCTGTCATAGTGCTGTCAAAGATTAAATCAAAATCGCCTTTTGCCTGCTGATTCCATAAGTTGGCAATAAGATGTTCCGGGTTAAGTAATGGAATATCTGACGGTAAACTATCAAAAATATCCAATCGGTCATCTTCTGACATTTCTGCATAAGCAAGTTCCCATTTTTCGGCATTTTTAAGAACAGGACTGACTTTTTTTACTTCATATCCGAATTTATCATTAAGGAACTTATAAAGGAAAACCTGAGTGATAATTTTATATTCGTTACCATCGTTTCCCATACCATAGGTCTGACAAGTTGCTTTTAAGGCATCTATCAACTCTATGGTTTTTTCTTTTATCGTCTTTGTTTCTTCCATTGTGTTCTCCTTTATGCCACTGAATAAGTCTGGTTATACTGGTCAAGATACTGTTTTGTAATCCTGCTCTGTATAAATACTCTATCCTCACGAGCACTCGCTATTCCTAACTTATCAATGCCTGCTTTTATTTGTGTCATAACCGTTCTCTCAAAATATGCGTCTTTCTTCAATATATCATTTCTGTCATACACTTTCTGGTCAATATCAGACTTAATAGAAAGCAAAACATTCATAATAGACATATCATACTCTGAAACAATCGGCTGTTTATTTGCTGCTTTTCGAGCAAGATTTTCTTCCCTGATTCTTTTATGAACCCTTGCGAATTTCGCATCGCCATTATATTTCCTCAGCAGAACCGTGTTTTTCTTCTGCAATTCATCAAGCTTTTTTAGAATATCTTCCAGTTCTTTTCCTTGCTCCTCAATCTCAGATACACTCTTAGGTTCAAAGCCGTGTTGCTTGAAGCGAAGCAAAAATGCTTCCTGCAAAGTAATAAACTCAGGGTCATCAGGGTCGATATTCTGTGTAAAAGCACGAACAGTCTTTTTATACTTTTCTGTCACTGCGTCTTTACCACCGACAATTTTTAATTCTTCTTCACTGATTTTGCTGAAATTAAATGTAATATCCTCCATTGCTTCATTGACAAGCAATTTCGTGGTATCATCACTTGCAAAAAGTTCCTTCTGATTTATGTTATCAATATGATGTTGCACCTCTGAAATCAATGATGGCAATTTTGTTAATTCCATTTTTGCAAATGTTTCCTTTAACTCATCATCGCCAAAGGTTCTTACCAAATTACAACAATCACGAGCAGCAATAAGAATTTTTTTAAGTTTAAGCAATTCCTGCTTATCCTCAATCGTGGATATTTCAGAACTAAATTCTTCTGCATTATCTGTGGTGTAGTTAAAAAGAACCTGCTGCACTTCCTGCATTTGTTTAATGAGTTCTGCCGGGTCTTCAATAACCTGTTTGAATGTATCTGTTTCATTTCCAGCACCAACTTCATTCGGGTCATTAAAACGGTTCAGCTCTTTGAGGTATGCTTCATTTGTTTCCTCAAAATTCCTTTTTATATTTGCAAAATCAATGACATAACCATAATGGTTTTCTTTATATGGTCTGTTGACTCTTGTAATTGCCTGCAACAAATTATGGTCTTTCAATTTTCGACCAAAATACAGGCGTTTCAATCTTGGTGCATCAAATCCGGTAAGAAGCATATTGAAAACGATAAGAATATCAACTGTCATATTATTTTTGAAGTCATCAATAATCTTATCTCTTGTATCTTTGTCATCACTATCGTGAAGTATAAGTCCAGCTCGCAAATGACTTTTCATAGAAACGTCTTTATTAAGTTCCGTTTGAATTTCATCAAAATATGCAAACAGCTTCCTTGCCTGCTCACTTGTTTCACAAATGACCATACCGCCGAGCGTATTATCTCCCTGAATTTGTCTAAATCTCTTTAGGTCAGAAATAATATATCTAAGCAACTCTTTGACATAGTTATCGTGTTCAACAATCTGACTTTTCTTTACATCTTTCTTTTCTACCAAGGTTTCAAGTTTTTCATAAATTTCAGAAAGTCGCTCCTTATACTGCGTTTCTATATCCTCACGGATAATTTTCAGCGTATATCCATCTAAAATTGATTTGTCATAATAGTATGTATGAATATAATTACCAAAAACTCTCCAAGATTCTCTTTCTTCTTTCAAAAGCGGTGTTCCTGTCAACGCAATCTTAATCGCATTTTTATCCGCATCAAGAAGATTAGCCAAGAATGAGCCTTCTGGTTTATATCCTCTATGTGCTTCATCAATAATAAATACTCTCTGCAAATTCGTTGCATACGCAGGAAGGTCAACTTTTGACCTATCTTCAGCAAAACGCTGTATATTTACAACTGTAATTTCTGGTTTTCCCGTATTTCCCTCTTGTGCCTGATTGTTACGGAACTGTTCCATAAGTTCAGCACGGGAACTTGCTGTTTTTACAACCAATCCACGAGCTTCAAATTCTTCTGAAGCCTGTTTCAGCAAATCAAGGCGGTCAACAATGAAATAAAACTTTGCAACCTTATTTTGCTTGCTAAAATAGTCAGAAAGAACATAAGTCAGGTAATAAGAAAGGGCTGTTTTTCCACTACCTTGAGTATGCCATATAACACCTGAATTAACACCTTCATCAATCTTACTTCTTACTGTTAATGCAGCAAACATCTGTTGATAACGCATTATATGTTTCTGCTCAATAAACTCTATCTTGCCATTTATTTCTTTATGAAAACGAACATAGGCAATTCCATATTTTAATATAAATAACAATCTTTCAGGACTGCACATAGATGTCAGTACTCGATTGGTCGGTGTATAGGTATCTAAATTTGTTTGATATTCCGGAGAAGTATGAATAACCTGACAATTAAAGTCAGTCAATATCTTCTTTTCAACAATCGGGTCAATATCCTTATATGGGAAATCTGCATTATAAGGTGCAATATCCAAATTTGTAGGATTTTCTTCTCTGAAACAGTTGAACGGTGCAGACTGTTTTGCCGTCGTACAATAGAATGCCCCCTGAACCGGAACAATACCACCCATAGTGTCATATTCCATATTATTAGAGAAAATCATCAACTGTGTAATATTCAAAAATCTCCTAAATTTTTTATTAGGAAATCTCTTTTGGTTCATTCTCTTGCTTTCTGCAACCATACCGCCGTGATTATTCGGCTTCTTTACTTCAACAAATACAAGTGGAAGTCCATTTACAAACAATGTAATATCAGGTCTAAATTCATCTTGGTCACGCTTACAAGTGAACTCAGCGGTAAAATGAAATGTATTATTCTTTGGATTTTCAAAATCCACCAATCTAACAGGCGAAACAGACGATAAACGCTCGTAAAAACTGCGTCCTATATCATCATTATCTAATTCCTGCCTAATAGTTTTCAATGTCTGTTCCGCTTCTCCTGCGTGGGTAGGATTAAGCCGTGCGAACTGCTCCTTGAAAATGTTAATTAAGATATTGGTATCAGGGTCATATACTATGCCTGCCATATCTTCAGTTATTTTCCCGAAATAGGTATAACCAAGGCGTGTCAAATGAACCATTGCTGGCATTTGAACACGGGTAGCTTCGTTAAACATATTTTTCTTACCACTTGCCGCCATCTTCAAACCTCCTCATATCATTCGTCTAATATGACTTCACATACATCGCCAATATCACAATGAAATACTTTGCAAATTCTCATAAGCACATCAAGGGATACTGTTTCATTCTTATTTAATTTTGTTGCAACAGACGATGAAATCTCCGCAGCACGCATTAAATCTTGTCTTTTCATTTGATTATCAATCATAAGTTTTTGAAGTTTGTTGTAGCTTATTCTCATCTGTAACGCTCCTTCGTATTCTCCGTTCCTTTTTGTTACAGTTACTCATTTGACATTATACTATAAATAATCTATTTTTTTCAAGATATAGGAGTTTATTCGCAACTCTCAACCGGAAAGGTGTCACTTTTTACCAACACCTAATACGACATTTTTGAGGATAAGAAAACGTAAAGTGCGTTTCATCGTATCCAAAACATCTTACTATTTACTGTAACCCAGTATTAAAATATCCATATTCCGTGTCCACATTATAGATTGCATAGCAGTCAAGGGCCTCCGGTATAGGTACACTGTAATAATGGAAACCTAACCAACGCTGCATCCCTTCCGGCATGTCTGCTGTCGGTGCACCCGGAAGATACACTGTAAATGTCGTTCCACCCGCAATTCCGTAAAGCTCTGTAAATGTGGTTTTGTATCCGTTATCATTTGCAACCACTTTACCGATCTCATCATCATACTTTAAAGTGTCCAGCTCCATTGTGTAAGTATATTTATCAACCTGTTTAATATTCTTAAATGATCCGGAACCGCTGGACGTTGATCTGCCTTCATAATTGCTATCATAAAAAGATGCCGTAAAGGTTCCGTCCGGCTTGATATCCATACCGGCTCCCCATGCGCCTACTCCACTCGTCAGAATAAATTCTTCCGGCAGATCCTCCGGCAATGTCATTGCTACCTCTCCTGCATTTCCGGCAGAGACTTCTTTCTTATCGGCAGATTTCTCCTGCTTTTTGTCAGACGCTGTTTTGTCCGTTTCTTTCTGCGTGATCTTTCCCAGATATTCCATAGCTTCATCATAGGTCATGGCGGTATCATCCAGCGTACCAAGAACCTCCTTGGCTTTATCCTTGCCCTGGCCATTATACATTAACAAGGTATCAAAATTCTTCTGTAATTTCTTTACCTGCGTATCATACTTATCCTCTGATATCTCAGATCCATTCTTTGTACATGAAACAACCGTCGCAGAATAATCCTCATTTGGTCCTTCTTTTCTTGCCCAGGTTGTTGCTTTCTGAAGCATACCGGAATCATCTAATGCAAATTTGATATACTGATCCGTATATCCCTCATCTCCGATTCCACTATATGCATATAAGGTTCCTTTCTTAGTCGTAAACAGATAATAACTGGTTCCGGAAGCAGCATTTATATCCCAGCCACCATATTCTTCCATATCCGTTCCAAAGATTCTTTTTGCTTTTGTTCCGTCAAAGCTATATATATCCATCTGCGCAATTGAAGCTTCGTTCTGTTCCGATCTTACCAGGATCATCTCCGGAACACCATCACCTGTAACATCGGCAAATACGATCGGTGTCTGTTCTTCTTTTGCAGCCTTTGTGGAATAATCATATTCATACTGCCAGAAATAATTGTCGATCTGTGTCTTATAGGATTCAAGTACCTCTTTGTATGCTGCTTTATAAAGACTTTCATCAATGGCTGCCTCTGTCGTCACCTCTGTTGGTTCTTCCGTTGTAACTTCCGTGGTTGCCTCCGCCTTTGTTGTCACCTCTGTTGTAACAGTATCATCACTTGCTTCCGAAGCGGCTTCTGTTGTTGCATTCTGATCTTTCTTCTTATCCTGTGAGTGCTTATATGCAAATCCTGCTCCGACCGCTCCTCCTACCAGGGCAACGGAAGCGGCTGCGATCACGATCTTACCTATTACCGTTTTTATAAATGCCTGTTTTCCAACTGTAGCTGCGATAGCCTTTCCGCCTTCTACTGCACCAGCAGCCGATCCTGCAGCTCCTGCCTGAGTGACTCCTCCTACTGCCGATCCTACGGCTCCTGCCTGAGTGACTC
>ENA-OPSQ01002089-OPSQ01002089.1-human-gut-metagenome-genome-assembly--contig:-NODE-2089-length-11893-cov-2.568846_pt1 | contig 11893 bp, 10 predicted proteins | sample MGYA00241456_ERZ501904 | MGnify/ENA primary metagenome ERZ501904 (study PRJEB25962, sample SAMEA2042452) | human gut metagenome | biome: human gut; feature: human-associated habitat; material: faeces...
TAAGGGCTATACCTGATCCAATCATAATCCACTGCAAGGGAAGAATATCAGCCAAAGGGCCAAACATAGCCATACCAATCGGTAAAAAGCCAGCATACATCGTGCCAAGTAATCCAAATACACGCCCCTGCATAGAGGTGTCCGTTTTTTCTTGTAACATAGTGGTAATTGCTGTTTGCACCATTGTTAATGCGACTCCATAACATACCATTAGGCCAAGGTAAAAAATAAAATTCTTTGAAAAGCCCATTCCGATTGCAAAAGAGCCAAACGCAAAAATTCCAACTGCCAAAGTTTTTCCTCGGTGCTTAAAACCTCCCCATGTACTCATAATAACTCCGCCTGCCATCATACCTGCGAACCCTACTACTTCCACTGCGGTAAGATACCAGTAAGTATCACCGAATACTCGCCGAACAAGAAGTCCTGCAAGATAGCCTGCTGGAACACAAAAGAAAGTGAATAGTCCGTAGATGATTAAAAGCTTTCCAATTAGTTTGTCTGCAAAAGCGTATTTGACGCCAATTTTCATGTCAGAAAAGACGCTGGCCTTCTCAATGGAAGTATTTTGTTTCGGAAGTGCCAAGCAGGACAATAGGCCCGTTCCCAAGATCGCCGTTACAATGTCTATCATAAGCGTCGTTCTCAATGTGCTGATTGCAAAAACTGCACCTGCCGCCGCTGGAGCCGCAAAATTAACAATAGACTGCATTGTTGCATTGATGCCGTTGTACCGCATAAGCTGATCTTCTGGGACAAGCTGTGGGATAACGGCATTGACCGCTGGAGTTTGTATTCCTGCCCCCAAGGATCGTATGACCGACATAACAAGCAAACCGCCGAGCAAAGCAGGCTCCGATGAAATATGCGGAATTGCCAATACCATTACGAAAGTGACAAATGCAATCAGCAGATCTGCGCCTATAATCAATTTTTTTCTGTGGTATCGGTCTGCCCATACGCCGCCTATAAATGAAATGAGAAATTGCGGCAGATAGGAACAGACTGTAAATGCAGCCACCCACACGCCGCTGGATGTCTGCATGGTTGCATACCAAACGAGCGCCATTTGAACAAGCGTAGAGCCAAAGAGTGTGATACATTGACTGGTTAAGAAAAGGAGTATTCTTTTCTGCCAGCCGGTGCGTTGCGTGTCATCCATGTTGTATATCCTCCTGTTTTTTAGGAGGGAGCACAAAGCGCTGCGTGGGATAGCCAAACTCTGTCAGCAATTCTTTTTCGGCAAAACCAAGTTGCAATAGCATATCTCGATGCCCTGTATCGGCCTTGTCCTGTTCTCGAAAGGTTGTTGTGCTGATTTCCTGACCTGGAAGATATGTTTCCAATAAGGCATCCAAGAATAACTTTTGAAGTCCGCGATTTCGATATTGCGGATGTACGCCAAGAAATTCTATACTGCCTGGAGAATAGGTAAATGCCATAGCTCCAATGAGAATATCTCCCTCCCTTAGCACAAGCGCACGCTTTTCGTCAATACTTTCTTCCAGTTTAGCTAAATAGTCATCTTCATCCATTACAGGATACCCATCAATAACAAGCCGCATTAAGTTCATCCAATCGACAATATCTTTCTTTTCTGCTAGCCGAATATCCTGTATTGTAAATTCCATAGCCGTCGTTCTTCGATGTAAAATGAACCGCAACTGCAAAGGATAAAAGCTCCGTTCTTCACGATACTCCGCAGGTGGCGATTTATACATGGCCTTAAAAGCTAATGAAAACGATTGCTGGCTCTCGTATCCGCAGATAAAAGCAATTTCTATAATAGGTTTATCCGAAAAGACCAGAAGCTTTGCCGCCTCTGTAAGCTGGCGGCGTTGCACATAATCATGAATCGTCATTCCTACGGTTTCGGTAAATAGTCGGTGTAAGTGATATTTTGAATAGTGAACAGCCTCCGCAACCGTTTCTAATTCCAGCTTTCCGTCAAGATGACTTTCGATATAGTCAATGACTGCCTCTATGCTGATAACTGATTGATTGCCCATTTATGTTCCCTCCTATTACAATAAATTTGGACAGGAAAGCCGGGCAGCCAGTCCGGCTTTCTTTCCATCTCATGCCTAAGCTACAATAAGGGGAGCAACTGGCTGACCAATACCTCCTTGGGCTTCCATGTCCGATACAGAGACTGTCAGCCATCCCCTTATTGCAGCGTTCGATTTGAGCAGGTTGAGCCATAGAGTTCGCGTCACCCAATAGATTGAATCGGCAATGAGAAAAAGATGGATTCCGGTTGCGATTCGCAGATTGGAGGAATGTAAATGAACTCTGTTGGCATCGACATTTCCAAAGGCAGAAGCACGGTTGCCGTCATGCGCCCCTTCGGAGAGGTCGTCATCTCGCCCTTTGAAGTCCATCACACCGATAGTGAACTGAGCGCACTGGCAAGGCGGCTCAAAAGCCTGAACGGTGAGACTCGCGTGGTCATGGAGGCCACAGGAAATTACCATGCGTCGGTGGCAAAGCTGCTCCACGACGCGGGACTATATGTTTCCGTTGTCAATGCAAAGCTGGTGCATGACTACGGGAACAACGAATTACGGCGTGTTAAAACCGATAGGAAGGATGCTGTCAAACTGGCTAACTATGGCCTTGACCGCTGGCTTACTTTGCCGAGGTATATCCCAGAGGAAGATACCCGGCTGCTGCTGAGGAACTGCTACCGCCAGTACCGGCAGTATTCCAAGGTGCAGACGGTTCTGAAGAACAATCTGATCTCATTGCTGGATACAGTGTTTCCAAACGTCAACCGCCTGTTTTCAAGCCCGCTCCGCGGGGACGGGAGTGAAAAGTGGGTGGATTTTGTGGCTGAATTCTGGCATTGCCGCTGCGTCAGTGAGAAATCCGAAAAGGCATTCGCAAACAAATACCAACGTTGGTGCAAAAAGCATGGTTACAATTTCAGCGTGGCAAAAGCACACACCATTCACGCCGAAGCCAGTGGACATATTGGCGTCATGCCAAAGTCCGAAACGACAAAGCTGCTCGTGGAACAGGCTGTTGCGCAGCTCAGAGCAACCTCTGTTGCCCTTACCGCTCTCAAACGCGAAATGCTCACCTTGGCCGCACAACTGCCGGAATATCCTGTCGTCATGGGTATGTTTGGCGTGGGGCCGACGCTCGGCCCGCAGCTCATAGCGGAAATTGGCGATGTGCGACGTTTTTATTCCAAGAAAGCACTCGTGGCCTACGCCGGCCTTGATGCTCCGCCGAATGACTCTGGAGACGTGACTGGCAAACACAAATCCATGAGCAAAATTGGCGCGTCATCTCTGCGACGGACACTGTTCCTTGTTATGAGTGTCTATTTGCGGAGTGCGCCGCTGGATGAATCGGTCTACCAGTTCATGGACAGAAAACGCGCCGAGGGCAAGCCCTACCACGTCTACATGATGGCTTCGGCAAACAAGTTCCTGCGGATCTACTACGCCACTGTGAAAGCCTATCTGGAGTCGCTGGAACACACCACCTGATCTTTCCATAAAGTATTGGCTGGCTGCCGTTTCAAACTTGAGACGCGAAGCGGCTTGGTTTGGTGCAGTCTTTTTGCGCACTGCATTACCTTGAAATTTCTACTTGACTTTTCTTAGCAGGTCTCTGTATGTCACTATAGCTCCATCCCTCTATTGGACGCCCGAGATAAACTCCGATCAATTTTCCAAGTACGCCAGCATATATCTGGTTTTTCATGTTTGCGTAGTCTTTCATGTTTCTTCCTCAAACGGCATCATGAATGTGTTATCGTGGTTCGCCAGAGACAGCACATATCGTTCAAACAATGCGCAGGTCTCCGAGTCTTTTTCAAAATATTTTCGATACAAATTTTCTAGTTTTGGAAACTCTTTTTGAATAAACACGATTACTCTTTGCGCCTGAATCGAATTTTCTTCAATGTACATATGATCGATGTACAAAGGAATCGTAGGATCAAGTGCGGCCCTTACAGCAACGCTGTCTGTGACACCCGGCAATATTGGTGCAAAGGTTCCGATTACTCGAACACCAGCACGATGCAGATCATTTGACACATCAACGCCAATATGCGTTTCCCCGCGTGCGAGACGTTCTAATTGATCGAGGCGGCAAAGCTCTGTAATCACTGTGAGATTCGGAATCTGCTTCAGAAGGTCAATATCCCGCAGAATCAGGTCACTTCTGGCGCTTGTGCTGATCGTGACTGGACGCTGCATTTTTTGCAGCATCTCAAGGCACTGCCGCGTGAGCTGAAAATCTCGTTCCAGTTCGTCAGCGTAAGGGTCGCCATAGCTCCCGAAATAGATACGGCGTCCAACATTTTCCGGACGGCTGCAAAAATTCTCTAACGCGGATACAATATTTGTTCGAACCTCAAATGTGCCTTCCCACCCCGGAATGTTCAGCCAATAGCAAAACGGGCATCCGGCCGAGCATCCATAATAAGGGTTCACATATGCCTCATGGTTCTCCGTCCATTCAACTGCCTCCGCAATTTCTTTTTTAACGATCCTCATATAGGCATGTTACTCCTTCGTTGAGCCAGTTACCATACCGGCAATAATCTGTTTTTGGAACGTAATAAAGAACACCAGCGTCGGAATGAGTGCAATAACCGCTGCTGCCATGATAACACCATAGGCAGAGGCCTCATGGGAATTTAGCTGTTCAATACCAACCTGAATTGTATACATTTCCTCCCTGGTTGCAATCAGCTTCGGCCACAGATAGGTATTCCACACCTGAACAAATGCATTGATTGCCGCCGCGGATAAGACCGGCTTTGAAAGCGGCATAACAACAGTACAAAAGAATCTGAAGTCGCTGCAGCCATCAATGATCGCAGCTTCATGCAGCGATTTCGGTAAATTCATAAAATATTGGCGGATAATAAAAACCGAAGTACCAGAGCCAATAAACATAATGATCGAACCAGCGTACTTATTGACCAAATGCATCCCGGAAACAGTCTGGTAATTGGTCAAGAGCGTAGCCTCGCCGGGAATCAGCATTGTGCAGATGGTGAGATAAAAGAAGAACTTTTTTCCACGGAAATCATAAAATGCAAAACCATAGGCCGCGAGGGCTGCGACGAAGAGCCTGAGTACACAGGTGGTGACCGTGATCACAATGGAGTTCCAGCATTGCCGCAAAATATTGGTGGAAGTAAAAACCGTCAGATAATTTTTCAGGCTAACGCTCCGGGGGATGAGCCGCGGATTCATGCTGAGGATATCGGTATTTGGCATGAAAGACGTGCTGAGCGCATAGATAACCGGAAAAGCAATCAAAAGGCCAACTAAGATAAACAGTATCTGAAGCAAGATATCTGTCTGGCGATGACGCCGTTGAATGGGTGTCCTTTTCATGTATATTTCACTCCCTTCCGCTCCCAGAGAAACGCAATCAGTATGACAATAAAGCCAATGATGAACGCAACCACAGCAGAAGCGTACGACAGCCCATAATTGAAAATATAGAATCCTTTCCGATACATATAGTAGATCATCGTCGTTGTTGCACCGGATGGACCACCACTGGTCAAAACGATTACCGGACCCGACATCATAAGTGCTGCACCGACATCAACGCAGAATAAATAAAACAGCGTTGGGGAAACCATTGGTGTTATAATGCGTGTCGTTTTTTGAATAAAGTTTGCACCATCCAAAGATGCCGCTTCCATCATCTCGCTTGAAACTGAACGTACAGCAGAAAGAAGGAACAGATAATTCATTCCCAAATCGAGCCAGATACCGATAATCATCAGAGAAATCAACGCGTAATGCTTGTCAGTAAACCAATCGATATTCAAATGGAAGACATGGTTAATCAGGCCAAGATTTCCATTTAGCAAAATACGAAAAATGACGCAAGCGACAGACATCGACACGGCCATCGGGAGCGCATATAGCAGCTCGTAAACTGAGGATGCGCGGCGTCGCTTCGCAGAAAATAATGCCAAAATATACGCAAGTAAAATTGTGCAGGGAACGGTAATAATTGTATAAATGAACGTAACTTTGATTGCGTTGATAAAATCAGCATCGCGGAATAGCGTTACATAGTTTTTGAGTCCAACAAACGCGACCGGATGGTTTTCGGCGTTCACAACATATAGGCTCTTCCACATGGTTTTGATTGCAGGATAATAAATAAACAGGACAAGAAAGAACGTAGATAACAAAATATAAAGATATGGTGCTGGCCTGATTTTGCGTTTCATATGCAAGCATCCTTCCATTCGTAGATAAACTACGGGCACGGTCGTGCCAAATATGACCGTGCCCGCAAAATTAAATATTGACGAAATCAGTTAATGGGGTTTGCGGCATTATACTCGTCAAGCGCAGCATTGCACTTTTCAGCCATAATGCGGACGCAATCTTCCGCGCTGATTTCACCCATTGCCCAAGACTGGCAGGTATCGAGGAAAATGGTCTGGAATTCCTGCTGCGTCGGGGCAAGCTGTTCCTGAATTCTCGGATCCGTATCATTCAGAGCGTCAAACGCGACACGATAGTTGGGGTTTTCAGCGAGCCAGCTCTGGATATCCTCGCTCTCAAATGCATGCACATTGACAGGAATGTACTTGGTAAGCTTGCAGAACTCGGCCTGATTTTCGGCAGAGACCCACCACTTCATGAATTCCCAAGAAGCCTGAACGCGGGCATCATCGCCCTTGTTAATGATATACATGGACGTGCCACCGGGGCAAACGCCGCCAATGTCGCTCTCACGAACCTTCGGGAGGCGTGCAACGCCAAGCTCAAAGCCGGTTTCGGCAGCCGCTTCCTCAATAGAGGTCATGGCCCACTGACCACCGATGAACATTGCACTCAGTCCGGCGCAGAATTCGTCCTTCGGCTGATCGCCACTTTCGATGCTCTGAACCGCGCCGGTGTCGATCACCTTCTGCCACTCGTTAAGGAGCGTCAGCATCGTGCCATCGGTGTCGAATGTGACCTTCGTCATGCGACCGCTTCGTCCGGCCTCATTATTGCCAAGATAATAAACATCGCCTTGATCGGCGATCCAATTGTTTAAATAGCAGTTCTGAAGGCCAAGCGTAATAGCGTACTGCTTTACTGTGTCTCCGTCCTTGATCAGCAGCTTTTTTGCACAATCAGCCATTTCTGCGATTGTCGTAGGCGGCGTATCAGGGTCAAGACCAGCTGCTGCAAATGCGGTTTTGTTGTAGTAGAGAACAGTCGTGTCGCCATGGAACGGCAGACTATACTGGGTGCCCATATAGTTATACGTGCTGAGCAAAGAAGAGACGATCTCATCAGCGCTGAAGCTGTCATCGTTTGCAATCAGGTCATCCAGCGGAACAATGCAGTCTACAGTGCTTGCATATTCAACGTCACCAGCATAAAGCGTTGCGAGATCAGGCATATTGTCCATATCTTTCGCATAAAGCAGCGTTTTAAAGGTAGATACAATGCTGTCATCCTGACGGACGGACGTGACATGGATTCCTTTTTCGCTGCCGACAGTGCTGTTGAACTTTTCAATAAGGGAATTGACCGCTTCGCCATTGGTGCCGCTGCGGTTGTGCCACAAAACCAAGTCAATTACCTGATCTGTAGCCGTGTCCTGCGCCGTGTCATCCGCAGCATCGGTGGTGTCCTGTGCCGTGCTGGGCGCAGCGTCAGTCTGGTCATCTGCCTTCGGCTCCGTAGTGCTGCTGCACGCGCACAACAGCGCAAGGAGCATTGCGCCGACAAGAAGTAATGCCGTGATCTTTTTCATATCGTTCCTCCTGATTTTGTTTTGGCATTGCAGGCATGTTATGCATGTTCCGCCTTGGTAAAGCGCTTTATCAATAATCTATAAAAGAAAGAGCAGGTCAGAGCCGGCTCCTTCGCGTTTTGCTAAAGCGCTTTATCTAAATTAAATATAACATCTCTTTCTCAAATGTCAAGTGCAATTTTCACAAAATGTTAAAATTCAGTCTCCTTCATTTTGTGCAAGCGTTGCGACGCTTTCGCGTTCGATGATCTGCGGCATAATAGGGAATTCCTGATAGGTATATGTTTCTGGTCTCTCTGCGGAATTAGAGAGACGTTTTAGCAGCAGCTTACAAGCCACAGCTCCCATTTCTTCGCCGGGCTGCCGAACAGTAGTAAGCGGTACCGTCATCACTGCGGTGATGGAATCATCATCGAAACCAATGATGGAAACATCCTCCGGAAAACGTAAGCCGCTGTCTGTAACTGCGCGGGATGCTCCCAGTGCCATGCAGTCGTTGCAGGCAAAAATTGCGCTAACATCGTGTTCTAAAAGCTCTTTTGCCGCCTGATAGCCTGACTGAATTGAAAAGTCCCCATGCGCGATATAGTACTCTGAAACTGGCAAGCCATGCTTTTTCATTGCATCCAAATACCCCACTGTGCGCGCTGAGAAAAATTCGCTGCCTGTAATATGACCAATTTTTTGATGACCGTGGCGGATCAAATATTCTGTAGCCAGCTCACCGCCGAGGTGATTATCCACACAGACAAAATCACAGGGAGCATCCTGCATATTGCGCTCGACCAGAACCATTGGTACGTTCGATGTGCGGAGTGCCGCCAGAACACGGGCGTAGTAGCTGTCCCGCTGCTCATCGATCTCACTGGGAAGTAGCATAACAAGACCGTCTATACAGCGTCGTTGCATCGTTTCCAAGTAATCAAGGAATAGCTCAGCTTTTTCTTCGCAATTGCACAGAAAAAGCGCATAGCCGTTTTCCTGCGCTTCCTTTTCCAGTCCAGCCGCCAAACGTGGAAAAAGCGGATTGGTCAGATTGGGCAACACAAGTCCCAGCGTCTTCGTTCTCTGTGTAGCAAGGGACACAGCAATTTGGTTGCTTTTATAATTGAATTTCTTTGCAACATCAAGAACGCGTTTTTTAGTCTGTTCCGAAATTCTCGTCGGTCGACCATTTAAAACCAACGATACTGTAGTTTCAGAAACGCCGGCCTCTCTCGCTATTTTTTGCGCAGTTACCTTCATACCATACCTCAAACCATAAAAAATATAAAATATTATAGCATGAATTTCCATACTTGCAAATACATACGATACGAATGCTTAAATTGATGGCCAATGATTCTTTTACTTGACGCACTGAATAAGTAACGTTATGATAAAATAAAAAGAATAATAATTATAATATTTTGAGGATTCATTGTGAAAATAAAAGTCAAGGATATTGCAAAAGCTGCTGGAGTTTCAACAACAGCAGTTTCGCTGGTGCTGAACGGCCGGCCAAACCGCCTTTCTGAGACAACGAAAGAAAAAATCAAACGGATTGCCACAGAGCTTGCATTCCAATCTGCGTGCGGCGATGATTTGTTGAATGCTCCGGACCAACATACGATTGGCTTTGTTGTGCCGGACAATCAAGACCCCTATATGCTGGATATGATCCGTTACTTGCAGACCTATGCGTTTTCTAAGGGCTGTATAGCCTTTACGTGCATGACTGGTACAGGCGTTGCGTACAGTCGCGCAGCAGTGAGCGCACTTGCACGCAAGGGCGTTGACGGCCTGATTTATCTTCCTCCACAGGAGTTGGAAAAAGAAGACCATCTCATCAAAACGCTAAACACTTTACAGGACCAAGGCATTCCTATTGTTCTGCTCGACTGCGCGGTCTATTCCCTGTTCTGTGACTTTGTCTCTTCCGATAATAAATATGCGGGACGACTTGCTGTCGATGCACTGCATCGTCAAGGCCACACAAAAATCGGCTGTATCACAGGTCCGCTTACCCTTTATACAGCAAAAATGCGTCTGCAAGGCTACCGTGACGGTCTTTCCAGAAATAAATTGCTCATAGAAAGTGCGCTAATCCAGACAGGCATCCGTACAGAAGATGAAGGCTGTATCGCCGCAAAGACGCTCTGGCAAAACGGATGCACAGCAATCTTTGCCGCAAGTCCCACCGCTGCAATGGGAGTACTTCAATTCACACAGGAAAACAACATAGCCCTTCCGTCAGAACTTTCTGTGATTGGGTACGACCTACCTAAAACATCCGATATTCCGTTCATCCGTCAGGATATGCATCACATGGCCGAACTGGCAGTTGACCTCATGTTGGAACGCTTAGAACCAAGCGACGATGCTATTCCGCCTCGCAACTTTTATTTGACACCAGAGCTGATCGAGCCATAAGGCAAAACCCACAAAACAGACGCGCTTCTTTCGTCTGTTTTGTGGGTTTTCTATTTTGCCCTTGCAAAGTGTTTTTTGTTGTGATAGAATTTAGCAAATCATAAATATTTATCAAATATTTATCATCGGAGGCTGTTATGAAAAAGATCATTTTAGACTGCGATCCGGGCATGGACGACTCGATGGCCATTGTCATGGCCGCAAAGTCGGAAGTTCTGGATCTGCTCGCTGTTACGACCGTCAATGGGAACTATCCCGCCGAGATTACGGCAAAGAATGCCCGCAAGGTTCTGGAAATGCTTGGGCGCACAGACATTCCTGTGGCGCGCGGCATGGCGCAGCCAATGGTGCATCCCTGCCCCAAGGATCCGTTTTCCCACGGTGCAGATGGTCAGGCGGAAAACTTTCTGCCTGAACCCCAAATGGCGCTGCACCCGCTGCACGCAGTCGATCTCATCATCGATCTTGTGAAGAAGAATCCGGGCGAGATCACGATCCTCTGCACCGGCCCCATGAGCAATCTTGCCATGGCCATTGTTAAAGAGCCGGAAATCAAGCCGCTTATTGCAGGCGTAATCGCCATCAGCGGTGCATTCGGTTTAAACAAATATTCCTTCCTCAACGCAACCGGCGATACGCCGCAGAGCGAATGGAACGTCTATGTTGACCCAGAGGCAGCGGAGCTCGTATATAATTCTGGCATTCCGCTGGTCGCGCTCGGGCTCGACGTGGCAACGCATTTTGACGTCAACTTCTCTTCGGATGACCTGAGGCTGTTCACCGAGAGCGGTCGGAAAGAGGCAAACTTCCTTGCGCAGGCGATCCGCTTTGTCAATGGCCGCGGTTTTGAGGCCTATTGCACCATCATCGACTGCATGGCGGTCGGCTATGCCATCGACCCGACGTTGGTGGAGACGAGGAAGTGCCGCTGCGGCGTGGAAACAGGTGGTGCTCTGACACGCGGCATGACTGTGCGTGACGGAAGACACCACTTTGTTTGGGAGCAGCTGCCAGAAATCACCATCGGCGTTCAAGCAGACTACGGCCGTTTCTTGCACCTGCTCAAAGAGCTTGTGCTGAAATAACGAGGAGGAAGCTATGTATTACGATCCGATCTATCAGAACGAACAGATTTATATTGCCGGACCGGAGTGTTTCTACACCAACGGCTATCCCCACTGGTTTGCGCTGGCCGGGAGGGCAGAGATGTACGGCTGCGGCGTGACTATGCCGAACAACAACGACCTGCATCTTGGCAACACAGATAAGCGCAAAGACGCTGATGCGATTTTCCTCAACTGCGCAAACAGCATGCGCAAATCGACCGTCATCATTCTAGATCTGGAATTCTACCGCGGCCCGGACGTGGACGGCGGCAGCATCTATGAGCTCGGCATGGCCTATGGTCTTGGCTGCCGCTGCTACGCATTCACGCGCGATCTGCGCGAAATGCGTTTTAAATATCAAGGCTCACAGATTCGCGGCCAACAGGTCTACGATCAGAAAGGCCGTCCGCTGCCATATGCCGATCTCCCATTCTCTCCAAATATTCTTGGCGCGTGCAAACTCGTAGAAGGTGATTTTGACGATGCACTGCATCTGATGTCCTTGGACATTACCGAAGAACGGAAGCGTGGTCAGTATCCGCGCAAACAGGTGCCCATCCAGAGTCTTCCCGTACAGCACGCACGTCCTGCCGTCTATTTAGCGGGCCCTGAACGTTGGGATG
>ENA-OPSQ01002096-OPSQ01002096.1-human-gut-metagenome-genome-assembly--contig:-NODE-2096-length-11850-cov-8.589487_pt1 | contig 11850 bp, 11 predicted proteins | sample MGYA00241456_ERZ501904 | MGnify/ENA primary metagenome ERZ501904 (study PRJEB25962, sample SAMEA2042452) | human gut metagenome | biome: human gut; feature: human-associated habitat; material: faeces...
ACTGCGTAGGCATGAGCTGGGTGCAGATCATGCGCCGCATCGTGCTGCCGCAGGCCCTGCGCACCGCCGTGCCTGCCCTCTCCAACTCCCTCATCGGCATGATAAAGGACACCTCTCTGGCCTCCAACATCACGGTAGCGGAGCTGTTCATGGCTGGCCAGCGCGTCGCCGCCCGCACCTACATCTTCCTGCCCATCTACTGTGAGGTGGCCGTGGTGTATCTGCTGTTCTGTACCGTCATCACCAAGCTGCAAGGGCTGCTGGAGCGCCAGCTCAACGCCCACGGCTTCCAGTAAGAAAGGAGTGTGGCTGTTATGGCAATGTTAGAGATACGCGGCGTCCACAAATCCTTCCATACTTATGCAAAGCCCGGCGTCCATCCCGGCATCTTTGGCCGCGCCCCCAAGCCGACCAGCAGTCTGGACGTACTGCGTGGCGTCGATTTGACGGTGGAAAAAGGCGACGTCGTGGCCATCCTTGGCCCTTCCGGCTCAGGCAAGACCACCCTGCTGCGATGTCTCAACTTCCTCGAGACGGCGGACGCAGGCAAGCTCACCTTCGACGGCGAGACATTCGACCTCGCCCACGCTGACCGCGCCAGCATCGCGCGGCTGCGCCGCAAGACGGCTTTCGTCTTCCAGAACTACAACCTCTTCCGCAACAAAACGGCCCTGCAGAACGTCACCGAGGGCCTCATCGTCGCCCGGAAGATGCCCAAAGCGGAGGCCGATGCCGTCGGCATGAAGATGCTGGAAAAGGTCGGCCTTGCTGACCGTGCCGACTACTACCCCCGTCAGCTGTCGGGCGGTCAGCAGCAGCGCGTGGCCATCGCCCGTGCTCTTGCCTCCGGCCCGGAGATCATCTATTTCGACGAACCCACCAGCGCCCTCGACCCGGAATTGACCGGTGAAGTGCTGGCCGTCATGCGGCAGCTGGCGCAGGAGGGCATGACCATGCTGGTCGTCACCCATGAGATGGGCTTTGCCCGCAACGTCTCGTCCCGCACCGTCTTCATGGAAAACGGTGTCGTGGTCGAGGAAGCCCCCTCGCAGGAGTTCTTCGCCCATCCCAAAGAGGCAAGGACCCGTGAGTTCCTTCAGAAAATTTCCCATACTGAATAAGAAAGGATCATCCCCTATGAAACGCAGAACCTTTATTTCTCTCATGAGCGTCATGGCCGCTGCCGGTGTTCTCTCGCTGGCTGGCTGCTCTTCCAACACTTCTGCCTCCACTGCTTCCAGTACCGCTGCTTCTGCTTCCGCTGCTGCCGCCAACAAGCTGGAGACCATCCAGTCCAACGGCAAGCTGGTCATCGCGCTGGAAGGCGCATGGCAGCCCTGGAGCTTCCACGATGAGAGCGACACCCTCGTGGGCTACGACGTCGAAGTCTCCCGCGCCATTGCCGAGAAGCTGGGCGTCGAGCCCGAGTACGTCGAGAGCGACTGGGACAGCCTGTTCGCCGGTCTGGACGCTGGCCGCTACGACCTCGTCTGCAACGGTGTCGAAGTCACCGAAGAGCGCGCCAAGACCTACGACTTCACCACTCCCTACGGTTACATCCACACTGCCCTCGCCGTCCGCAAGGATAACGAGGACATCAAGAGCTTCGAGGACCTTGCCGGCAAGACCACGGCCAACAGCCTCGCTTCCACCTACATGGAGCTGGCCGAGAGCTACGGCGCGACCGTGCAGGGCATCGACACGCTGGAAGAGACCATCCAGCTGCTGACTGCTGGCCGCATCGACGCCACCCTGAACGCCAACGTCTCCTTCTACGACTACCTGAACGTCCATCCGGACGCCGACTTCAAGCTGGTCGCCCAGACCGAAGATGCTTCTCACGTTGCGATCCCTATTGTCAAGAGCGAAGACTCTTCCTTCCTCGACGCCCTCAACAGTGCCATCGACGAACTGCGCGCTGACGGCACCCTCAAGGAGCTGGGCGAGAAGTATTTCGGTCAGGATATTTCTTCCGAGAATTAACTTTTTGTTTTGATCGTCAGCAAAGCATCAGAAGTGCATCATGGTCTATCCCGTAGGTGAAACCGCAAAGCTTCCGGGAGTCGTCAAAAATATCCGGGAAGAAGATCTTCCCGAGCGTTTCCGTGCCGAACTGCGCGGTGTCCCGGAAAGCAAATAAGAATACTGACGAAGGGGGCAGGTGTCATGTAGCACCTGCCCCCTTTTTGTTATAAATATCTTCCGGTAATACTCTCCGGGTTTCCCTGGATCTCCTCCGGCGTGCCTGTTGCCACGACGCGGCCGCCGCTCTCGCCGCCGCCCGGCCCCATGTCGATGACATAGTCCGCGTTGCGGATGACATCAAGGTCGTGTTCAATGACCACCACCGTTGCGCCGTTGTCCAGCAGGGCTTGGAACACCCGCAGCAGCACCTGCACGTCCAGCGGGTGGAGGCCGATGCTGGGCTCATCGAAAACGAACACCGAATCGGTCTGGGTGCGGCCGATCTCGCTGGCCAGCTTGAGGCGCTGGGCCTCGCCGCCGGAGAGGCTGGGCGTTTCCTCGCCCAGTGTCAGGTAGCCCAGACCCAGCTGCTGCAATGTCTGCAGGCGCTGGCTCACTGTCTTCATCCCGCCGCAGAACTCAAGGGCGGAGTTGACGTCCATATCCATCAGCTGCGGCAAAGAGGCTGTCTGCTCCGCCTCGTTGGTCAGCTTCACGCCGTAAGCCGCCCGCGCGTAGCGGGAACCCCGGCAGTCGGGGCAGACGATGTTCACATCCGGCAGGAACTGCACGTCCAGGCTCACCTCACCGGTGCCGTCGCAGCCGGGGCAGCGCAGACTGCCCGTGTTGTAGGAAAAATCGCTGGCCTTGAAACCCTTTTGCCTGGCGTCCGGAGATTTGGCATAGAGCTTCCGCAGCTCGTCGTGGACGCCCGCGTAGGTCGCCACGGTAGAGCGCACATTGATGCCGATGGGCGTCGCGTCGATGAGCTTGACGTGCGCGATGCCCTCGGCGCGAATCTCCCGGATATGTGCCGGGAGGGCGCTGCCGTTTATCTTTGCTTCCAGCGCCGGTACGAGGCTTTCCAGCACCATCGTCGTTTTGCCGGAGCCGGACACGCCCGTTACCACGGTGAGCCGCCCCTTGGGAATGTCCAGCTCCAAAGGCTTGACTGTGTGGATGCTGCCGGTGGCGAGATGGATAGCCCCCTCTGCGAACATCTCTCCTTCCCTGGCACACCGGCGCAATTTCGTCTCAGCTTTTCCGGAGAGGAACGGCCCGATCTGGGACTCCGGCTTTGCCTCCAAATCAGCTATCGTCCCTTCGGCAATGACATGTCCACCCTTGACTCCCGCTTCCGGCCCCATCTCGATCACCCAGTCGGCCTCTTTCAGGATTTGGGTGTCGTGGTCCACCAGAATGACCGAGTTGCCATCGGCCACGAGGTCGTGCATCACACCGGTCAGGCCCACGATGTTCGACGGATGCAGGCCGATGGACGGCTCATCCAGCACATAGAGCACGCCGGTGGTGCGGTTGCGGACGGCCCGGGCCAGCTGCATCCGCTGGCGCTCACCTGTGGAAAGGGTTGAGGCCGAGCGGTCAAGCGTCAGATAACCCAGACCTAAGTCCATCAGCCGCTTGGCGGTACTTTCGAATGCCTCGCAGATGCTCTCCGCCATCGGGCGCATCTCTTCCGGCAGGCTGCCCGGCACGCCCTTCACCCACTCCACGAGGGCTTCCAGCGTCATCTGGCAGGCTTCGTCCAGGGAGATGCCCCGCAGCTTCGGCGCACGCGCCGCCGCTGAGAGCCGTGAGCCGTGACACTCGGGGCAGACATCTTCCCGCAGGAACTTTTCCACCCGCTTCATGCCCTTGTCATCCTTGACCTTTGCAAGAGCATTTTCTACAGTGTAGACGGCATTGTAATAGGTAAAGTCCAGCTCGCCGGCCTGATTCGAGTTCCTGGCGTGGTAGAAGATATGCTTTTTCTCTGCTGGACCGTGGTAGACGATGTCCTTTTCCTGTTCGGTCAGGTCGCGGAACGGCACATCCGTCCTCACACCCATCTCCCGGCAGACGTCTGTCATCAGCGACCACATCAGGCTGTTCCACGGGGCCACTGCGCCGCCGTCGATGGTCAGCGAGTCGTCCGGCACCAGCGACGCGATGTCCACCGTCCGGACGCTGCCTGTGCCGCTGCACTTCTGGCAGGCCCCTTGAGAGTTGAAAGCCAGCTCCTCCGCCGACGGCGCATAGAAATACGCACCGCACTCCGGGCAGACCAGCTCCTTGCCCGCCGCAACAGCCAGCGTCGGCGGGATGTAATGCCCGTTCGGGCAGCGGTGGCTTGCGAGGCGGGAGTACATGAGCCGCAGGCTGTTCAGCAATTCCGTGCCGGTGCCGAAGGTGCTGCGGATGCCCGGCACGCCCGGCCGCTGGTGCAGCGCCAGCGCCGCCGGGACATACAGCACCTCTTCCACCGAGGCTTTCGAAGCCTGGGTCATCCGGCGGCGGGTGTAGGTGGACAGCGCCTCCAGATACCGGCGGGAGCCTTCGGCATACAGCACCCCCAGCGCCAGCGAGGATTTACCCGACCCCGACACGCCCGCAATGCCCACGATCTTGTTCAGCGGGATGTCCACGTCGATGTTTTTCAGGTTGTGTACCTTTGCCCCGCGCACGAGCATTTTGTCTATCATTCTGGTTTCCCTTCCCTTTGGCTTTTTTTCGCCAGATGAATTCCATGTTCTCTGTTTTAGTATAGCGTATCCTGATGTGTATTTCCACAATGGTCACCAATAAAATGCTATTTGCACCGGCAGCCACAGAAGAGTATACTATAATCAGTAAGGATCTCAAGTTCCTGTACACATGTATCTGACGAGATAAAAGGAGAACGAACATGGCAGTATTTCCAAAAGAATTTGTATGGGGCGCTGCGACTGCAGCCTATCAAATCGAGGGCGGTGCCGTCGAGGATGGAAAAGGCCGGAGCATCTGGGATGTTTTCTCCCACACACCGGGCCGCACCTATCGGGGCGAGACCGGTGATACCGCCTGCGACAGCTATCACCGCTGGCGGGAAGACATCGAACTGCTGAAGTCGATGCACCTGAAAGCCTATCGCTTCTCTGTGGCGTGGACGCGCATCGCCCCCACCGGCGGCACGGACTGGAACGAAAAAGGCTTTGCCTATTACGATGGTCTTGTGAATACTTTGCTGGAAGCGGGCATCGAGCCGTATATTACGCTGTATCACTGGGATTTGCCGCAGGCGCTGGAAGAAAAGGGCGGCTGGCAGAATGAGGACACTGCCCGGGCGTTTGCAGTCTACACGGCAAAACTGGCAGAACATTTCAAAGGCAGGGTCCACCAGTGGTTCACCTTCAATGAGCCTGCCTGTATCGTGAAAATGGGCTATGGGACAGGTGAGCATGCGCCGGGGCTGAAACTCCCGCTGGAAGGGCAGTTCACCTGCTGGCAGAATATCATCTATGCGCACTGCCTTGCCGCGCAGGAGCTCCGCCATACGGATGCCGAAAACAGAGTGGGCTTCGTCTCCACAGGCCGCATCTGCTACCCCGTATCTGAGGCAAAAGCAGATGTGGACGCCGCCCGGGCTCTGACCTTTGCCTGCCCGGACGAGGACTGGGCCTTCACCCACACGATGTCGCTCGACCCTCTGTGCCTTGGCCGCTGGCCCGGACCGGACCTCTGTGGGCCGCAGCTTTCCGCCTGCATCGGTGCTGTGCCGCAATACATCAACGACGCCCTGTCTCTGGGCAGACCGGATATGCTCGGGCTGAACATCTACAATGCCGCGCCTGTACAGATGGGAACGAATGGCCCCTGTTATGTGGAGCGCCCTGCGGGATACGCTCACACAGCCATGAACTGGCCGGTAGAGCCGGAAAGCCTGAACTGGGGTCCCCGTTACATCCAGGAGCGGTATGGACTGCCCATGTTCATCGCGGAGAACGGCTTATCCTGCACCGACAAAATCTATCGGGACGGCAAGGTGCATGACGTGGAGCGAATTGATTTTCTGGCGCGCTATCTGGAAAAACTTTCCGAGGGCATTCAGGCCGGTGCCGACGTGCGAGGGTACTTCCATTGGAGCCTGTTGGACAACTACGAGTGGCACAGCGGATACAGAGAGCGTTTTGGTCTGGTGTACGTCGACTACGCTTCCGGACGGCGCATCCCGAAAGACAGTGCCTTCTGGTATGGCGAAGTCGCGGCGACCAATGGCGGGTCCATCTGACCTGTAAAATAAAAGGGCGGCAGTTTCTCCAATACAGAACGAATATTGCAGCCATATCCAAGATACGTCTTACCCATCCTGCAAATTCTTTTATAATAGCACTGCTGCCTGAAAGCGCTGCAACAAATTCCCATATCAAAAGGGAAGCTTTCCGGTATGGGACAACGACAAATCATTTTATTGGGATACGAAAGAGACGCCCTCCGCCTGCTTCGGCGCTGCCGGATGGCCCGGCTCCGCTTTTGTCAACATCTGCTGGAACTTCCGGGCCGCCGTGTTCAGCGGGCGGTGATGGTCGTAGACGAGGCAGATAGAGCGGGAGGGAATGATCTCCTGCAGATGTAGCTCGACAAGCTCGCCGCGGGCCAGAAGCTCTTTCGTCATCGGTTCCGGCACGAAGGCAAGGCCCAGCTCACTTTTCACCAGCGTGAGCATCTGGTCGGTGGTGGCGGCCTCGGTGTCGGGCCGGAGCACGGCGTCGTGGTCGAGGAAGAACTGCCGGTAGAAGCTCCGGGTCATGCTCTCATCGCTGAGAGAGATGAGCGGATAGCAGCTCAGTTCCTTCAGCGTCAGGCGCTGGCTGGCCAGTGCAGTGAAGGTCTTTCCACCCACCAGCACTTCATAAAACGGTCTCAGTTCCACCGTCTTCAGGCCCTGTTCTACTTCCGCCGGGGTGGAGATGATGGCAAAATCCACTTCTCCGTTCTTCACAGCCTGCACCGCCTGGGGCGTAGAGTGGTTCGAGATGCGCAGCCGGATGCCGGGATACTCGGTGTGGAACGTCCGCAGCTTCTCGGCCAGATAGATGTTCAGCGCCGTCTCCGTCGCGCTGATGCTGATGGAGCCATGCTCGAGGGTGGCGCTGGCGCTCAGCTCTTCCTCCGCGTCCTGTATCTGCACCGCCGCCGAGGCGATGCGGGAGTAGAGCATCTCGCCCTCCGGCGTCAGGGTGACGCCCCGGTTGGAGCGGGTAAAGAGCACACAGTTCAGCTGGCTTTCCAGCCGGTTCATCGAGTGGGTGATGTTGGGCTGGTTGTTGCCCAGCACCCGCGCCGCTTTCGTAAAGTTCTGATACTTCGCCACATAATAGAAAATTTTGTAGTATTCCCAATCGACGTACATGGGAGCCTCCCCTCTTTCATACCAGAATCACATTTTTACTTCTCCCCCACCAGCGCCACGGCAACATCATTGACATTCGTGCCAGTAGCGCCGGTCATGATAAGACCGTCCACAGCTTTCAGTGCATGGTAGGCATCGTTGTTTTGCAGGGTATCGAACACCTTCCAGCCCTTGGCGGTCAGTGCGGAGAGGGTGTCACCATCCACATAGCCGCCGGCAGCATCCGTGGGGCCGTCGGTGCCGTCACTGCCCACCGAGAACACTGCTGCATCCAGCCCGGCCAGCGCCGGAGCCGCTGCAAGGGCAAGCTCCTGATTCCGTCCGCCGAGGCCCTTGCCGGTCAGGTGGACGACCGTCTCGCCGCCTGCGATGTAGGCCAGCTTTTTTCCCTGCCCTGCGTGGGTCCGGACGATGGAGCCAAGGAAGCTGCCCGCCTCCCGGGCTTCACAGCAGAGCTGGTCGGTCAGCAGGACGGGCTCATAGCCAAGCTTCCGGCAGGCGGCAGCGGCAGCAGTGCAAAGCTCCCGCACACTGCCAGTGATCTGGGTCGTCACATTGTCCAGCATCTTGGGCGTTTCCTGCGCCAGAAGAACTTTTGCCTGTTCCGAGAGCTTCAGGTGATACTTATCCGCAATGGCAAGCGCCTGTGCGCAAGTAGAGGTATCCGGCACCGCCGGGCCGCTGGCTATCATATCCAGCGGGTCGCCCAGAATATCGCTCAGCACGATGCTGAATACCTGAGCCGGGGCGCATGCCTGCGCGAACCGCCCGCCCTTGACGCCCGAAAGCCGTTTGCGGATGGTGTTCATCTCCACGATGTCAGCGCCACTGGCAAGGAGCTGGCCGGTGATGTCCTGCAATTCTGTGCCGGAGAGCAGCGGTTTTTCAAACAATGCACTCCCTCCGCCGGAGAGCAGAAACAGCACGGTATCCTCCGCCGCCAGGCCGCGCACCAGCTCCAATGCCTTCTCGGTGGCCGCAAAACTGTTCTCGTCCGGCACCGGATGGCCTGCTTCATAACAATTTACTCCCAGAATTTCGCCCCTGACGTGCTTGTATTTGGTCACGACCACGCCGCCGTCCACACGGCCCAGCGCTTCCACCGCCGCGTGTGCCATCTGCCATGCGGCCTTACCCGCTGCGACCAGCAGCACCCTGCCGCCCTTGGGCGCAAAGGCTTTCAATGCGCGGCGGACAGCTTCGTCCGGCAGGACAGCGTTCAGGCTGGATGCGATGATGGCATCGGCATCCTTTCGCAGCGTCAGATTCATGAAACAGACCTCCTTGTGGGGTATGATTTACAACAGACCAGCTTCGGTCATGGTTTTTACAAAGCCCCGCCTGGCCGGGCCGTCCGGAATCATTATACAGCAAGACCGACGTTTCGGGAATACTTTCGGCAATGGTTTTGAAATTGCTGTACAGCTCGACATCACGGACTGTACCTTCCTTAGTTGGGTCTTGTATCTGATTTTTATACTCGCTCTCTACGAAATACCAGGATCTTGTTTACAAACATCCCCCATGCAGCCGCCGGATCACCTTAAATGCGACCTCATGTTCTGTTGTCAGCGTTTTTTTCAAAGCGAAGAAAACAACACCGCTGGTCGGACAGGTGATCTCTGCCTCCACCTCCGCAGTAAACGGGTCAAGGATCACGCCCATTTTCTGACCATACTTCACTTCCTGTCCCGGCTCCACGAAGCGGCGGAAGATCCCGCCCGCCGGGGTGAGTACATTTGCCATCTCGTTTTCCTGCACGACGGTGGACAGATACCCGCTGTGGCAGTGGTATCGCAGTAAACCGACCCGGCTGAGATACCGCAGCACGGCAGCAACGGCTTCCTGTGCGCTCTGCTCGTCAACTTCGTCCGTTTCCTTGGTATAAATGCTGAACGCATTGGTCTCCCAGATCTGCCAATTATAGTTCAGCGTCGTCGTATCAATGGGGACCGGTTTACGCATGACCACATAAGGCAGGCCGAACAGATTGCCCAGGCTGGCCGTCTGATAGCCGGTGTTCATAATGCGAATGTGCGGAACAAAGTCACCGGGCAGATAGAAGGACGCAAAATGGATATGCCCACACGCAGGACAAACCCCGGCTGGAGCTGACCGAGAAGATCGAAGCGAACTTCTATTCCCAAGACCTGACCCCGGTAGCACCCCAGCCCCGGCAAAATGAAAAGCCGGTGGCAACAAAAATCTCCGGTAAGGAGATCCTTGAAGCCATCCGGCTGATGGACGCAGACGAACGCAGAGAATTGACGAGAGCCTTGTTCGCCTAAAATTTCTTCTTTTTATGCAAAGGAAAGCAGGCTGTGCAAACCTTGCGCAGAAAAGCCCCTGATTCGGGCAAATGTGCAAACGGTGTGCAGAAAGTGTGCAGCCGCTTTCTTACATAAAGAAAGAACGCCAAATCTTTCGATTTGACGTTCAAAATTTGGTGCACCTCGCGCACTCATATCCGAACTTTTCTCCGCTTTCACAGCTTCCCCGAAAGCGACCGTTTCTGTACCTTCCTTATAGTTAAAGGTAATAAGCGCCTTATCATCATAGAGATAGATGGCATTGATGAAGGCATCCACCAGTGCCTGCCGCTGCTCCGGCTGGGTCATATCCAGCTTACGGAAACGGAGCAGCCAGAACCGGACGAATTCTTCTTTCATCTTCGGTTTTGCCAGCCGTTCCTCTGCAATGCGGGCTTGCAGTTCTTTTCGCTGATCTTCCAGAGCTTCCAGCCGTTCCTTGGTAGAGCTGGTCAGAATGCCCATCTGGATGGCATTCAGCATATTGGTGATGCCGACTTCCGTTTCCTTCAACTGCTTTTCGTAGATGGGCAGGTCTGTGCTTTCCTGATTTTGCAATTCCATGACTTTGGCAATGATGGCATTCATGGAAGCGTCATCTTCCACCAGCTTCATGGTCTCGTTGACCACTAGATCTTCCAGCCACTGTTTCCGCACGGCCTTTTTGTCGCAGGTCTTTTTCTTCTTGGCGGCAGCACACTTATAATAAGTGTACATCCTGCCGGTGTGGCTGACACCGCTTTCTCCGAACATCAGCGCTCCGCACTTACCGCAGTACAGCTTGGTGGTGAGCAGATAGCTTTCCTCTGCCTTATGACGGGCAGGGGCCTTTTTATTTTTCGCCAGCTTTTCCTGCACCTTGTTGAACAGGTTCGCGTTTGCGCAGCGAAGCGGAGTAATGAAAGCCCCAGTGGGGCTTTTAAGCGACAGAACGGTCTTGCGTAGCAAGATGGAGGGGCCTTGCCCCGACAAGTTCACCTGATACCAATGCCGGGATCGCATTGGGCTGTACCACATCCTGCAAACGCAATTCGCCGATGTGCCGGCGATTACTCAGCATCCGCTGAATCGTGTTATAGGACATCTCCCCGCCCATCGAATTTTTGATGTTGTGCGCCTTCAACCAATCCCGCAGGTCAGTCATGGTCGCACCGTCCACATACTTCTGGAACGTCTGCTCCACATACGGAGCCAGCAGCGGGTCGGGCTGGTAATGCCGGGTCTCATCGATCATGTATCCGAACGGAATCGTGCCACCATTATAAATGCCCTTGAGAGCATTTTCGGTCATGCCGCGCACGACCTTTTCAGACAGGTCAGCCGAGTAGTATTCGGCGTAGCCTTCCAGCACCGATTCCAGAATAATGCCCTCCGGGCCAGCCGAAATGACTTCCGTTGCCGATACCAGTTTCACGCCGTTTCGCTTCAGTTGGGTCTTGTACCGGGCACTGTCATAGCGGTTTCGGGCAAAGCGGTCGAGCTTCCAGACCAGCACAATGTCAAACAGCTTCTTGTCGCTGTCCTTGATCATCTGCTAGAACTCTGGACGGTTGTCCGTCTTGGCAGAGATGGCACGGTCAATGTAATGCTTGACCACCGTGAAGCCGTTCTTCTCCGCATAGGCGGTGCATTCCCGGATCTGACCTTCAATGGATTCTTCGCGCTGGTTGTCCGAGGAATAACGGGCATAGATCACGGCGGTCATGGCAGGCACCTCCCATTTATACATCATTGAACGGTGGAGCGTTCTTTCAAAATAGCATTTCGTATAATGTATATACCACAGTTTTTAACCGAATGCAATACTTTTTCCAAATAAAAGCCGCCATCATTCTCAGATCGTCCAGTTCTGGCTTGCCGACTGCAGATTCACCATGTGGGTGTACAGTCCCTTCCGGGCGTACAGCTCTGCCGGGCTGCCCTGCTCGGCCACGATGCCGCCCGACAGCACCACCACCTGATCCGCACTGGCTACGGTGCGCATCCTGTGGGCGATGATGATGACGGTTTTGTTTTTTATGAGCCGGGATAGAGCCTCCTGAATGGCAGTTTCGTTCTCCACATCCAAGCTGGCGGTGGCCTCGTCCAGCAGGATGATCGGAGCATCTTTCAGGAATGCGCGGGCAATCGAGATGCGCTGCCGCTCACCGCCGGAAAGAGTGCAGCCGTTCTCGCCGATGTTGGTGT
>ENA-OPSQ01002097-OPSQ01002097.1-human-gut-metagenome-genome-assembly--contig:-NODE-2097-length-11850-cov-2.957864_pt1 | contig 11850 bp, 21 predicted proteins | sample MGYA00241456_ERZ501904 | MGnify/ENA primary metagenome ERZ501904 (study PRJEB25962, sample SAMEA2042452) | human gut metagenome | biome: human gut; feature: human-associated habitat; material: faeces...
TGCACTGCGCAGTGGTAAATTGGTGACGTATTGCAGTGGTACAGCGTTAGCACGTCAGCGTGGTACCGTGAGTGCGCGAAGTTAGTTGTGTCTAACTTAGTACTATAGCACTATATAAAATGTTCACAATTTGTTTACAAATTGTACATACGCTGTTCATAACTGACCTATATAATATACTTAAAGATAAAGGAAAGGGGTACTCAAAAAGAGTACTAAGGTGTTGAATATGAAACGTTATATACAACTAAATAATGAGTATTTTGTGATAAAACAAGCTAAGGGGATTTTACATCCAAATAAACAGGTGCGCTTATTATCTGATTGTTATATGAAGCCTAGTTTAGCAAAACAAGCTATTTTTGATAGTTGGGTTGAGTGGGTCAAACAAGTTAATCGTGATAATGAAAAGTATATCTTGAAACATTTAACAATTGAGAGTTATAATTGTATGATATTTACATTAAGTATTGACGTATACAATCTTACAAGCCAATTAGTTGGTAAATTATATATTACTAAAACAAGACACGAGTTTTGGACTATTTAAGATAGTCGAGTCGGTGCAACTCCGACTCCCTTGTATCACTGATAGCAATATCAGCAAGTAACAAATAAACAAGCACAAAAAGAAAAGGAGAAAAAAGACTATGAGAAAAGAAAAAATGATTACAAGAACAATCACAACAACTAATGCAGAGATTATGGCTTTTAATTTAGATACTAATGAAGTAATAACTCTAAATGAGTCATATATTGGGGATTTAAGTGACAAGGATATAGAAAAGTATTTTGCTATAGATTATAACAATAGTGCAAAATTCTTAAAACTTGTAAACGCTGAGAAATCTTCAAAGTTATATGGTATTACTGAAAAAGATTTTTTAGAAAAAGCAGTTGAGCTTCACGAAAATAGAAAAGAGGTGAAATAATTTGACAGTGCAAGACATATATAGAGTACTATTGAGCACTGAAGAAATAGTTTTTAGAACAAAATATAGAATTGAAGAATGGCAGGGTTTGGCTAGAGATATTCCTAATAGATATTTTGATTATTTGATAGATACTATTTATTCAGTAGAGGACGAAGGATATAGTTGCATAATAATAGATTTAAAATCATAAAAATTTTTTCACAGCCTAAGCGCAAAGCGCACAGCGTGGTGCAAGTCCACGTATAGGCTTTACAACTGAATATAGTAAATAATGAAAGAGGTGAAAATATGACAAATTTTATAAAACTAGGTACGTTAGTCAAGTTAAGCGCATCAACAAGGTTTTGTCTGCATGATATTCAGTATGATATTACAGAGTTTTACTCAAAATCACAGATTTTGGATAATAAACAGTTGTTAAAAATGAAAGTTTTGCAATTTAAAAGCGCAGGAAGAAATATATTATATGTAGATATAGAAGAATAGAAAAGAGGTACAAAAACATGTTATACAAAAATAGAAAAATGTCACAGTCTGATATTGACGAAGTTTACGAAGATTTTGTCATAGAAATAGCAAATAAGGTTGATAATCAGGTAAAAGGTAAAGTGTTTTATGGTTATGCCAACATAGAGGATATGTGGTATGTCATAATTAAAACACGTGAACTAGGCGAAAAGCGTTTTTTCCTTGATACACTCGATTATGATATGCTGACTGGTGTATCATCAAAAGAAATATCGGACAATATAGTAAAGTTATATCATAAAATAGTTGAGAGGAGATTTTTTATAGTATGAGTAATAAAGAGATTAAGCAACGCTGTAAAATATTATATCATAGATATAGATTAGTCATAAAAATTATAAAATCATATTATTATAAAGACTCTATAAGTTTTAGAGCTGATATGATGTTACTAATAAATTGTATAAGTAGTTATAATTTTATGATATATGGCGATTTTGAATATTTAGTAGCATTGAATGATTATTATGAAATACAATGCATTGATATTATGTATGAACGCTTGTCATTAGAATTTAAAAAGAGAGGATTATAAAATGAATGTAAGACATCATAAATTAGAACGCATTATACGGTTTGAATATAATATTTTTGAAAGAATGTTTTGTGATAAATCTAAAAGAGATAGAATAATACGGCATATTGCAAATTTATTGTATTACAAAATATATTTTATGTATTATAATGGTATGATAAATGAAAGTAAAAAGCTTTTTATGATAAATTGTAATAATGCTTATTATATTAAACATATTAATTATTTTGATAAATTATATTAAATATTGCACAAGTTTTCGTAAATTTTCGTAAATTATAGAAAACTGAAATATGGAAAAGTTCATAAAATGTTCACAATTTAGACATAGCATAGTTACAGTTATACTGTACTATATAATATGTAAAGAGGTAATATATCTCTTACAATACGTTTGCTTTAATACTATGATACCGCACTATTGCAAGACAATACGGCACTCAATAGTGCGGACTCCCAAAGAAAAGGAAGTGATTAACAATGTTAGAAACTTTATATGCCCAGCTTATCACAGACCCTAATACGCAAAAGGTTATAGTTGAAACTGATAGAACTGGTGCTACTATAGAAACTATATATCGTCAGGATTATAAAATTACAATTCGTCACAGAATGGACGATTTTATATCTTGTTGGATAGTCAAGAGATAGTAAGCTATCACTAAAACAGATTGCAAAAATCAACTTGACTATTACACCTATTGGTGTTACAATTTTATTACAATTAACTTTACAAATCATAGCACAAAGAAAAGGAGAAAAAACTATGAGAAAACCAATGGTTACACGTACAATTATTTCAACAGCTGTCACAGCTTTATGCGTAAATCCACAGACGGCTGAAACATTCGAGCAGGAGTTCACTCTTACTGGCAAGATTGCTGACAAAGATAAGGTACTTAAGAGAGTATCAAAACTTTACAACACAGATGAATGCACTATTGTTGCAATTCGTGACCTCAAAGAGGTCAATGAACTTTATGGTATGGATGAAGTAGACTTTATCGCAGGTGCAAAGATACTTAACCCTGCTACACGTAAAGAGATTAAAATAGAGCAGGTAGACGCAGAATAAAAAGAAAAAAGGAGATAAAAAAATCATGGCAATTATAATTAATACACAGTCAAGAGATTTTACAGAGGTAGAGCAGTACTTAATGACATTAGATAGAGGCATTAAATCACTCAAGGATGTGGAGGACAACACAAGCATTGCAGTGGCAGGCTACCTTACATTTACAGACGAAAAAGAGAATGGTGATAGTGTTGATATTTTATCAATCATCACACCAGACAATGAAGTATTCTCTTGCCAGTCAGCAACTTTCAAGCGTAGCTTTGATAACATTACTAACATTATGCATGGTAAACAGTTCAGTGTTATTAAAGTTAGTGGCACAACAAAGAATGGTAGACCTTACATTGACTGTGCACTTGATGTAAAATCAGTAAAATAAAAATTTTAACTGACTGTTGACTCCTGCTATTAAGGTAGCAGGGGTCTTAATAATTTAGAGAGGAGAATAAAAAGTATGGCAAAAAAAAAAAAGGACTTACCAAAAATCAAAAACTATATCAATCTATATTAGATAAAGCACAACATCAAAGTATCTCTACGCAAGGTTTAAAATCTTTTCCAAAAAGAATAACACAAGTTACTTTACAGAATTTGCAATCAGAAATAGCACAACGACAAAGTGCAGAAACCTATACAGTTACAGATAGTATTATTTCAAGATTACAAGCTTTACCTAGTAAAAAGCAGACATACACACATGGTGGTGAAGCTATAGATTATAATCTCGAAAATTTTTATTATACTGTTTTAGGAATTATAAAACAAATGCAAGAAGATTTTGGAAATGAACAGTATGAATATTACTTACAACAAAATGAAGAAGAAATTATATCAGCAATAGATAGTATAAATGAGAGTCTATATTCAGAAGTAGTGCAGGCAAAAACAGAAGATTTAATACCTTTATTATCAAATCACGATATGTCACGTATATCAGCAATACAATCTAACGATATTAATGAATATTTTGGATTTACAGATTTAGATAATATATGAGAAACTATAGAAAATTCATGTGTGATTTTGAGACTACAGTATATAAAGGTCAAAAATCTACAGAAGTGTGGGCTAGCGCAAGTGTAGAATTATATACAGAGAACGTTCAGATTTTTCATTCTATTGATGAACAGTTTAATTATTTTAAGTCGTTAGATTCTGACATAATAGCTTATTACCATAACCTTAAATTTGATGGCAATTTTTGGCTGTCATATTTATTAACGGATTTAAAATATGAACAGGCATACGAGTCATTTAATGAGGACGGCACTCAAGGCGAATTTATAAAAGAAAAATACATGAAAAATAATACTTTCAGATATACTATATCATCTATGGGTCAATGGTATATGGTTACTATTAAAGTTAATAATCATTTTATTGAACTAAGAGATAGCTTAAAACTATTACCATTTTCAGTAAAACAAATAGGAAAATCTTTTAAAACAAAACATCAAAAATTAGACATGGAATATAATGGCTATAGATATGCAGGATGTAATATAACTGATGCCGAAAAACGTTATATAGCTAATGACGTATTAGTAGTTAAAGAAGCACTAGAACAGTTATTCAATGACGGGCACGATAAACTTACAATAGGTTCATGTTGTGTAGCAGAATATAAAAATTCTTTAGGCGCTTATGATTATAATGATTTATTCCCTGCGCTTGATGAATTTACACTTGATAAAAATATTTATGGTTCGTCAAATGCAGATGAATATATACGACACAGCTATAGAGGGGGTTGGTGCTATTTAGTAAAAGGAAAAGAAAATATTGTTAGACATAACGGAGTGACAGCTGATGTAAACTCTTTATATCCTAGTATGATGCACTCGCAAAGTGGTAATTATTTTCCAATAGGTAAACCATATTTTTGGACTGGTAATATAATACCTAACGAAGCAATAGGTGAAAATAAATATTATTTTTTAAGAATAAAAACACGCTTTTATATTAAAGAAAATATGTTACCATTTATTCAAATAAAAGGTAATCATTTATATAAAGGTACAGAGTCATTAACAACTAGTGATGTATTAGATAAAAACGGAAACTACAATAGATACTATAAAGATATTAATGGTAACATAAAAGATACTGCACAAATAATGACAGTAACAATGACAGATTATAAACTAATGTTAAAGCACTATGAACTAGTTGACTTTGAAATCTTAGACGGATGTTGGTTTTATTCTGATATAGGTATATTTGATAATTATATCAATCATTATGCAGAAATTAAAATGAACAGTAAAGGTGCAAAGCGTACAGAAGCTAAACTGTTTCTCAATAATCTTTATGGCAAACTTGCTAGTAGTTCCAATAGTAGTTTTAAAGTTGCGTATGTAAAAGATGATGAAAGTATAGGCTTTTATATTGTACCTGCTAATAACAAAAAGGTAGGACATATAGCAACTGGTAGTGCAATAACATCATATGCACGTAACTTTACGATAACAGCCGCTCAAAAAAATTATTACGGAGTAGACAAAGCAGGATTTATTTATGCTGATACTGATAGTATACATTGTGACTTGCCTGCTGATAAGATTAAAGGAATAACAGTAGACCCAGTAAAGTTTTGTTGCTGGAAATTAGAGAGCAGTTGGGATACAGCTATATTTACAAGGCAGAAAACATATATAGAACACATAACACACAATGATTTAATCCCAGTGGATGAACCATATAATGATATTAAATGTGCAGGTATGCCACAGAAATGCAAAAATTTATTTAATAAATCAATGCAAGGATATAAAGTAAAGGAGAGTGATAACTATACACAAAGCGAATTAAAATTCTTAGAAACAAAAAGAGACTATAATGATTTTAAAGTTGGTTTATGTGTCCCTGGAAAATTACTGCCAAAAAGAATTAAAGGTGGTGTATTACTGGTGGACACGACATATGAAATGAGGTGAAATATTATGTTAAACAAATTATTGATTAAGCTATTAAATCATAAATTGAATAAATTAATGTTACAAAAATGTAAACAATGTACTAATACAAATAAGTGTTTTGATTGTTATATATTCTATAATAAAAGGGATATTGAAAATGTGATAATAGATTTAGAGTTGAGGAATATATGAGCGTAATAGATTATTTATTAATATTATCAATAACGGTGGTATTACTTATAAAAATTATATTAATGGTAGCAAGAAAAATAAAGCAATATTTTATACACAAACAATGTAATTATTTATGCTTTGCTTGTAAGTATAGATATGAATGCGATGATTTTATAGGAGTGTAATAATATGAATGATAAAATGGAAAAAGTAGTGCAGGAACTACGCAAAAGATTTAGAGGTTCAATCGAGTTTTATGATATACCGTATATAGAGAAGTATAAAATAGAATATTGTTTAAATGGATTATACATTTCAAAGTTACTACCATACGATTTTATAAAGAAAAAAGATACAAGAGAAATTGTACTATCATTAAACATATTAATTGCAACAGATATACACAATCATTTTTACAAATAATATTAAATTGTTATAAATAAAAAACAAAAAAGGCAGGAGTATAAACTCTTGCCTTTTTCTATATCTATAACTATTGCAGAACACAAGCGCACAGCATTTACGACAATACATACTAGCGTTATCTTCCAAACGTGCTACCTAGCAGTATCAAGTGAACATACAACAGCAGATACCTAATAACTGATAGTCTTAAATAAGACTTCTTTGCATTTAAGGTTCTTAAATCTGAAACACCCTTTTTCAAAATAGTATCTTAACTGACTAATAAATAAATTATTCTGTTTTAACATGACATAATTAATATCATGGTCATTAACAGTGACACTTATTTTACTTCTAAAAGTACTATCTGCTTTATCATCAATATATAAAAATCCCTGCTCGCTGTATTGTTTCACAGCATAATCATGACTCATATATCTTAGTGTTGCAATATACTTTGCTTTACCTACTGGTGTATCAATAAAAGCAGTGTTATCATTTAAGTACACATTTTCACTTGAGTATGCGACATACTGATTATTCTTAAATGCTCTATTGAAACCACTCTCTTTCTGCGCTTTACTAGCAGTTTCTATAAAACCACTTTCCAGTACAAATCCGTCTCCCTTTAAGAAATTAGTTTCACTGTTTAATCTTTCAGATATTCCCATCTCTACATAATAAGGGTTAATAATACTAACTGCATTACTTAGCATATATACTGGCAGGTATCTTGCCTGCTCTCCGTGACCTCTTGCTATACTTGTATGCACACTAATAAATTTTCTTATTTCATCACTACAGTAGTGATTAGTTTCGCTCTGAAATTCATCAAATAACATACTATCAGTATCACTAAGTAAGTGACTATATTTTTTCAACTGGTCTGCACTATTTAAACTAATAGCATAACCACAATGTTGTTCATTTAAAAACAAACTATGATAGATACCACATGCACAACGTTCACTTTCCATAGTATAATTTCTAAAGAATAATGTTTGTAAATCCTTGAAGAATTTATTAGATACATCATCAAGCTCGTAATTGTATCTATAAATTAGACAGAATTTTTTACCATACTTAAGAAATCTGTTGATTAACAATCTACCAAAATATGTTGTTTTGCCACCACTTCTATTAGTAGTACACATAAATAATTCAGGCTTTAAACCATTTATATCTTTCATTGACAATAATTTAGTTCCATCATAGTATTTATTTTCAGTCATATTGTTGTACTCTTTTCTTAAATTTGTCTATATTTATCTCAATTTATTATAACATATTTATTGCAAAATTTCAACTAATATGATATAATTAAAGAGAATAAAAGAAAGGCGGTGAGAGTATGGATGCAATGCAGGTGATTTTGCAGGCTATTACAACAGTTGGCTTTCCGATAGTAATGTGCTTATGTTTAGCATGGTACTGTATGAAACTTAACGATAGTCACAAGACGGAAACAGATAAGTTTACGTCAGCATTAAATGAAAATACACTTGTATTACAGAAATTATGCGACATTCTGAATGTAGAAAGAAGTGATAAGAATGAGTAAAGTTGACACTTACACAGATTATATGATTGCAATAGCAAATGACAATTCACATGGCTATTCACAGATTAACAGAGGTGGTAATCCAGACTTTGATTGTAGCTCGTTAGTTGGACACGCACTTGCTACAGCAGGTTTCAATGTAAATGTAAACAGTACAACAAGAAATCTGTATGAACAGTTAAAACGTTGTGGCTTTACTTCATGTAACAGACCTTTTCAAAAAGGTGATATTCATTTAGCTGTAGGACATCATGTTTGTGTTTCAACAGATAGTGAACATATAGTTCATGCAAGTATTGACGAAAATGGAACTACAAAAGGAAGTAAAGCAGGTGATCAAACTGGAAAAGAAATATGCATAAGAAAATATTACACACCTAGTTATGGTTGGAGTTATCATTTACGCTATAAAGATGACAAAGGAAGTGCAGGTTATAATATGAATTTATTGAAAAGAGGTTCATCAAATAATGACGTAACAGTATTTGAAATACTTATGACAAAGTTAGGATATTACACTGGTAGCATTGATACAAAGTATGGTAAAGGCTGTGTAAATGCGTGTGAGAATTTTCAGACAGAACATGGATTATCTGTTGACGGTAAGTGTGGTAAAAACACATGGAATAAACTTTTTAGTTTAGGTATAAGATAATGTCATGGATAGTTAAAGTAGGAGTAAGAGCATATTTAACACAATCTGAAATGGGAAACAATGCTACCGAATTTTATGGATATTTCAACAGTAAAGGTTTTACCATTGAAAGTGTAGCAGGTATGCTAGGAAACTTACAGCAGGAGTCCAACATTAACCCAGGTATGAAACAATCAGCAAGTGCAAGTAGTGGTTGGGGTTTAATACAATGGACACCTAGCAGAAACCTAACAGATTATGCAACTGCACACGGCGCTGATTGGTCTACTGGTGAAATACAAACACAGTTAATGTGGGATGAAATAATAAATGGTTATGGTAGTCAATGGAAACCTAAGCCGTCACTGGGATATGCTTATACTGGTGCAGAGTTTTCGCAACTAACTGATGTTGCAGAAGCATGTAAAGCATATTTATATGAAAGAGAACGTGCAGGAACTGCAGCATTAAGTAACAGATTAACATATGCTAGTAACTGGTATGAATACCTAACTGGTGTTACACCACCTACACCACCTACACCGACTAAACGAAAACGTATGCCAGTTTGGATGATGTGCAGGCCATTATTTTAAATAGAAAAGAGGTGAGAAAAATGGCAGTACTTTCACATGATGATTTTATGAGTGCAGTAAAAGGATTAGCAGGAGATAGCGCTGATGATAATACGCTTACCATGATTGAAAATTTTACTGATACATTCAATGACCTTGAAGCACGTGCAAGTGATACTACTGATTGGAAAACAAAATACGAACAGAATGACAATGAGTGGAGAGAAAAATATAAAGCACGATTTTTTGAGGGCAAAGAGGGCACAGACCCTAATGAAGTATTGAGGAAACAAAAGGAAGATATTACTGATGACGGTAATGACATTTCCTTTGATGATTTATTTAAAGAAAGAGAGGGCTAGGAATTATGGCTACAAAACCAAAAATTAAGACACTTACTAATTCAAGCGTTGACATCTTAAATGCAATAAGAAACAATGCGAGTACAAATTACAAAGATTATGTACCACAGGCTACAGCTGACTCTGATTCAATCAGAGAAATTGGCGCAGTAATTATGGACTATCCTGCTTTACAGAATGAATTTTTATCTGCTCTTGTAAACAGAATAGGTAGAGTAATTTTAACAAGCAAATCATATGACAACCCATGGGCTATGTTTAAAAAAGGTATGCTCGAGTTTGGTGAGTCTATCGAAGAGGTATTTGTTAATATTGCTAAACCGTTTCAGTTTGACCCACAGGTTGCAGAGTCCAATGTATTCAAGCGTGAAATTCCTGATGTACGCAGTGCGTTTCATATCATGAACTATCAGAAGTTCTACAAAGCTACAATCTCAAATGATCAGTTAAGACAAGCTTTTCTATCTATTGATGGCATTACAGATTTGATTGCTAAGATTGTAGATGCTATGTATACTGGTGCTAACTATGACGAGTTTCAGACTATGAAATATATGCTTGCAAAGCATATATTAAATGGACTGATGAACCCAGTTACAATTCCTGCTATTAATGCTGCAAACATGAATAGCATTGTTAGTACTATTAAGGGAGTATCAAACAAGTTTACTTTCCTTAATTCAAAGAATAACCTTGCAGGAGTTATGAACCATACACCTAAGCAGGAGCAGTATTTGTTAGTCAATTCAAAGTTTGATGCTACCATGAATGTTGAAGTACTTGCAAGTGCTTTCAATATGGATAAAGCAGAGTTTGACGGACATCATGTACTTGTAGATAGTTTCGGTGATTTAGACATTGAGAGATTAAATATTCTCTTTGCTGATGACCCAACCTATACAAAGATAGGAAAAGCAGAACTTGAAGCACTTGACGCTATTCCTTGTGTAATGGTAGATAGTGACTGGTTTATGATATTCGACAACTATCAGAACTTTACAGAGCAGTACAATGGCGAGGGACTGTATTGGAACTACTGGTATCATGTGTGGAAAACATTTAGCGTTTCTCCGTTCTCAAACAATGCAGTATTTGTTGCAGGTGTACCTGCGGTAAAAAAAGTTACAGTTACACCTAGTGAAGCTACAGTTAGTGCAGGTGGCCAGTTACAGTTGAGTGTTACTGTTGATACTGATAACTATGCACCACAGAGTGTTATTTGGAGCATTGCAGAAGAGAATGCTAAGGCTAGTATTTCAAGTACAGGTATGCTTAAAGTTAATAGTGATGCTAATATAGGAGATATTACAGTTAAAGCTACTAGCACGTTTGATAGTACTAAGTTTGGTAAAGCAACTATCACAGTTGCGTAGATTGAATATAGCAGGAGAGCGTAAGTACTTTCCTGCTATTGTAAAGGTGGTGAAGATATGCAGATACAACCTAATAGTATTATCAAATTATGCAGTGGTGTACCAATAGATAGCAGTTATAAAGATACTATTTATTTTGCAAGCAGGAGTGCACAGAAAAGTTACTTTGATAGTAAAGTTAGTAAGACTATGGATAAGGCTAGTTTTCAGAGAATTAACGGACAACAGGGTGTTGTAAGAATGAGTGCTAGTGCTGAAAGTATTTATAATTGCAATTATATGATGTTTCAGAATAGTAACTACAGCACTAAATGGTTTTACGCTTTTATTACTAATATTGAGTATGTAAACGATAAAGTTAGTAATGTATATTTTACTATTGATGTTATGCAAACTTGGTTTCTTTTTGACTGTACTCTTAAAGAGAGTTTTGTTGAAAGAGAACATCATGCAACAGATACTACAAATGATTGTTTAGTTGGTGAAAATATACCAACTGGACAAATGATGTATGATCAACCCATTAAAAGTGGAATTTTTAATGATTGGTGTTTAATAGTGGTAAGTGGTGCTGATGAACAAGGAGCTATTTCAGAATTACAATATAATTATAATGGTATGTATTCACCATGTATGTTAATATATTGTGATAATGACCAACACAGTTTAGCTGAGTTTATAATGGCACTTGATAATAAAGGAAAAACAGATCAGATAATTAATATCATATTAACGCCTAAATCAATAATCAAACATCTATTAACAAATGGAC
>ENA-OPSQ01002099-OPSQ01002099.1-human-gut-metagenome-genome-assembly--contig:-NODE-2099-length-11829-cov-2.912656_pt1 | contig 11829 bp, 9 predicted proteins | sample MGYA00241456_ERZ501904 | MGnify/ENA primary metagenome ERZ501904 (study PRJEB25962, sample SAMEA2042452) | human gut metagenome | biome: human gut; feature: human-associated habitat; material: faeces...
TAAGTGGCAGTTCATAAGTGAAACTCCGGTTTAGTTCGCACTTACAACCCCGCTCTCGCAGTCCACTTCAACGTAGGCACTGGTCTTTAAGACATCCAATGCATTTTTAGCTGCGATAAGAACCGGAATATCAAGGCTCAACCCTGCGATTGCTGCATGACAGTTTGCACCCTCTGCTTCTACGATCAGTGCGGAAGCCTGACGCATCTGTGCCATCATTTCATTTGTGGTATCTGCTGCGACAATGATATCACCGTCTTTAAAGCTTTTTAAATCTTCATTGCTGTGGCACACACACAGATTTCCGGAAATTTTATTTCCGTTTAACCCTTTTCCTGTCACAAGGATATGTCCTGCAACCTGTACTTTGATGAGGTTCGTTGTACCGGATACACCAAGTGGAACGCCACCTGTCAGGACGACTAATTCCCCTTTGGAAACAAATCCTGCCGTCTCTGCCACATCAACTGCCTTTTCAAACAACTGGCTTGCATCCTGTTCCTCTGTGATAAGAATCGGTTCTACACCCCACTCAAGGTTTAACTGACGGCATACCTTTTCTGTCAGACACTCTCCGATGATCGTACAGTCTGGACGGTATTTGGAAATCATTCTCGCAGTACGTCCGGACTTCGTCACTGTCACGATTGCCGCTGCACTTAAATCACCAGCCATCGTACAGGTTGCATGTGAGATTGCGTTTGTCACATCCGGGTTACACATGGTTCTGCGCTGTCTGAACCTCTGTAAATAGTTGATATCATGCTCTGTACGAGTCGCGATTCGGACCATTGTTTTTACTGCTTCAATCGGATACATTCCTGCAGCAGTCTCTCCGGATAACATGATCGCACTCGTTCCGTCATAAATTGCATTTGCAACGTCTGTGGACTCTGCTCTTGTTGGTCTTGGATGTTTCATCATGGAATCTAACATCTGAGTTGCTGTGATAACGATTTTTCCAGCCTCACATACTTTTTTGATGATCATTTTCTGCATAACCGGAACATCTTCTAACGGGATTTCAACCCCCATGTCTCCACGCGCCACCATGATACCGTCGGACACACGGATAATGTCATCGATATTGCGGACACCCTGCATGTTCTCGATCTTGGAAATGATCTTAATATCCTCGCCGCCTTTTTCTGCAAGGATTTTGCGGATTTCCATAACATCCTCTGCGGTACGGACAAAGGAAGCTGCAATAAAATCATAATCATTTTCTACCGCAAAACAGATATCTCCGTAATCTTTTTCACTGATAAACGGCATCGTGAGGTCAACGTTTGGAACGTTCACACCTTTTTTATTGGAAATCACACCGTCATTTAACACTTTACAGACAATATCTCTTGCGTTGACCTTGGTATTCACTGGTTTTGCAACCGGTTTGATCCCTACAACTTCCAGACCTACCAGACCATCATCGATCAGGATATGATCGCCCGGCTTTACGTCATCTGCAAGATTTTTGTAAGTGATAGATACTCGCTCATCTGTTCCAAGAATATCATCAGTTGTCAGTGTAAAAGTCTGGCCTGTCTTTAACTCTGTTTTTCCTTTTTCAAATTCTACGAGACGGATTTCTGGTCCCTTTGTATCAAGTAAAGCTGCAACATATTTTCCCAATTCTTTGCGCAGTTTGCGGAGCATTTTTAATCTTCCCATCTGCTCATCATGCGGTCCATGCGAAAAATTGAAACGTGCAACGTTCATTCCCTCTTCGATCAATGCTCTCATCACCGCTTCATTGTCGGTGGATGGTCCTAACGTACAGATAATTTTTGTTCTTCTTGTCATAAATTCTTCCTTTCTTTTTATGGTTTCATTTTTCAAGTGTTCCTGCTGATTTTTATTCATTCGAAATGCGTATGCCTCTCCTGATTTCTGTTATAGTTTTAACAATCTCCTTAAATCAGCACGGAGTCGACGGACCAATCTCTGCAAAACTTAAAACTTATACACTTTTCACAATAATACAGTCTCTTCTCTCCGTTTTTATTCGTATTCTTGTGAAAAATGTATAATAAATTTTAAGTTTCTTCTTTGGTACGGCGACTCCATCTACGGAGAGATTATACGAAATAAACATAAAAAAAGCAAGCTTTCTTTTGTAAAAAAACCTGCTCTTTTTGTAAACATTATGTTAAAAACATTATTTTGTGATCATGGTTCCCATACCGCCATGAATATTAGAACCATCTTTGTTCAATTTTGTGATCAGAACGGATCTGATCGCAGAGTCACCGATAAAGTTGATGGCTGCCTCTATCTTAGGAAGCATATCGCCCTCACCAAACTGTCCCTGCTCCATGTATTTCTTTGCTTCTGCAACAGTCATGGTTGATAATGGTTTTTCATCCGGCTGTCCATAATTTAAGCATACATTGTCAACACTTGTTAAAATAACAAGCATGTCTGCATCCAGAAGTTCTGCCAATTTTCCTGCTGCAAGGTCTTTTTCAATAACAGCACTGGCACCCTTTAAGTTGTTGTCCTGCATTAATACCGGGATGCCGCCGCCTCCACAGGCAACTACGATCTGATCAGCATCGGACAATGCTTTGATTGCATCGATCTCCACGATATCCATTGGCTTTGGTGCTGCAACGATTCGTCTGTACCCGCCTTCTATTTTGACAACGTGATTTCCTTTTTTCTCCTCTGCCTCTGCTTCCTCTTCCGTCAGCACACGTCCAATGACTTTGCTTGGTTTGTAAAACGCCTCGTCATATGGATCAACCACAACCTGTGTAAGGATCGTAGAAACAGGTTTATAGATTCCCTTGTTCAATAATTCCGCACGGATCGCATTCTGTAAATCGTAACCGATATATCCCTGACTCATTGCAGAACATACAGACATTGGTGTTGCAGTATATTCCGGATATAATTTACAAAATTCATTCATAGCAGTATGGATCATACCAATCTGTGGTCCGTTGCTGTGTGTGATCACAACCTGATAATCTTCACGGATAAAATCTGCCACTGCCTTTGCTGTTCGTTTCGTTGCCTCTTTCTGTTCAGGAAGTGTTGTTCCCAATGCTTCATGTCCAAGAGCAATCACAATTTTCTTCTTTTTCATCTCTACCATCCTCCGATGCACCTTTATATTCGCAGAACACCCGGAAAGTATCTCCGGGTGCTTTTTGTCTTGTCTGACACTTATACTGCTATTTTACCATGAACGATTTTGCAGTGCAATGTCATTTTTACATTACAGGCCACAGGCATTCTGCAAACTGTTATTTATCTTCTTCCTCAGTTTCCTCCTGTGGCAGAACAAAGGAATCAATAACCTCCCACAGTTCATCCCTTCCCTGCTTTGTCTCGGAAGAGAATGGAATGATCACCGTACCCGGCTTTACTTTCAGCCCTTCGCGGATTGCTTTTACATTCTTCTGGATCTGGCTTCGTTTGATCTTATCCAGCTTCGTAGCAATGATAATCGGTGCAAATCCCTGATAAACCATCCAGTCGTACATCATTTTATCATTGGCAGACGGATCATGACGGATATCGATCAGTAAAAAGACCGCCTGCAGTTTTTTGGAAGTATGGAGATAGTTTTCAATCATTTTTCCCCATTTTTCCTTCTCGCTGGCTGAAGTCTTCGCATATCCATACCCCGGAAGATCCACCAGATACATGGCATCATTGACATTATAAAAATTGATTGTCTGCGTTTTTCCCGGCTGTGCGGAAGTTCTTGCAAGCGATTTGCGGTTCAACAACGCATTGATCATGGATGATTTTCCTACATTTGACTTTCCTGCAAATGCAACTTCGTTCAACAGATTGTCCGGTATTTTACTTGTAATACCGCAGACAGTCTCCAGATTTACACTTCTAATTACCATTGTCTTTTCCTCTTCTTAATTCACTTCTTTACAAACGCCACATCCAGCACGTCTTTCATCTGCTCCACAAACACGATCTCCAGACCTTTTTTGATCTCCGGTGAAATCTCATCTATATCCTTCTCATTCTTCTTCGGTACACAGATGGTCTTAATCCCTGCATTTTTGGCTGCCAGTGTTTTTTCCTTCAGTCCACCGATTGGAAGCACACGGCCGCGAAGCGTGATCTCACCTGTCATTGCGACATCAGCGCGAACCGGTGTCTTTGTGATCGCCGACAGCATGGCTGTCGCCATCGTGATCCCGGCAGATGGTCCATCCTTCGGCACTGCTCCCTCCGGGATGTGGATATGGATGTCATTCTCCTGAAAAAACTTTTTCGGAATGTGATATTCTTCACTGACCGAGCGGATATAGCTGATCCCTGCCTGCGCAGACTCCTTCATCACATCCCCCAACTGTCCCGTCAACTGGAACTCACCTTTTCCCGGCATGATGTTGACTTCAATCTCTAAAGTATCTCCACCAACGCTTGTCCATGCAAGTCCACGGACGATTCCTACTTCATCCGTATCATTTTTCTTATCAAAACTGTATTTCTCTTTGCCGAGGAACTTTTCAAGATTCTGTTCTGTAACTTTAATCTTCTCTTTTTCTCCCTCGTAAAGTGGTCTTGCTGCTTTTCTGCAGATCTCACCAAGCTTACGTTCAAGGTTACGCACACCGGCTTCCCTTGTGTAACCACTGATGATCTTTGCCATCGCTTTGTCTGTGATGGCGAGCTGCTCCGGTCTGATCCCATTGCGCTCCATCTGCTTTGCGAGCAGATGCTCTTTGGCAATGTGAAGCTTCTCATTCTCTGTATAACTGGTCACTTCGATCAGTTCCATACGGTCTAACAGCGGCCTTGGGATATCCTGCACAGAGTTTGCTGTTGCAATAAACAGCACTTCTGAAAGATCGATCGGTATCTCGACATAATGATCCCGGAACTTCTTATTCTGCTCCGCGTCAAGCACTTCCAATAAAGCAGACGCCGTATCCCCCTTGTAATCGCTGCTCATCTTATCGATCTCATCTAACAGCATGAGCGGATTTTTCACGCCGGCGCTGCGCAGTCCGTTCACGATACGTCCCGGCATTGCTCCGACGTAAGTTCTTCTGTGGCCGCGGATTTCTGCCTCATCCCGCACACCACCGAGACTGATCCGCACATATTTTTTATCTAACTCTTTTGCAACGGACCGGGCAATACTCGTTTTACCGGTTCCCGGTGGTCCGACCAGACAGATGATCGGGCTCTCGCCCTTGCTGGTGAGATTGCGGACAGCCAGAAATTCTAACATACGCTCTTTTACTTTTTCCAGACCGTAATGATCCGCATTTAAAATCTGCTCGGCATTCTTCAGATCCTTGTTATCTCTGGATGTCTTATTCCATGGAAGTTCTAAGAGTGTTTCAATATACCCTCTCGCCACAGCGCTCTCAGAGGAGCTGAAGCTGATATTTTTAAAACGGTCGATCTCTTTTTTGATCTTCTCTTTTACTTCTTTGTCTGCCTTGATTTTGCCCAGAGCATCCATAAAGTGATCTGCGTCTGATTCCGTATTATCTTCGCCAAGCTCCTCACGGATTACTTTCATCTGCTCTCTCAGCAGATATTCTTTCTGGTTTTTATCCACATGCGCCTTGACTTTCGCCTGAAAATCATTCTTGATGGCTATGATCTCAATCTCTTTTAATAAGAGTGCCATCAGAACCTCATAACGTTCGGTCATAGAAACCGCATCTAAGATTTTCTGTTTTTCCTCAAAATGTACCGGAAGGCTGTTGGCAAGCTGATTCATCAGTTTTTCCAGATCTGTGATCTCACTTAACTGGCGTTGCAGCTCTTTTCCCATTTTGGGATTGACAACCACATATTTTCCAAATGTCTCCTGAATGCTTCGAAGCATTGCTTCCTTCGCTTCTTCTGGCAGTCCGTCATCCACTTCCTCATCAAATCTAATGATCTCCGCAAGCAGATAGTCCGGATTTTCAAGAAAAGCGGACAATTCTGCCCGCTCTTTCCCTTCTACCAAAATGCGTACAATATTATTTTGTAACTTAATTACCTGCTTTACCTCAGCAATGATTCCGATCTTAAATAAGTCCTCGATATCAGGATTTTCCTGTTCCACGTCTTTCTGTGCCACAAGAAAAATCTTCTGCTCATCCATCATGGCTTCTTCCACTGCCTTGATGGATTTTGCACGGCTTACGTCAAAATGGGCTACCATTCCCGGCAGGATCACCATTCCGCGAAGGGCAACTGCAGGCATTTTCATAATCATTGTATCCATTTTCTATAATTCCTTTATCTGTAACAGCTTTTCCTGCTGTTATCTTTTGTTTAAGAAGCCTGTTCTATCTTCTCAACAAGTGCTTTTTCTTCTTTCTCTTCAATTGCAAGATTCTTTTCTACATCTTCTTTGGTGATCTCACATCTTGTAATGCTCTCATCGGATGGAATATGATACATCAGATCTAATGTAACAGCCTCCATGATTGCACGAAGACCACGCGCTCCGGTCTTTCTCTCAAGCGCTTTGTCCACGATTGCTTCGAGTGCATCCTTGTCAAATTCCAGACTGACACCGTCTAATTCAAACAGCTTTTTGTACTGTTTTACAAGTGCATTCTTCGGCTCGCATAAGATACGGATCATCGCATCCTTATCTAACATATCCAGTGTTACGGTTACCGGCACACGACCGATAAATTCAGGGATGAGTCCGAATTTCACAAAATCCTGTGGAAGTACATGTTTTAATACTTCCCCTACATTGTACTCATCTTTGGCGTGTACTTCTGCATTAAATCCAATGGATTTCTGGTCGAGACGTGTCTCAATGATCTTCTCTAATCCATCAAAAGCACCACCACAGATAAATAAAATATTGGTAGTATCAATCGGGATCAGTTCCTGCTGCGGATGTTTTCTTCCACCCTGTGGCGGAACAGAAGCAACCGTTCCCTCTAAAATCTTAAGTAACGCCTGCTGTACACCCTCGCCGGAAACGTCTCTGGTGATGGAAACGTTCTCTGATTTCTTTGTGATCTTGTCAATCTCATCAATGTAAATGATGCCATGCTGTGCACGCTCGATATCATAATCAGCAGCCTGGATCAGTTTCAAAAGGATATTCTCGACATCTTCACCCACATAACCTGCCTCGGTAAGTGTGGTTGCATCTGCGATTGCAAACGGAACATTCAACACTCTCGCCAAAGTCTGTGCCAAAAGTGTTTTACCGGAACCGGTTGGTCCGAGCATAAGAATATTACTCTTCTGCAATTCTACATCTGAATCTGATCCTGCCATAATTCTCTTGTAATGATTATAAACTGCAACGGACAAAACTTTCTTCGCCTTATCCTGACCAATGACGTACTCATCTAAAAATGCCTTCATCTCCTCCGGCTTGATCAGATTGATCTGCTCCGCAGGCTCTTCCTGATTTCCGTCAAATTCGTCGTTCTCTAACTCCTCGTCAATAATCTCGGCGCAAACATCGACACACTCGTCACAAATATAGGCACCGTTTGGTCCCGCAATCAATTTGCGAACCTGATCCTGCGTCTTACCACAAAATGAGCAGCGCAGTCTCTCGTCATTTCTTCCTGCCATTTCTTATTCTCCAATGTCTATATTTATTAACGGCTTGTGATCACATTATCGATCAGTCCGTATTCCATTGCTTCCTGAGCGGACATGTAATGATCTCTCTCTGTGTCCGCTGCAATCACATCATATGGTTTTCCTGTGTTTGCAGCTAAAATTTCATTTAATTTTTTCTTTGTCTTTAAAATGTTCTCTGCTGCGATCTGAATCTCGGTTGCCTGACCTTTTGCTCCGCCGGATGGCTGGTGGATCATAATCTCTGCATTCGGAAGTGCAAGTCTCTTGCCCTTTGCTCCGCCTGCAAGTAAAAATGCTCCCATGCTGGCTGCCATACCGATACAGATGGTAGATACATCACATTTGATGTACTGCATCGTATCATAAATAGCAAGACCTGCTGTTACCATTCCACCTGGGGAATTGATATATAAATGAATGTCTTTTCCAGGATCCTCGGACTCTAAGAAAAGTAACTGTGCAACAACAAGGCTTGCTGTTGTCTCATTCACTTCTTCTCCAAGGAAAATAATTCTATCTTTTAATAATCTGGAGTAAATATCGTAATTACGCTCTCCTCTGCTTGTCTGTTCAATGACGTAAGGTACTAAACTCATATCTCTTACCTGCCCTTTCCTTTTCATAAATATGGTTGGAATCGCACTATGATTGAATCCACACTTTTTTCACTATTGCAATATATCGGTCATACACTGCACTGATAAATATTATCCCACAAATGCAGAGACGTTGGAATAGGAAAAAACATGTTTTATGAAAAATTAATATCTTGTTCGAATTTTCAAAAAATATTGAACTTTTTTCTCATCAGATGCAATCTGTCATAAATCTCAAACAGACCGGCTCATAAGAGCCAGTCTGTCGTATTTGCTGTACATTGTTCAGAAATTATTCTTCTGTAGCTTCCTCAGCTTCTTTTTCTTTCTTTGTCTTAGCTTTTGCTCTTTCTTTTACATTCTCCATAATTAAGTCAACTGCTTTTGTCACAGATAAATCTCTCTTAATGGATTCTTTCTCATCTTCTCCTAAGTACTCTTTTAACTTGTCAGCTTCCATTCCGTACTGAGCTGCCATTTTCTCAATTTCTGCATTGATCTCATCTTCAGAAACTTCGATATTCTCATCTTTTGCGATCTGCTCTAATACAAGGCTGCTCTTGATACGTGTCTCAGCTTCCGGACGAACCTGCTCTTTTAATCCGTCGATCGTCATACCGGAGAACTGCATGTACTGCTCCATGGAAAGACCACTCTGTGCGATTCTCTGTGCAAACTCATTGACCATGTTCTCACACTGTGTATCGATCATAGCTTCCGGGATCTCCATTGTGGATTTGTCGATGATCTTCTTGATTGCTTCATCTTCTTTTGTACGTTTTGCTTCGTTCTCTTTCTCAACTTCAAGATGTTTTCTTAAGTCTTCTTTGTACTCAGCTAATGTATCAAACTCAGATACTTCAGAAGCGAACTCATCGTTTAACTCCGGAAGCTCTTTTGTTTTGATCTCGTTGATCTTAACTTTGAATACGGCTGGTTTTCCAGCTAAATCAGCTGCCTGATATTTCTCTGGGAAAGTAACGTTAACTTCTACTTCATCCCCTGCATTGTGTCCTACTAACTGATCTTCGAATGTATCGATGAAAGAGTGGGAACCGATCTCTAATGGATGATTCTCTCCTTTACCTCCTTCAAATGCAACACCGTCAACAAATCCTTCGAAATCGATGACTGCTGTATCACCGTTTGCTACTGGTCTGTCTGTTACAGTTACAGTTCTGGAGTTTTTCTGCTGCTCTTTCTCAAGTGCTGCTTCTACTTCTTCGTCTGTTACAGTTGTGTCAATCTTAGTTACCTGAACACCTTTGTATTTTCCAAGTGTTACTTCTGGTCTTACTGCTACTTCTGCTGTGAAGATGAAAGGTTTTCCAGATTCGATCTGAACAATGTCGATTGTTGGTCTGGAAACGATGTCCTCTTTGCTCTCTTCCATAGCTGCTGCATAATTATCCTGAATTAAGATGTTTGCTGCTTCTTCATAAAATACAGCTGCACCGTACATTTTCTCGATCATAGCTCTTGGAACTTTACCTTTACGGAAACCAGGGATGCTGATTTTGTTCTTCTCTTTCATGTAAGCAGCCTGTAAAGCTTTTTCTACTTCTTCTGCTGGTACTTCAACAGTAAGTTTTGCCATGTTTTTTTCTAATTTTTCAACCTGTACACTCATTATAATGATTTTCCTCCTTATATATATAAAATATCCATGTACATTTCACGCTTAATGCGCTAATCGAGCCACGTCCAAAGTCGCATAAACCCGCGGTTTTTCTGGCTCTGCCTAAAAATGGGCGTACTACGACTATCGCAGTCATTCTAGAATTATAGCACACACTTTTGCAAAATACCAGTGTTTTTTATGGTTTTACGAGGTTTTCTGCGATTTCTGCTCTTTTGCCATGCAATTTATCATATACGACATTACAAACCACTGTATAAAGAGAGGCAGTCACATTGATTCCAGACCGAAGCAGCAGTGCCATCGGCAGTCCGAATAATGAAGCTGCAATTGCAAGCGCTCCAAACGTGTTAAAAACCGTCTGCCATTTATATCCGGCAGAATAACCCACGCCGATCCCACCAATAATTCCGATCATACTTCTTCCTGACTCCGGCAGTATCAGATAAAGGACGAGAAACAGCGCACATCCGGCAATATTAAACACGCCCCTGTCCACCGCCCTCATTTTTCCATCCTCTGTAAATGGAAGGCAGACTGACATACATGCGATCCCTGCCCACATTGCTCTCGGAAGTCCAAGCAGCGAAACGATCAGCATTGCACTTGAGACGATCAGTGTCAGTTTCAGATACCATTGATTTCTCGCAGACCGGACATCAAATTCCCGGAATAAATCCTTAAATGTCCTGCGATAAGGTCTGTTTTTCTGATTTTTATAAAAAACCGCCATGCACACAAGCATTCCCGCCGTAAGTCCGATCACCCGCATCTCAAATGCTCTGCCACTCACATCATATCCATATAAGAGCAGATACCCGAGCACAAACGTAGAATGATTATGCATAATGACATTGTGGCACCCAAAAATCATAAGAAGCAGGATACAGACACAATTTATAAAAAATGCTCCCACCGGAGATGCCATATTTGCCAGTCGCGGGCCAGCCATCATAATCGTAAATATTCCCACAATGGACAACAATCCATGACTCGTCCGTATACCAAAATCAGCCTGTCTCAGCACAAGCAGTGCCAACAGGACCGTCACTCCTGCAACGCTGTTTTCCTGCCCCGTCAATTTTGTATACAATGTGACAACTGCCACACAAAACGCCATAACAAGATATACTTTAAAATTATAGATAAGAATATGACGCCATTTTTCCTTTTTGTCTGTCGTATTTTTGATCAACTGTTTTGAACCTGCAGAACTAAGCTGTAACTCCTGATAAAATGTCATTTTGTATTCTCCTCTCTTCTCTTTTGAATCAGCAAAGCGAAGAGTACTATACTTCAAAACAGAGTGTCTGGCAAGTATAAAACCTCATTTTAGAAAAATTTTGGAATGTTTACTGTTTTTTCATATAGAAATATTTTCCGAACAAACTTTATTTATGCTAAAATGTGATTATCCAGAAAGGTCTGTACAAATGAGGAGAGTAAGCTATGGCAATCACAAAATCCAACGAAAGAACAAAATATGAGCTGGCGGATGCCATGAAACGCTGTATGAAAACTGCACCTGTAGAAAAAATCACTGTGAAGGAAATTGTAGAGGCATGCGGTGTCACAAGACAGACTTTTTACCGCAACTTTCAGGATAAATACGATCTCATCAACTGGTATTTTGACAAAATTCTGTTGGAGTCCTTTGAACATATGGGAGAGGGAAAATCTGTCTATGAAAGTCTTGTAAATAAATTTACCTATATTCAGGAAGAAAAGTTGTTTTTTAAAGCTGCATTTAAAAACGATGACCAGAATTGCCTGCGCGATCATGATTTCCAGTTGATCACCGCTTTCTATACGGATCAGATTGAAAGCCGTACCGGCAAAAAGATTTCTCCGCATCTGCAGTTTCAATTGGAAATGTACTGTCAGGGTTCTATCTTTATGACCGTTCAGTGGGTACTTGGCTACCGGAAATGCACACCGGAAGAACTTGCCAGATCACTGGCTGGCGCTATGCCGGCAGAACTGAGTGATGTATTCCGTGAGGTTGGACTGATATAAACCGGAGTTTAGGTTTTGAACTGCCGCTTG
>ENA-OPSQ01002119-OPSQ01002119.1-human-gut-metagenome-genome-assembly--contig:-NODE-2119-length-11743-cov-5.548854_pt1 | contig 11743 bp, 6 predicted proteins | sample MGYA00241456_ERZ501904 | MGnify/ENA primary metagenome ERZ501904 (study PRJEB25962, sample SAMEA2042452) | human gut metagenome | biome: human gut; feature: human-associated habitat; material: faeces...
CGCGTCCGCAGACGCGCCCCCAAGCTGCTCTTCCCCCAAGATTCCGTGAAGAACCGAAAAAACCTCCGAAACACAGCCGCGTTTCGGAGGAAGAAAGATGCATATATAGAGGAAGTTACTTCTTCAGTTCAATCCCTTGACCCTTCAGCCGCGCAACCACGCCGTCAACAACCGCCTGCACTTCGTCGCGGGTGAGCGTGCGCTCCGGGTGCGAGAAGGAGAGGCGAATCGTGATGGTCTTGCCGGTGATGTCACTGTATGTGCCCAGCACGGTCACTTTCTGCACCAGCGGGGAGTTCTCCGCCTTCACCGCGTCCAGAATCGGCTGGCAGCGATTGACCACGAAGGTCAAATCCTGCTCCATGCCGGGGAAGCGGGACGGCTCACGGTAGACGATGGGCGCGGGCGCGATGGACGCAAGCGCTTCCGTGTCGATTTCGGCAAACACAATTGCCGCCTTCTTGTCGATGTTCTTGCCGACAACCGGGTGCGCCACGCCGATTTCGCCGAGTTCAACGCCGTCCAGCACGATGGCGTTCAGGTTCTTCGGATGCTCATAGGAGTGGGTCGCGGTCATTGCGTGGAAGGACAAATCCTTGTGCAGGATGTCGCTCACGGCGACGCACAGCATGTCGCGCAGGCGGAAATACAGCGTTTCCATGTTATCGACCTTGCTGAAGAGCGTCACGCACAGCTTCTTGTGCTCCTTCGCCAGCTTGTTCTCGTCCACGCCGTCGATGACGTGACCGATTTCAAAGATGCCGAACGACGGCGCATAGCCCGTGTTGACCTTCACCTGGCACAGCTGGGTGGGAATCATGGAGCGGCGCAGCGTCTCGATGTTGGGGTTGGAGGCGTTGAGCAGCTTCACGTTGTCCTCGACGGCGATGCCGAGCTTCTTGTAGTCGTCGGCGTACTGCCAGATGTAGGAATGCACCTCGTGCAGCGAATAGCGCTTGACGAGGATGTCCTTCAATTTGTCCTCCACCGTCTTTTCGGTGGACATGCGAACCGGGTAGAGCGGGGATTCCGCCGTGTGCAGGTCGAAGTTGTCGTAGCCGTAGATGCGGGTGATTTCCTCGATGATATCCGCCTTGATGGTTACGTCCTTCGTCGCGCGCCAGGAGGGGACGTCCGCGGTGAAGGAATCGCCGTCCCGCGTCATGCCGAAGCCCAGCGCGGTCAGCGTGTGCATGATTTCGTCGGAGGAGATGTTGATGCCGGTGTAGCGGTCAACAAACGCCTTGTCAAAGGACAATTGCACCTTCGGATAGTGGAAGGCGTACTCGTCGGTCAGGCGGGAGGTGACGCGCATTTCCGGGTCGTATTCCTGGAGGAGCTTGACGAAGCGGGCGATGGCGACGGTCGTCATTTCCGGGTCAAGGCTCTTTTCGTAGCGGGCGGAGGCGTCAGTGCGGTGGGCGAGGCGGACGCTGCTCTTGCGGACGGACGCCGCGTCGAAGGTGGCGGATTCCAGCGTCAGGCTCGTCGTGTCATCGACGATTTCGCTGTCCAGACCGCCCATGATGCCCGCGATGGCAACCGGCTTGTCGTCGTTGCAGATCATCAGCGTGTTCGGGTCGATGGTGCGCTCCACCTTGTCCAGCGTCTGGAAGGTGAAGCTCTGCGGGAAGCGGCGGATGCGGATTTTCTCCACCTTGCGGCTGTCGAAGGCGTGCATCGGCTGCCCCATTTCCAGCATCAGGTAGTTCGTCAGGTCGGCGAGGAAGTTGATGTCGCGCATACCGCAGTAGTTCAGGCGGATACGCATCGCCATCGGGCTGATGTGGCGGTTGATGTTCTCCACCCGCAGGCAGGAGTAGCGCTGGCACAGCGGGTCTTCAATCTTCATGTCGATGGCGGGCAGATTGCTGTACGCCGCCAAATCCGCCACGGGCAGGGCTTTCAGCGGACGGCCGGACAGGGTGGAGAACTCGCGCGCCATGCCGTAGTGCCCCCACAGGTCGGGGCGGTTCGTCAGGGACTTGTTGTCCACCTCGAAGATGATATCGTCAATGGGGTAGAGCGCCTTCAAATCCGTGCCGCAGGGAACATCCTCCGGGATGACCATGATGCCGGAATTGTCGTCGCTGATGCCGATTTCCTTCTCCGAGCAGCACATGCCGTAGGACGTGTACCCGGCGAGCTTGCGCGGGCTGATGGTGATGTCGCCCAGCTGCGCGCCCACCTTGGCGAACGCGGTTTTCATGCCCAGCTGCACGTTCGGCGCGCCGCAGACCACGTCGGTCAGCTGCCCGTCGCCCGCGTCCACCTTCAGCAGGTGCAGCTTGTGGGATTCGGGGTGATTCTCTACGCTGACGATCTGCGCGGCGACAACGCCGGACAAATCCGCGCCCTTGTGGAAAATTTCATTCTCAACTTCCGCCGTGGACAGGGAGAACTGGCGAATCAGCGCCATTTTGTCAAGACCCGTCAGGTCAACGAAGTCGGAAATCCAGTTCATTGAGATCAGCATGTTCGTCTTTCCTCCGCATTACTCGTCGTCCGTGAACTGCGCCAGGCGCGTCAGGCTGCCGCTGTTCAGGTCGCGAATGTCCTTCACGCCGTACTTCATCATGGCAAGGCGCGTCATGCCCAAGCCGAACGCGAAGCCGGTGTACTGCTCCGGGTCGATGCCGCCGGCCTTCAATACTTCGGGGTGAATCATGCCGCAGGGGCACAGTTCCAGCCAGCCGGAATGCTTGCACGACGGGCAGCCCGTGCCGCCGCAGATGAGGCAGGAAATATCCAGCTCAAAGCCCGGCTCAACGAACGGGAAGAAGCCCGGACGCAGGCGGACTTTGATGTCCTTGCGGAACACCTCGCTCAGCATCGTCTTCATGAAGTAGATCAGGTTCGCGATGGAAATATCCTTGTCCACCATGATGCCTTCCATCTGGAAGAACGTGTTCTCATGGCAGGCGTCGGTCGCCTCGTTGCGGAAGCAGCGGCCGGGGAAAATCGCCTTAATCGGCACGCCGTCGTTCACCAGCGCGTCGCGGTAGCGGCGGTAGATGGCGTTCTGGGCGGCGGAGGTCTGCGTCTTGAGCAATTGCCCGTTGTCCAGATAATAGGTGTCCTGCATGTCGCGCGCGGGGTGGAACTTCGGAATGTTCAGGCTCTCGAAGCACTCGTAGTCCGTCACGACCTCGGCGTAATCCTCCACCGTGAAGCCCATCGACTTGAATACCTGCTCGCATTGGCGCTGCACCAGCGTAATCGGGTGATACGACCCGCGGGTCATGTCCGGCGGCATGGAGATGTCAAATTCGGGCAGGGCGTTGATTTCGCGCTGCAATTCCTGCGCTTTGAGCGCCTCCAGCTTTTCCGCCAAGGCGACGGTGATGGCGGTTTTCAGCTCGTTCGTCTCGCGCCCGACGGTCTTTTTCTGCTCGTCGGTCAAGCTGCCCATGCCCTTGAGCGCGTCGGTCACTTTGCCCTTGCGGCCGAGGTAATTCACGCGCAGGGCTTCCAGATCCACCATGTTGGCGATCTTCTTCAGCTCGGAATCAAAGCTGCTTTTCAGGGCTTCGATCTTCTCGTTCATTCCGGATGTTCCTCCTTACAGTTGGATGAAAAAAGCCCGTCCCATCGTTTGATGAGACGGACTGAATCCGCGGTACCACTCGTCTTGCGGCAAAGGAAAAAATCCCGCTGCCGCCGCTTGATGGGCGATAAGGCTGCCCACGCCGAAAAACTCACGGGATGAAGGTTCACGCCGTGCGCCCTGCCGCCTCGCACCACCCGGCGGCTCTCTGATATCCTATTTCCTGCATTCGCCTGTGCCATCTGCTCGCGCCTTTTTCCTTCTGGCGTCCGCTCGTTCCACTTAGCGTAGCGCTGCTACGCTGCGTTTCACTCCCGTTAGCCAGCAGAAAAAATTCGCTTCGCATCTTGGCACATTCTCATTTGGAAATAGGAAGGGGACTTGCACGCGCTACTGTTTCCCGGTCATCGCTTCCAATATTTCGCTGACTTTCGTCGGCACGCTCTATCTTACCATAGGTTGAGGCGTTTTGCAAGGGGGCAAATTCGGAATTTGGAATGCGGAATGCGGAATAAAAGGCGCACGGAAGTGGAATTCTTTCCATATTTACAGGCTTACAGGCGAACAAACCGTGAATTTTTCCGATTTCTTATTTACAAGCCATTTTTTTGTGCTATACTGTAAGATGCGTTATCATGTAAAGCGCGAAGCAGGCGCTTGCGTGAAAGTCCGCGCGGGGGAGGGACAAAATGCCCTCCGCACAAGGCGCGGCAGGGAACTTCGCGCACAAACGCGCGGAAGAAAGGAAAGGAAGCCGGATGAGCAACAGCCGTCCACCCTATGATGGCGCCGGGGACGCCGGACAGAATCCTCAGCAGCCCGGTTTTTCGCAGGGCAATTATCCGCCGGCGCAGGGCTATGCCCCGAATGGCGGCTACGCGCCCAATGATGCCTATGGTCAGGGCTACGCGCCGCAAAACGGCTATGGGCAGCAGCCCTATGGTCAGCAGGGATACCAGCAGCCATACGGTCAGCAGGGATATCAGCAGCCATACGGTCAGCAAGGTTATCAGCAGCCGTATGGGCAGGGCTATGAGCAGCAGGGTTATCAGCAGCCATACGCCCAGCAGCCTTATCAGCAGCAGCCGTATGACCAGCAGGGGTTTGTGCAGCCCGGCGGGTATCAGCAGCCCTACGAGCAGCAGGGGTATCAGCAGGGGTACAGCCAGCAAAATCCGCAGGAAACGGATTTGCCGCCGGAGCAGCAGTACGCGCAGTACACCCCCGACGGTCAGCGCGTGTACCCGACGTCGGGGCGCAGCGGCTTCCGGGTGCAGCCGGCGGCGCACAGGGAAATTCCGTGGGATACGATTGCAAAAGTATTGATGTTCGGCGTGCTGCCGATTCTTTTCATCTTGAGCATGGTCTTCGCGTGGACGGCGGTGAAGTGGATCGTCTTAGTCGGCGCGGTGGCGAGCATCGCCGCGATGGGGCTCCGCGAGCTGGTCACGCCCAACGCGCGGCTGGTGCTGTCGCTTTTGCTGGCGTCGGCGGCGGTCGTCTGCCTCGTCAGCGCACTGGCGACGAACGCGGCGGATAACCAAAACCCCGCGCAGCCGAATCAGTCCGGTCAGATGCAGCAGGGGAGTACATCGGGCAATAACCTCGATGTCAACCTGACCGCGACGGACACGCCCAATCCCGCGCCCACGCCCACCGCGACGCCTGTGGATGACTCCGAGGAGTGCTACGCGCAGCTGCATTCCTTCTTCACGCTGTGGAAGAACAACGCCATCAGCCAAATGGTCAACCTGACGGCCCCGTCGTGGCGCAGCAGCATCAAGGGCGGCACGGACGCGGTGACGCAGAAGCTCTTCGGCGAGGTGCTGACCAACCGCACGCCCGTCAGCTGGGATTTCACGGCCATCACGGGCACATCGAACGACATTGCCCGCATGGTGACGGTGCGCGCCGTCATCAACAAGAACAACACCCTGGGCGAAAGCGTCTACCTGTGGAAGGTGCGCATGGTCAAGGAGGACGGCGTGTGGTACGTTGACCCCGCGACGCTGCAAAGCAACGAGCAGGAAAGCACCGCCACCCCGACCAACGCCCTTGCCACCCAGCCCGTGCTGAATACCAGCCATCCGGACTTGCTGATTTACTACAATCCCGAAGGCGGAACGTACTACCACATTGACCCGAATTGCGAATCGCTCAATCCGAAATACCGCCCGCTGTCCGGCGTCATCAAGTGGTCGCAGATTGAGGATGACCCCTACGACAAGCTCGAACAGTGCAAACGCTGCGGCGCACCCCTGCGCGAAAAAAAGGACAACGCCAACTAAGTCAACATAGAAACCTATATATATTTAGGAGGACAACACGATGGACACCAATGCCAAGCTGTATCAAGACATGACGAAGATTCTCGTCAAGCGTGAGGACATCCAGAAGGCCGTTGCCCAGCTGGGACGGGAAATCACCCACGACTATCAGGGACGCGATCTGGTGATGGTCTGCATTTTGAAGGGCGCGAGCGTCTTCTTCTCCGATCTCATCCGCGAAGTCGATTTGCCCGTGACGCTGGATTTCATGGCGCTTTCGAGCTATCGCAACTCCACCAAGTCCTCCGGCGTGGTCAATCTGGAGAAAGACCTGTCCGTGTCCATTAAGGGGCGCGACGTGCTGATTGTGGAGGACATTGTGGACAGCGGCAACACGCTGTTCTACCTCGGCAAGTATTTGATGGGCCGCGGCGCGTCCTCCATCCGCATTGCGACGCTGCTGGACAAGCCCGACCGCCGCAATCCTGAACACAACCTGACGGTGGATTACCACTGCTTCAAGATTCCGGATGAGTTCGTCGTCGGCTACGGGCTGGATTTCGCCGAGAAGTACCGCAATCTGCCGGACATCGGCGTGCTGGACAGCCGCGTGTACGGCGCGGCGCGCGAATAAATCAGCCGATTCTTCCCCCAATAAAGATAAAATTTTTGTAAAGATGGATTTTTCCGCACACGTCATTCGTCTATATGGGTATACGACGCAACAGGCGGATGGCGCTGGAACGGAAGGAGGATGCTCGCATTGAAGAAGTCTCGCGGGATGTTCGGCTACGTCGCGGTTTTGCTGCTGATGGTGCTCACCATTTCGATGCTGTTCACCAACGGCTTTGGCAGCAATACCCGTGACCGCCGCATCACCTATCCCCAGCTGCTGACGATGATTGAGGAGGGGCAGGTTCGCTCCGTCGCCATCCGCGGCACGTCGCTGGTGGGCGTGACGACAACAACAACGGTCGCCGACGCGGATTTCCCTGACAAGAACTACGATTTTGAAACCACCATCGGCGCTGATTTCATCGTCACCGCGCGGCAGATGCAGGCGGCGAAGCTTAATAAGCCGCTGGACGAGGTGTCCGTCAAGGATTTGACGTTCACCATCATCTACCGTCAGCCGCTGACCACCCCGTGGTGGTATGATTTGATTCCGCTGGCGATTTCGCTGGTGCTCTGCGGCGTCATGTTCTGGCTGATTATGCGCGCGCAGACCGGCGGCAACGGCAAGGTGATGAACTTCGGCAGAAGCCGGGCGCGCATCCATGACCCGAACAAGAACAAGGTGACGTTCGCTGATGTCGCGGGCGCGGAGGAAGAGAAGGAAGAACTCAAGGAAATGGTGGACTTCCTGCGCAACCCCAAGGCGTACATCGACATGGGCGCGCGCATCCCCAAGGGCGTGCTGCTCATCGGCCCGCCCGGCACGGGCAAAACCCTGCTGGCCAAGGCGGTTGCGGGCGAGGCGGGCGTGCCGTTCTTCTCCATTTCCGGCTCTGACTTTGTGGAGATGTTCGTGGGCGTGGGCGCGAGCCGCGTCCGTGACCTGTTCGACCAAGCCAAGCGCGCTGCCCCGTCCATCATCTTTATTGATGAGATTGACGCGGTGGGTCGCCATCGCGGCGCGGGTCTGGGCGGCGGACACGACGAACGCGAGCAGACGCTGAACCAGCTGCTGGTCGAGATGGACGGCTTCGCAATCAACGAGGGCGTTATTGTCATGGCGGCGACGAACCGCCGCGACATTCTTGACCCCGCGCTGCTGCGTCCCGGCCGCTTTGACCGCACGATTCTCGTCAATTACCCCGATATGGCGGGGCGTGTTGCCATCCTGAAGGTGCACGCCAAGGGCAAGCCCCTTGCGGATGATGTGGATTTGGAGAATATCGCCAAGCGCGTGCCTTTCTCCACCGGCGCGGAGCTGGAAAACATCATGAACGAAGCCGCGATTCTGGCGGCGCGCGGGCGCTTGAAGGCCATCAATCAGCAGACGCTGGTGGAGGCAATCTCCCGCGTGCAGATGGGCCCGGAGAAGCGCAGCCACAAGGTGACGCAGCGCGACAAGCGCATGGTCGCCATCCACGAGGCGGGTCACGCCATCGTCGGGCACGTCCTGCCCAACTGCGACGAGGTGCACCTGATTACCATCGTCCCGCGCGGGCAGGCGGGCGGCTACACGCTGTCCCTGCCGACGGAAGAGGACGATTTGCAGACTTACAGCCAGCTGATGGACTTCGTGGCGATGGGGCTGGGCGGTCATGCCGCGGAGCAGCTTTATCTGGGCGAGTTCACCACCGGCGCAACGAGCGACCTGAAAAAGGCGACGGAGGTCTGCCGCCGCATGGTGACGCAGTTCGGCATGAGCGAAAAGCTGGGCCCGGTCTATCTTGACGGCGATCAGGAAGTGTTCGTCGGCATGGAGTTTGGGCAGAGCCGCGGGTACAGCGAAGAAATGGCGGCGCGCATCGACGCGGAAGTCAAGCGCCTGCTGGAGGAATGCTACCAGAAGGCGGTGGATGCCCTGAGCGCCAACCGCGACCGCATGGAGAAGCTGGTGGACGCGCTGCTCAAGTACGACACCATCAGCCGCCGCGAGTTCGTCACCCTGATGGAAACGGGCGCGCTGCCGGATATTCAGGATGCCGATACCCGCACCACGGGCGATGTGATGATGCAGGATATGGCGGACGAAAAGAAGGAAGAAAATTCCGAAAAGTCCGCCGAAACGCCTGAAAAGAGCGCGGAAACGCCTGATAAGACGGCGGATGCGCCCGAAAATCACCCGGATGCCCCCCATGAAGCCTGATTTGCACACCCACACCACCTCCTCCGACGGGCTGCTTACGCCCGCGGAGCTGGTGGCGCTGGCGGACAAGCACCGCGTGACGCTCCTGGCCGTGACTGACCATGACACGTTTGACGGCGCGGCGCAGCTGCTGGGAAAACCCGCGCCGATGCCGATTCTGCAAGGTGTCGAATTGTCCTTGCGCGATATGCCCGGCCTGCACCTGCTCGGCTACGGGCGCGGGACGGATACGCCCCTGCACCGCAAGGTTCGGGCGCTGTCCCAAATGCGGCTCGGACGCGCGCGGCAGATGGTGGAGAAGCTGAACGCGCTGGGCTATCCGCTGGATTACGACGAAATCGCCCGCGAAGCCAAGGGCAGCGTCGGTCGGCCGCATATCGCCCGCGCGATGGTCAGCCGCGGCTATGTGGTGGACACGCGCGAGGCGTTTGACCGCTTTCTGGCGGATGGCGCGCCTGCCTATGTGGCGGGGGAGCGCTTGAGCATGGCGGAGGCGCTGCCGCTGATGCGGGAAAGCGGCTTCGTGCCCGTTCTGGCGCACCCGATGGAGCTGGAAAAGACCGGCGCGCTGCTGCGCCATCTGCTCGGCGTTTGGCAGGAGCAAGGCTTGCGGGGCGTTGAGGTCTACCACCCATCCGCCGGACGCGCCACGCCCCTGCTGGATTTGACCGCGCGGCGCATGGGCTTTCTGGTCACCGGCGGCAGTGACTTCCATGGCGATGGCGACCGCCACGGCATGGTCGGCTGCACCGCGCCGATGTGGGCGAGGGCGGCAGATGATGTGGAAAAATTGCTGCAAGCAGTGGAAGATGCTGAAATCATGTGATATAAGATGAAGAAATACCGAATTGCCATCAGAAAGGGGTGCTGAAACCATGTCCGAATTCAACGACAACAAGCAGCCGCGCCGCCGCCGCACGCAGCTGAACGCGGCGCAGTATGCCGGGCAGCAGACGCTGGACAACAGCATCCCCCTTATCCGCACGGAAGACGCGCCCATGCAGCCGACAAATCCGCCGCGCCGGAATCCGCAGCCGCCCCCGGTGCAGCAGAGCGCCAATCCGCCCATGCAGCCGATGAGTACGGCTCAGCCGATGAGCGCGGCTCAGCCGATGGGTGCGGCTCAGCCGATGCGCCCGCAGGGGATGAATCAGCCGGGGCAGGGGAGCCAATATGCGCAAAGCGGGAAAATGTGCGGCTTCCGCGGCGTGCAGGGGACGCCCATGCAGCCGCAGCAGGGCTGGAACAACGGCGTGCAGCCGCTCGATGCGGCGCACCAATTGGAGCAGTTCTCGTGGGGGCAGAACCCGACAAGCATGAACACCGGGCGCAATCAGCCGATTCGCGGCGGGCAGATGATGCCCAATCAGCCGATGAATCCGCAGCGCACGCAGAATCCGCCGTATCCGCAGCAGAATTATGGCGGATGGCAGCAGCCGATGTATCCGGTGAATTTTCCGCAGTATCCGGCGAACGGCAATGGCGGAAACGGCGGCGGCAATCATCCGCCGACGGGGCTGGGGGGCTTCAATCCGGAGCATCGCGAGCCGAAGAACGAGCCTGTCCGCCGCAAGCCGTCGGGGCAAAAGCTGCTCAAGCGCATCCTGTTCTGCGCGTGCGCGGTGGCAGTAATTTGCGGACTGGTCGCGGCGGGCGGCGCCATCAGCAATGCCATCCAGGAGCAGAACGAGCGGGAAGCACTGGTCGCGTCGGTGACGGCGTATGACGACAAGTACGTCCCGAACGTGTATGTGGACGGCATCCACCTCGGCGGCATGACCCGCGCGGAGGCGGAAGAGGCGGTCACGGCGCACGCGAATCAGCAGCGTGACGCGTGGAAGGTGCGCCTGATGTACGCGGGTCAGCTGGTGAGGGAAATCACGAGCGCCGACCTGAACATGACCGTCGATGTGCAGGAAGCCCTCGACGCGGCGTGGCAGCCGGGGCACACAGAAGGCGGCATTGACGCGCGCAAAGCCACGATGGACGCGCTGGCAGAAAATCCCTACGAGGGCTATTCCGCCACGCCCAGCGGCGACAATGTGGTGATTGACAACATCCTGCTCAGCATCGCGCAGCAGGCGTACATCCAGCCGGTGGATGCGCATATTATCTTCGATTCCAACAATTTCAACAATCCGCTGACGATTCAGCCGGAGACTGTCGGGCGCTATATGGACACGACCGAGGCGAAAAATCAGGTGTACCAGATGATGTCGTCCCTGGTCAGCGGCGAGGTGGAGCTGACGACGCGCGAGCTTCAGCCGACCACGACCAAAGCCATGCTGGAGCCGCAGATTCAGCTGCGTGCGACGGCGTACACCCCGATTTCGACCACCAGCACGGAAGAGCGCAACCTGAACATTCAGGTGGCGTTCGAGCGCATCAACGGCAAGATGCTTGCAGCGGGCGAAACATTCTCCTTCAATACGGTTGTGGGCAAGCGCACGAAGGCAAACGGCTTCTATCAGGCGATTGAGTACGCGTATGGCGATCAGCGCATGGGCTACGGCGGCGGCGTGTGTCAGGCAAGCACGACGATGTACCTCGCGGCGGCGAAAGCGAACATGACGATTCTCAAGCGCGAGCCGCACTCCGACGCGGTGGGCTACACCGACTACGGCAAGGACGCGACGGTATCCGACAACCGCATTGACTTCAAGTTCCGCAACGACACGAACAGCACGATTTTCATCGTTGCGACGGTGATGAAGGACAGCCGCTATGACAAGTCGCACAAGGTGTGCGTGGTGTCGATTTACGGCGAGAGCCTCGGCAAGGGCGTGAAGTACGAGCTGGAGACGGTGACGGTGCAGACCCTGCCCGCCCCGACCGAGCCGGAATACCGCAAGGACACGAACCACACCTACGCCACCTATGTTGACCAAGAGTACACCTACCGCAAGGCAACCGACGGCTGTGTGGTGGAAAGCTACCTGGTGAAGTATGTGGGCGGCGCGGAAACCGAGCGCAAGCTGATGTACACCGACACCTACAAGGCAAAGAGCGAAATCATCTACGTCGGCACGGTGGAGCGGACGGAAGAGGGGCAATGACCAGAGGCTTTGCCTCTGGACTCCAGCAGGGGCGCTGCCCCTGCACCCTGCAAGG
>ENA-OPSQ01002123-OPSQ01002123.1-human-gut-metagenome-genome-assembly--contig:-NODE-2123-length-11724-cov-3.312537_pt1 | contig 11724 bp, 9 predicted proteins | sample MGYA00241456_ERZ501904 | MGnify/ENA primary metagenome ERZ501904 (study PRJEB25962, sample SAMEA2042452) | human gut metagenome | biome: human gut; feature: human-associated habitat; material: faeces...
TGAATAGCACAAAGGCATGTTGGAGTCCAGATGTAAAGAAAAAACGGCAAAGCAGGTAAAATTCACTTTACCGTTTTATAGCAATTCAACTTCTTCATGCAACAGCAACAGCGTTGAATTGCATATCGCAAATTGCTGTTTTAACGTTCCACTAATTTCTTGCCTTGCAATCAAGAAAGCACTTCCGCTAAACGCTCTACATTGAAAATATAATCGTACACTGCTATAATAAAATTGTGATATTATCACCAAAAATTCAAGATGCAAAGCGTTTGCGATTGGCAAACATTCAGGAGGAACGCATGGTAACAGGAGCCATTAAAAATAAGGTAGACAAAATCTGGACGGACATCTGGGCAGGCGGCATCACCAATCCGCTGACCGTCATTGAACAGCTGACCTATCTCATGTTCATCCGGTCACTGGACGAGAAAGAGCTTGCCACCGAAGATTTTGAGAACATGGCGGGCGAAAAGATGGAGCACATCTTCCCGGCCAGCGAAGCAGGACAATCTATGCGGTGGAGCCGCTTCAAGGATAAAGATTCCCGCGAGATTTTCCTGACCATGCAGCAGCGGGTGTTCCCTGCCATCAAAAAGATGAAGTATGGCCGTCTGCCGGACTTTGACGCAAACGGCGAGCTGGTGGAGATCGCAGACGACCCCACCCGCCCGGATGAGGGCAACACCGCCTTTGCGCGGTACATGGACGATGCCATGTTCCTGATTCCCACGCCGCAGGTGCTGCAAAAGATCATCACCGGGCTGGAGGATCTCTACACCCACGACATTGCCGACCTTGATATGCAGGGCGACCTGTACGAGTATATGCTGGGCAAGCTGGCAACCGCAGGGCAGAACGGCCAGTTCCGCACGCCCAAGCACATCCGCGACATGATGGTGGAACTGGTGCAGCCCACGCCGGACGACTTCATCTGCGACCCCGCCTGCGGCACGGCGGGCTTTCTGGTGTCCAGTGCGCAGTACCTCCGCGCCCACTACGAGGACAGCATGACCCCGGAGCAGTGGCAGCATTTTGCCGGCCCGATGTTCACCGGCTTTGACATGGACCGCACCATGCTGCGCATTTCGGCCATGAACCTGATGCTCCACTCCATCACGAACCCGGAGATCGACTACAAGGACAGCGTGTCGAAGCAAAACTCCATTTGCAGCAAGTATACCGTTTGCCTTGCGAACCCGCCGTTCAAGGGCACCGTGGATGCCGAGAGCATCAACGACGACCTGAAAGCCGTCACCAACACCAAAAAGACGGAGCTTCTGTTCCTTGCGCTCTTCCTGCGGATGCTCAAAACCGGCGGACGCTGCGCCTGCATCGTGCCGGACGGCGTGCTGTTCGGTTCCAGCAAAGCGCACCAGAGCATCCGAAAAGAACTGATTGAAAACCACCAGCTGCGGGCGGTCATTTCCATGCCCTCCGGCGTGTTCAAGCCCTACGCAGGCGTGTCTACGGCGGTGCTGGTGTTTACCAAGACCGGCGCGGGCGGCACCGATAAGGTGTGGTTCTACGATATGAAAGCCGACGGCTTCTCGCTGGACGACAAGCGCACCGAGGTGAAGGAAAACGATATCCCGGACATCATCGCCCGGTTTCAGAACCTTGATGCCGAAACTGACCGCAAGCGCACCGAGCAGAGTTTCTTTGTGCCCAAAGAAGAAATTGCCGCCAACGGGTATGATCTGTCCATCAATAAGTACAAAGAGACCGAGTATGTGCCGGTGGAGTATCCCTCGACTACGGAGATCCTTGCTGACCTGCATGAGCTGGAAATGGAGATCACCAAGGGTCTGGCAGAGCTGGAGGAGATGGTGTGATGGCGAAGTTGGGAGAGGTTTGTACTATTGTATCTGGTTCGACACCAAAAACATCTGTTACGTCCTACTGGGATGGCAACATCAAATGGATAACACCTGCTGAATTGAACGAAGATACTTTTTACATTATGGATTCAGTTCGGCACATTACTGAAGAGGGAAAAGAAAAAACAGGATTGTCTTATCTGCCGACAGGAACAGTCATTTTATCTTCTCGCGCGCCGATTGGCAAAACCGCAATTGCCGGTTGTGAAATGTGTTGCAATCAAGGATTTAAGAACCTTATTTGCTCAGATGCGATTTATAATGAATACCTCTATTTTTTCTTGAAATCAAAAACAGACTATCTCAATTCATTGGGACGTGGTGCGACTTTTAAAGAAATTTCTAAATCCATCGTTGAAAGCATTGAAATCCCGTTACCTGAAGTAAACCAGCAGAAAGAAATTGCAGAAAAATTCAAGAAGTTAGAGCAGTTGATTTCTCTCCGTAAGCAGCAGCTTGCCAAACTGGACGAGCTGGTAAAGGCACGGTTTGTGGAGATGTTTGGAGATCCAGCAGATAATGTAAACAATCTGCCAGCAAGCCCAATGACCGCTATTTGTCAAATCATTGATGGCGACAGAGGGAAAAACTACCCGAAACAAGAAGAGTTTTCAGATAGTGGCTTTTGCTTGTTTTTAAACGCAAAGAATGTCACTGCGCAGGGGTTTTCGTTTGAAAACTGTACATATATAACGGAAGAAAAAGACGCTCTATTGCGTAACGGAAAACTTTGTCGAGGTGATGTCGTTTTAACCACAAGAGGAACAATTGGAAATTTAGCATTTTATGATACAAGTGTTCCTTATGAGAATATTCGAATCAATTCTGGAATGGTCATTCTAAGGATGAATAAACAAGTCGTTTCTGAAATTTTCTTTATTGAGCAATTCAAAATGCAACTTGATTCCATAAAAAGCCGGATTGCAAGCGGGTCTGCACAACCGCAACTTCCAATCTCGACGATGAATAAAATAGAAATGATTTTGCCGCCAATTGAACTTCAAAACCAGTTTGCCGCTTTTGTAGAGCGCGTAAGCCAGCAGAAGCAGACCGTACAGCAGAGCCTTGAAAAGCTGGAATTGATGAAAAAGGCGCTGATGCAGGAATATTTTGGGTGAAATAGGAATGGTGAATTTAGAAACAAGCGGACAAACACAGATGAATAAAATTGAACCGAGGGGGAAAATTATGGAAGTGCCAGGAGAGAGCGTGGTAAACACCATTGTGGAAAAGGTTTCAGATGGTATTATTGCAAAAATGAATATCAATGAAGAACGCAGGAATCGTGAATTTACATATCAGTTGAAAGAGTTGGAATTTTATAAAAGTGGATATGATAAAGAACTTCGCTCTCTTTTTGATTATTGGACAGAACTTGTTTGGCTTGCACAATTTAAAGATAATGGCTGTTTAAGTCAATCGGAAAAGGAAAAATATAATAAACGGTATAATGAACTAATTCACATAGACAAAATTGCCAAAAACAAAATAAACACGATTAAATATGGAGGAAAAGAAACGGGAAGAGTTTTGGCGCTTCAATCAAAATTACAGCAAGAAAAATATAAAGACCAGCCAACGCTGGTTATTGTTTACATGTGGTGCTCTGTTATTGCTGTATTAAAAAAGGAGATTTTGGGACAATTCATTAGTACAACAGATATTATGCAGATACTAATCACAAATTTAGATGATAATATGGAGGAAATAAAAAAGGCAAAAGAGTACATTAAAAAAGTTTATAAGGAAACCTACAAAGAAGAGCCATATTGGACTGAATAATATAACCGAAAAAATAGGATTGCAAATGAAATATCGGGGAAAGCATTATAAATCATCTAGTGAGCGATGGGGTAAATCTATCAAGAGAGCTGAACCTTTTCTTCGGCTGCTTGAAATAGTGGTTATGCTTTATAGTGCAATTGCTATTTCGGGGTATGCAAACCAATTAACAAAAGTACAAGTTGAAATCGCAAGGGCTGATATACAGCCGGATTTTTCCATACAAGAAATAGCATACTCAATTGGCGGAAACGAAGAAGAAGGTTCTACTGTGGCTGTTCAAGTCGAAAATCTGGGTGGGCGGTGTAAAAATGTTTCTGTTAAGGTGTTATGTGGTATAGACTTTTCATATTGTGTGGATCATGATACAAAGTTTACGCCGTTTGAAAAAGTAAGGATATGGGTTCCGCAGTTTTTTTCTTCGTTCATGGAAACGGGTGCGAACGAGGGTCTTATCTTAACTACATTTTCTAAGAATAATCAAAAAGAATACTATGAAGCTGACAGAGAACTTCTATGGGGAAATAGCTATACGGATGTAGGGCTTCTCCAAAGAAATACATATGTTTGGATACAATATGATGATATTCTTAATGAACACCATGATTGTTATTTTCAAGTGAATAGTACCAGCCAAAGAAGTCTAAGTGTAAAAGATGGAAAAACTATCTTTGATGACTATTTTGAACAGTATGATGATCATTTTGAAAAAAAGAAAAACGAAAATGCTAGAGTTTTAATAGATGAGTTGACAGCAGAAAATATCTGTAAAACTGCTGGATTAGAAAAAAGGAGCTGATTTTATGTCCAACTTCTCCTATCTCTCCACCCGCCCCGAATACTCCCTCTTCGCCAATTCTGCCATCGAGGCCGAGAAAGTGTTCTCCACCTCCCCGGCGATGTGCGCGGTGGGGTGCCGGAAGGCGTTGGAGCTGGCGGTGAAGTGGGTGTATGCGGCAGATAAAACCATCACGATGCCCTACAAGGACAACCTGCAATCCCTGCTGCACGAGCCGAGTTTCCGCTTCGCAGTGGACCGCAATGTGTGGAGCGTGCTGCCCAGCATCGTGAAGGCGGGCAATCTGGCGGTACATACAGGGCATAGTGTGTCGGCGGCGGATGCAGTGTTCAGTCTGCGGGGGCTGTTCGATTTCATCCAGTGGGTGGATTACTGCTACGGCACGGACTATGTGGAGCGCTCCTTTGACGAGACAGCCATCCCCGGCGAAAAGGTAACGCTGGACGAAAAGAAGATCCGGGAGCAGGAAAGCCTGCTGACCCAGAAAGATGCCGAGTTGGAAGCGTTGCGCAAGCAGGTGGAGAGCCTTTCGACGGCGTACACAGCCAGCAAACAGCAGAACCAGCAGAGCCGCAGTTTCACCGCCGCCGACCTGACCGAGGCCGAAACGCGGCAGAAGATCATCGATATCGATCTCAAGGCCATGGGCTGGAAATTCACCGGGCCGGACGCCGATGTGCGCACCGAGTACGAAGTGGACAACATGAACGGCGTGCTGGGGCAGAAGGGCTATGCGGACTATGTGCTGATGGGCAAGGACGGCTTGCCGCTGGCGGTCATTGAAGCCAAGCGCAGCACCAAAGACCCCAACATCGGGCGCAAGCAGGCTCAGCTTTATGCAAACTGTCTGGAGCAGAAGTTTGGCCGCCGTCCGATGCTGTTTACCACCAACGGCTACACCACCTATTTCTGGGATGAGCAGAGCGGCCCGCAGCGTGCTGTGAGCGGGGTGTTCTGCAAGGACGATTTACAGAAGCTGATGAACCGCCGCACCGAGAAAAAGCCGCTGGACACCATCGAAATTGACGATAAAATCACCGACCGCTACTATCAGAAAAACGCCATCCGGGCAGTCTGCGCCCATATTACGCAGGGCTTCCGGCGCAATCTGCTGGTCATGGCTACGGGCACGGGCAAGACCCGTACCGCATCCAGCCTGACCGATGTGCTGAGCCGGGGCGGTCATGTGACCAACGTGCTCTTTCTGGCGGACCGCACCGCGCTGGTCAAGCAGGCAAAGGACGACTTCAAGAAGTATCTGCCGGACCAGTCGCTGTGCAATCTGTGCTCCTCTAAGGACGATAAGGCCGCGCGCATCGTGTTTTCCACCTATCCCACCATGCTCAACGCCATCGACAACGCCAAGACCAAGGACGGCGTGCCGTTGTTTTCGCCCGCCCACTTTGACCTTATCATCGTGGACGAGAGCCACCGCAGCATTTTCAAGAAATACCGCGCCATTTTTGATTATTTCGATGCGGTTCTGGTGGGCTTGACCGCCACCCCGAAAACCGACGTGGACCGCAACACCTACGACTTTTTCGAGATGGAGCACGGCATCCCCACCTACGCCTACGATTACGACACGGCGGTCTACACCGACCATGTGCTGGTGCCTTACTACAACTACGAGGTCAAGACGAAATTCACAGAAGAAGGCATCCACTACGACCAGCTTTCACCGGAGGATAAGGCCCGCTACGAGGACGATTTTGCCGAGGACGACACCCTGCCCACCTTCATCCCGTCCGAAAAGCTGAACAAGTTCATCTTCAACGCCAACACCGTGGACACGGTGCTGCAAGACCTGATGGAACGGGGCATCCAGACGGCGGGCGGCGACCGCATCGGCAAAACCATCATCTTTGCCCAGAACAAGCGCCACGCGGAGTTTATCCGGGAACGCTTTGGCAAGCTCTACCCGCAGCTGGAGACCCAGTACCCGGGATTCATCCAGCGGGTGGTCTGCGATGATGCCTATGCGCAGTCCATCATTGACGACTTCAAACAGCCGGACAAGCCGCCGTTTATTGCGGTCTCGGTGGATATGATGGACACGGGCATCGATGTGCCGGAGTGCGCGAATCTGGTGTTTTTCAAAAAAATGCGCAGCAAAACGAAGTTCTGGCAGATGATCGGCCGTGGTACGCGGCTCTGCCCGTCCCTTGCCTGCGTGGATGCCATCGACGGCGAATATACGGGCAAACGGCGTTTTCTGATTTTCGACTACTGCGGCAACTTTGAATTTTTCCGTCAGAAACCCAACGGCTACGAGAGCGCGGACACCAAAAGCCTGTCCGAGAGCATTTTCTGCAAGCAGGTGCGCATTGCTGCGGCCTTGCAGGACGGAGCCTATGGGGACGAAAACTACCAGAACTGGCGCAAGATCTTAACGGAGACCTGCCGTGCCGAAGTGGGAGCGCTGAACCCGGAGCTGGTATCCGTGCGGCTGCACCGACAGGCCGTGGAACACTATCAAAAGCCAGAAGCCTTTGTCAGCCTGACCGAAACGGACAAGGGTACTCTGATGAAAGAGGTGGCACCGCTCATCTCGCTGGACGATAAGGACGAGGCCGCCAAGCGGTTCGATAACTTTGTGTATGGCTTGCTGCTCTGTGAACTGGAAGGTCTGCCGGGGCTGGGCCGCGCCCGGAAACAGCTGCGCAGCACGGCGGCAATGCTGGAAGGGAAAGCTACCATCCCGCAGGTGCAGGCAAAGCTGCCGCTCATCCGCGAGGTGCAGACAGACGAATTTTTGACCTCGCATGATCTGCTCCGCTTTGAGGAAATGCGGCAGGAACTGCGGGAGCTCATCAAGTTTCTGGTGGAGGGCGGCGAGGGGCAAAAGCCTGTCTACACGGCCCTTGCCGACCCGGTACTGGAACAGACCGAGGGCAAAACACTGGATTCCGGCTACGATTTCGGCGAGTACCGGGAACGTGTGAACCGCTACATCATGGAGCACCGCAGCGATACGCTGGCCATCCACAAGCTGACCCAGAACATTCCGCTTTCCCGGGGCGACTATACCGAGCTGGAACATATCTTTACCTGTGAGCTGGGCAGCAAAGAGGACTATGCACGGGAGTTTCGGGATACACCCTTTGGTCTGCTGGTGCGTAAAGTGGCAAAGCTGGACCACGATGCTGCCATGCAGGCATTTTCCAAGTTCATCAACGACGAATCGCTGAATGCAAAGCAGATCGCGTTCGTGCAGAAAATCATTCATTACATCGAGCAGAACGGTTATGTGGAAAGCAAAGCGGTGCTGATGAAACCACCCTTTGACCAACCCATTCTGTTTACCCGCCTGTTTGATGGCAAAACAGGGAGTGAACTGATGGATACGATCAATTCGGTGAAAGAGAATGCCACCCATGTGACGGCATAAAGTAGTGGAATGTACTGATAAAAACCGGTATAATTCAGGACTATCGAAAAATGAATATCCTGCAACGCAGGATGGCAAGTCAGGGAATTTTGAACGATACGCAAACGACTCTGGCTGATTACCTGATGAGCATCGCACAAATTTCCGTGGAGGATGCCGGAGCGATTTATATCGAGTTGAGCAGCATCCGCGGAAATTTTATGGCAAACATCATTCTGCGCATGATTGAAAATTATCACTTCCTGCCCGATATGGCGCAGAAACTGAAAAACAAACAAGCACTGGTGGAAAGCGTAATTGCAAATGAACAGCTGGAGCCTTCCATTACGTCGCCCATCAAAGATGTGTATGATGACCTTGTCAACAGCAAACTGGATATGATCGAGGGCTTCGTGCCGATCTCTGCCATCCAGTATGATGCTAAGATGCAGGAAGCAGAAAGACTTTAAGGGGAGTGCGGCTTGTAGTATTGCTTTAAATTATCGAGTTAATCCGCAGGCTGAATAGATTCACTCGAATCGAACAAAAACGAAAAAATGCCCGCTCACCGTGGAGATCCGGCTCCATCGGTGGGCGGGCATATCCAATAAAACACCAGGATACTATTATGCTTTTCGTACTTCAGCTGGGATCTTGTTCTGGCTCAGATATCCCACAGGGAGGGCGCAGAGGTGGAAACTGCGGCGGCACCTGCGCGCATGGCGGCCATGACGTCGGCTTTGTCCCGCAGCAGGCCGCCTGCAATGACAGGCACCTGTGTGCGGGCGCTGATCTCGGCGATGACCCGGGGCATGATGCCGGGAAGGATCTCGACAAAATCCGGCTTGCCCTGCTCCAGCTGACCGGACAGGCTGGTCAGCGAGAGGGAATCCAGGATGAATGCCCGCTGAACGGTCAGCAGGCCGCGGTGGCGCGCCCGGCGGATCAGGGTCGGGCGGGTGGAGATGATGCCGTCCGGGTGGCACAGGGCGTTGAGGGAGTCCACCGCGATCTCCCGCGACGAAAGGCCGTCCACAAGGTCGATGTGAACCACGGCCAGTTTTCCGGCATCATGTATGCGGTGCACAAGCCCGTCTACGGTGAGCAGGGTGCTCGCCAGCAGAAAAACGGCGCTGCAGGGCGAAGCCAGCGCAGCAGTCAGGGCTTCGTCCGTTTTCACAGCGGCGATCACCGGTTCGTCCAGCAGGGTTTCAGCAAGAGGATGCATTGGGTAAGACTCCTTTCGAGCCAGATTTACAGAGATAGGGAGCAATCAGAAGATACGGCCCTTTCAGAAAACTCTAAAAGGGCCGCACCATGCGCAAACCAAGTTTATAAAAAATTGAGGGGTTTGTAAAGAGGATTAAAGAGGCATTATTTATGTGCCTGCACGGCTGCATTATTTTTCTTCAGCAGTACAGCGCATGCTATGGTAACTACAAAGCCGATCGCGATCAGTGCGTAGACCAGAGCAGTGCCAGCGTACTGTGTTCCGGGGGTGTGCACGCGAATCTCGCAGATGCCCCACTCGCTGACAGCTGCAAGAACGCCGCAGAAGATGCCGCCAAGGTAGGGATTGCCCGTGTGCTGGTACAGGAGACGACAAATCAGGATCGCAACAAAGATGAAGCCGGGCAGCGCATACACTGCAGTTGCGGCAGAAGCCAGACCGCCGAACATCGGGTTCGAGCCGGTAGCCTTGAAGATGCCGTAAACGTAGCAGAGGATGAACAGAGTGGGAACCGATGCGATAAAGCTGATCAGAAGGTTAGAAAGCAGCTTGTTTTTGCCGAGCGCCGTGCTAAAGTTAAAACTGTTGACGCTGATGGACATGACAATGTAGTACACGAGATACATGGGTACAACAAGGAGCATACCCGGGATGCGGTTGGCTCCAAACTTCATAAAGCCCCAGTAAACAATCAGGAAGTTCACATCCACAAAATAGTCGACGGCAAAAACCATCAGGATCAGGGCAAAGACTGCAAGCAGGGCCGCGCCGATGGATTTGAGGAGTGCATGCCCGGAAATAGCGATGCCGGTATTCCGGAAGGAGAAGGGGACCACCAACCAGCCATATGCGTCTCGTTAGAAACAAAGATCTGGCGGCTTCCGGTCTTTCCGCCGTAATCCTGCTCATAAACGGTCTCTGCCACGCGCTGTTCACTGGTGGTTGCGGGGTCGATACCGAAATACAGGAAGGACTGTGCACTGTTGTTGATCACATATTCTGCCGGGCTGGAAAGGTTGGCTGCATACTTGTTGGCGTCGTTGGAATAGGTACCGTTATCATTAGCTTTTTCCGAGAAGAAGAACTCGTCGTTCTTGTCTGCGAGAACTGCGACATCTCGGGCACCGTAAACATCGGTGTAGCCCTCGCTGTTACGCACGATGGGATCGCTGTGGATCAGGAAAATGGCCTTGACAACATTCAGACTGTCGTTATCGCACTGCAGTGCTTCGCCAGCTGCCTTGCCACCGCGGGAGTAGCCCAGCAGCGAAACTCGGTCGGTATCAACGTATGGCAGAGTCACGCCGTAGCGTACCGCATCATAAAGGCCGCGGCCCTGGGTGAGCCATTCGGAGTCCGGCAGAGGTTCGCTTTCGCCCATGCCGTACATATCCACGCCGATCGCAACATAGCCGCGGCGGGCGAGCTCAATGCAGTAATGCTGCATTTCTTCTTTGTTGTTGTTTCCGCCATGCTGTACAAAAATAGCGGGCGCAGGCGTTTCAGCGGTGGCGTTTTCCGGAATATAAACATCCATCGCAAGGGTATGACCGGATTCGGATTCAATGGTAACGTTCCGGATGGTCGTTTTGCCGGAGTTCGTCTGTAAAATGAAAGAACCGGCAATGCCTACGATGATGAGCGCGATGCTGACGATGAGACTGATCAGCGGCCTTGAAAGTTTTTTCTCGTTCATATGGGGGACCTCCTTTTTGAATCTGATTTTTCCGTAATAAAAATGGGGACACACTGCATCTGGACGATACAGTGCATCCCCATCTCACTTCTCTTGGGATGCTTCTAGTATAGCGTTTTGTAACAAAATGTCAATAGAAAATAAACAATTAAAAAATATTTTGTGCGTGAACCATAAAGTCAGACGAAAATCATCAATGCTCTGCCCAGTCGCAGCTTCGGCCAACAGCCTTGTGCCAGCCGGAGAGCAGACGGGTGCGCTCGGCCTCGTCCATCTGCGGGGTAAAGGTCATGTTGCAGTGCCACAGGCTGCGGATCTCGTCCCGGTCCTTCCACACGCCGGTGGCAAGGCCGGCCAGATAGGCAGCGCCCAGGGCCGTGGTCTCCCGGATGGCCGGGCGCAGAACGTCCTTGTTCAGGATGTCGGCCTGGAACTGCATCAGGAACTGGTCGCGGGAAGCACCGCCGTCCACCTTCAGGGAGGTGATGGGCACACCGGTGTCCTTTTCCATGGCGGCCACAAGGTCGGCGCTCTGGTAGGCGATGGACTCCTCCGCCGCCCGGATGATGTGGTTCTGGGTGGTGCCGCGGGTGATGCCCAGAATGGCACCCCGGGCGTACATATCCCAATAAGGTGCGCCCAGACCGGTAAAGGCGGGCACGATGTACACGCCGCCGTTGTCCGGCACCTTCTGGGCGTAGTACTCGGAATCGCAGCTGTCCTGGATCAGGTGCATCCCGTCCCGGATCCACTGGATGACCGCGCCGCCCACAAAGACGGAGCCTTCCAGCGCATATTCTACCTCGCCGTCAAGGCTGATGGCAATGGTGGTGACCAGACCGTTCTTGCTCTGGTAGATTTTGTTGCCGGTGTTCATCAACAGGAAACAGCCGGTGCCGTAGGTGTTTTTCACATCGCCGGGCTTAAAGCAGCCCTGCCCGAACAGCGCAGCCTGCTGGTCGCCTG
>ENA-OPSQ01002131-OPSQ01002131.1-human-gut-metagenome-genome-assembly--contig:-NODE-2131-length-11688-cov-4.933379_pt1 | contig 11688 bp, 8 predicted proteins | sample MGYA00241456_ERZ501904 | MGnify/ENA primary metagenome ERZ501904 (study PRJEB25962, sample SAMEA2042452) | human gut metagenome | biome: human gut; feature: human-associated habitat; material: faeces...
GCGATTAGCATAAATTCTGTGCATCGCGAAGCGTGTTGCTGTGAACGGAGTGAACAGTAACATCATCAATCCATATGGTTCTTTTTTTCGCATCATATTTTCTTGTAAAACAGACAGTATCGCGGTATAATATGGGTATATAATTTTAGCAGGCTAATCACTTGTTATGCTTGATAAAGGAGGCCGAAAATGAGTAAAAACAAGCACAAATTTCTTACATTTGCTGCTCTGATGACCGGCGCAACTGTTGCTGTTCATTTCATTAACCACACGATTGCTACTGCTGCACAATTAAAACAGATGCTCCACATTTCTAATGACAATTACTTTGAATGGCGCTTTGGGAACATTTATTATACCAAAAAGGGAACTGGGTCACCGATTCTTTTGATTCATGACACTTTACCTGGAGCTTCCGGGTATGAATGGAGCAAAATTGAAGACGAACTGGCAATTGACCATACCGTATATACTGTTGATCTGTTAGGATGCGGACGTTCGGACAAATCCAGCATTACCTATACAAATTTTGTTTATGTTCAGATGATCAGTGATTTTATCAAAAAAATAATTGGTCAGAAAACAGATGTGATTGCAAGTGGTTTTTCAGGCTCTTTTGTTACTATGGCCTGTCACAATGAGAAAGAACTTTTTAACAAAATCATGCTGGTAAATCCGCCCAGCCTGACTCAATTAAAACAGATGCCAAACAGAAAGGACCGCCTGTTAAAAGCAGCTCTGGAAATTCCGATTTTCGGAACTCTGGTTTATCATATGATCGTATCACGTGATAATATAAATAATCTTTTTATCGAGAAGATGTATTATAATCCATTCCATGTGGATAATCAAATGGCAGATGCTTATTATGAAGCAGCTCATAAAGGTGGATATTATACCAGATTTTTGTACTCCAGTCTTGCAGCTAAGTATATAAATATAAATATCTGTCATGCACTTAAGGCACTGGATAACAGTATTTATATTGTTGAAGGTGAAACAGAGCCAAACGGAAAGGCTGTCACTGATGATTATTGTGCCTCCAACCCGGCTATTGAAGTTTCTGTTCTCAAAGAAACAAAACATCTTCCACATGTTGAAGCACCTGAAGCGTTTCTTGAACAGGTTAAAATCTTCTTTTAAGCCTTATATTTAAGCCAGAATGAGCCGACGAGTTGATTTTGAGACAATTTTGAAGGATAAATTTTTTTATTTCAAGTCGGAAGAAGACGACGTTGCGGTGACTACAGCAACCGAATTCGGACAAAATATACCGCAAAATGTGGCGTGCAGATTGTGGGAATGATTTTTCAAATACGCTCTAATACAACAAAAAGTGAGGCAGGCATATGGAAGAAATTCTATATGCCTGCCTCACTTTTTTATAGATTCGTTTATTCTTTTACTCTTCTGTACTATCCGTTTCCTGAGAATCTGTATTCTCCTCTTCGGATGTATCAGAATCATTTGTTATGCCGGCTGTTTCAGATGTACTGTCATCGGACTCTTCTATGCTCTCACCTGGCATATCTGTTGAATCTGATTTAGTATCATCTGTTGTTGCTTCGTCTGAATCTGTCTTATCTGAACTGTCTTCTTCTGTTCCGACAACTGATTCAAATGCTGTGAACAGTTCTTTTACATTCATCTTATTTACGAGATATACTTTATTATCCACCACTGCTGCATAATAGTTTGTATCGTAGCTATAGTATGCAACTTCCTGTGTATCACCGTCTTCTTCTGTAAATGTAGCTGTCAGTTCTGCATCACCGTCAGGTTCATATTTATCTGTCAGACGTTTCTGAGCCGTCATGTTGATCAGTTTATTGTAGAATGTTGTAAATGTTGTTTCATCCATATCAGAACCATTCAGTTTATAGGTAACTGTTTCTGTATCGTTTCCATCATCATCTGTGGATGTTTCACGTGAAACATTTACTTTATAATCACTGCCCTGATAATTTACTTTGAGGCTTCCGAGGCTGTTTAAAGATACATAACTTACTGTCATATCCCAGAAGTCTTCTTCTGATTTATCAGTGAGCGCGGACAGAGTATCCGTTGACATCGTATAGACTTCATTGCTGTCATTTACCATGACATATCTGCTGCTGTCATCTGTTTCATTTCCAACAAGAATTGTAAGCTGCTTATCTGCCATCTTAGTTTCTTCTTCCGAAGAATCCTCATTGTCTGATGCACTGTCTGAGTTTTCTGATGTTTCATCTTCTGCTTCTTCACCGTCAGTATCTTCAGTCTCAGATGTTTCATCCGTAGTTTCACTTACACTTTCGTCTGATTCTGTATCCTGTTCAGCATCGTCACTGTTTTCTTCCACAGATGAAGCATCTTCATCTGCCGTCTCACCGGAAGCTGTCGTATCATCTTGTGTGTCATCATCAGCAACTTCTTCCTGATAATCTACTGTGATTGTTGCATATGGTTTATCCAGACCATATTTGCTCTTGTCATCACATTTATAATCTGCAAGTGAACTATATGCCATGCTTCCGAATGAGGATACCAGAGAACTTACGGTAGCTGAGTCTGCTTTTTCTTCATCCTCGCTGCCTTTTACTGACCAGGTACTTGTATCTTCGTCTTTTGATAATTCATAGGAATTATCGCCGTCTACAGAAATTTTTGTAATGGTATCTGTATTGGAAATTGCAGGAAAATCATCCATCTGCGCATAATCATTCAATGATTTGGTAAACGGCTCTACGCAGGAAGAATCTATCAGGTATACTGTCTTCTCATCATCATCTTTTCTTACATAATACTGACTGGTGGAGGAATTTTCATCTCCCACATACAGTGTAGTTGTTATGTCATCGCCATCTTCCTCATCAGATTTTGTTACAATCTTAATCGTGTTTGACGGAGAGTCCAGACCATATTCTGAAAGATCATCTACGTCCTCCAGAACTCTGTCTGAATCGACAGATGCAATAGCAGATGCTGCACTGTCCAGAGTAGTCTGATTTACCGGAAAATCTGTTTCGTCTTTCTTTACCCAGCTGTCATCATCTTTTTCAAATGTTGTCTCTGTATCATCAACCATAAAATCCAGAGATTTAATGTTATCTGTTGATGCAGTAAATACAGTTGTGCTTTCTTCAGAATCTTCTTCGGATTCTTTCTGCTCCTGATGGGCTACGTAGGTTTTTACACCTGCGTAAGCCCCGCAGCAGACACCAAGAACTACAACTGCAAGAACCATTTTTACAGTTTTATTCTTCATTTAAGCTTTTCTCCTCTTCATCCAGACTGCAAACCCTACAACAAGGAAGAATCCAGGAATCAGACCGATGGTGCAGATCTTCCAGAATGCAGCATCATAGTCTGTAAGTGTCAGATAAGATACAGACAGGCTCTTGGATGGGATAGATACGGTTGCACTGTCTTCTGTGTCTGTCATCCACTTCAGGGATTCGATGATCAGCTTCTCATTTCCGCCGGATACCATCTGATTTACCTGTGATTCCATCAGATTGGAAGTTGAATAGTATACGATCTGCGTTTCTTTGTCATCATCCAGAGTCTCTGTGATGCTTACTCCCAGATCAAATGGGCCAGCTTCGTCTCCGTCTTCTTTCTCCAGAGTATCACTGTTCAGATCTGTCTTGGAATATGCCTGGTCTGATGTGGTGAGGATACTGTTGATCGTTACGGTATCTCTTACATCATCCATTTTTTTGATTCCCTGTGCATATGGTGCAAGTACATAATATCCTCCGGAAACAGTCTCAGAGCTTGCATCTGTGCTGTTTATAGTCGGAACCAGATAATATGGCATCTGCATTGCATAATGCTGATTATCACCTTCAAATACGATTCCAGCTTCTCTCTGAACACCATAGTTTTCCAGAACTGCATCAAAGTTTGGCAGGTCTTCTGTTGTATAATCAGAGAAAATCATCGCCTTTCCGCCATTTTCAAGATAATCAATAATAGCAGTCTTTTCATCTTCTGAAATATCTGTGGACGGAGAATCAATGAACAGGCAGTCTGCATCATCCGGAACACTTCCCTCTGTAAGAAGATTCAGAGACTGAATATCCATGTTTGCCTTCTCGATGTCTTCTTTGATAGTAGAATCCATCTCCTTCTCACCATGTCCCTCGAGTGTATAAAGGATCGGGAGATCTTCGGATGTTACATATCCGATCGCACTTGTGATCTGACCTTCACCGTCGAAACCGGTGGTCTGAGAGCTGTAGGTCTGATAATCAATTGTGCTCTCATAGATATTGTTGTAATCAATGACTTTATTTCTGTCGCCGCATACAACGATCAGACTGTTTGCAGAAAGATCATCACTTGTATATTCCGTTACAAATTTAGGATTTACTACAGGATCCTTCTGCTCTACTTTAATATGCTTGGATTCATCTTCATATTTCTTAAGCAGATTGGTAATATTCTCATCTTCAGAACCGCTCTGTGCAATCTGGTAAATTGTTACGTCCTTGTCCAGATCTTTCAGCATTGCTTTTGTATCATCACCAATACTGTAGAGTTTCTGGCTGCTGATATCAATTTCTGAATATTTGGACGGAATCGCATTTACGATCATGTTGAGCACTACAACTACTGCAATAAATATCACTGACATAACCATTGTGTAAGAACCGTTTTTGATATGCTTCTTACTGATGGTGCCAATCAGTTTCTTTTTGTCAAATTTTTTATGCTTATTATTTTTCATCTTTTCTTTCAGTTTCATTTTCTTTCACCTCCCCACTAATTCCAGCGTCTCTTCAAAATAGACTGTGTTGTAAGGAACAGGCATACTGCGATCACAGAAAGAAAATATACAATTCCTTTTATATCAAAGATGTTACTTGTAAAATTATCAAAGTGTCCGCTCAGATTAAACACATCCAGGACTTTCTGAATACCGCCCTCAAAAATACTGGATTTTACTACATAAATAATAATCAGTGCCACTTCTCCGATCACACCGATCACTGCTGAGATCAGAATATTCTTGATCATGGTATAGATAATGATGGCTGCTGCCAGGATCAATAACCCAAATGTCACGCATGTCGACATAGATGTCTGAGAGAAGAATGAAGAAATACCATTCATCATGTAAAATGCAAATAAGAAAACAAATGTGAGTACCGCTGCAATTACCTGGCTCTCAGTTAATGCTGACATAAATACACCGATTGCAATATTTGCACATCCCAGGAGAAAGAATCCCAGGACTGCTGTATATGCAGATGCAAACTCTACTGTGCCAAACCTGGACATAATCAGCGGATAAGTACACATAACTGCCATCGGAACAGCAAATACAGTTACCAGTGCAAGATATTTACCTATTACAATACCGCTCACAGAAACCGGTGCTGTCAGAAGCAGCTGATCTGTTTTCTGTTTTCTTTCCTCTGCAAGTACACGCATAGTCAAAATCGGTACTCCGATCAGGAATGCAAAGGTAATTGCACTTAAGGTGTATTCAAATTTCGGATATGCTGCTGAAAGCTGATATGCTGAAAAATAAATACCTGTCAGTACAAGAATGAAAAAGATAAATAAATATCCTACCATGGATGTCAGGTAACTTTTCAGCTCTCTTTTATATATAGCTGTCATGGTTATTTCTCTCCCCCTTTATCATTATTCTGTTCTTCCGGTATTTCTGCTGATGTCTGTTTTACGTTTGTCTCGTTTGATTTACCGGCATCAGTATCTTTATCTTCAGGTGTATTTGGGACTTCGTCTGCAGATATTGGTTTATCGGATGCAGTAAGTTCAAGGAAGATTTCCTCCAGTGATACTTTCCTAGACTTCATCTCATAGATTGGGCTGTTAATCTCCGACATTTTGTAGAATACTTCTTCCCGAATGTCATTCTGCTCCTCTGTTGAAACTTTCACACTCCAGAGATTCTGTTTCTCATCTTTTTCCATTGTTACGCTGTTGACTCCCTCGATTCCCTCGAGAGCCTGCCTGATCTGTGTTTTTTCACCTTTAATAAGCATCTCCAGAGTATTGGATCCCTCTGCAAGTTTTCCAAGATTCTCAGGAGTATCGCTTGCTACCAGTTTTCCATGAGAAATGATCAGCACGTAATCGCATACCGCGCTTACTTCAGAAAGTATATGCGAGCTGAGAATAACGGTATGTTTCTTTTTTAATTCTTTAATTAAGGTTCGGATTTCAATAATCTGTTTAGGGTCAAGACCTACTGTCGGCTCATCCAGGATGATCACCTCCGGATACCCCATAATCGCCTCAGCAAGACCAACTCTCTGTCTGTAACCTTTTGACAGGTTCTTTATCAGACGGTTTCTCATGTCTGAAATCTTTACCATATCCATGACTTCTTCGATCATGTTTGCTTTTTTATCTTTTGGGATTTTCTTGAGATCTGCCACAAATTTCATGTATTCCAGGACAGTCATATCAAAATAGACCGGCGGCTGTTCAGGCAGATAACCGATACATTTCTTTGCCGCTTCCGGTTCTTCGAGGATATCGTGTCCGTCAATTTTGACGGTTCCTTCGGTGGATGCGATGTATCCGGTTATCATATTCATTGTAGTGGATTTTCCTGCACCATTTGGTCCCAGAAATCCATAGATTTTGCCTTTCTCTATTTTAAAGGAAAGGTGGTCAACTGCCGTATGGTTACCATATCGTTTAACCAGATTGTTTACTTCAATCAATGTGTTCTCCTCCTCTTAATTTTTGCCAAAATAAAATATAGAAAATGTCCCCAGGTGAAACAGAGAATGGGGGAACCCGAGGACATCTCTATAAAAATAGTTTATGATGAAGTTGTGATGAAATTAGGATAAAAGTGTGATTATTCTGTGATGTTTGTTTGAAAAAAATAGCTGTCCCGAAATCTCGGCATTTTTTGCCAGAAGATTTCATGAGACAACTATACATAGATTTATTATGACAATGGTTCTTTTAATGGTGTTCCTGCTTTACGCGGATACTTTCCAGGTGTAGATTTTTTCTTATTTATAATGACAAGGGATCGGTCAATCTCGGAGTCCGGCAATTTAAAGTATGTGATGTCTTTCACCTGACCACCGAGGATATTGATTGCTTTCTCTGCTTCTTCTGCCTCTTCCTGTACAGTTCCTGATTTATAGGAAATGAAAGTTCCTCCTGTCTTTACATAAGGAAGACAATATTCTGACAGAGTTGCAAGGTTTGATACTGCCCTGGATACACAGAGATCATATTTCTCACGATACTCTTTATTTTTTGCATACTCTTCTGCTCTTCCATGAATCGCCTTAATCCCTTCTAATCCAAGAAGCTCAAAACTTTCCTCAAGGAAGTTTACCCTCTTTTTCAGAGAATCCAGCAGACATGCCTCCAGATGTGGAAAAGCAATTTTCAAAGGCACACCTGGAAATCCGGCACCTGTACCGATGTCCATAATTGTTTTTACTTTTGTCATATCAATGGCTTTTACACAGGCAAGACTGTCAAGAAAGTGCTTTGTAAGTACTTCCTCAAACTCAGTAATACCTGTCAGATTCATAACCTTATTTTTTTCTACCAGAAATTCATAAAACTGGATAAACTGATTTTTCTGCTTCTGGCTCAGCTCTATACCCAGTTCTCTGCATCCATTTTCCAATGTCGTCAGATTATACGGCATGTATTATTCTCCTTTTTCTACCTTTATTTATTATTTTTGTATATTTTACAGGGTTGTTTTATGTGCTTTTATGATTTTATCTGTTATTTATAGTCCGTTATTTTACTCTTTTATGTACTATTTTAATATTTTTTGCCAATTTCTTGTTTTTATAAGCACATTAAAGCGTATTATATTAATTATTTCGTACTGGAAAGATACACCAGTAAAACTGATATATCAGCAGGAGAAACTCCTGAAATTCGGGAAGCCTGTCCGATTGAAATCGGTCTGTATGCTTCCAGTTTCTGACGTGCTTCGATTCTCAGGCTTCCAACTTTCTCATAATCAAGATCTGTCGGGATTTTCTTTGCTTCCAGTTTCTTAAACTGTTCTACCTGTTTTAACTGTCTGCGGATATATCCATCATACTTGATGTTAATGTCAACCTGTTCCTGTACATCCCATGGCAGTTCCGGACGTTCTTTATCAAGTGGTTTGATTGCTTCATAAGAAAGTTCCGGACGGCGGATCAGTTCAGCCAGAGTAGTTCCAGATTTCAGCGGTGTGCTGTTATAGCTTTCCAGAAGGGTCTGAACCTCTTTGTTTGCTCCGATATTTGTATGTTCTACTCTGCTGATCTCTGTTTTTATCTGTTCTTCTTTCGTAAGGATTTTCTGATAATCCTCTTCACTGATGAGCCCTGCCTGATATCCCTTTTTACGAAGTCTCAGATCCGCATTGTCCTGTCGGAGAAGTAATCTGTACTCCGCTCTGCTGGTCATCATTCTGTATGGCTCATGGTTTTCTTTTGTTACCAGATCATCAATAAGAACACCAATATAAGCCTCAGAACGGTCAAGAATCAGCTGTTCCTGACCTTTAACTTCCAGAGCAGCATTAATTCCTGCGATCAGTCCCTGCGCCGCTGCTTCTTCATACCCTGAGCTTCCGTTAAACTGACCGCCGCTGAACAGTCCTTTGATTTTCTTAAATTCCAGTGTAGGATATAACTGACGTGGATTAATACAGTCATATTCGATGGCATATGCATTTTTTACGATTTTTGCATGTTCCAGTCCCGGTACGGAATGATACATTTCTTCCTGCACATCTTCCGGCAGAGAACTGGACATTCCACCAATATACATCTCATTTGTATAGAGACCTTCCGGCTCAATAAATACCTGATGACGATTCTTATCTGCAAAACGGACTACTTTATCTTCAATTGACGGGCAATAACGCGGACCGGTTCCTTCGATCATACCGGAATACAATGGAGAACGATCAAGGTTTGCACGAATGATCTCATGAGTTTTCTCATTTGTATATGTCAGCCAGCAGGATTTCTGCTCTATCTGAACATCTTCCGGATTAGTTGAGAATGAAAATGGTACAACTCTCTCATCTCCAAACTGTTCCTCCATTTTACTGTAATCAATTGTATTTCCGGCAATACGGGCAGGTGTTCCTGTTTTAAAACGGAACATTTCAATTCCCAGCTCTTTCAGAGAATCAGTCAGGTAGTTGGCTGCCTGCAGTCCGTTTGGTCCTGTATAATTACTTACATCACCGTAAATACATCTTGCTTTTAAATAAGTTCCTGTACAGAGGACCACTGCTTTACAGTTATAAGTTGCACCGGAATATGTTTTTACCCCTGTAATCTTTCCGTCCTCGACCAGAAGTTTTGTTACTTCTCCCTGTTTAATAGTCAGATTAGGTGTATTTTCAAGTGTTTTTCTCATTTCATTGCTGTATGCCTGTTTGTCAGCCTGCGCACGTAAGGAGTGCACTGCAGGTCCTTTGGAACAGTTAAGCATTTTGGACTGGATAAAGGTCTTGTCAATATTTTTTCCCATTTCACCGCCCAGGGCATCAAGCTCTCTTACCAGATGGCCTTTGGAACTGCCGCCTACGTTCGGGTTACATGGCATTAATGCGATACTGTCTACACTTACAGTAAACATCACTGTATTCAGGCCCAGGCGCGCGCCCGCAAGTGCTGCTTCACATCCGGCATGACCGGCACCGACTACAACAATATCATAATCTTCTACTAACGTTCTCATTTTGTCTCCTTTTATTTTACAACTGCTCATTCTATTCTTTCAAAAATCGCCGAAGGCGATTTTTTGATTTTTATTTACCCATGCAAAACTTGCTGAATATCTCATTTACCAGATCTTCACCAACAGACTCTCCGAGGATTTTACCCAGATTTTCATATGCATTCATAAGATCTATAGAAAAGAAATCTTCCGGCATTCCCATTTCGATACTGTTTCTGACCAGATCAAGGCTTCTGTCAGCCTCTTCCAATGCTGCTTTATGACGGGCATTTGTAATATATACCTCATCATTAAAGGAAATCTCTCCTCCAAAAAACATATCTTTAATCTGTTCTTCCAGTTCTGTAATGCCTTTTTCTTCTTTTGCAGAAATCGGAATTACCGGATGTCCTGTTTTTTCTTCCAGGATTTCCGGCTGTATTTCCGGCTGAAGATCAGTTTTATTATACAGGATAATCGCCTTTTTTCCAGTAAGCATTTCCATGATTTCTTCATCATTTTCGTCAAGCGGAACAGAAGAATCCACTACATAAAGAATCAGATCTGCTTTCTGTGCCATTTCTCTGGCTCTGTCTACCCCTATTTTTTCCACAATATCCTTTGTTTCCCGGATTCCGGCTGTATCAACAATCTTCAGAGATATTCCATGAAGTGTGATATATTCCTCCAGAATGTCTCTGGTCGTTCCTGCAATATCTGTCACAATAGCCCTGTTTTCTCCGATCAGAAGATTTAACAGTGAGGATTTTCCGGCATTTGGTTTTCCGAGGATAACTGTCTGAATTCCCTCCTGGATCATCTTTCCGTCAGAAGAAGTTTTCAACAGGCGCTTCACTTCTTTCTGTTCATTATCCACAACTTCCAGAAGTTCCTGGGGATATCCATCCAGACTGATATGTTCCGGATCATCCAGTGCCGATTCTATATATGCAATGTGATAAATCAGCTTTTCTCTGATATCTCGGATTGCTTTCTGCACAGAACCTCTTAACTGATCCATGGAACTGCGAAGCGCATATTCATTTTTCGCCTGTATAACATCCATAACAGCCTCTGCCTGGGACAGATCCATCCGTCCGTTCAGGAAGGCACGTTTGGTAAATTCTCCTGGTTCTGCAATTTCGGCACCATTTTTCAGTACTGTATCCAAAACCCTCTGCATAGCATATACACCACCATGACAGTCTATTTCTACTGTATCTTCTCCTGTAAAAGTCCTCGGTGCATGCATGATCATTACCAGAACCTCATCAATCAGTTCCTCTCCATCATAAATATATCCATAATGAATGGTATGAGTCGGAACTTCTTTTATTTTTTTCTTTCCACCTTTTGATCTGTAGACACGGGAAATCACGTCCATGGCATTTTCACCACTGATGCGGACAATTCCAATTCCGGATGCACTCATAGCTGTGGAAATTGCTGCAATTGTTGTTTCCATTTTTTCCTCCTCACTTATTATATGTACTCTCGCTGCCTGCTCATAGCCAAATAGCATTTAGAAATTTTAAAATACAAACAGGATTACACAGGCAACCCTTAGCATCTTTTTCAAATCTTTATATAAATAACAAGATCATTACACCTATCGTTAATATCCCTGTTATTTATACAAAAACAAGTCCCACCTGGGAACTGCTGCCGTTGGATAATTACTTATTTTCTACAATAAAAAATGTTACTCCAGGTAAAAGTGTACACGCAAAGTTACGTGTTATTCACGCTTTCACCTAGAATAACATTCTTTTTTAATATCTGCAATGAAACATGTGCTTCTACATACAGCTATTTATTTAATTTGTTACTGTTCAGTCGCCAACACCTTGTGAAATAAACAGCAGATTAATTTCTTTTTAATTTTACCACTACATGGCGGTAAGGTTCTTCACCTTCACTGACAGTCTCAACGAATTTATTTCCCTGAAGAGCAGAATGGATGATTCTTCTCTCATAAGGATTCATCGGCTCAAGTACAACTGTCTTTCT
>ENA-OPSQ01002132-OPSQ01002132.1-human-gut-metagenome-genome-assembly--contig:-NODE-2132-length-11685-cov-2.873087_pt1 | contig 11685 bp, 9 predicted proteins | sample MGYA00241456_ERZ501904 | MGnify/ENA primary metagenome ERZ501904 (study PRJEB25962, sample SAMEA2042452) | human gut metagenome | biome: human gut; feature: human-associated habitat; material: faeces...
GCGCTCCATGCGGGAAAAGCCGATGCGGAACTGGTTCTGCAGCAGCTCGCCCACGCAGCGCAGGCGGCGGTTGCCCAGATGGTCGATGTCGTCAGGGGTGCCGACGCCCATGGCCACGCAGTTCAGGTAGTTGATGGAAGCCATGATATCGTCCACAATGATGTGCTTGGGAATCAGATCGTCCATCCGGTCGGCGATGGCGTCCTTCCAGCCGTCGGCGGGGACAGTCTCCAGCATTTCCTTCAGGACCGGGAAATGCACCTTCTCCCGGACGCCGTACGCCTTGGGGTCGAAGTCCACGAAGGCGTCCATCCAGACCATGTTGTTGGAGAACACCTTCACGTTGGTGTCGCCGACCTTGATGACAGCCTCGTTGACGCCCTTGCGGCTCAGCTCGTGAGCCTGGGCGCGGGAGATGAACTCGCCGGGCATGACCAGAATCTCGCCGGTCATGGGGTCGGTGATAGGCTCGGCCGCTTCCTGACCGGACAGGCGGCTCCAAATGTCCATCTTCTTATTGAACTTATACCGGCCGACGGTGCTCACATCGTAGCGGTGAGCGTCGAACAGCAGCCCTTCCAGATGGGCAGTGGCGGTCTCCACCGTGGGAGGCTCACCGGGACGCAGACGGCGGTAGATTTCCAGCAGGGACTCCTCCCGGGTCTTGCAGGGATCCTTGTCGATGGTCGCGAGGATACGGGCATCCTCGCCGAACATCTGCTTGATCTGCTCATCGGTCTGCACGCCCAGAGCGCGGATCAGGCAGGTGATGGGCAGCTTGCGGTTCTTATCGATGCGCACCCAGAATACGTTGGCGTTGTCCGTCTCGTACTCCAGCCATGCGCCGCGGTACGGGATGACCGTAGCGGTGTAGGTGTGCTGGTCGGCCTTGTCCACCTCGTGGCCGTAGTACATGCCGGGGCTGCGGACGATCTGGGAAATAATGACACGCTCTGCGCCGTTGATGACGAAGGTGCCGCCATTGGTCATCACAGGGAAATCGCCCATGAAGATTTCCTGTTCCTTGATTTCGTCGGTCTCGGTGTTGCGCAGGCGCACCCGAACCTTGATGGGCTTGGCGTAGGTAGCGTCCCGCTCCTTGCACTCCTCGATGGTGTACTTGGGCTTGTCTTCCATGGTGTAGTCCAGGAAGCTCAGCTCCAGCTTGCCGGAGAAGTCGGTAATGGTACCTACGTCCTTGAAGACTTCCCGCAGGCCGGTTTCCAGAAACCACTGGTAGGAGTCCTTCTGGATCTTCAGCATGTTGGGGATCTCCAGGATCTCTTCATACTTCGCGTAGGATTTACGCATGGTCTTGCCGTACATAACGTCCTTGACCATTGCCATATGGATCATCACAGCCTTTCTTTCGGATTGTGTTGCTTATTTAATACGCTCGGAGCCGTTGTCAATTTTGCCGAACTTGGTACTTGACACGGCCCGATTCCTGTGCTAAAATGTCCATGTTGGGGTAGGTTCGCGTAAATGGGCATAGTACCACAGTATGGACTTCCAGTCTACCACATTGTCCAACTTTTGTCAATGAATATTTTCCACAATTCCGGGGCTTGCGCCTCGTTTTTTTGCGCCTATTTTGCCGAAAATCCCCTATACCTTCCATAGGAATCCCGGACTCTACGCTCCGTGTGTGTACGTTTTCCCTTCCCTCCCGTAAAATGAAGCCCGGAAAGGAGGCTCCCATGAATCAAATTCAGATCGGCAGATTCATTGCCGCGTCCAGAAAAGCCCGGAACCTGACCCAGAGGCAGCTGGCAGACAAACTTGGCATCAGCGACAAGACCGTATCCAAATGGGAATGCGGCAAAGGACTGCCCGAGGTCAGCCTGATGCTCCCCCTGTGCGCTTCTCTGGGCATCACCGTCAACGACCTTCTCTCCGGGGAACGGGTCAGCGGCACCAACTACCAAAAAAAAGCAGAGGAAAACATGATGGATCTAATGAAGGAAAACGAAGAAAACAAGCGGTGGATGATCCTGTCCGTCATCTGCGCCGTCATCACGGTCATTGCGGTATGCGCTCTGGTCGTGATCGCGTCCTGTCTGGAAATGCCCGCGGCTGCCCGGGTCGCGCTGCTCCTATTCGCCGCCGCGGTCGCGGCCACCGGCGTCGGCGCGGCCGCCGTGCTGGACGTGAAGGCCGGGTATTACGAATGCCCGAGCTGCCACGCGGTCTTTGTCCCCACCATGGCGCAGTACGTAAAGGGTCTGCACACCCTCACCCGCCGCCGTCTGACCTGCCCCAGCTGCGGCAAAACAGCCATGTGCCGCCACCGCGTTGTCCGGTGAGGGCGGTGTTGACATTCGCAGATGTTCCGCCTATAATAGGTCTTGCGCAGTCGGCGAAAAGGAAGGACATATCCCATGAAAGAAAACAGAAAACTCCTGAAAGAGGTCCTCAAGGACATCCAGCATGACATGTCAGACGAGGAAGTGCTGAATCTGCTGGCAGACAGCAAGATATCCGTCAATCCTTTGGCGGAAAAGTATACGCTCGGTCAGCGGGCAGCGGACGCCATTGCCAAATTTGCGGGAAGCTGGGCGTTTATTTTTTCCTTTACCGGTCTTCTGATATTGTGGATGATCGTCAACACACTGCTGGCCTCCAAAGCGTTTGACCCCTATCCGTTTATTCTGCTGAATCTGGTGCTGTCCTGCGTAGCGGCTATTCAGGCGCCGCTGATCATGATGAGCCAGAACCGGCAGGAGGAAAAAGACCGCCGCCGTGCGGAAAACGACTACAAGGTCAACCTCAAAACGGAAATCATGATCGAGGACATCTACGACAAGGTCAACGCCATCCTCGCCAAGCAGTCGGAGCTGGAAAAGCAGCTGCAAAAGCAGAGCGGAGAGAAAAACAAATCAGGTTTCGACATAAATTCCTGATGGAGCATTTTAAAGGCAGCACCGCAGACTCAATTGCGCGGTGCTGCCTTAAATCGGTTATCGGTGCTACTGCTCCTGCATCAGCTGAACTGGTGACGTATAAGCACAAAACGCGCCAAACTCTGCGACCTTTGTCAGTGTCACTCCGCGAGCTTCTGCCCTTTCCAATCCCTGAGCCTCGTCCACAGCGGTAAAAACGTAAACAGCTTTTTGATTCTCATTTTCGCCGTAAATATCTTTTGGTGTATTTGCCATTTCCACCAGATAAACATTCTGCTCCCCATGCCAGCAGCCAGCATCAAGTTTTCCATCCGCCCAAACAGCGACCTGCGGAGCGGTTCCCCAGTATTCGCCGTAAACATATTGATATCCGTTTTCCACAGCCCAATCGCTCATCCTCTGAGCATCCGTTTCCTCCCCTGTGGCAGTCTCTCTCAGATTCGGCGCAAAGCAGTAGAGCAGACTCATCAGGCTGAGCACGCAGACCAGCACTGTTGCCAACTTCCTCCCCCATTCAGGGAGTCGCTTTACCAGCATCAGCCCAGAAAAGGCAACCAGCGGAAACCACATAAAAAGGTATATCCCACGCAATGTCACGTCAGTCACCACGGTTGCAAGCAGAATTGCGCACAATCCAATCGCGCACAACGCCCAGCAGGCTTCCGTGCCAGATTCCGGCCGCCGAATCCGGGAAAACCATAAGAAAGTCCCTCCGACAGCAACAGCGAGGATGAGTACAATTACAACCAGCAGCAGCTTTGAGCAGTCTCCCGCCAGCAGGTAATCCACGCTGGTAATTTCCGCCAGCGCCGTTCCTATGGCAGTCAGCTTCCCCTGAAGCCGCTCTGCCACAGAAGTTCCTTGATTGCTGCTATATATTGGCGATATTGGGACATCCAGCCACTTCATAAGCAGGATACCAGCTCCATTTGCAAGTCCATAGCTAAGGACACGCATCAGCCGTGGACGATCTGCTTTCGTCCAAAACGGACTGCCTACGCATACATGTCGCAAGCCGCAGAAAAGTTCATATGCAAAAAGTGGCAATACCATTACCGCCGTTTGGCGCAGGCTGTGCATTCCCGTTGCAAAGCACAAAAGCACGGAAAGTACCCAAGCCGGAACACGAATAGAGGAATCATTACGTACCCGAATATAATCCCCGAATACCACAAACATAGTAATCAAGTAGCAGCTATAAAAGCTGGATTGCGTGAAAAACAGCATGGAATTCATGGAGTAGGAACCATACGGTAATATCACGGAAAACAGCAGCAACGCACAACCAAAAAATCTGGAAATCAGTGGCTCTCCACAACCGCGCAGCAACCAAAGGAAGGATAGCATAATCAACACAGACATCACTTCCGTCGCTATTGCCATGGCGGCATTGATGCTTCCAAGCATACCGTAAAAGAGTGCCGCCAGCACAGGGGTCCCAACCACGTAGTATTGGTTGCCAAATCCCCATCCCGTTGGAAATAAGCTTTTCTGCTCCCAGATTCGCTTTGCTAACTGCATATCTGCGAATACATCTGAATTGCAATATCGGGGTAAACCCGCAAAATTCAGGTAGGCATACAGCAGGAAATGCGCAGCAATGCAGATTACTGTCAATACAACTATAAGCCGTTCAGGCAAGCAACCGTTTCTGCTCAATTTTTCCTTCATCTTTGCTCTACCTCTTTCGTCTCCGCCAGATAATTTGCATGCAAAACGTGATCCAAGTTGTGTCGCCATCACTACGACAACATAACATATTTTCGTAGGGAAAACAAGTTTTTCTGGGTTTCGGGAGAGCAGACCCTCTCCCGAACGGGAAGGGTCTGCAACTCTTTACAATATGGTTTTCCGTTCCCTATCCGTCGCCGTTACAGCGCGGAATAGCCGAAGCTGTTGACCAGAGCGTCCAGCTTCTGACCGGCCTTGCAGTAGGGGCAGTCCCGGTAGTCGTAGCTCGCGTAGCCGGGCAGGTCTTTGATGGTGTAGACGCTGCGCACGGGGTAGCCGCCCACTTCCTCCACGGCGCTGTAGATCGCGGCGACACCCGCCACATGGCCGCCGTAATAGCCGATGGCCTCAAGGGAGCGCTTGGCCGTAAAGCCGGTGGTAACGGAGGCCATCAGCACCAGAACGTGCTTGCCGGTGATCATCTTGCGGGTATTGTCCCGGAAAATGATCTGGGAGTTGGCGTTGTATTCCGGCTCCAGAACGTAGATGGTCTGGTGGGCGTTGATGGTCTGGAAGCCGCTTTTCGTCAGCTCCTCGGCCAGACACGTACCCAGCACCGCGGTGCCGTCCAGACACAGAATGGTATCCACCGGAGTGTCGTTGATGAAGTGGGACACCAGCTGATGGGCGCTGTCCTTGGCCTCGCTCAGGCGGGTCTTCTGGTAGGTGATGTCCACGAAGTAATTGATGTGGGAGTGATTGGTGGCAAAATGTCCCCGGGCGATGCGAAGCGGTGCGTTGCCTCTGCGGATGGGCAGATTCATCAATGTGATCATAACAGTTACCTCCGGTTAAATAATAAAAGCGTTTTTCTCATGTCCGGCGCAAGCGTTTTCGCCGGACACCTGAAAAACGCTTTTTTTCATTATATCCCGATACCGCAAAAAAGGCAAGGGCAAACCGCCCCTGCCCCTGCCAAATTTTACCTGCCAAACTTAGGCATGTTGCGCAAACGCAGCGCCTTTTCCTGCCTGTAGAACTGATGACCGATGATCCTGCACATTTTCCCCGTGCGGATCATCCAGTCCACCTTCCCGAAGCTCGCCCACATCACGTTGTCCGTCTCCCCGGGCTGCAAAACGATGCTTTTCAGGGGGATACGCCGGAACAGGCAGTAGTGGTCATAGAAGATGTTGCGCTCCCGGTCGCTGTCCAGTAGCTCAAATTCCTCCGGCTCCGCCTGAATGCCCGTCTCCTCATACAGTTCCCGGGCGATGGCCTGACGGCTGGTCTCCCCCGCCTTCACCGCGCCGCCGGAGTTTTCCCATGTCCCGGCGAAGCTCTTTTCCCGGGCGCGGCGGGTCAGCAGCAGATGCCCCCGGCCGTCGTAGACCCATACGCAGACCACGACGCCGTATTCTCCCGGCTTCCATGGCGTTCCCCGCCTGTGCAGCTTCCCCGTCAGGTTCCGGTTCTCGTCGTAGATATCGTTCAGCTCCATCCGCCGCTTCCCTCCTCACTATATTGTTAGTTTAACACAGGAGTGAAAAAAAGGCAATGAAGAAACGGTTCATTTTCCCTTTTCCTATTGTATCTTCCGAAAAAATGTGGTAGACTGAATTGGATTATCCTATTTATCGTGTTTTGGAGGCCGTATGCGTTTTCATTTTCCCCCATAGTCCCCCTCCCCTGCAACTAAAAAACGATATTCTGGAGGGAACACTATGTCTCAATTAACCGAAGAAATCAGCCGGCGGCGTACCTTTGCCATCATTTCTCACCCCGACGCCGGTAAAACCACCCTGACCGAAAAATTTCTGCTCTACGGCGGTGCCATCGCTCAGGCAGGCGTGGTCAAGGGCAAGAAAAACTCCCGCGCCGCCACCTCCGACTGGATGGAGATCGAAAAGCAGCGCGGCATTTCCGTCACGTCCTCCGTGATGCAGTTTCAGTACAACGGCTTCTGCATCAACATTCTGGACACCCCCGGCCATCAGGACTTCTCCGAGGATACCTACCGCACCTTGATGGCGGCGGATTCCGCCGTCATGGTCATCGACGCCGCCAAGGGCGTTGAGGCCCAGACCATCAAGCTGTTCAAGGTCTGCACCCTGCGCCATATCCCCATTTTCACCTTCATCAACAAGATGGACCGCGAAGCCCGCGACCCGTTTGAACTGATGGAAAACATTGAGACGATCCTGGGCATTAAAACCTACCCGATGAACTGGCCCATCGGCTGCGGCAAAGAGTTCAAGGGCGTGTTTGACCGCGGCACCCGCAAGGTGCTGGCTTTTGAAAGCGATGGCCGCGCCAACGGCGTGAAGATGGTGGACGAGATCACCGCCGAGCTGGGCGCACCCGAAATGGACGAATTGATCGGCGCGGCCAACCACCAGAAGCTGGCTGACGACATTGAGCTGCTGGATGGCGCCGCCGAAGAGTTTGACCTGGACGCTGTGCAGCACGGCCAGCTGAGCCCCGTATTCTTTGGCTCCGCGCTGACCAACTTTGGCGTGGAACCTTTCCTGAAAGAGTTCCTGCGCCTGACCCCGCCGCCACTGCCCCGCAAGGATGCCCCCACCGGCGATGTGGTGGATCCCTGCAGCGAGCAGTTCAGCGGCTTTGTGTTCAAAATCCAGGCCAACATGAACAAGAATCACCGCGACCGCATTGCGTTTTTGCGCATCTGCTCCGGCAAGTTTGAGCGCGGCATGGAAGCATTCCATGTGCAGGAGGGCAAGAACATCAAGCTTGCTACCGGCACCAGCCTGATGGCTGACGACCGCGCCATCGTGGACGAAGCCTATGCCGGCGATATCATCGGTCTGTTTGATCCGGGCATCTTCTCCATTGGCGATACGCTGTGCACCGGCAAGCAGCATGTGCAGTTTGCGGGCATCCCCACCTTTGCACCGGAACATTTTGCCCGCGTGACCCAGGTAGACACGATGAAGCGCAAGCAGTTTGTGAAAGGCATGGAGCAGATCGCACAGGAAGGCGCGATCCAGATTTTCCGCGACCTTGGCTCCGGTATGGAGGAAGTTATCGTCGGCGTGGTCGGCGTGCTGCAGCTGGAAGTGCTGGAATACCGCCTGCGCAACGAATATAACGTTGACATCCGTATGCAGACCCTGCCGTATGAGCACCTGCGCTGGATCATGAACGACCCGGACGAGCTGGACCCCAAAACACTGGACCTGACCAGCGACACCCGCTGCATCGAGGACCTGAAGGGCAACCACCTGCTGCTGTTCGGCAGCCCGTGGAGCATCAACTGGGCCGAGCAGCACAACGAACAGCTGAAGCTTTCCGAGTTCGGCAACCTGACGTTCTGATTTTGTTTTGTAATTATGAAAAAAGGCATTGCGGGCCGCGCGTCTGCAATGCCTTTTTTGCATCTTGCGGTTGCACATGGGGGCCAAAACGGGTATACTGAGAGAGTGTAATTTTGTCCTTTTGCAGAAAGGAGGCCGCCCGGATGAAGGCTGACCGCTATTTGTTTGATGGTTCCCACCCATGCGCGCTGCGCAAGCTGCCCTGCGACAGCAAGGGTGACCATGTAAAGAAAGAAGATATCCTGGCCAAAACTGCCGAAAACCTGGAAAAGATGGCCGCCCTGCAGGACGCCTTTTACGCCGATGGGCGCGAGGGCCTTGTGATCATTCTGCAGGCGCTGGATGCCGCCGGGAAGGACAGCACCGTAAAGCATGTGATGGGCGGCCTGAACCCCCAGGGTGTACAGGTAACCAGCTTCAAGCAGCCCACCAGCGAGGAACTGCACCACGACTTTTTGTGGCGGGTGAACAAAGTTCTGCCGCCCCGCGGCAGCATTGCCATTTTCAACCGCAGCTATTACGAGGACGTTCTGGTGGTGCAAGTCCACGACCTGCAAAAGACCTACCAGATGGCCCCGCGCGTGCTGGAAGACAGCAAGAAGGACTTTTTTGAAAAGCGCTACCGCCAGATCCGCAGCTATGAAGAATACCTGTACGAGAACAGCTACCGCGTGGTCAAAATCTTTCTGCACGTTTCCAAGGACGAACAGAAAAAGCGCTTTTTAGAGCGCATTGACCGCCCGGAAAAGAACTGGAAGTTCTCCTGCTCCGACCTGAAAGAGCGGATGCGTTTTGACGAATATCTGGATACCTTTGATGAAGTCATCACCGCAACCGCTACCAAGCACAGCCCGTGGTATGCCATCCCGGCTGACCAGAAATGGTACACCCGCTACCTGGTCAGCGAGATTGTACTGGATGCTTTGCAGAAGAGCTGCCACGAATACCCGGTGCTTTCGGACGATGCAAAGGCCGAACTGCTGAACTGCAAAGCAGCGCTGGAACAGGAATAATGCCAAACGCTGCCGGGTGGATGTTCCCCCGGCAAGCCGCAAAAGGAGGGGCGCACTTTGCCGCCGATCCGCGTATTACAAATCATGCCCGCCATGGACGCCGGCGGCATGGAAACCTTTGTCATGAATGTCTACCGTGCCGTGGACCGCAGCCAGGTACAGTTTGACTTTTTGTACCACTATGATAAGCCCTGCTTTTATGATGCTGAAATTGAAGCCCTGGGCGGGCACATTACCAAGCTGACGGTGCGGCAGGACAATAATATCCCGAAATACCTGCATGACCTGCGCGCCTTTTTTACCGCGCACCCGGAATACAAGGTCATCCACGGGCATTACAGCGGCTTTGGCATGTTTTATAATGCCGTGGCCCGCCGCTGCGGGGTGCCGGTGCGGGCAAGCCACAGCCCAAACACTGCCTATGAGCACAACCTGGTGGGCCAGCTGGACCGGCTGATGAGTTCCCGCTTTGACCACGACCTGACCCACCGCTTTGCCTGCAGCCAGCGCGCCGGGGAGATGCTGTACGGCAAACACCCGTTCACCGTGCTGCCCAACGGCATTATGACCGATGTGTTTGCCCTCCACGATCCCGCCGCCCGCGCCGCCCTGCGCGCTGAGCTTGGCGTGCAGGAAGGTGAAATTCTGTTTGGCCATGTGGGCCGTTTTTGTGAGCAGAAAAACCATGCCGGGCTGCTGCGCATTTTTGCCGGGGTCAGCCGCCGCATGCCCAACGCCCGGCTGGTGCTGATCGGCACCGGCGAGCTGGTTGATTCCACCCGTGCCCTTGCCCAGGAGCTTAACCTGAGCGACCGGGTAATTTTTGCCGGGGTGCGCAAGGATATGGCCGCGCTGTACCACGCCATGGATGTATTTTTGCTGCCCAGTTTGTTTGAGGGGCTGCCCGTTGTGCTGGTGGAAGCCCAGGCCGCCGGCCTGCCCTGCTTTGTGGCCGATACGGTGGACCCCGGCGCGGCGTTCGCCGGCAACATCCACTATCTGCCCTTGCAGAATGAAGCCGCCTGGGCTGATTCCATTGCCGCGGCGGACCTGACCCGTGACCCCAACGCCCAGGCCAAAGCCATTGCCGCCGGATTTGATGTACATACCAGCGCGGGCATCCTGCAAAAATTTTACCTGGAGCAGACGCAAAAATATACAAAGGAGGTGCAGCCATGAGTGAAACCGAGCCCCAGTTCAAAGGCCCTGCCATTGCCGTGGTGGTGCCGGTACATAACGGCGCTGCGTTTTTGCAGCAGTGTCTGGCATCCCTGGCTGCGCAGACCTTTGGCGATTTCGCCTGTTTTGTGGTGGATGACGGTTCCACCGATGAAAGCGCCGAGCTTGCCGCCGCGTGGGAAAGCCGGGACGCCCGGTTTGTTGTGATCCACCAGCGCCAGAGCGGTGTTGCCGCCGCCCGCGCTGCCGGGGTGCGCGCGGGGCTGAACCTGAACGCCCGGTGGTTTGCCTTTTGTGATGCGGACGACTGCTACCACAAGCAGTTTTTGGATGCGCTGTACCACGCTGCCCAAACCACCCGCTGCCAGATTGCCTGCTGCCGGTATGACTGCTTTACCGAGGATATTCCTCCGGAAAGTCCGCCGCCCAGCCAGACCACGGTGTTTCAGCCGCCCGCCCATCTGGATGCCCTGCTGCATGACCACCGGGTGGACTTTGGGCTGTGGAACAAGCTGTACGCCCACGAGCTGATCACCGCCGAGATCATGGACAACGGCCTTGCCTACAACGAAGACCTTGTGGCCAACTGGCAGATTTTCAGCGCGGCAGACGGCTGTGCCTATGTGGATTTTGCAGGCTACCATTACCGGCAGCACGCGGCTTCGGCCAGCCACCGTGCCCTGCCGCCGGAAAGCATTGACCAGCAGCGCCAGGCTGCCGTGTTCATCCGCGAGCATGCCAGCCCGGCCATCCAGCAGAGCGCCAACGCCTTTTATTACGAAAAGCTGGTCTACCTTGCCAGCATGATTTTGCGGCGGGACGATGCCGCCGCCTACCGCGTGCAGATCAACGAGCTGGGGGTGGGCATCCGCGCCGGGCTGCAGGACCCTAACCTTGGCCGCAACCCGCGGCTGCCGCTTGCCATCCGCGCGGCGGCGTGGGCAACCATCAACTGCCCGGTGCTGTGGCGCAAAGTGTGCCGTACCATGTTAAAAGACCGGCGCTGACCCCTTTTGCACAGGATAAACACCATGCGTATTTTATTTATACTGGATAGTGTGGAAAACCCAACCTCTGCCAATGTGCTGATGGCACAGCGTTTGGCAGGGGTGCTTTGTGCTGCCGGGCACACCGTACACCTGCTGGAACTATGGGACGGCCTGCATCCCCAGCCGGAGCTGCCCGGTTGCACCGTGCACTGCCTTGCCTTTGCGGACGAGCGCCTGATGAACGCCGCGCTGGAAAACGGCCGCAGTGGTGGTTCGCCCATTCCGGTGCGGCTGGCGCGGCTTTGCTGCCACCCCACGGCGGTGGCGGCGGCGTTCCGCCAGCTGGTGCTGCACGCCCCGCGCCGGGTGGTGGATACCCGCCGGGAGCTGGAAAAGCTGGATGCTGCGTTCCATTTTGAGGTGATCTGCGCTGTTTGTGCGCCCTACCGCGCCGCGTTTGCGCTGGAAACCGCGCAGGTGCAGGCCAAAAAGGCCATCTGGCAGCTGGACCCCTATGCTTCCAACCGGGATTATCAGGATCCGTAAAGCTGTAGTACAGAGACTGGCCGAACGGAATGGCCTTGAAGACGAC
>ENA-OPSQ01002134-OPSQ01002134.1-human-gut-metagenome-genome-assembly--contig:-NODE-2134-length-11683-cov-2.765308_pt1 | contig 11683 bp, 11 predicted proteins | sample MGYA00241456_ERZ501904 | MGnify/ENA primary metagenome ERZ501904 (study PRJEB25962, sample SAMEA2042452) | human gut metagenome | biome: human gut; feature: human-associated habitat; material: faeces...
CTGCCGCAACAAACAGTCCCGCGGACTGTTTTAAGATAAGTGGGAGAGTCCCTTCAATTTCAGGTGCATCCCGTAGGGATGTGGATGAAATTGGAATATGTCAACGGCCAGTCTTCTGCAAAGTCTCACGAGCGCGCCAATATGGACTCTACTGGCAGATTTGCCGTTGACTGCAAAGCAGGAAAAGATTCGCCCCGCGGCAGCCCGAAAAGGGCAGCCGCGGGGTTCTTTTGCAATTCCAACTCCTTTTCGTGCGTCGTCAAACAAGCTCGTCCATGCTGCACCCCAATACCTGCGCTATTTTCTTGACGGTCAGCACACCGGGTTCTACGTGACCATTTTCCCAGCGGCTGATATCCTTGACCCGGCATCCGATGGCCTCGGCAAGCTGTCCCTGGGTCATGCCTGCAGCCTGACGGGCAGCCTTTCATTTATCTCCCATTTCTATCCTTCCTTTTTGCAGTTCGACTTTTTGTTCCTTGCTGCGTGGGATGTTGCTCCCACATTCTCCTGACATTCCTGATAATATGTCATACACCGCATATCTTCAAGAACTTTTTTATGGTACAACCTCCTCCTTCGGCATCAGCGGCGGCATATTACACGCCTGAGTTCTGGCCTCAATGAAGAAATTGCTGTTTTACAGTTCAGATGATTCTTTTTTCTTGAAATGCGTAGCTTTGTGGCATATAATGGAGACAACGCTTTGAAAGGACTGTGGTTCCATGAAAGTAACGCTGCAAAATCTGACGAAAAAGTTCCCCAGCCGCAACAAAAAGCAACCCGCCGACGTGATCGCCGTGAACGACTTCACCTTTGAGATCCCCGACGGCGTGCTGCTGGGTCTGCTCGGCCCTTCGGGCTGCGGCAAGTCCACCACGCTGAACCTGCTCTCCGGACTGCAGAAGCCTACCTCCGGCCGTATCTTCTTCGGCGACGACGACGTCACCGACCTGCCTGCGGAGAACCGGGGCGTGGGGCTGGTGTTCCAGAATTACGCCCTGTATCCCCATCTGACGGTACGGCAGAATATTACTTTCCCTCTGGAAAACCGGACGGGCCAGGACAAGCTCACCCACCAGCAGATGGCCGACATGGCGCTGGAAGCGGCGAAGCTGGTGCAGATTGAAGAACTGATGGACCGCAAGCCCAAGGAGCTGTCCGGTGGCCAGCAGCAGCGCGTGGCCATTGCCCGGGCGCTGGTGAAAATGCCGAGAATTCTGCTGCTGGACGAACCCCTTTCCAATCTGGACGCCCGTCTGCGGCTCCAAGCCCGGGGAGGAGACCCGCCGCATCCAGAAGGCCACCGGCATCACCACCGTATTCGTCACCCACGATCAGGAGGAAGCCATGTCCATCTCCGACCTGATCGTGGTCATGAAGGACGGCGTGGTACAGCAAATCGGCAAGCCTCAGGCGGTTTACGATTCTCCCGTGAATCTTTTTGTGGCAAAATTTCTGGGCACGCCGCCCATCAACGTCTTTGACGGTGAGGTGAAGGACGGGCATCTGTACATCGGCGAGGAAGCCGTGCTGGCCGTCCCCGGTGTGGCCAACCAGAGCGTCACCGCCGCCATCCGTCCCGAGGGCTTTACCCTGTCGGAGACCGGCGCGTTGAGCTGCGATCTGTCCCGGGTGGAGGTCATGGGGCGGGATATCAGTGTCGTCTCCACCCATCCCAAGTCCCAGAACGTGACCATCCGCTCCATCATCAGTGCGGAAAACGCCGTCAACACGGCGTCCCAAAAGGTGCGCTTTGACCTGAAGCCCAATAAGGTATTCCTGTTCCAGAAAGAATCCGGCGCGCGGATCGATTTCGGCTAAAGCGGAGGAAAGCCTATGGAAAAGAACAACTGGAAAGGCTGGCTGTATCTGCTTCCCGCCTCCGTGTTTCTGGGGCTGTTTCTGGTGTATCCCCTTATTGACGTGCTGACCTATTCCTTTGAGGAAGGATATAATTTTGCGTCCCAGACCTACTTCGGCACCGGACTTTACAACTACCACTACGTCCTGCGCGACCCTTATTTTTTACAGGCGCTGAAAAATACGCTCCTGCTGGTGCTGATCACCGTTCCCCTTTCCACGGGACTGGCCATGCTGATCTCCGTGGGACTCAGCTCCATTCAGAAGCTGCGGGAGCTTTACCAGACCGTTTACTTCCTGCCCTATGTGACCAACACGCTGGCGGTGGGTCTGGTGTTCATGATCTTTTTCAAGCGGACGCCCTACTCCGACGGTCTTGTCAATCTGGTCTTAAGCTGGTTCGGCGCGGGGCCGGTGGACTTCATCGACGGGCCTTACTGGGCGAAGATGTTCGTTCTTTGCTTCTACACCATCTGGGTCGTTCTGCCCTTTAAAATCCTGATCCTCACCGGGGCGCTGGCCTCCGTTGACCAGACCTATTACAACGCCGCCAAAGTGGACGGCACTCCCCGGTGGCGCATTTTCACCAAGATCACCCTGCCCATGATCTCCCCTACCGTGTTCTATCTGGTCATCACAGGCTTCATCGGCGCGTTCAAAGCCTACTCCGACGCCGTCGCCCTGTTCGGCACCAATCTGAACGCCGCCGGGATGAACACCATCGTGGGCTACATCTACGATATGCTCTACGGCGACTCCGGCGGCTACCCCTCCTACGCCTCCGCCGCGGCCATTTTGCTCTTCGCCATCGTGCTGACCATCACCTGCATCAACCTGCTGGTGAGCAGGAAGCACGTCCACTACTAAAAGGAGGCGGCGAACGTGGATTACGAAAAGATCGAAAAAAGCGCCCGTCTCCGCGACCGGGTCAGGAAAACCGTCACCTATTTCTTTCTGACCGTCTGGGGCATTCTGGTGCTGTTCCCCTTTTACTGGATGGTGCTTACCTCCGTCAAAAGCTACGGCGCTTACAATTCCGAGTGGATTCCCAAGCTGTACACCCTGTCCCCCACCCTGCAAAACTACGTTGACGCCTTCACGCAGGTGCCGCTGGGGGGATACTTCCTCAACACCATTGTCTTCACCGTCATCACCACCGGCCTGATGCTCATTGTCACAGTGCTGGCGGCGTATGGCTTTGCCCGGCTGAATTTCAAGGGCAAGGATCTGGTATTCGCCCTGTTTCTGTCCCTGATGATGATCCCCACGGAGCTGGTGGTCATCACCAACTTCGTCACCATCACCGACCTGAATCTGCGCAACACCTTCACCGGTCTGATCCTGCCCTCCGTGACGTCGGTGTTTTACATCTATCTGCTGAAGGAGACCTTCTCCCAGGTTCCCGACGAGCTTTACTACGCCGCCAAGGTGGACGGCACCTCCGATCTCAAATACCTGTTCAAGGTGATGATCCCCATCTGCCGCCCCACCGTCGTCACCATCACCATTCTGAAAGTCATCGAGTGCTGGAACTCCTACGTCTGGCCGCGGCTGATTACCGACGATCAGTCCTATTTTCTGGTGTCCAACGGCATTCAGGAGATTCGGGAAAACGGCTTTGGCCGGGAGAACATCCCCGCCATGATGGCGGCGGTGGTGGCCATTTCCCTGCCGCTGATCGTTCTGTTCCTGGTTTTCCGGAAGAAGATCATGGAGGGCGTTTCGAGAGGGGGCGTGAAGGGATGAAAAAGCTGCTTGCCCTCGCCCTTGCCCTTGCGCTGACCCTTTCCTTCACCGGCTGCCACGGTACGCTTTCCTCCGGGGAGAATCCCGCCGCTTCCAGTTCCTATCCGGTTCCCGACGAATTCGACACCTCCCGGCGGTATGAGATCACCTTCTGGGCAAAAAACGACACCAACATGGCTCAGGTGAACATCTACAAGCAGGCCATTGCGGACTTTGAAGCGCTGTATCCCAACATCACCGTGAATCTCCGGCTGTATACGGACTACGGCAAAATCTACAACGACGTCATTACCAACATCGCCACGGACACCACCCCCAACGTCTGCATCACCTACCCCGACCACATCGCGACCTATCTCACCGGCGAAGACACGGTGGTTCCTCTGGACGACCTGTTCGCCGATGAAAAATACGGCCTTGGGGGCAGCGAGGTGCGCTTCGATTCCCCCACGCAGGCGGAAATTATCCATCAGTTTCTGTCGGAATGCGCTATCAACGGCCACTATTACGCCATCCCCTACATGCGCTCCACGGAAGCCTGCTACGTCAACAAGACCTACGTTGAAAAGCTTGGCTACACCCTCCCCGACGTCCTGACATGGGACTTTGTGTGGGAGGTATCCGAGGCCGCTCTGGGGAAGGACAGCGCCGGGAATTACCTGCTGAACGGTCAGAAGGTGCTGATCCCCTTCATCGACAAATCCACGGACAACATGATGATCCAGATGCTGAAGCAGCAGGGTGCGGGCTACTCTACGAGCAGCGGCGAGGTGCAGCTGTTCAACGACACCACGGGCGAAATCCTCACAACAATTGCCGAGCACGCCGCCTCCGGGGCGTTCAACACCTTCAAACTGGCAGGCTACCCCGCAAACTTCCTCAACGCCGGGCAGTGCATTTTCGCCATCGACTCCACTGCCGGCGCGACATGGATGGGCGCCGACGCCCCCCTCATCGACATTGCCGAGGAAAAGCTGATTCCCTTTGAGCTGGCAGTGCTGCCGGTTCCCCAGTTTGACCCGGAGCAGCCCCGGATGATCTCTCAGGGGCCGTCGGTGTGCGTGTTCAACAAGTCCGATCCGCAGGAAGTACTGGCGAGCTGGCTGTTCGCCCAGTATCTGCTGACCAATAACGTGCAGATCGCCTATTCCCAGACGGAGGGGTACATCCCCGTCACGTCCAAAGCCCAGGAAAGCCCCGCCTATCAGGACTATTTAAGCCGCTGCGGCGAGGATAACACCACCCACTACCGCGCCAAGATCGAGGCCGCCCAGCTGCTGATGCGCTACACGGACTGCACCTTCGTTACCCCCGTGTTCAACGGCTCCGCGTCTCTGCGCAACGCCGCAGGGCAGCTGATCGAGGACGTGAACAAGTCCGTGCGCCGCCGCCAGACGGTCAACGCCGAATATCTTTCGTCTCTTTACAGCGACGTTTCCTCCCTGTACCGCTTGGACCAGATTCAGGTGTCTGCCAGCGGCTTAGGGCCGCTGCCCGGCGTTTCCAAGGCGCTGCTGATCGGTCTTGCGGTCTGCTGGGTCGGGATGGGCATCTATATTCTCCGGGAAAAGCTGAATAAACGCCGTAAAAAAGATTGATTTCCGAAAATCCTGTAGTATAATGGGGCTGTACCCCGTGGTACGATATATGAAAAAGGAGTTTTGAAACATGAAAAAGCTGATTGCCATGCTTCTGGTTCTGACGATGGTTCTGTCCTTCGCCGCCTGTGCCAAGCAGGACACTGTCACTCCCACTGTCGCTGACGTCGCCATCACCACTGCGGCTGCTGACCCCACCCCCGCGGCTGAAACCGAGGCAAGCGACCCCGCTCCCGTTGTCACCGCAATGAACCATGCCGACTACGTGGCCGCCGACAATGAAACCGAGGTTGTGGTCGAGACCTACGTCCAGGCCCATCAGTCCTGGTGGGACAACAAGGTCACCGTTTACTGCCAGAGCCCCGACGGCGCTTACTTCCTGTACGAGCTGGCCTGCTCCGAAGAGGACGCCGCCAAGCTGGTTCCCGGCACCAAGATCCGCGTTACCGGCTTCAAGGGCGAGTGGTCCGGCGAAGTGGAGATCATGGATGGCACCTTTGAGTTTGTCGAGGACGGCGATACCTACATCGCCGAGGCGCTGGACGTCACCGACCTGCTGGGCACCGACGAGCTGATCGACCATCAGAACGAATTTGTTTCCTTCACCGGCCTGACCGTTGCTCCCAGCACCGACGCCAACGGCAACGAGGCTGCTTTCCTGTACAACTGGGACGGCTCCGGCGAGAAGGGCAACGACCTGTACTTCAACGTCACCGTGAACGGCCAGACCTACAACTTCTGCGTGGAGTCCTACCTGTGCGGTCAGGACACCGAGGTGTATCAGGCTGTGGAAGCACTGCAGATCGGCGACGTGATCAACGCCGAAGGGTTCCTCTACTGGTACGAGGGCGTCAACCCCCACATCACTTCCGTTTCCGCTGCGAACTGAGTTTTTAACCGAGCGGGGAAAGGCGAATGCCTTTCCCCGCATTTTTTCTGGACAAAGATAGTTCTTTATTTTTTCAGGTTCAGTTAAGCAGCATGGTGTATACTTGGTCTCATCAGGAACAAATTCCCATGAAAGAAGGTACACTATGAAAAAAGTCATCCCTTTGCTCCTCACCGCTCTGCTGCTGGCAGGCTGCGCGTCCACCCCTGCAGCCACAGTGGAAACCACTGCTCCGGTGCAGACCACCGCCGCGACGGAAGCCGCAGCGGAAACCGCACCCGTAGCCGTCGCCGAAGCGCCGGTCTACACCTCCCGCTTTGACAGTGAGACGGTCATCACCCTCTCCGGCGACGGTCTGACCGTAAACGGCGGCGGGGAGACCGACACAGTCTATACCTCCCACGACATTGTCTACTACGAAGAAAAAACCGCCTACGAAAGCGGCAACCCCTACGGTGCGGGCAGCAAAACCGACATGCACACCGCCGAAGAGGCGCAGGCGCACACCGTGGTGAACATCACCGCCCCCGGCGCTTACCGTCTCAGCGGCAAGCTCAGCGCTGGGCAGATTCGCATCGACTTGGGCGAGGACGCCGCGTCCGACCCAGACGCAGTGGTGGAGCTGATTCTGGACGGCGCGGACATCACCTGCACCGTCGCCCCCGCCATTCTTTTCCGGAACGTCTATGAGTGCGACGGTGGCTGGAACACGGAAACCGCCCAGCCCACCGTGGATACCGCCGACGCCGGGGCTAATCTGATTCTGGCAGAGAACAGCCGGAGCACCGTCTCCGGCTCCTATGTCGCCAAAATCTACAAGGACGCCGAAGGGGAAAAGAAGCTGTGGAAGCAGGACGGCGCGGTCTACTCCTACATGTCCATGAACGTCTACGGTCCCGGCGCGCTGGGCATCACCGCTGAAAACGAGGGCCTGAACTCCGAGCTGCACCTGACCATCAACGGCGGTGATATCGCCATCCGCTCTCAGGACGACGGCGTCAACACCAACGAGGACGGCGTCTCCGTGACCACCGTCAACGGCGGCACCCTGCACATCATTGCGGGTCTCAGCGCGGAGGGCGACGGCATCGACTCCAACGGCTATCTGGTCATCAACGGCGGCACCGTGGTCGCCTCCGCCAACCCGGCCTCCGACGCCGGTCTGGACTCCGACATGGGTTCCTTCATTAACGGCGGTACGGTGGTCGCCCTCGGCTCCACCATGGACTGGGCGGAAAGCGACTCCAATCAGGTCACCATGAACCTGCAATTTTCCCAGTACCAGTCCAGCGGCAGCGCCATTGTGGTCACGAAGGAAGACGGTACGGTGATTTTCGCCTACGACCCCAGCGAGGATGAGGTGCTTGGGGAAAATATGCGGCAGTATATGGGCGCGGTCATCTCCTGCCCCGCCTTTACGCGGGGGGAAACCTACCAGCTCTGGCTGGACGGCACCGTCACCGGCACGGAAACCGGCGGCGTGTACACCTCCGTCACCGCCTATTCCGGCGGCACCCAGATGCAGTACACCGGCACCGACGTTGGCATGGGCGGTATGGGCGGCCCGCGCCCCGAGGGCGGAATGCCCGAAGACTCTGACGGCCAGCGCCCCCAGCCCGGAGATTTCACCCCACCCGACGGTGATACCGGCGGTCAGCCCCCGGAGAAGCCTGACGGTGACGCCCCCGGTGCGCCGGGAGACGGCACGCCTCCCGACGGCGAGCGTCCCGCCCTCCCGGAGGGCGAGACCATGCCGGATCGGCAGCCCCCGGAAGGTGGTCAGAACGCCGCCGGGGAGGCCAGCACCGGTTTCTACATGAATGATATGGTAAACGCCTTTTCCGGCATAACCGCCGTATAATCAAAAGCAGGGCCACCGGCCGTGTGCATCTGCACCGGGCCGGTGGTTCTTGTTTTACGTATTTTTCCGCAAAAATCCGCTGTTGACCAGCAGAATGGTCACGACCCAGGAGCGGGGGAACGCATGGTACAGCATGGGTAAGCTTGGACTTGCCATGAAAAACCGGGCGCATCTGACCCCGGCGGTCCAGAAGTTTATGGAATACCTGCCTTTCCGGGAGATGGCGGGGCGAAGGATGCCAGTGAATGAACGCGGCAAGGCGGTCTTGTTTTTTGGTTTGTGATATGATAAGATTAGGATCAGAAATCAGAATTTGTGGAGGTAAGCAAAATGAGTGATAGCAGGTTAAAGGGTATAGCAGTTATTCTATTTGGAATACTCTTAAGTGCAAGTAGCGCAGAAATGAATCGAACCGTGTTGGCAAGTTTTAGCGATTTCCCATTTGCTCTTGTCGGGATAATTGTTGGAATTGTTGGACTTGTAATGGTTTTCAAAAGCAATAAAGAATAACAACTTCCAATTTGCAGAATAAGCCAGAACGGTATCGCATTCCCGCCATCCCAACAAACACCAACGGCGTGACCTTGCGGTCACGCCGTTTGCATATTCAACTTATCCTCTCAGCACAGCTTCGCGCCGGCGGGGATGGCGTCGCTGACCATTACCAGATTCAGCTTCTCCTCGCCCTTCTCCGTGTGGATGGCGGACAGGAGCATTCCGTTACTCTCCTTGCCCATCATCTTCCGGGGGGGCAGGTTGGTGATGGCGACCAGGGTCTTGCCCACCAGCTCCTGGGGCTTATAGTATTTCGCAATGCCGGAGAGAATCTGACGGTCGGTGCCGGTGCCGTCGTCCAGGGTGAAGCACAGCAGCTTGTCGCTCTTCTTCACCGGCTGGCAGTCCTTGACCTTCACCGCCCGCAGGTCGGACTTGCAGAAGGTGTCGAAGTCCACCTTTTCCTCGCTGTAAGGCTCGATCTGAAGCGCCGGGACGGGGGGCTTGTTCAGCTCCTCCAGTGCGGCCAGCTCCTTCTCCACGTCGATTCTGGGGAACAGGGCGGGGCCGGCCACGGTGGCGACGTCGGCGGGCAGAATGCCGAAGCCCGTCAGGCTGTCCCAGTCCGTCCGGGCATCGCCCAAGCGGTGGGCGATCTCCGCCGCGGTGTCGGGCATAAAGGGCTTCAGCAGACCGCCGCAGACGCGGATGGTCTCCAGCAGGTTGTACAGCACCTTCGCCAGACGGGGCTGGCTGTCCTCGCTCTTGGCCAGCACCCATGGGGCGTTCTCGTCGATATACTTGTTGGCGCGGGAAATGACCTTGAACACCTCCGCCAGAGCATTCTGGAAGGCGTACTTCTCCATCTGTTTCTCGTACTTATCCCGCAGGGAGGACACCATGGCGATCAGCTCGGCGTCCTTTTCCTCGTCCGCCGTCTGTACCGCGGGCAGGCGCTCGCCGAAGTACTTCTGCGCCATGGCCACCGTCCGGGAGACCAGATTGCCAAGATCGTTGGCAAGGTCTACGTTGATGGTGTTGATCAGCGCTTCGTTGGAGAAATTGCCGTCGGAGCCGAAGGGGAAGGAGCGCAGCAGGAAGAAGCGCAGGGCATCCACGCCGAAGCGCTCCGCCAGAACGTAGGGATCCACCACGTTGCCCTTGGACTTGGACATCTTGCCGCCGTCCAGCAGCAGCCAGCCGTGGCCGTAGACCTTCTTGGGCAGGGGCATCTCCATGCTCATGAGCATGGCGGGCCAGATGATGGAGTGGAACCGGACGATCTCCTTGCCGACAAAGTGCACGTCCGCAGGCCAGTATTTCTCATAATCCTGGTATTTTTCGTTCATAAAGCCGAGCGCCGTGGTATAGTTGAACAGCGCATCGACCCAGACGTAGACCACATGACCCGGATCAAAATCGACCGGCACGCCCCAGGTGAAGCTGGTACGGGAAACGCAGAGATCTTCGAGGCCCGGATCGATGAAGTTGTTGATCATTTCGTTGACGCGGGACTTCGGCTGCAGATAATCCGTCGTCGTCAGCAGTTCGCGCACACGGCCCGCGTATTTGGAGAGGCGGAAGAAATAGGCTTCCTCTGACGCGTCGTGCACCTCGCGGCCGCAGTCGGGGCATTTGCCGTCTACCAGCTGGCTCTCTGTCCAGAAGCTTTCGCAGGGGGTGCAGTATTTGCCCTTGTATTCGCCCTTATAGATATCGCCATTTTCATACATCTTCCGGAAGATCTTCTGGATGGCCTCCACATGATAATCGTCCGTGGTACGGATGAAGCGGTCGTTGGAGATGTTCATCAGCTTCCACAAATCGAGAATGCCCTTCGGCCCGGCAACGATGTTGTCAACGAACTGCTGCGGCGTGACGCCGGCGGCCTTCGCCTTGTCTTCGATTTTCTGGCCGTGCTCGTCCGTGCCGGTCAAGAACATGACATCGTAGCCCTGCAGGCGCTTATAGCGCGCCATGGCATCGGTCGCAACGGTGCAGTAGGTATGGCCGATATGCAGCTTATCCGACGGATAATAGATCGGCGTGGTGATATAAAACGGTTTCTTGCATGCTTCGCACATATTTTTTTCCTCTTTTCTGCCCGCTCCGAATGAAAGAGGGGCTGTTCCTTTATACTGTATCCTTTTCCCGTATTTTTGTCAACGCTGTTGCGAAATATTTGACATCCGTGGTATACTGACAGAGAATCAAGAATAATTTTATAAACAGACAGGAGTCTCGAATTTTTATGATTTCTTTTCACAAGGCGGAGGCCGCCGATCGCGCGTGGGCGCATGAAATTCTGAAAAACTGTGCATATCCCGGCGCGGAATACGCATTCAGCTGCATGTATCTCTGGTCAGACTATTTTGGCGAACTCGGCCGGGCCGGGGAACGCCTGACCCAGCATGCGCCGTGGCGCGGCCGCGAGGTCTATCTCTATCCAGCCGGAACCGGCGATCTGCGCGAAGCGATCGAGGCTATCCGGGCCGACGCTGCCGAGCGCGGCAATCCGCTGCGCCTGCGCAGTCTGACGAACGAAACGCGCGCGGAACTCGAAGCGCTCTATCCGGGCAAATTTGAGTTTACCGCCTGCCGCAATTCCTACGACTATATCTATACCGTTGAAGAACTCTCCGAACTGCACGGCAAGAAGCTGCAGTCCAAGCGCAACCACTGCAACCGCTTTGAAGACGAGTTCCCAGACTGGTTCACGGCACCCATCACCGATGAAAATCTTCCGCAGTGCCATGAGATGCTGCGCATCTGGTATGAGACGCATGAACCTGCCGTAAACGCGCAGGAACTCGACCAGCTGCAGCTGGAAAAGGCCGCGCTGCAGCGCGCATTTGACCATTTTGACGAACTGGAAATGGACGGTCTGCTGCTGTCCGACGGTGAGCGCATCATCGCGTTTTCCATGGGCAGCCGCATGAACCGGGACTATTATGACGTCGGCTTTGAAAAGGCTTTCCCGGACGTGAACGGTGCCTACGCCATGATCAACCGCGAGTTTTCCCGCATGATCGCGGAGAAATACCCGGAGGTGCGCTTTTTGAACCGTGAAGACGACATGGGCTCCGAGGGCCTGCGCCGCGCGAAGGAAAGCTATATCCCGGACCTCCTGCTGGAGAAGCTGCTGGCAGAGGAGCTGCCCGCATGAGGGCGGCGCGACGCGACCTGCCCGCCCTGACGCGGCTGTGGCAGGCCTGCTTCGGCGATACCGAG
>ENA-OPSQ01002136-OPSQ01002136.1-human-gut-metagenome-genome-assembly--contig:-NODE-2136-length-11681-cov-2.269654_pt1 | contig 11681 bp, 9 predicted proteins | sample MGYA00241456_ERZ501904 | MGnify/ENA primary metagenome ERZ501904 (study PRJEB25962, sample SAMEA2042452) | human gut metagenome | biome: human gut; feature: human-associated habitat; material: faeces...
AGCGCGATTATCGCCGCCTTTGCCGCAAGCTCGGACACGCCCGCCACGGCGGAATTGCCGTTGTCGCGGCAGATATCGCCCGCGATCTGCGCCGCAACCGCAACGCCGAGTGCCTTTATCAGCACGGATATGCACTCGCCGCCTGTCTCCGACATCCCGGAGAAAAAATCAAGCTGCGAGATTATATTCTGCAAAATGCGCACGGCGGACGCAGCTATCACCGCGACTGCCGCTATCTGCACTATCGGGGCATACTCCGGGCGATACTGCTTTATCACGGCACACAGCACGCACACCGACACCGCGAGCGCGGCGGTTTTAATTATCTCCACCATATCAGCCACCGAGCATGCCGTTGACGGCATCGAGCAGCTGCGAAAGATACGGCAGCAGCATGATAAGCACGGCGGCTATGCCCGCCAGAACGGTTATCAGCGCATAATCATCCCGACCCGCTCTTGACAACACCTGACTGAGCACCGCCACGATTATGCCGACCATTGCTATTTTTATAACTATTCCCGCTTCCATAGACGATGCACGGCAAACGCCGTTCCTTTCCTGAATTTATCAGACAGCCGCTATCACAATGACTGCGCCCGCGAGCGCGCCGAGAGGCGGCAGAACTTTTGCATATTTCTTTTTCTTCTCCCGCGCCTCCGATAGTCTCAGTTCAAAATCGGCGCAGAACATATCGCAGTTTGCTATCTGCCCATCGAGCGCGGTGGTGCCGAGCGAGCGGCCGAAAGAGACAAGCCGCGAGACATCGGACGAGGTCAAGCCGACGGTGTTTTTCCGCGCGGAAAGCGAATCGCTCCACGCCTGCGGAAACGGCTCGGAATCGCAGAGCTTTATGCACTCCGGGATAAACACGAGTTCTTTCAAATCCGGGGTCGAACCGAGTATCCCGAGCACATCGCCGACCGGACAGCAGCAGCATTCAAGCTGGGTCCGCACAACGCGCAGCATAATGCATATCTTTTCAAGCAGGCTCACGCGCAGGCTCAGCATACGCGCCGCATATCCGCCCGCGAGCAGCAGCGCCGACGCCGTCAGGACGGCTCCGATCATTCGCATAAAAATGCTCCTTCAGGTCATATATTCCAGCCGTCTCACCCGGGCGTTCGCCGAGCATGACGAGCTTCGAGAACACACCGGACGAGAGCAGCTCCGCCGCGGCGGGACGGCTACGCAGGTCTTCATCTTTACCGACATGGACGCTGACGAGAAAATTCACACCAGAGTTCATACCCTCCAAGATGCGCTTCGTTTCGGAGAGATTGCCTATCTCGTCGCAGATGATTATCTGAGGCGAGAGAGTTCTGAGCGCTGTCAAAATACCGACATCTTTCGGATAGCCTGTCAGAACGTCGGAGAAGCCGACATCGCACTGCGGGCATCCGCCGCTCGAAGCGGCTATCTCCCCGCGCTCGTCAACTATCGCCACACGATAATATCTGCCGCCTGAGACGCCCGACAGCCTGCGTGCGAGGTCGCGCAGAAGCGTTGTTTTGCCCGAGAGCGGAGGTCCCGCGATAATCGCGGACACGATACCTTGAGAAAAGAGAGACGGATATATTTCATCCGACGAGCCCGGAATTTCATGGGCGATGCGCAGATTCACGGACGAGATATCGCGAAATGACTTCACCGTCCCGCTTTCCGCCACAACTGCCGTTCCGCAGACTCCAGCTCTGTGTCCGTGGGCAAGGCTTATAAACCCGCTCGCCGCAGCGGCGGAATTAGAATGTACGGAATAGCCGCACATGCGTGAAAAGCTCGCCTGAAGCTCCGCAGGAGTTGCCGCAAGCGCGCCCGGCGAATAGACTGAGCCGGTTCTGCCGCTTTTATAAACAAACAGCGAGCCTACGCGCGTAACTATAACAACGGGTCTCGCGGCGCGCAGACGAATTTCATACGCGCTCTCTTTGACACGGCTGTCGACCCCGAGCAGGGCGGTGCGAAGCCGATCATCGAGAAAGTCCACCGCGCTGTCAAATGAATCCGCCGCCCGCATGATATCGCCTCCGTTTCTCTAAATAATATGAAGCCTTGTCCCCGGGTAGAACAAAAAAGCACCCTGCAAAAATGCAGAGTGCTGATATTGATTTGTTTATCTGATTTCGAGTATATTGCTCGCGCCCGTGAATAGGTTGAAATACAACAGCTTTTCTTCGCCGTTTTCGATAAATTTTATCTCATAGTTTCCGTCCGCGCGGGCACCGACGCATTTGACATCGAGAATCTTTGCATCGGATTCTCTGAAAGTCTCTTTGAGCACTTCGAGCTCCGCTTCGCTGTATTCCCCGGCATCGTCGGATACGAAGAGTACGCGCCCGAAGAGGTTGTTTATCTTCGCGAGCAGCAGTTTCTGCTCCCAGGTGAAAGTCAGATTATGGTCGCGCAGGAAGAAAACATCGGGATCGTTTAAGAACGCTCTACCGTTGAGGTGGCGGCGGAACATGCTGTTGTTTATGGCATTCTGCGCGCTGGGCAGCTCGTTGTTTATCGACATGGAGTTGTAGAACTTGCCGCCGTAAGATAAATCGACATCGCAGCTTATCCTGCACGCATCGACAACGCCGAACGTGGGACCGAGCGGCACGCCGCAGCCAAGGATGAGCTTATCGCCGACGCGCTCGCGCAAAAAGTCCATAGCCTCGCACATGATAGTGCCGCGGGTCTTGTTGTTACGCGGAGTCCTGCACTGGCTGTAGAGAAAGTCGAGCTTCACCATATCGTAGCCCCAGTCGTTCAACACAGTGTCAAAGACTTTTTTCAGATGCTCGCGCACCTCGGGGTTATAGATATCGAGCGTATACGCGCCGCCCCATGCGACGCAGCCGAGCTGAGGCTTGCCGTCGGGATTGCGAATGAGCCAATCGGGATGCTCTTTCAATATGCGCGATTTGCCGCGCTGGACATTGAACGGCGCAAGCCATATTCCCGCGAGATAGCCCTCCCTGTGAACGGCATCGGCTATTGTTTTCATGCCGTTGGGGAAGTCCTTGCCGTTATAGTCGAGCCAGTCGCCGACAAAAGGCTCATAACCATCGTCGATCTGGAATATATTGACGCTCTCGCGCGCCCTTAAAAGTCCTTTTAAATCACGCAGGATTATATTTTCATCTATTTTCTGGAAGTAGTTATACCACGAAGTATAGCCCGTGAGCCTGTCGATGTGTTTCTTTGCAGGTAGACTCATAGCAGCAAAATACTTATCAAACACCTCGTCGTAGCCGCCGACAAAGCGGACGATATCAAACATCTCATACGGTTCGCTTATAGTCAGCCCCTCGACATCCTTTTCGACGGAGAAAATATGCTTCTCCATATCCGAATAAAAAACGGTGTAGCCGTTTCTCTCGCTCAGCGAGCCGAAGAGCTCAAACTCATCGCCGCGGCGGAGATAGGTATATGTAAAGCTATGGAAAAAGCCCGGGCGCGGCTCATAGCGGGTGAACGCATAGTCGCCGGAGGTTATCGCCATATCTTTCGTATATTTTGTGACACCAGCGAGCGGAGTCGTTCCGCGATAGATATCCTCTGCGGACATCTCGCCCGATGTTGTCCACGACTGATAGCCGTTGACAAAGAATTTTTCGTTCTTTTCATACTCATGCCAGAATTCGAGCGACGCCGAAATGAGCGTTATCGGGCGCGAGGGAATTAGAGTCAGCTTCACTCCGCTCTCATCGTTAACGGTAATGACCGAGAAGTGCGGTCCAGAATAGCCGACGGTCTCATAAACTGCGCCGGCGAGAGAATATTTGAGTCTGAATACGGGCTTGTTCATCCTGTTTCCTCCCTACGATTTTCTCTTCAGGCTCCAGTTTATCATTTTGAGACGAAAAAAACAATAGGAATTTAGTGCCGCATCTATCGATTGAAAAAATTATAGACATAAAAAAACAGCGCCGCACTCAAAACTGTGCGGTGCCGATATATTGGAACCCTTTCGGGCTTGTTTTAGTTCCTGCGGCTGAGAAGCCGCCGCTTAAGTTATATTGTAGCTTTGCTTGCTACAGAACTAAGCGCGAGAAGCATCATGAGCTTGTGGAAGCTGAACTTCTTCTCCTTCTCAATCTCACCAAACAGGTCCTGTTCCATCTTGTAGTACTGCTTCATCATCATATCTGTCAGTCCTTTCATTTGGTATGCTTTCATTATACTCAGTTTCCGCTATTTGTCAAGTAATTTTGCACAAACAAGCATGCTCTCATTTGTGCAATTTCACTAAAGGAACAGACTTTTATAAACCTACCAGTTTGAATAATTGCTTTTAACCGCATTAAAATCTTATGTGCATATTGCACAATCGGAGCGTTCCTGATTGTGTATTATGACGAAGTAAAAGCAGATTTTTTGGAACATCCTACAAAACAAGCATCAAAAGTTTGTTAGAAATGACAACAAAAATATTTAAAAAGAGCCTCCGGCACATGTCGGAAGCTCTCGTTTTGTGTTATTCTGATGAAAAGAATCAGATTTTGCCCGCCTTTTCAAGCTCTTTGTAGTTTCTTCTAATCTTGAGAGTCGTGGTCTTCGGGAACTCTTCTGAGCGGAACTCGAGCTTGTCGATGTTCTTCCATCTGGGCATGTCGCGGTTGAACTGGTTGACAGCGTCCTTGATGAGCTGATCCGCTTCCTTGCCGTAGTCCTCGTAGTAGGGATAAACCTCTGCGACGATCTTGTTGCCCTCCTGGCTGACGAGAATCTCATGGATCGCGTGGCAGCGCTGAGAAAGCTTGTCCTCAAGTTCCTCGGGAGAGACGTTCTTACCGTTGTTGGTAATGATAAGATTCTTCTGGCGGCCGACGAAGAAGAGGAAGCCGTCCTCATCGATTCTGCCGTAGTCGCCGGTCTTGAACCAGCCGTTGTCGAATGCCGCGGCGGTTGCCTCGGGATCCTTGTAATAGCCTCTCATGACGTTGGAGCCGCGGACATATATCTCGCCGACGCCGTCCTCATCGGGATCGTTTATCTTTATCTCGTTGCACGGAAGCGGTCTGCCGACGCTGCCGGACTTATGATTTTCCATGGTGTTGGTGGTAACTGCGGGCGAGCACTCGGTTATGCCGTAACCGTTGAGAACCTGTATACCGAGGTCATAGAGACCCTGCTCATACTCGGGGTCAAGTGCAGCACCGCCGACAATGATATACTTCAGATTTCCGCCGAGCTGCTCATGAACCTGAGCGAACAACTTGCGACGGACGTCGATGCCGAACTTCATAAGGAAGCGGCTTATCTTGATGCCCTTCTTGAGGACTTCCTCTCTGCCGGTCTTTCTCGCGGTCTTCCAGACGCGCTTATAGATAGTCTCGACAACCAGCGGAACGCCGGAGAAGTTCTGAGGATGATGGGTCTGGAAATCCTTAACGAGGTTCTTTATATCTACGCAGATATAGCCGTAGGTGATGATGATAAACGCGGCGAAGATAGTCGCAACCCACGAGAAGGTGTGGTTAAGCGGCAGGAAGCCGACGGAGTTTCCGCCCTGGAAGCACATGCAGGAGGAGGTGACAACAGAAGCGAGGTTGCCGTGAGTGAGCATAACGCCCTTGCTCTTGCCGGTGGTGCCGGAGGTGAAAACGATGGTTGCGAGGTCATCGGGAGATACGACGACATCCTTATACTCGGTGTAGCCGTCCGCAAGGAGCTTCTCGCCCTCATCGATGTACTTCTGGAAATCGGGGATATAGAGATATGTATCCATGGGAGCACCTATCTCTTTTATCTTCTCGACTGTCGGAGCATAGTACTCGGAATAGAAGATAGCCTTGCACTCGCCCTCGTTGAGCTGAACGGCAAGATCCTCTGCAGGAAGCTTGGGGTCAAGCGGAACGCTGACTATCTTTCCGAGAAGGTTCGCAAAAAACGCGATTATCCACTCATATGAGTTCTCGCCGATAATAGCGACATTGCAGTCCTTGACGCCGTGGGCAAACATATATGTGCCCAGGCAGTTGATATCGTGCCAAACGTCGTTAAACGTTTTGGTGATAAACGGATTGTCCTTTGTGCCGTTCACGTTGTCATACATAAAGAGGGGCTGATCCTTTCCCTCGCCGACGCCGTGGATGACAAGCTCCTTTATCGTCTTGACATCGGGCACATCATAGTATACGTCCTTGTACTTCTTTTTCATTTTGTGATTCCTTCCCTCATATTTTATTTTCTCTGGCCTTGAACTCCGTACCCCTTACAGAGTTCTCTCAAAACATAATTTTATATGATTGCAGAGCATTCTTTTTTACTATAACGAAATTAATAAACATTTGCATTAGTTTAGAAAAAGTTTATAATTTATATTAAAAAGCCAAAAAGCCGGACGAATCAGCTTCACTGATCGCGTCCGGTCGATGCGTTTTGCACTTCTTCTTTTTTTGCTTTTTCTTTCGAGGATTTGCCGAGCTTTTTGTATGCAAAGAACTTGTTTGTCACAAAGTTAAGCGGCGTTACTATAACCGCGACTATGCACGGGGCGATATACTCCGCGAGCTTTCTGTCGGTCATATCGACGCCCGACTGCCTTATGGCCTCGCCCAACGACCTTACGCCCTCCTCGAGGTTCAATACGTCAAGGAAGAGCCAGGTGAGCAAGGTTGTCAAAAACAGTCCCGAGAAAGCATACACAACATAGAGTCTGAGCAAAACCTGCCAGCCCTTGACTCCCTCATCGCGTTCAAACACAAGGCTGCTGTTAATCAGATATGACGAGAGCACACTGAGCACGAAGCCCACAAGAGTCGCAAGCACATAGTGACCCCCGACAAAAACAACGGCGGCATACGCAACATAGTTGACTATCGCGTTTATACTGCCGACGACGATGAATTTCAGGTACTGAATAACTGCATTATTACTCTTTTTCTTCACCTTTCCGCCTCCCCTGCGAATATCAAGAAGATGATAACATATAAGTGCGGTCTTTTCAATATCAAAAAAACAGATTGGCTCTGAACCCCCTGCTGTTTTCATTCTCTATTGTTAAATCTTTCTTAAGTTCACAAAAGGAACAAAATACAATTATACTTATACTAAAATAACAGCATATTAAGGTGGGACAGGTTGCGAACAGACAGCCGCCGCCATGGGATGGAGATGCAAGGAAAATATGAAAATCAAACCGCTCAGCCGCCTTATGACCGACTTCGGCGGCTTCCTGGGTCTTGCGGAGCACGTCAAGCTCGGGATCTATGCGAAAAACGCCGTTAAGGTTCAGGAACACATTGTCAAGAAGCTCATGCGCGACAACAAGAACACCGTATACGGCAAGGCGCACAATTTCAAGGACGTTCACTCCGTTGCGGACTATCAGGCAAAGGTTCCTCTCTCGCGCTACAAGGACTACGAGAAATATATCGACCGCATGGTTGAAACCGGCGAAAGAAATCTTATAACCAGATACCGCATACACAGATACGCCGAGTCCTCCGGCAGCATCGGCAAGCCGAAGCTCGTTCCCCTCGCCGCAAGGTCGCTGTGGAACTGCCAGTGCTTCAGCTTCTCGGCTCCCGTCGGCTGCGCCGTCAAGTGGTTCCACGCGCACGGCAAGCGTCTGCCTCCTCAGAAGGGTATGCTGACGCTCGAGATAACGCCCCACCGCCTTCCCAACGGAAAGACCTGCAGCTGCCTTTCCGGTATCCCGATGATGTACTTAAAGCCCATAGTCAGCTCCTTTGTCACCTCTCCCCCGGAGATAATGTTCCCGGAGGATCCGAGCAGAACGGATATGCAGTATTTCAAGCTGCGTTTCGCGCTGATGGACAGAGACGTGAGCTACCTGAGCACAATGATAATAACCGTTCTCGAGTCAATGATGCATTATCTTGAGGACAACTGGGAGATGCTCTGCGACGACATTGAGCACGGCACGATAAACGAGAGCATCGCGTGCCCGCCCCAGGTAAAAGAAAAGCTCATGAAGCGCATTAAGCCCATGCCCGACCGCGCCGCCGAGCTTCGCAGCGAATTTGAAAAGGGCTTTGACACTCCGATAGTCCCCCGAATCTGGAAGAACTGCTGCTGGATGTTCGGCATGGGCGCAGGCTCACTCGAGGTATACTCGAAGAAGCTGGGCCGTTACACGGGAAATCTCCCGATTCACAACATGGGCTACGGCGCTTCCGAGGATCTTGTTGCAGTGCCGATAGCGCTCAACTCCAACGACTGCGTAATTCTTCCTCACAACGGATTCTTTGAGTTCCTGCCCGTCGGCGCTCCCGAGGGCACCCGTCCGTTCACCATAAGCGAAGTAAAGCCCGGCGAGGAATATGAAATAATCATCACGAATCTCTCCGGTCTCTACCGTTACCGCATTGACGACGTCGTCGAGGTCACCGGCTTCTACAAGCAGTCTCCGACGGTAATGTTCAAGTACAGACTCAACCAGGTGCTTAACATCGGCGGAGAAAAGACCGACCAGAGCATGGTTGACTGGGCGGTTGAGCAGATGTGCGACCGTTTCGGCACGGTCGCGATAGGTCACAGCGTCTATCCCGACACTGAGACGACTACTCCCGGTCACTATGTCCTCTTCGTTGAGACCGAGGACGAAATCGACCCCGCAAGACGTCAGGAGTTCGCGGCGGTATTTGACGAAAAGCTCAGCGATTCGAACCTCTTCATCAGTGATGCCTGGCACGAAAAGACCCTCGGCAAGACCGAGCTTCACTTCGTCAAGAAGGGCACTTATCACCAGTATCTCGAGATGAAGAAGAACGAGGGCGCGAACCTCAACCAGCTCAAGCCCGTTGTCCTGCTCAACACTCAGGACAAGCGCGACTTCTTCTGGAAGAATGTCACCGACTGACGGTAATTCAATAAAAACTTACAGCCGCAACGGGGTTACTGTTGCGGCTGTTTTGTATTTTTGTGGTGGACTTGTATAGAGAAAATTGGAATTTATCGTGGAATCCATCAGGCTCCCCTGTAGGGGAGCCGGCTCGGCGCAGCCGAGACTGAGGGGTTATTTCGCTTCGCTCAAGGTAATAAGTAAAAGTGAATAACGAAAAAGTATGCGATATGGGCGGCTATCATCCGCCCGCGAAATTCGCACAACTTTATTGGTGCAACTTGTAGGGTGCGGCGACCTCGACGCACCGCTACCGCGACAGCGGCACGAAATCTTTGCAAAAGTTTATTTTACCAACCGTAATTGCAAACCTCGTTCGTCCGCTTTGAAGCCCATATAGCAAAAGCGACTAAAAGCTTGTTTCACTTGCACCATACCGAAAACGCCGTGATGCTCACGCATCAAAGGGTCGTCGAGTCGCCGACCCCTACAAACCGCCAACCGAGCCACCTATGGCAACACCGCGGCGCGGCTATTGAAAGCTTGATTATAAAAAATTATTTGAGTCACTTGCTTTTACCTTGCTATGGCTCAAGTGATAGATAAATCCTAATTTGTCACATGTATCGCAAACACAAAATCCTACCCATGAAAACTGGGCAGGATTTAATGCTTTTATTACACTGTCGGGGCAATGAGTTTATTTATCTGTTCGCTTCGTCAACAAACACGCGGAACAGCGGCAGGCATGAGGAGAAGAATTTTTTATACGCCTCGCAATAATCGCGGTCGGCTCTGCTTCGCTTGCATCCGCCGCCGCGGCAGAGCGGATAATATCTGCACGCCTTGCACTTCGGATCGACCGGCAGGCTCTCGCAGATAAAATCGGCGGCTTTCTTTGAATTTGCCATCGCTTCAAGCTCATCTGAATTTATGTTGCCGAGCAGCCATTCGTCAAGGCAATAGAAGTCGCACGGATAGACATTGCCGTTGCCCTCGACTACAAATTGATGCATACAGTGACCGCAAACGCCGCACTGCTCCGGCTGTCTGCCGACATACATCTGAACCCAGTTGTCAAACTGGCGGATGCTCATATATTCGCCGCGGACGTAGTCTTTGACATAGGCGTTGAACAGATGTATCAGAAAATATGCATACTGTTCGTTAGTCATATATAATTCGCTCTCGCTCTTGTCACCGAACGGGCGCAGGCACGGGATGAACTGAAGATATTTAAATCCCTTGCGTTTGAAGAACGAATATATCCTGTCGATATTCTCGGCGGCGTAGCCAGTGAGCACGGTCAAAATATTAAAATCGACCTCGTGCATGGTCAGCATCTGGGCGGCGTTGAGAATTTTATAGAATCTGTTCGTACCGTTGGCGTCAACTCTGAAGCGGTTCGCCGCCATATCGCCGTCAAGACTCAGACCCACGAGGAAATGTTCATCGTGAAAGAACCGCGCCCACTGCTCGTCTATTAATAAACCGTTGGTCTGTATGCTGAAAAATATACGGCTGCCGCGCAGGTTATATTTTTTGACCCGCTCGGCAAAATCTTTGAAATAGTCTATCCCGGCAAGCAGCGGCTCGCCGCCCTGGAACGCAAAAGCTACACTGTCCCCTTTCGCGAAGCTGAGCGCGCTTTTTATGAGCCTGTCAGAAGTTTCGGCGGACATAATGCCGAGGTTATGCTCTTCTCTTATCTGTGAAACATCGTGATAAAAGCAATATTCGCACCGCAGATTACAAAGGCTCGACGCGGGCTTTATCATTATTGAAAGTTCAGGCAAAATTTCACCCCTGGATATTCCGACCGCCGAGCGGACTGTTCACCCGTTCGGCGGCGTTTCTATCAGCTGTTTTCTATAATTCCTCTGCGGTTATTTTTGAACTCGTTCATCTTCTCGTCGAGTCTGTCGCGCATCTCGTCGGCAATTGTCGGATATGCCGGGGTGCGGTTGTAGTTCTCGCCCGCATCGTCGGTCAGGATATGCAGCCAGTTCTTGCGGAATTTGTCGAAGAACGCGGAGTTGTCGTTCTGTATATTCTTGAAATACTTGAACACGACATACTCATTATTCTTGAGGATATCGAAATCATAGTCTTTATACTCCTCGCGCGAGAGGATATCGGCAGTCGGTATAGCATACTGGATAGCCTTGAGCTTTTCGCGTTTCATGTGGAGTATCGGGGTTTCGGCAGTGTGTATAACTTTATTCTGAGTGAAAACGGGAACCATCGAAACGCCGTCTATAACGCGGTCTGCGGGGAGATAGTTCTTCTCCGTTCCGCCGTTTCCGGTGATGCCGCACATCTCGACGAGAGTCGGGAACAGATCGACGAGTGTTGCGGACTCGTCATAGGTCGAGCCTGCCTTGAACAGACCGCCGTTGTTGCCCCAGCGGATCATAAACGGCACTTTCTGGCCGCCCTCATATGCGAGATATTTGCCGCCGCGAAGGTCACCTGTAGAGCCCTGAAGCGCGGGGCCGTTGTCGCTGGTGAACACTATTATTGTGTTATCCATAACGCCGAGCTCTTCGAGAGTATCAAAGAGCTTGCCGAGATAATAGTCAAACTCGGTCACGCAGTCAACATATGTGCCCATGCCGGATTTGCCCTTGAACTCATCGCCGACATACACGGGTGCGTGCGGCCACGGAGTTGCATAGAACGCGAAGAACGGCTCGTCGCCCTCCTTGACCTGATCGGTTATCCAATCGTTCATTTCCTCATATATCCACTTTGTGGCGTTGCTCTGGTCTTTGAGCTCGTCTGTACCGCGGGCAATTTCATATTCGCCGTTCTCTTCACGGACATGGTAGAACGGGTTCATATCGTTGACATAGTGGCTGCCGTAGAAATAATCGAAGCC
>ENA-OPSQ01002137-OPSQ01002137.1-human-gut-metagenome-genome-assembly--contig:-NODE-2137-length-11678-cov-2.147122_pt1 | contig 11678 bp, 7 predicted proteins | sample MGYA00241456_ERZ501904 | MGnify/ENA primary metagenome ERZ501904 (study PRJEB25962, sample SAMEA2042452) | human gut metagenome | biome: human gut; feature: human-associated habitat; material: faeces...
GATCCCGCCGATCAGGTTCGGCATGAAGAATACCGAGCGGAACAGCGTGGAGCCCTTGATCGCCTTGGTCAGCATGTAGGCGATGGCGAAGGCGATCACGTTGATCACGATGGTGGTCACGATGGTGAACGCGGTGGAGAAGCCGAGCGCGTGCAGGAATTCCTTGTCTTTCAACGCTTTGCCATAGTTCTTAAGCCCCACCCATTCACCGTCGGTAACGGTGGTGAATTCGCAGAAGCTTAAGTAGACGCCCATGATGAAGGGCACCAGGAACCCGATGATGAATGCGGCGAATGTGGGGAGCGCGAACAGCGCCCACCATCTGCGTATCGCCTTGCCAGCCATGCTGATCATGACTTTTCCTCCTCCTTGAGTCCGCTGCGTTGTGACACTGCATCGTGCGCCGGCTGCGGAGTTCAACTCAATGCGAGCTTGCCGATCGAGAACCGCATGCACGGCCTGTTCTCGTTCAAGCCTATGTTCATAGTAAACGTCGAATCATTATATGTCAAACGTTGTCATTTTAGGCGTTTCAAGTTCGAGCACACTCCGGCTCCAGCAATCTTCTTTCACCTAAGATAATGGCTATATAAAGCCAATCTAACGCCGACATAGACACTTTGCAAACGTTTGTAATACAATCGTTGTCATCGCCGCAGATCAATCAATCAGCATGTACACTGGAGTCAGTTGTGCATGTGTATTGCGATTTTCCATTCAACGCAAGGGGGCTGCAATGGCTACGAGCATTCAGGATGTCGCCCGCGAGGCCGGCGTCTCCATCTCCACCGTCTCACGTTCCTTCACCAGGCCGGATCTGGTGTCGGCCAAGACCCGCGAGCGCGTGCTCGCCATCGCCGACAAACTCAATTTCTCACTCTCCCGCTCGGCTGCGGCCCTGAAATCCGGCCGCTCCCTGCGCATCGCAGTACTGATGAGCGGCCATATCCGCCTGTGGTTCACCGCCTCGGTCATCGAGGGGCTCAACGAGGTGCTGCACACGCAGGGCTACGATATTTCGGTATTCCAGATTTCCAGCATCGAGGAGCGCAAGGAATTCTTCGAGATGTTGCCGGTACGCCGTAACGCCGATGCCGTGATTGTGGCGTCTTTCGATATCGACAACAACGAAATCGCGCAACTGGCTTCGGTCGGCGTGCCGATCGTCGGCATCAATTCAGTCGAACCCGAAGCCCGCGGCTTTACCGCCGCCGTCAATATCGACGATGTGCAGGGCTCCACGCTGGCCGCCCGCCATCTTATCAATCTCGGACATCGCCGCATCACCTACATCAGCACCAATCGCGAGGTGTCGCTGAGCTTCTCCGTGCAAAGCCGATTCGACTCATTCACCGCCTGCTGCCGCAGGGAAGGCATCGAGCCGCAGGTTATCGTCTGCAAGGTCGATGACGATGGACGTTATGAAATCAGCGACGTGGTCAACCAACTCATAAGCCAAGACGAGATGCCCACCGCCATCGCATGCCAAGAGGATGGCATTGCTTTGCCGCTTATGTTCCAGCTGGAGCGCAATGGATTCTCCGTGCCCGGCGACGTCTCGTTGATCGGCTACGACGATAGTTTCTACACCGGCGATATCGGCCTGACCACCATCCGCCAGGATCCGGTGGAAATGGCCCGCGTGGCAGCCCGCATGACGCTCGATCTCATTGACGAAAAGCCGATTGAGCAACCCTACATCGTGTTCCCGGCCCAGCTGAAGGTCCGCTCCTCCACCTCCCGCGTTAAGTAGGCTCACACAACAAAGCCCACCATAGAAAAAGTGTGAGGCAACCGCACAATAACGCTCAATCGCACATTGTGGAGAATGGCGAAAAATCGCCGATTCATGGCCCCACAGCGTGCGATTGAGCGGGTGCGTGCCTCACACTTTTTTGCGGCGGACGATTTTGTGCGAGACTCAGCAATACAAAGCGGCGCCCCCGGAGAAGGAAATGGCAGGGGCGCCGCGGATTGTTACTTATCGGCTATGGGACTCTATGAGACTCAGTGCGAAGCCTCGTATTCGGAAGCCCAACCGTCCACGAAGGCGGTCTTGACGGCATCCCACTTGCCGGTGCCCTGCGCGTACTCAAGCAGTGCCTGGCCGACCTTGTTCTTCCACTCTTCGGACGGCATCATGGTGAAGTTCCAAGAAACCTGGGTCTTGCCGGACTTCTGATCCTCAACAGCGGCTTCAGTCAGCGGGTTGTCAAACTTGACATCATCGAAGGTCTTGAACGGGGTGGTGAAGCCCATGTCCTGAGAGATGGCCTTCTTGCCGGTGTCGGAGGTGATCACCCAGGAGAGGAAGTCCTCGGTGGCCTTCTTGTCGGCGTCGGAGGCCTTGTCGTTGATGCACCAGTAGTTCTCGGAACCAGTGGCCAAGCCCTGCTTCTCTTCACCCTTGACACCGGTGTAGATTGGCATCATGCCCACGGATTCGGCCTTCATGCCGGCCTTCTGCAGGTCGGTCCAAGCCCAGGTGCCGTTCTGATAGAAGGCAGCCTCGCCGAGCGCGAACTCGGAGTTCGCATCATCGCCGGTCTTGGCGCTCAGCTGGGTGGGGTCGGTGGTGGAGTCGGTGATGTACAGGTCGAAGATCTTCTTGTAGTTCGGCAGATAAGTGCCCTTGATGGTGGCCGGCTGCTCGGTGACGTTGTCGTCCTTGAACTCATAGTAGAGCGGCAGGTTGGCCAGATGGGTCTTGAATCGCCAGTCGGAGCTGGAGTCGAAGCCGGCGGAGGTGAACGCGCCCTTGATGCCAAGCTCGTCCTTGCGGGACTGCATGTCGTCAGCCACGGCCTTCAGGGTGTCGAAGTTGTCGATTTCGTCCATGGACGTGGCTTTGGCACCATCCAGCGCGAAGTATTTGTTAAGGATGTCCTTGTTGTAGATCAGGCCGTAGGTTTCCATCACGTACGGCACACCGACCACCTTGTCGCCGTCTTTCAGGGCCACGTCCTGGTTGGTGAGTTCCTTATACACATCCGTGTTGGACATGTCGGCGGTGTACTTCTTCCAGTTCTGGTAGCCGACCGGGCCGTTCACCTGGAACAGGGTCGGGGCCTCGGTCTTGGCAATCTCGGACTTCAGGGTCTGCTCGTAGGTGCCGGAGGCCGCGGTCTGGACCTTGACATCAACGCCCTTCTCCTTGGTGTACTCCTTGGCCAGAGCGGCCCACTGATCAGCCGCTTCCGGCTTGAAGTTCAGGTAGTAGACCTTGCCCTTGGAGTCGTCGCCGGAAGTGGAGCTTCCACAAGCGGCAAGGGTTCCGAGGGACATTGCAGCGATGGCCGCCACTGCGACCGCTGACTTCACTGTACGATTCATCATCGAACCTTTCTCTTTCATCGTCGACCCGGCCATCCCCGGTCAGGACAGGTACGCTAACACGCACCTTTATGACTATCGACATGCACTATTGTGCAACGGTTTGCTTCTTTTTGCAAACGATAGCAATATCGGCGCGTCATAAATCATCATTTTCAGGCCATTGTCAACAAATATCCCATTAATTCGGTCATTTTTGCCTCATTATCGCAATGCAAGCGTTCGCAATTATGAGAGCGCTAACATATCTTTCATGGCAATCGATTGCCACTTATACCCATCAAAAAAACAACACGGCGACGCTATCGTTTGCAAATCATTTATCGACATACCGCAATTCCCACCACAAACAATAAAGGCCCGCCCGCAGCAGCAGGCAGGCCAGCGTAATCACAGCGCAACCGGGGCTAGGCGTTCCACCGTTCGATGACGTTATCTCCCTTATAGACGCTGAGCACCGAGTAGTGCGCCGTATCCAAACGCAGCAACCGCGCGAAATGCGGGTCCACGCCCAGCCATTGCGAGGTGAGGATGCGCAGGATGTGCGCATGAGCCACCAACAGCACATTATGGCCGTCTTTCAGCAGCGGCGTAATCTCATCGATGGCGCTCTTAGCGCGTACCGCTGCTTCTTCCAGCGTCTCGCCAGGCCCGGCATGGACCGGCACCTGCTCGCCCGAAGGTAAGGTCTCGACCCAATCGCCCTCCAGCGTGGGCGTCAGCGAGCGCGGCCCGTCACGCCACACATCCCATTCAAAACCGCTGGCCTCACTCACCTGCTGGCGCGTACGCCCCTCGGCTCGGCCGTAATCCCATTCAGCGATGCCGTCCAACACACCGTGGTCCGCAAAACCGGCCAGTTCAGCGGTTTGGCACGCCCGCTTCAGCGGACTGGAAAACACACAGCCCTGGCTGAATCCTTCGGGGAAAGCTTCGCGCAGGCGCCTTCCGGCATCCGCTGCCTGCTGCTCGCCGACCGCGGTCAACGGGATGTTCGTGCGCCCGGTATGCTGCCCGGATTCGCTCCACACGGTCTGGCCGTGGCGCAGCAACACCAAAAATCCGTTGCCGCCACGAGAGTTCTCGACGGCAACGGTGCCGTTCACGTTCTGTTCGCTCATGCCTCCACTCTAGTCTGCGCTCGTTCATGACTCCACCATTAACGCCCATCTTTTGCGCTGAGATGATTGAGATGCTATTAGACTGAGAGTCATGAGCGACGAAACGAACACCGACTTCCCCTCCAGCGCCGACCGTGCGGTCGACAGCCTACACCGCATCGACGAGAAGGTCAACAGGCTGCGCGAGGACCGGCTCAACGACCCTGATTCTCTGGGCGACAAGCTCATCAAGTCGGCAGTCCCAGCGCTGGCAGGCTTGGTTGCCGGCAAAGCATTCCAGATGATATGGGACAAGGGCACAAGCAAACGCAATCTGCGCAAGGGACTGGCGGCAGACGCGCCGCAAAGTCTGGCAATGAGTCTGGCATTCGCCGCCGTTTCGGCCGCACTCGGCGCAGTGGTTTCGCAGCTGTCGGATCGGGGCTCCAAGGCGTTCGTCGACCACCGCCATCGCAAGCCCAGCCGCTAATCCCCCGGTTGGATGATGGTTTCTGTTGGCTGACTGATGACTCATCGCTGGAATTTCGTCAAGGAACCATCAGTCAATCGACAGGAACCATCAGTCCAGCACAGTTCCGCCACACAATATCGGCATTTCACTGTGAGGTAATCCACCGTGACGTCCGGCGTCTGCCGTGCGACAATAAAGCCATGGTTACCAACGCAACAATCGAGGCTCTTCTGGGCCGCCGCTCCATCCGTAAGTTCAAGGACGAGGCCATCGACGACGATACCCGCGCCACGCTCGAAACCGTCGCCCAACATGCCGCGTCCAGCCAGTTCCTTAACGACTGGTCCGCCATCCGTATCACCGACCCGGCCACCAAAGCCAAGCTCGCCGAATTCGGCCATCAGCCGTATATCGCCACCGCGCCGTTGCTGTACGTGTTCGTCATCGACGAGCACCGCAACGCACGCATCGCCGAACGCAAGGGTATCGATCCCGCTTCCGACGAATTCCATCTCAAGTACAGCTATCGCTTCACCCAAGCTCAGAACGACGCAGTGCTGGCCCTGCACGCCATGGAGACCGCCGCCTATTCGCTGGGACTGGGCTGCGTGATTCTCGGCTCTCTGCTCAACAACATCCCCGGCCTTATCGACGTGCTGAATCTGCCGGAATACACGTATCCGGTGCTGGGTCTGGCCATCGGCAAGCCCGATCAGAACCCGACCGTCAAGCCGCGCATGCCGCGCACGATGCAGTTCTTCGAGAACACCTACCCGGCTGACGCCGATGGCGTACTCGACCAGCTGCCCGCCTTCGACGAGGAAGTTCACCGGTACTACGATCTGCGCCAAGCCGACCGTCCGGTGGACGCTTTCAGCGATCAGGTCGCCACGATCAGTCGGCAGGATGTCAGCCATCAGACACTGCTCGACAAGGCCGCCGCTCAGGGCTTCCGTCTGGATCAGTGAGACCAGAACCAACGAGATAGCCTCGGATAGGCTCGTCACTGAGTCGTCTCGGTCTCAGCACTGCGACGACTCAGTTCCAACACCTCAACATTTCATCACCGGATACCGGCAAAATTGCACAACCATCCCGCCGGTGTCGCACCATCAACAAACGTTCACATATCAGTCCCATTATGCGGACAACCAACGGCCAGTTTTGCAAGAAAACCCGCCAAACCAGCAGTATTCGCACCAGTGGTGGGAATAGACTGCATGTGGCCGCAATGACTACGAACCGGAAAAGAGGGACTGGATGCGGACGGTTTGGCAAGTCTTTCTACGCGATTGCAGACGTATCTTACGCAATCCCGTTGCCGTTGTGGTGACGCTCGGCGTAGCAATGCTGCCCTCGCTGTACGCATGGTTCAACATTCTCGCCAACTGGGATCCCTATTCAGCCACCGGCAATCTGCAAGTGGCCGTAGCCAATGAAGACCAAGGCACCACCAACGATCTGGTCGGCCATCTCGATGCGGGCCGGCAGGTCGTCAAGAAACTCAAGCAGAACGACGAACTCGGCTGGCGCTTCGTAGACAATGAAGAACAGGCCGTCCACGGCGTGGAGACCGGCGGATACTATGCAGCCATCGTGCTGCCCAAGGATTTCAGCGCCAGCTTGGTCGAATCGGTGACCGGAACCTCCAAACAGCCGAAAATCAAGTATTACGTCAATGAGAAGAAGAACGCGATCGCGCCGAAAATCACCGACACCGGCACCACCACCATCGATGAGCAGATCAACTCCGCCTTCGTCACCACCGTTGCCTCGGCCATTTCCGAAACCGGAGACGATCTCGGCCAAGCCACTGGCAAAGTCCAGCACGATACGATCGATGATCTCAATACGGTGATGTCCACGCTGAACACCGTTCAGGATTCACTCACCGACTTACAGGACACGCTGGCCCAATCAGACACGATTCTCGCCGACGCCAAACAGACCACCGCCTCACTCAAGCAGACCGTCGCGGCCGCGCAGAATGCCTCCCGCCAGTCCGGCACACTGTTGGCGGAAACACAGGCCGGGTCACAAGCCTTCTCCACCACACTGGTCGGCGCGCTCGACAGCAGTTCAGCACAACTCTCCGGACTGGCCGTCCACGTCAACAACGCCGCCGGCAGCATCACCGGCTCCTTCAACAGCGCGCAGAACTCCGTCGACACCATCACCAACACACTTTCGACCCCACTGAACGCCACCCAAACGTCAATCAGCGATCTGAAAGACGCGCTGACCAAAGCCGGCATCGGCAAAGACACCACCGACCCGGTCGGCCAGAACATCTGGAAACAAATCGATGCGCTCGACTCATTGATCAGCAAACAGCAGACACAGCTCAACACCTTCCATACCGACACCACACAGTTCATCAACTCCGGCAAAGACGCCACCACGAACCTTTCCGGAGCCATGACCAACACCACCACCGGCGGCATCGCGGCGCTGAATACCGCGCGCGGCTCGCTGACCGGCACCGTGATGCCGTCGCTCACCTCATCATTGAACAGTTTCGCCGCCCTGAATGGCACACTGGATGGCACGTTGACTTCGTTGTCCGGCACCTTGGATCAGGCCGACGGGCTGTTCGACCAGCTTGTCGATACCCTGAACCAAACGAAAACCACCATCAGCAGCACGCAGGATTCGCTGCGCCAGGCGGCCAGCGATGTCGCCACCGTACGCACCGATATCGCCACGCTCGATAGTTCCGCCGCTTACCAGAAAATCCGGGATACGCTGCATCTGGATGACAAGGGATTCGGCGAGTTCATGGGCAATCCCGTCACCCTGACCACGAAAGTCGTGTACGCCACCGACAATTACGGGTCCGCAGTCACCCCGTTCTACACGAATCTGGCACTGTGGGTAGGCGGTTTCGTGCTGATTGCCATCTACAAGCTTGAGGTCGACCGCAAAGGCATTCGCCGTATCACCGCTACGCAAGCATATCTTGGCCGCTGGCTGCTGCTGGTCACCATCGGATTCCTGCAAGCCATCATCGCCACCATTGGCGATCTGGTGCTCGGCATCCAATGCGAGCATCCGCTGCTGTTCATCTTGGCCGGAATCTTCTGTTCGTTCGTCTACATCAACATTATTTACGCGCTGGCCGTGGCGTTCCGCCATATCGGCAAAGCCATCGCCGTAATTCTGGTCATTGTGCAGATACCCGGTGCCTCCGGCCTGTATCCGATTGAAATGATGCCGAACTTCTTCCGCGAACTGCACCCATGGCTGCCCTTTACCTACGGCATCAACGCGATGCGCGGCCCGATCGCCGGCCTGTACGCGAACCATTACTGGCTCGACATGCTGCACCTGTTCTGGTATCTGCCGGCGGCGCTTTTCGTGGGACTTGTCGTACGCCGGTATGCGATGAACCTGAACGCGCTGTTCGACCATCGTTTGGGAGATACCGACCTGATGATCAGCATGGTGAACGAACAGGTGAGCTTGAACTCCGTATTCCGCACGGTGTCCGACAGCAAGGAACTGCGCGATATCATCGCTCATCGCGCGCACCGGTTCTTCGCGCGGTACCCAAAGATGATCGTTGCCGGTCTGACATTGCTGACCGTACTCCCGTTCGTATTCCTGGTACTGCTGTTCGTCACCCAAGAGAAAATCGCCATGCTGACCTCCTGGATTCTGTCGATTATTCTTATCGACGCCTATCTCATTGTGGTTGAATACGCACGCGAAACCTACGCCATGCAGCTTGGCGTCAGTGCCATGAGTGCCGACGAGTTCCGCAATGTGATGCTCAACGGATATGCGTGGCGGCGTTTCCACGGCCACGGACGTCACGAAGCGGCGATGGGCAGCAATCCGGATATCGGCGAAACCACTGAACGACTCACACTGTTCGGCGATCAGGCCGCCGAGCCGACTGCGCACACCGCACAGTTCGAGCAGTCCGGTCAGTCTGGGCAGTCTGGGCAGTCTGGGCAAGGAGGCGCACGATGAAGCTTATCTGGAAAATATTCGTACGTGACGTGCGCCAAGCCACCCGCAATGTGATCGCCGTAATCGTGGCTATGGGATTGGTGATTGTGCCGGCACTGTACGCCTGGTACAACATCGCCGCCAGCTGGGACCCGTACGGCAACACCAAGGCCTTGAAGGTCGCCGTGGCAAACGTGGATAAGGGCTATAAGTCCGATCTGATGCCGATCACCATCAACGTCGGCGAAACCGTGACCAATACGCTCAGGGCCAATCATGACCTTGACTGGCAGTTTGTGGATCGTGCTAAGGCCATCGATGGCGTGAACTCAGGCGAATACTATGCCGCGCTGATTATTCCAAAGAGCTTCAGCTCCGATATGATGACGCTGTTTTCACCGAAGATCAAGCACGCCAAGCTCGAATACTATCTCAATGAGAAAATCAATCCGATCGCTCCGCATATCACCGACCAGGGTGCTACCACCGTGGCCACGACCATCGACCAGACATTTGTGAAGACCTTGGCGAGCGTGGCGCTGGATTTGGTTTCCAACGTGGCCGATTACGCGCAAAGCCCGCAAATGGAGCAGTACGTCAACAACGCCTCCAGTCATATTGCCACCATGTCGTCTCGTTTGACCGGCACTGCGTCGCAGATGGATTCCTATGCCAATCTGCTCGGGGCCGCCAACAGCATCATTGATTCCACCGATAAGCTGCTGGGATCAACAGGCTCAGCTGCGGCCACAACCAAAAAGGCGTTGAAACAGACCCGCAACGGCGTCTCCAGCCTCGACAAGGCATTGTCCGGAGCCACCGATGGCGTCGGTACGGCATTGCAGCAGGCCGGTTCATCCTACGACACCATTGCCAAGCAGATCGATGCCGCTTTTGCCGATGTGGGCTCACAATCCTCGCAGATATCAAACAAGCTGACCGATATGCAATCCAAAGTGGAGGCTCAGGCCGACAGCTTTGGAAAGTATGCCGCCGCTTTACGAGATCTCGCCAAACAAGCGGCTTCACTGCCCGTGGGCGGAGATACCGTTGCCGCTCAACTGAACGCGGCTGCAGACCAAGCCACAAAGGCGCAGCAGAGCATGCAGCAAGCCGCCACCGCGTTGGGCGATGCGGCCACGCACATAGCAAACGGTACTGCCGATGCCGATACAGCGCGTCGAGATCTGAAATCACAAATCGCTGCCGCCAAACAATCGATTACTCAGGCTTCAGACACGTACAAGAGCACGCTGAAACCGCAACTGAACAATCTGACCTCGTCCATGGACGAAGTGACCACGCAGGCAAGTTCCGTAATCGACGGGCTTGCATCGACCGTAAGCAGCGTGTCAGGTCTTTCTGGCGGCGTTTCAGACAGCCTGACGGATATCCAGTCGGCCTTGACTGACGCAGCTAGCGCTTTGACCCGTTCGGCGAAGAAACTCGACAACTCGTCTTCCCAACTCGCCTCTATCACCAGTGGCGGCACCAACGACCTGTCTGTGATTTCCTCTGCGAAGCCCGATGCCATTGCTTCCATGCTGGCGGCACCCGTAGCGGTCGACCGCATCGCGCTCTATCCCGTTGCCAACTATGGTTCCGCGATGGCTCCGTTCTACACGATTCTGTCTATCTGGGTCGGTGCGATCATTCTGGTCGCCATGTTGAAAGTATCGATTTCCGACCATGAGAAGGCTCGTATCTTAGGGTTGGGCAATGATCTGCCGCTCGGTTCGGAAGTGGGTCTTCGCGAGGCCATGATTGCCGGGCGGATTGCCGGACCGGCCGCCGCGTTGGATGTGCTGAAGAAGCCGCGTGCCGAGGCTCCCGGCAATGCGCGGCAGTTCGGTTTACGCTTGCACCACGAATATTTCGGCCGATACATGATTTTCGGTTTCCTTGCTTTGCTGCAAGGTACGCTGGTGTGCCTGGGCGATATGTTCTATCTCGGCGTGCAGTGTGAGCATCCGATTCAGTTCTTGATGGTCGGGTGGTTGTCTGCACTGGTGTTCTCGAATATTGTGTATACGCTGACCCTGTCGTTCGGTGATATCGGCAAAGCCATTGCCGTAGTACTGCTGGTTATGCAGGTAGCCGGTTCCGGCGGCACATTCCCCATTGAAACACTGCCGACGTTCTTCCAGGTCGTTTCTAAATGGCTACTGTTCCCCTATGCGGTGGATGCGATGCATTCGGCCATGGCAGGCTCATTCGGCATGGAATACTGGGTTTCCATGGGCAAACTGGCACTGTTCCTTGTCCCCTCATTGCTGTTGGGACTTATGTTGCGCAAGCCGGTAATTCGCTTCAACGATTGGGTTATCCGCAACCTTGAAAACACCAAGGTGATGTGAGTGTTGGACGAAGTGTGTCCGAGCGCCCTGAACGCTTAGCAGCCTACGACCTGACGTGTTTGGACCGTAACCTGTCTCAGACACGGCGTTGGCGAGGCCTGTGGAGCTTCTGACGCTAACGTCTACGTGGCTTGTAGCCCTTTTTACGACTGTGTGGCTTGAGTTGCTGGTTCAGCGGTACATGCCGGTAACTGGATTGTGGATCGAGATGTGTGAGGTGCCAGCATCCGCAATATTCGCAACGGTACACCCATAGCTCGGCTCCACGCTCGATCAGGCTTTGATCAGCGGCACGCTGAGCCTGCGCCTTATCGTGGTACATGATTTTATTCGACGTGGCGCAACGTTTAGGGGTGAAGTAATGCATAGCAGAAGCCAGTGTAGAGCGACCCCATAACCAAGCCAGTTTCTGGCTCCCCTCTGGAGGGGAGCTGTCTGCGCGGCGGACCGGGGGGCCGGGCG
>ENA-OPSQ01002140-OPSQ01002140.1-human-gut-metagenome-genome-assembly--contig:-NODE-2140-length-11652-cov-3.034837_pt1 | contig 11652 bp, 9 predicted proteins | sample MGYA00241456_ERZ501904 | MGnify/ENA primary metagenome ERZ501904 (study PRJEB25962, sample SAMEA2042452) | human gut metagenome | biome: human gut; feature: human-associated habitat; material: faeces...
TGGGGCAAACAGCTTTGCCACGCTGCTCCGCTGGGGTAAAGGGGTGCTGTACCGGGAAATTCTTACCGATGCCTGCGATAAAATGAAGGTGAACTACAACAGCAAATCCAGTGTTGAAACCATTGAAATGAATCTGCTGATGAAGATCCTGGAGAAAAGCCTTGAGAAGATGACACCCGCTCAGCTAAAGACCGTGGCGGAAGAATTGCAGACAGGCTACAGCAATCCCACGCCGGAGCTGCTGACCATGGCAATCCAGGCGGGGATTAAAACATCCGGGTTTGCGGCCTATCAGATGGCACTTGTTGTCACAAATGGTGTGGCGAAAGCCCTGTTAGGCAGAGGGCTGACCGTTGCAGGAAATGCCATGCTGACGCGTACCATGGGCGCTTTTGCCGGTCCCGTGGGCTGGGTGCTCAGTTCTCTCTGGCTGCTGATTGATTTAGCCGGTCCCGCATACCGGGTGACGCTACCATCCTGCATTTTTATTGCCTACATGCGCCAGAAGCATCTTTATTCACCTGAGAATACTGACGTTTAGCACTTACATTTAAGGTATTCAGACTTTAAAAAACTTCAGAGGGCGGACAAATCCTGTCCGCTACTGCTGGCATTATTTCCCGGCTAAATTCGGAAATGATGTATGACGCTGATAACACAAGAAAACGAACATGACAGACTGGCAACCCGCCTTTCCATCATCCTGAGCCGTTTGTTTCAGGGTGAAAAGCTGCATATCGGGACGCTGGCAGAGGAATTTGGAGTGACGACGCGAACGCTGCGACGGGATTTTAACGTCCGCCTCACCTATCTTGATATTGAACAGAACAACGGCGTATATCAGCTCGCTTCGCATTACTTTCGTCGCCGCACGGAACGGGATATGAAGATACTGGCGAGACTGCTGCATCTTGACCGTCTGTTACCCGCGATGGATGCCAAACTGCTGAGCCTTCTGCTTGACGGGGAGCACCCTTCACCCTACAGGATTATGCTACCGGAGCCGCACCAGAAACCCACGCTCTTTGGTGATTTCAGCAGACTGACGCTCGCCATACTTAACCAGACCCAGGTACGTATCAGAACCGACGAAAACGTCAGCCATACCGTTCATCCCTACCGTCTGCTTTGCAGCCATGCGGAGTGGTTTCTTGCCGGATGTACGTCATCGGGCGTGTTCGTTATTTCCCTGTCCCGAATCAGGCTGGTTGAGGTATTACCGGATACAACGTTTGAGATCGATAACACACTCATTTCGCTGATTGAACAGTCTGACTTTATGGAAGCCTTACCCCACATGAACATTATTCATCAGATAATGCATTACGGGAGAAAACAGACGAATAATCGTAATTAAAATCACAACATATTATTAGTGATGATTAAATCACATTAACATGATAAGTGAGAAAGTTATGATTATCGATAAAGAATACGCACTTGTAGATGCAACAGCAAGACTTAACACTGACCTGAGGGATTATGAACATGAAATAAACAACGCCGCCATTATAACATTTGGCAATGACCTCATTGAGGTAATCGTATATCAGTTCAGCTTTATCATCAGCATCAGGGCAGAGGGTGAAAAAATAAAGCACGGCCTACTTGTTAACTTCGGTAAAAATATAGCAAGACAGGTTTCATCACTTTGTGCATCCGCAATGCGAGTCTACCCGAATGAAAAACACAAACCGAGCCGTCAGCTTTTCCATTGCATAAATTAGTTTGTGCAAAGACTGTACTACCGACACGCAATAAATTAAAATAGGCCAGCTAATATAACATATGAGGTTTATGATGGCTGGCCAGTATGAAAAAGCAATAACGATAAAACAAGCGATAGATTCAATTAATTTACGCCACTATCTTCTGCCTGCAATTCAGAGGAAGTTCGTCTGGAACAGCAGTCAAATATGTTTGCTGTTTGATTCCATCATGCGAGACTACCCGATAAACTCTTTCATGATGTGGGATATCCGTAGTGCCAGTATTAAAAATGATTACAAATTCTATGAATTCCTGAAAGAATACTGTCAGCGATTTAATGAAGAAAACCCCTGCGTAGCAACAAATGCTGGATTTCATGATTTCAAGGCGGTGATTGATGGTCAGCAGCGTCTCACATCATTATATATTGGATTGTGTGGAACGTATGCGTATAAACAGCCCCGGGTGTGGTGGCCTTCGGCACAGGATGATCGCATCCTGCCGCCAAGAAAGCTTTACGTCGATTTAACAGCGCCACTTAATTCAGACGATGAGCTCATGATGAAGTATAACTTCAGGTTCCTGACCGACAAGCAATACACTGATTCACTTACAGACAACAAACATCACTGGTTCTGCCTGCACGAAATATTCAAATACGAGCAGTATGATTCCCCGGATGATATTTTATTTAACGTTGTCGTACCAGAACTTGAAAAAAGAGGACTCATTTCCAGTGAGTTTTCCAGAAAAACTCTGCTTAAACTTTATACCAAGATAAGAACTGAGAATCTTATCCACTACTTCAATGAGAGCAGTCAGGACATTGATCATGTGCTGGATGTTTTCATCCGCACGAACAGCGGGGGGACAAAACTTGAGTTCTCCGACTTACTGATGTCAATAGCGGTAGCGCACTGGCAGGGTGATTTCAGAAGAGAACTGGATGAACTGACAAAAAACATTTATCAGAATAATGAAATGGGGTTTTATATTGAAAGAGACTGGTTCTTAAAAACCAGCCTGATGCTTATTGACTCTGACGTCCGGTTCAAAGTAAAAAACTTCACTTCAGAGGAGGTCGGTAAGATACAACAGCAATGGTCTGAAATAAAATCCTGTATCAAGGAGACCTTTATTCTTATCAGGCGATTCGGCATCAATCCACAGTCTTTGATATCTAAAAATGCAGTCATTCCTGTGGTCTACTGGCTTTACAAAAAGCAAACCAGTGGACATCCATTATATACAACGATTAATCTCCTGAATAAGAACCACAATGAACGCTCAGTAATTAGCCAGTGGTTTTACATGGTACTTCTGAAAGGGATCTTTGGAAGCCAGGCCGATGCGCTACTCACGAGCATCAGAGATGTAATGAAAAATAGTCTTTCAGATATTCATTTTCCTCTTGAGAAGATTATTGACAGATATAAAGGCTCGAATAAGGACCTCAGATTTGACGACGAATACATCGAAAGCCTTCTCAATATCAGATATGGCGAAGGTCGTTGCCGCGCACTATTGCATCTTCTGTTCCCTGAAATGAATCCGACCGAGGTGTTTCATATTGATCACCTTCACCCAAGAAATCATTTTTCAAAGAAATATCTTGAAAAATTAGATTATGTTGCGAACTCACCAGAGAACCTCAGCTTTTATGAAAATCCAGAATACTGGGACACCATACCGAATCTTCATTTACTGAATCACTCTCAGAATATAAGTAAACAGGATACTTCCCTGAAACAATGGCTATCTCAGCCATCAAACAACTATTCGCCATCAATGCTGTTAGTTTCAGATGAAAATATTGAGTTCATTCGCTTCCCGGAATTCTACAATGAGCGAAGAAACGCCCTGAAGCAAAGACTACTGAATCGGGTATTTCTTACAACAAAAATAGATTCATCACCATCCACAATGGATACGGATGAAGAAATTCTCACCGACTGAACGTTCAGCCCCGATAGTATTGGGGCTTCAGTATTTATCGTCAGCACAACGTTTCTACTGGCCTGACTGAAAGAGCGTTGGCTACACAACCGGGAAAACGAACTCTCAGTGAAACGTATGACATACAAAGCCTGTCATCAATATGAAATTGCGATAAAATCGGGCCAATAACAGTACTTAAGAATCATACAACAGGATACAAAATGACAAGCCTTCAGCAGCGTGCCGAGCTACACCGTCAAATCTGGGCCATTGCCAATGATGTCAGAGGCTCCGTAGACGGATGGGATTTTAAACAGTATGTACTCGGTGCACTTTTCTATCGCTTCATCAGTGAGAATTTTTCCAGCTACATGGAAGCAGGGGATGAGAGCATACATTATGCAGCACTTGATGACAGCATCATTACCGATGACATCAAAGATGATGCCATCAGGACTAAAGGCTATTTCATCTACCCGAGCCAGCTGTTCTGCAACGTTGCAGCTAAAGCTAACACCAACGACAGGCTGAATGCTGATTTAAACAGTATCTTCGTCGCTATTGAAAGCTCTGCCTACGGCTATCCGTCTGAGGCCGACATCAAAGGTCTCTTTGCCGATTTCGATACGACCAGCAATCGACTGGGGAACACCGTCAAAGACAAAAACACCCGTCTTGCCGCCGTTCTCAAAGGCGTTGAGGGGCTAAAACTGGGGAATTTTAACGAGCACCAGATTGACCTGTTTGGTGATGCCTACGAGTTCCTGATTTCTAACTATGCGGCAAATGCCGGTAAGTCTGGCGGGGAGTTCTTCACACCTCAGCACGTCTCTAAGCTGATTGCTCAGCTTGCGATGCACGGTCAGACTCACGTCAACAAAATCTATGACCCTGCAGCTGGCTCCGGTTCACTGCTGCTTCAGGCGAAAAAACACTTTGATAACCATATCATTGAAGAAGGTTTTTATGGTCAGGAGATAAATCATACAACCTTTAACCTGGCGCGTATGAACATGTTCCTACATAACATCAACTACGACAAATTTGATATCAGACTGGGGAATACCCTGACTGAGCCTCACTTTGTCGATGAAAAACCGTTTGATGCGATTGTCTCTAACCCGCCGTACTCGGTTAAGTGGATTGGCAGTGACGACCCGACCCTGATTAACGATGAGCGCTTTGCTCCGGCTGGCGTACTGGCCCCGAAATCAAAAGCGGACTTTGCATTTGTCCTACATGCGCTGAACTACCTGTCTGCTAAAGGGCGTGCAGCAATAGTTTGCTTCCCCGGTATTTTCTACCGTGGCGGTGCAGAGCAGAAAATCCGCCAGTACCTGGTCGACAATAACTATGTTGAAACGGTGATTTCTCTGGCACCGAATCTGTTCTTCGGCACCACCATTGCCGTTAACATTCTGGTGATGTCAAAGCACAAAACAGATACCCGCGTTCAGTTTATTGATGCCAGCGGGTTGTTTAAGAAAGAAACCAATAACAATATCCTGACTGATGGTCATATCGAAAAGATTATGCAGGTCTTTGCCAGCAAAGCAGATATTGACCACCTCGCGAAAACAATCCCTTATGAAACAGTATCCGCCAATGACTATAACCTGTCAGTCAGCAGCTACGTCGAAGCCATGGATACCCGCGAAATTGTAGATATTGCAGTGCTGAATGCCGAGCTAAAAACTACCGTCAGCAAAATCGATCAGTTGCGCAAAGACATTGATACGATTGTGGCCCAAATTGAAGACAATGAGGCACGGGCATGAGCGAGTTAAGTTATCTGGAAAAACTGCTGGATGGCGCTGAGGTTGAGTGGCTGCCACTCGGTGTTTTAGGTGAGCTTGTTCGTGGAAATGGCTTACCAAAAACTGATTTTACTGAGGCAGGTATTCCTGCTATTCACTATGGTCAGATTTATACCTTTTATGGCCTTTCAACAGAAACCACAAAGTCCTTTGTTTCACAAGATACAGCTAAAAAGCTGAAAAAAGTAAATACTGGCGATGTAGTGATCACTAATACAAGTGAAAATCTTGATGATGTCGGTAAAGCCCTGGTTTATCTTGGTAAAGAGCAAGCTGTCACCGGCGGCCATGCGACAATATTTAAGCCCAGGGAAGGTATTATTGGAAAATACTTTGCTTATTTCACCCAGACAAATTCATTTTACAATGAAAAAAGAAAGTACTCAAAAGGGACAAAAGTAATTGATGTTTCCGCATCAGATATGGCAAAAATAATCATCCCCATACCTTGCCCCAACAATCCAGAAAAGTCTCTTGCTATCCAGTTAGAAATTGTCCGGATTCTGGATAAGTTTACTGCACTTACAGCTGAGCTTACAGCTGAGCTTACAGCTGAGCTTAATATGCGAAAAAAACAGTACAACTACTATCGCGACCAGTTGCTGAGTTTTGATGAGGATGAAGTTGAGTGGAAGATGCTGGGAGATCTAGGGGAAAATCTGGATTCGAAAAGGAAACCCATTACCAGCGGTCTGAGGGAAGCCGGAAGTATTCCTTATTATGGCGCTTCTGGAATTGTCGATTATGTTAAAGATTACATTTTTGATGGTGATTTTTTACTGATTTCTGAAGATGGCGCAAATTTGTTAGCCCGCAATACGCCTATAGCATTTAGTATCAGTGGTAAGTCTTGGGTAAACAATCATGCACATGTGATTAAATTCGATTCCTATGCAGAACGAAGGTACGTGGAGTACTATCTGAATAGCATTGATTTAGCCCCCTATATTTCCGGAGCAGCGCAACCAAAACTAAATAAGAAAAATTTAGAGAGCATACGTATTCCAAATCCTTCACCTGAAGATAAAGAGCGAATAGTTTCTATTCTGGACAAATTTGATGCGCTAACAAACTCCATCAACGAAGGCCTTCCTCGTGAAATCGAGCTACGTCAAAAGCAGTACGAGTACTATCGTGACTTGCTGTTCAGCTTCCCGAGACCAGAAACCGCCAGCAACTGACGGACCATTGATACCGGCAGGGTTTGTTCTCACCCGCCCGGTATCAGGCTTTACGAATGCCGGAAGACGCTTCTGATATCCTTCCGGACTTTGCCAGATGACGCACAGGATGCACCATGACACAACAGACACACACCATTGCTGAATCAAATAACTTTATCGTCCTTGATAAATACACCAAAGTTCTGGATACCGGTGACAGCTACCAGAGCGAATCGGACCTTGAGCGGGAGCTGATTCAGGACCTTCTTAATCAGGGGTATGAGTTTATCTCCGTTAAGTCACCGACTGCGATGCTGGCGAATGTGCGGGACCAACTTCAGCGTCTTAATGGTGTGGTGTTTAACGAAAGTGAATGGCGGCGTTTCGCAGAGCAGTATCTCGACAGCCCCAGTGACAGCAGCCTGGACAAAACCCGTAAAATCCATATCGACTATATCTGTGATTTCACGTTTGATGACGGTCGTCTGGAAAACATCTATCTGATAGATAAAAAGAACCTGCTGCGCAATAAGGTGCAGGTCATTCAGCAATTTGAGCAGACTGGCTCACACGCTAACCGTTATGACGTCACCATTCTGGTCAACGGCCTTCCACTGGTGCAAATCGAACTCAAAAAACGCGGTGTGGCGATTCATGAAGCCTTTAACCAGATACACCGTTACAGCAAGGAAAGCTTTAACAGCGATAACTCCCTGTTTAAATACCTGCAACTCTTCGTGATTTCCAACGGGACTGATACCCGGTACTTTGCCAGTACCACTAAGCGGGATAAAAACAGCTTTGATTTCACCATGAACTGGGCAAAGTCGGATAACACTCTGATTAAGGACCTGAAGGACTTTACCGCCACTTTCTTCCAGAAGCATACTCTGCTGAATGTTCTGTTTAATTACAGCGTGTTTGACAGCAGCCAGACGCTGCTCGTCATGCGCCCCTATCAGATTGCTGCCACTGAGCGAATCCTCTGGAAAATCAACAGCTCTTTTAAAGCGAAGAACTGGTCAAAACCCGAAAGCGGTGGATTTATCTGGCATACCACAGGGTCAGGAAAAACCCTGACCAGCTTTAAGGCCGCACGTCTGGCTACGGAACTGGACTTTATTGATAAAGTCTTCTTCGTGGTCGACAGGAAAGACCTCGATTACCAGACCATGAAGGAGTATCAGCGCTTCTCTCCGGACAGTGTCAATGGTTCCGATAATACAGCAGGCCTCAGAAGAAACCTGGATAAGGACGATAACAAAATCATCGTCACAACCATTCAGAAACTCAATAACCTGATGAAAGCCGAAGCTGACCTGCCCGTCTATCAGCAGCAGGTGGTGTTTATCTTTGATGAGTGTCACCGCAGCCAGTTTGGTGAGGCCCAGAAAAACCTCAAAAAGAAATTCAGACGCTTTTATCAGTTTGGTTTTACTGGTACGCCTATTTTCCCGGAAAATGCACTGGGGGCAGAAACCACAACCAGCGTGTTCGGACGTGAATTACATTCTTACGTCATTACTGATGCGATTCGTGATGAAAAAGTGCTGAAGTTTAAGGTGGACTATAACGATGTCCGCCCACAGTTTAAGTCTCTTGAAACGGAAACTGATGAGAAAAAACTCAGCGCGGCTGAAAACAACCAGGCATTTTTGCACCCCCTGCGTATTCAGGAAATAACGCAATACATTCTCAATAACTTCCGTCAGAAAACGCACCGAACCTTCCCGGGAGCTAAGGGCTTTAACGCCATGTTAGCAGTTAGCAGCGTGGAAGCGGCAAAAGCTTATTACACGACGTTTAAAATGCTACAGGAAGAAGCGGAGAAGAAATCTGGCAGCTATAAACGCCTTCGGGTTGCAACCATCTTCTCCTTTGCTGCAAATGAAGAGCAAAGCGCCATTGGTGATATTACCGACGAAAGCTTTGATACCAGCGCAATGAACAGCAGCGCAAAGGAATTCCTGGATTCAGCCATTGATGACTATAACAACCACTTTAAAACCAATTTCAGTACCGACAGTAACGGCTTCCAGAACTACTACCGCGATTTAGCTCAACGAGTGAAAAATCAGGATATCGACCTTCTCATCGTGGTGGGAATGTTCTTAACCGGCTTTGATGCCCCGACGCTTAACACTCTTTTCGTTGACAAAAACCTCCGTTATCACGGCCTGATGCAGGCATTCTCCCGCACAAACCGTATCTATGATGCCACCAAAACCTTCGGCAATATCGTGACTTTCAGGGACCTGGAGCGTCCGACCATTGATGCCATCACACTATTTGGCGACAAAAACACCAAGAATGTGGTGCTGGAAAAAAGCTACGAAGAGTACATGCAGGGCTTTACCGATGCGGCAACCGGTGAGGCTAAACGAGGTTTTATGGCTGTTGTTTCGGAGCTGGAGCAGCGCTTCCCTGACCCTGCCAGTATCGACAGTGAAAAAGAGAAAAAAGCCTTCGTCAAACTGTTTGGTGAATATCTGCGGGCAGAAAACATCCTTCAAAACTATGATGAATTTGCCACGCTGAAAGCCCTGCAGAAGGTTGATATTAGTGACCCGGAAGCGGTAGAAACCTTTAAAGCAGAGCACTATGTGGATGATGAAAAATTTGCTGAATTACAAACCATTCGTCTCCCGGCAGAACGTAAAGTTCAGGACTATCGCTCAGCATACAATGATATCCGGGACTGGCAGCGACGCGAGAAAGCATCAAACGACAGGGATAAATCAACCACAGACTGGGATGACGTGGTGTTTGAAATTGACCTGCTGAAGTCGCAGGAAATTAACCTGGATTACATCCTTGGTCTGATTTTCGACCACAATCGTCAGAAAAAAGGTAAAGAAGCCCTGACTGAAGAGGTCAGACGCTTAATCCGCTCAAGTCTGGGCAACCGTGCCAAAGAAGGTCTGATTGTTGACTTTATTCAGCAAACTAACCTTGATGACATGCCGGACAAGGCCAGTATCATTGATGCATTCTTTACCTATGCTCAGCGTGAACAGCAGCGGGAAGCAGAAGCGTTGATTAAGGAAGAAAACCTCAATGAAGAGGCTGCAAGGCGCTATATCCGCACATCACTAAAACGGGAGTATGCCACCGAAAATGGGACGGAGCTAAATGAGACGCTACCAAAGCTCAGTCCGCTGAATCCTCAGTACAAAACGAAAAAGCAGACTGTATTCCAGAAAATTGGGGCGTTTATCGAAAAATTTAAAGGGGTTGGAGGACACCTCTAGTTGCCAGATAAAAGAACAATGCGCCACCGCAATTTATAGGTAAGATTGTATCTTTTAAACTGCGTCAGACCTGTACGATCGATGAAGCGCTGGTTAATGTTAATGCTAACTGGATGAATTTTTAACGCACATTCAAACAATTAGCATCCAGAACTTACAGAAACCAGTGCTTGATTTTGGATGGTAAAGTACTGAATGGATGTATCACAGGAGAATGCTTATGAGCGTAACTATAAAAGACGATCGACTCCGTACCATCGCTACCTTTGACGGTAAAACCCTGAAAGACGACCGACTCAGGACCATCGCAACGTTTGACGGTAAAACCCTGAAAGACGACCGCCTCAGAACCATCTCAACTTTTGACGGTAAAACCCTGAAAGACGACCGACTCCGCACCATCGCTACCTTTGATGGCAAGACCCTGAAAGACGATCGACTCCGCACCATCGCAACATTTGATGGTAAAACACTTAAAGACGATCGACTCAGAACCATCGCGACAGTTAATGGTAATGTCAGTATTGTTGTTTTGGCGTTTGCTGCTCGGCTATTTTAGGGCTAAGAGCCTATCTCAACAGAGATTAATACTTTACCCAAAAGATATAATATCAGTATCTAAAAGCCTGCACCGTCTGATTTTTAGTCATTGAATCGCGAGAACGGGAGATAATTTCTCTTCTATGGGCATAGGCTCATAATGGTAGGATTCTGGTAGCTTCGAAACGCCGTATTTAAGCAATACTTAAGTCATGAAGAACCAAACTTAAACATTTTTCTCAAGGTAAACCAGTAAAAAGCTGTTAGTGCTGATGGATCGTTTGGGCTCTTTTAAAGGGATTGAAAATCCCCGTGTCCTTGGTTCGATTCCGAGTCCGGGGCACCACTATTTAAAGAACCCAGCCTATGGCTGGGTTTTTGCTTTTCTGTATCCGCTACGCATTGAATTTTCCCTTCTGTCAGGTAATAGTGATTTTTTTCCCTGACAATGAAAATGATATGACCTTATCTGCTTTAAAAGTCGGGTCACTGCTCCTGCTGATGATCCTGTTTTATACCGGCCTGTTCACGAGCGATCGTGTCACCTGGCTGATGGAGGTGACGCCCGTCATTATCATCATCCCACTTCTGCTTGCCACGCACCGGCGATACCCCCTCACTCCCCTTCTCTATACCCTGGTTTTCTTCCACGCCATCATTCTGATGGTTGGTGGTATGTACACCTATGCAAAGGTTCCGGTTGGTTTTGAGGTTCAGGAGATGCTCGGGCTTAGCCGAAATCCGTATGACAAGCTCGGTCACTTCTTCCAGGGGCTGGTTCCCGCCCTGGCAGCGCGAGAAATTCTGCTGCGCGGTGGGTATGTTCGTGGACATAAGATGACGGGATTTCTGGTGTGCTGTGTTGCTCTGGCCATTAGCGCCACCTATGAACTCATTGAGTGGTGGGCAGCTTTGGCAATGGGACAGGGTGCGGATGATTTTCTTGGGACGCAGGGCGATCCATGGGATACCCAGTCTGATATGTTTTGCGCGCTGCTTGGTGCGTTAACGACGGTGCTGATCCTTGGGCGTTTCCATCAGCGGCAATTGCTTCGTTTGAATGTTTGTCAGGGATAGTACGCTCTGAGTTGCCGGGTGGCGGCTTCGCCTTGCCCGGCCTGCCGTTTTTCAGCAAACAAACGCAAAAAGGCCATCCTTCCGGATGGCCTCTTCACTTGTTTGATGCCTGGCAGTTCCCTACTCTCACATGGGGAGACCCCACACTACCATCGG
>ENA-OPSQ01002142-OPSQ01002142.1-human-gut-metagenome-genome-assembly--contig:-NODE-2142-length-11644-cov-2.759600_pt1 | contig 11644 bp, 9 predicted proteins | sample MGYA00241456_ERZ501904 | MGnify/ENA primary metagenome ERZ501904 (study PRJEB25962, sample SAMEA2042452) | human gut metagenome | biome: human gut; feature: human-associated habitat; material: faeces...
ATACTGATATGCGTAAACAGCTGAATGGATTGATATTATTCAGTACAATTTCAAACTTAATCCTTATAGCAATACATTGTTCCTGTTTTGTGGGAAACGGTGTGACAGACTGAAAGATTACAGATCATTACACATGTGCTTTCTTAGAAGCTATAGATTATACAGAGAATTGTTATGAATGTAAGTTTGCGCCATTAGAGAGTATCTGATATGACATTAGGTGATTCCTGGGGAAGTGAGTATAAAGATCAAGAAAAGAATGGGATTTCTTTAATATTGATTCAAAATGAAAAAGGAAAACAATTATTGTCAATGTCAAAAATGGAATTAAAAGATGTTGATTTGGATAATGCTATAGCATATAATCATCAACTTTCCCATCCATCAGTTAAATCATCTAAGAGAGCTAGATTTTTTAAATTTATGAAAAAAGGAGTAAGTTTTAAGGTTACAACATTTATGGTTTTACCTAAAATAATATTAAAACAAAAAGTTAAAGGTATTCTTGTAAAATTACTAATAATAAGGTGATTATTCATGGGTAATCTTCTACCATGGATACCAAAAAAATAACTAATAAAGCAAATAATAAATGATTAACATAATTAAAATAATCTAATGATTTGTTAAATGTTTAAATATAAACGATAAAAATGAACTATTTATACATAAAAAAGAATGCAAAAGGGAGATTCCAATGAGGAAAAATAATAAAAAGACTTTGTTATATAAAATATTGTTTGATAAAGATTTTCCGGGATTTATTGCAGCTAGTATAGTTTTATTTATTGCATATAAGTTTATGAAAGTAGATACTTTAGATATATCGTTATTCGTATCCGTTTTTACATTGTTTGTCTGCAATATTTTAGGAAGACTGATATATAATTTATATTCTAACAATAAAGAAGATTCAATAAAGTTGTCTATGGATTATGTGGAATTTGCAAAAGATATAAGGAAGAACTATTGTTAACTTATAATAGAAATGTGAAATTGCCAATAATTGTTTTGGTTAAAAGAAAATTAAAAGATAAACTATTTGATATTATTATGGATCATAAGAATGCTGCTAATGTGTATAGTCTTCCAGAACAGATAGAAAATCGATCATAATGGTTACTAGACGCTCACAGGTGTTCGTATGATTATGACAGTAGGACAGTAAGACTTGATAATTTAACATATAAGGATAACAAGGTAATATTAACATATTCTAATACGACATATTGGGATTTGCTAAGAACAAATAGGGTTATGGATTATGAATGGGAGAATGGCAAGACGAATAGGAATGTTTATGAGCCGGGACCATTCATCAGTCCCCTGGAATCTTCGTTAATGGCTAATCATATTGGATTTAATGCATTTATTGAATTCCCTGAAATAGGAATTCTTTTTGTCGGAAGAAGTAATAAGCTGTCTGTTGGCAAGAAAACATGGGGAACAAGTGTATCAGCAAAATTAAATCCAAAATTTGATTATAAAAAGGGAGAACATTTTACACTTGATAGATTCTATGATTCTATAGCTGAAAGTATTAATAGGGAATTGAAGTATTTCACAGTTAATGGAAAGTCAATTGATGTCAAAGGAAATCAGATTAAAGGAAGTATATTTGCTTTTTACAGAGACTTGGTTGAGGGTGGCAAACCACAATTTTTATTATATTATAAATTTGGAAATAAGAAATTAGATGTTAAATTTAATAAGGATGGTTATGAGAGTTGCCTGAAGCAAGATAAAAGTACTGCTATGATAGACGGTACAAAGTATGCATTCCTTACGATAGACCAGTTGAAACAGGCTTATATTACACAAGATGAAATCTTTATTTCGGGGCAGAAAAAGAAATACAAGATGACTCCGTCGGCAGTGGCTTCGGTGGTTTTGTTGCTTGAGGCTATGGGGAAGGAACGGGGAATAAGATGAATAATATATGGAAAACTATCTTAAAGATGTAAGATGTTCAATAAGCAATAATGTAGCCGAACGAGCTGTCAAAAGCTATGTTATGGTAAGAAAGGACTTTTTATTCCACGACACAGTAAAGGGAGCAACTGCAAGTGCTATAGTATATACGCTTGCGGAAACAGCAAAGGTTAATGGATTAAACATCCGTCTTTATCTGGAAACGGTCATGACAAAGATGCTGGACTACAAAAAAGAGCCCGAAAGCATACTTGAAGACCTTATGCCATGGTCAGAGATGATGCATGAAACATGTAGCCTTAATAACCATTCAGAAATCTGATTTCTATATAAAATCAGATTGTATGAATCATGCGGGTAATTATGTGGTGCTTACAATAATTCTACACCGAAAAGCAGTACGATTCTATGAACAAGCAGTATCAATGTGCGGACAAACACATATAATTGTAGCATGGTACTTATAAGCGGTAAGGAGGTATCTTTTTGCAGATAGGTGGTACGCTGGGCACGCAATATTTAGATAATATAAAAAGCATTTTAAAATATAAAATATTGTTGGAATAGAAAAGCGATAAATAATGTTTACAAATGAGTAAATATATGCTAGATTGGCAAAGTAATGATATTGTTATTTTTAATAGAATAGCAGTTGTGAAAAGATAAATGGGGGAATTATGAACAATAGTTACACATCAACAACCAAACCAGGTAAGAGTGACCCTTATTGGTATGAGTGGTCTGTTGGAGAAATGTACTTATTAGATATGTTATATGAGGAAAGCAACATAGAAAGTGTCGCTTTTCAGGCGAATATCAGTTTGGGACTTGATGATGTTGTAGTTTATTATAATGATGATTCTGTTAAGTGTATTCAGGTTAAGCATACAAGAGCTGCTGATACATTGACATATGCCGATTTAGTATCACCGAAAGCGGACGGTAAGATTTCACTTTTAGGGGAATTAGCTGAATCTTGGTATAAGGAAAAGAATAATTATAAGATTATTGTTCCACAGATATTTACTAACAGAAAGCTTGGGGAGAAGGTATCTACGACGAAAAAGTCTGATAGTTTTAAAAGACCAGCTTTAAAGGATTTCCTGCCTGAATTAAAAAGACAGCTACATAATGATAATACCAAGTATTCAGATATCCATTTTGTTGGATACGAACATGCATGGGAAGAGTGGAAAGAACAATTATCAGTAATTCCAGAAGATAATGATAGAATGGAATTCTTAAGATTACTTGAAATAGAGACCAGTCAGCCAGATTTGGAATCAATTGAGAGACAGTTGATAGAGAAAACAGCCTTAGTTTTTGGAGTTAATGAGGATATTGGGGAGGAATTATTTACAAAACTAGACCAGAAAATGAGATATTGGACTTCTTCACTAATCAATAAAGAAAAGATTAATCCAGAGGATGTATGGGATGCACTGGCTGAAAATACAGTCAGACCATCATACAATCATGATTTATGTCCATGTAATCCATTTTTTACAAGTCGAGAAAGTTTTATTGATGAAATAGAAGAAGAATTTAGAAATGGTAAGGAGAGAGTAATCTTTCTTAAGGGTTTACCTGGTATAGGTAAAACCAATATTATAAGTAAACTATCCAATAAGAGAGATAGTGTAGTTAGAATCAGATATTATGCATATGAGCCAGTTCAGCCAGATAAAGAATATCTCCCTGTGGATGTGTCTGAAAGAGTTAGAAAAGAAGTGTTTTGGAATGAAATGTTTTCTCAATTAAGGAAAGTTTTGAAGGGAAAGCTTAAAAAGTATAATGTTCCATTACAGAATGATTTTATGACATTAGGAGATATGAAGAAGAGATTTTTTGAAATTGCTTCGAGGTATGCAGCAGATGAGAAGACTGTATTCATCGTTGCAATAGATGGAATAGATCATGCGGCAAGAGCGGGGGAAGGAGTAGAGACATTTTTAAAGACACTACCGAATCCTGCCTATATTCCCGAGAATGTGAAGCTGCTCATAGCAGGACAGCCAGAAGAAGGTTATGCAGAGTATCCATACTGGTTATGTGATGAAGATGATAATGTAAAGAAAATTGATGTGCCAGGAATTCAGAGAGAAGATATAGCCCTGCTTGTAAGTGATAGGATATCTGATAACAGAATGTCTGAATATCCGGTAATAACAGATATAATAGACAGTATTGCTAATGGGAATACGCTTTCAGCGATATTTGCAGTTCATGAGGCAGCAATGTTTACAGATGTTTCACAGTTGGAGAAGCATCTGAAAGAAAGAAAATTACATGTGAATCTTGAGCAATATTATTACAGTATATGGGATAATGCAAAAAGAAAGATTAATTCGCATGGCTTTGTAGATTATAAGCTGGCAGGTGTGCTTATACTGTTTAATGAGAAGCTTGATGGGAGCATACTGGCAGAGATGTTTAAAGAAGAAAACATCTCAAAGCGTACATGGGAAGATATGCTTGAAGCATTAAAACCGTTAGTTATTGAAGAGCAATGTGGATATAGATTATTGCATAATGATGTTAAAGTATTTCTGACCAGATTAATAAAAAATGGGAACAGGACAGTATATATATCAGACACAATAGCAACATATTATATTAATTCAAAGGTGAAATCACAGGCATATTATTATGATATATGTAAACTTTTAAAAATGGCAGAAAGAAAACGGGATATAATCAATATTTTTACTCCTGAATTCGTGATTGCATCATATGTGAATGGCGTGAGTCTGGAAGTACTTTCTATTAATGCCTCTGAAATACTCAGAGATTTGTTATCAAAGGGAAATATTGACTGGAATAGCATGATTAATCTTTCAGCAGCATGGGATACAATAGAGCAGCTCTATAAAACTGAGTACGAAATAGAAGATTATGATATTACAGATAAGAATGATAATGATGTACTATCATACTCTGAAAATGAATGTAAGGTTGTTGAATTATCGCAGTGGAATGCTGAATTAATTGATGATGTCCTGGATAAGATAGATGAATTGTATCAGGTTGATGTCAGACGCTCTGAGGGAATGTTCCATCGATGGTTTTCTGATATGAATGTATTGGATATATGGAATAATATCAGCAAAAAGGGAATGCTGGATGAAAGATTTTCTGATGATGACAATATTCTGCTTACTGAGACAGCAAAGGAAATAGCCCGTAATTTAGGGATTATGATTTGCAGATTTAAAAAGTATTGGATGCTTGAGGGTTATACGGATGAAGATAGTTTTGATAAATTTATCGGAATACTTGAAACAATATTCTTCAAGGAATGTGTATCAATTTACTCAGGGGATGAGTTAAGGAATAGTCTCAATTCCAATTATTGTTTTTATAGGGAGGATTTGTTGGATATCTGTCTGCAATGCATAAAGTATTGCCGATATGAGGATATTGGTATTATAGAAGAAGCAGTAGGAGACAGAATCAGTGAAACAGAGAATAAAACATTTATATTGCTTGATATCTTTATGAAGATAGTATCTGGGAATATAGGATTCCCAGATAAATATGAGCGCAATGCTATATTGAATCAGATTAAAGATGTTGAGTTATCAGAAATGTCATATGAATATAAATCCATATATTATTGTGTATATGCATTTGTGACAGGCTATTTAAATGTTTCTGTAGACAGTGATACGAATGTATCGCATGTGCTGGAGCTTTACGCTAATAATAATCCAAGAGTCAGGGGAACATATTATGGTGCGGCATTTAACCTTATGTGTGTATTGGGGAACTGGCTGTATCAGCTAAGAAATGATAAGGTACATGCCATTGATGAAAAGAAGGTTACATATCTGCTGGAAAGAATCTTTATATGGAATCATAATATTTTCGAAGAAGATTATAATATCAGAAAGCATTATTCTGAAATCCTGATTTCGCTTATTAATTGTATGGAGAAATCAGGAACGGAGTTAAGGCAGACAGTGGGAGCATGTCTGGATAAGATGTTTGAGAATTATCCGATAGATCAGAAGATAGACGCTTATTGGTATTACTATAGGAATAACAAAGAAAAAATAAAAGATTATGTAGCATATTGGACAAATGATAATAGTGGAATATGGGAACAGGAGATTGGAGACAGAAACAGGCTGGCATATAATATCATAAAGCTTGCCAGACAATATAACATGTATGAATATTTAAATCTACAGACATTTGTTGATAAAGTAAAATGGTCAGTGATTGGTTATGTATCTCATAAAGAATATTCATTTAGCAATATTATGGAATGGTATGCTGCTGTCTCAGATTTATCTTCAATAAGAGCAGGAGAGTTTTCTGATGAGGTAAAAAAATTATCTGACAAAGTGGAAGATATGGGAGATAACAGACTCTCATATAATGTTAATTGCAGGGTATACAGCGATATTTTTTCAAATGGTCTGGAGAATATAATAGATGCTCTTAAGAATGACAGGTACTTTCAGGAGATGATTAGCAGCCCAGAGTATATGGTTGAGGGACTGGTTGGATTGCTTAAAGACAATAAGTTTTCCAGAAATGAATTGCTTTTGATATGGACTTTCGGAATAGGAATATCAGATTGGAGAAATGAAAGCAATTATTCTCATATAGCGGCGCTTAAACAAGCTTTATGTAAAAACGCAGAGCAGAATAATGTTGATGTTAATGTAGATGATTTAAAAGATATTGGACCAGCAGAGGTATATTGCTATGCTGATCCAGTCAGATATATAATCCCAGACAGGTGGTACGATGATAAAAGTGCGGATTCAGAATCTGATAAAAGTGCAACAGATGATAATTCTATAAGAGACAGGCTTATATCTGGTTTGAATGGGGAGGTGGAATATTTTTACCCGTATAAAGAACTTGAGGATGCGTGTAAGAAGAGGATATCAGTATCAGATGCTGATTATGCTGTGTATGGATTAAGGCAGTATCTCAATATGCAAAAGGAATGGTTAAGCTTGGCAGGTCATATTAATGTTTCTGTTGATGAATTTGACAGTGATGAAGATATTCTTAAGTCAAGGGAATTCTTAGATATTAACACGATTAATTCATTAGAAATATTGTTTATCCGCATGCTGCTTCTGATGATTTTAGGTAATGATGCAGATAGAGCTGAGACGGCATTAAGAGCATTATATCACATATTGAAGCTGCAGCCGGAGTTATTAAATGTTGTCGACAACTATTGGAATCAGTTACATTTCAGGGCAAAGGAATGGTATCTGATGATTCTGGAGTTGTTAATAGATGACGGAATTGTAATTAATGAAATTAGTGATGTATTACATAGTCATATAGACGCTGAAGATTTTAACGCAGCTATGTATATCCGGTTATTAATCCTTAAGATTAATGATATCAGGGGAATTAATGAACCAGTACCTAATCTGGCAGAACAGCCATTTTTTAAGCAGATACATGATAATGGAAGTAAAAAATTCATAAAGTACCATGATGATGCAAGAACAGTTTCGGGCAGACAATATGTAATGAGTGTGATTAAAAAACTTAATTCAATGACATTAGACAAAGGCGATGGTCTTGAGGAAAGCGTTGCTGGGTATACTTCCAAAGTAAGAGAACCTGATTATGTGTTATTCAAGGTGGGAAATAATGTACAGTTAGGCGTATCGGTATGTAAAGAGAATATAGCAATGCATGATGTAATGTATAAGTATTTTTATAATGGCAGGTGGCGTATAGATTTTGTAAGTATGCTGCAGTGTGTATTATCGTCAACAGAACCTTATATATTGTTAAATTCTGCTCCGATGTTTCATTATAATGATGGAAAGTTCTTTAATGAGAGGAAAGAAGATTTTCTGGAGAAAAGTGATAAAGACCAGAAGAAATATGTATATCAGGTCCTTAATTACGGCATTAATGAAGCGGAAGAAAAGCTGCTTGGTGGAGTAGTTGTTGACTACATGGGAGAGCGAGAGATTGAAGGCTTACTCTGTTCGTATCTGCAGTTTCCTAATGTGAACGGAGAGTTTGCAAAAAACTCAGGGCATATGAATGGAAGGAGTATCTTAATTAATCGTGCAGGATTCAATGAGGAAACCTGTTGTAACATAATTATCCGCAATGGAGGAATAGCAAGCTTTAATCTGAGCCAGAAAATATGTGATATATCATATTATGCTATGAGGTGCTTTGGATGGAAGATAATCGTGGATAATGGAATATATGCTGTAAATAAAGATGGTGAAAAGGTAGTTCGCTTCGAAATATATAATGGAGTACGGGATATAGGAAACCGTTATTATTGTTTACAGCCGGTTATGCAGCGTTGGGTTATTAAGAAATCCGAATACAAAAGAATTCAGAAATTATGTAGTGAGTTTGAAATTAAGGAAACGATGTCGATAGAGGTATCAGAAGCGCGGTGAAACAATTTAGCTGATATAGAAAGTATTAAGGAGGACGAATATGACACATAATATTTTTACACCGTACCATCATTATGCGGGATTGACAAATAAGAAGAATTGATTTATACATAAAATTAAGAGAATGCTTTATTTCAAGAATGAGTTAATTAGAAGAAAAATCCTATATGTCCAAAGATAGATATGAAGAGTACATATGATTAATATGGCAGTATTAATATATAATGTTCCACGTAGCTATTAATATTATATGAGGGGAAATATTGAAATGAGTAAAAGCAACAATAATAAACAAAACTTTGAGGAATCAATACTTCAATCTGCTGCAGCTTTATCTGAAACATACAATCAGAAATACTTTGATATTTCGAAAGCTGTAGAATCAGCTGATGTAGCAGTAAGACCATTTGAAAGTCTATTTACAGCCAATTCAGATGCAATTACAGCAGCTTCTCCTTATGCTGAAATCTCCAATTTGGTTACGCTCAAAAGTCCTACGGATACTATAGAGAATGCATTGAAAGCAATGACCACCACAACTAATTTAGGCAAGCCTAATTTGATTGAGAGTTATAATTCTGCGATTAAAGTACAAAAAGGCTTTGATATTAATAATATGTTTGAAAATGGTATACCAGAAATAACAGCTAATTTAGCTTATATTTCTGATTATGCAAATGAATTTTCATCGAATTGGACACTTGCTCTTGAAAAGCCCAATATTGCAGAGCGTAGTATTTCAGCAAAGGATTTTGCTATAGTTAGAAGTTTTCCAGATTATGAAAAATTAGACTTACCATATGGAAGTAAAAGTGTATTGAGTTCACTTACAAAAGATACGGCTATTAAACTAGCACAGACAGAAGATATTCTTATTGATCCTAAAGACAGAATGTTTTACCATAAGGATTCTCCAGAACAGAAATTATCAGCAAATCATATGAATATGCTTGAAAGTTCTATGGATTTATTTGCTAGTATTTCTCTTGATGAACTGGTTTCTTTTGAAAGTCAGTTGTATGAAGATGTTACATTTGCAATGGATCATCCTGTGGGGAAAAAGATATTTGCCATTATAAAGAATTGGAATAAATTCATTAGCTTTGATGTTGGTACATATTATCATGCCAGAGAGATTGAAGATGGTAAGGCTCCATTTTTGGATCAGGAAATGTTGAAAGCTCCGGTTAATATATCATCTCATGGAAGGTATAACGCAATTGGAAAAAGCTGTTACTACATTGCTGAAACAAAGGATGGAGCATTGAAAGAAGTAGCTAAACATAGCCGTAAAAAGGAAATCAGCATTCAGGTTGCAGGACTTAAACCGATAAAGTCAGCAAGGATAATTGACTTATCTGGAGAAATAAAAGGTACAAATCAATTTATTGAGCATATGAGATATATGGTTGACAATGATGAAGGGAAAATTGTAAAAAATTATCTATTGCCTAATTTTGTGGCTTCATGTTGCAAAAAAATTGGAATTGAAGGGATTAAGTACAAAAGTGGGGTATATAACTGTTGTGTTTTATGGCAAGATGATTATTTTAAATTTATGGAGGGTAGTAGAGAAATTATTAAGGTAATTGTTGGATAGAGTCAATGAGGGTATAGAATGATTTTATGAAAAATTTAGAATTAAAACCAACAGAAGAAAAATTATTATCGCAGGAAGATTCGGAAATGATTGCGCTTGATGGAAATGGGGGAGTGGAAAGACTTTTTTATCAAGCAAGAGATTATATTACTTAAGGTAATGAATCCATATATAAAGGAAGACAGGGATAAACTTAACAGGGTAAAATATAAGATTATGGGGGAAAGGAATTTAGATCCTGTTAAGGCTAATATGTTGCCTGTCTATTATGATGCATGGCAGAATGATAATGATATAGATCCAATTGTTTCGTTGTGTTGTGAAATAGCTGATCAGATCGGAAAGCAGTTTTCTCAATCAGCTGAATTTGATAAGAAAAAAGCATTAGTTGCAATAGCAGATCATTTTCTTAATACAAATATAGGTGAAATATGTGACAGCGTTAAAGTTAATGAATATGTAGAGCATCTTTTAAACAGAAGACGGCTTGAAGATGATGTAAGAGATTTCTTCAACGGATTATGCGATGAAAAAGCTAACCCGGATTATTATATTTATAGACGAATTAGATAGATGTAAGCCAAGCTATGCTGTAAGACTGTTAGAGCAGATAAAGCATTATATGTGCGACGAAAGAATTACATTTATTCTGGCTGTTAATACAGCCCAGTTACAGCATACTATACGGCATTTTTATGGATCAGAGTTTGACGCATGCCGTTATCTGGACAGATGCTTTGATTTGAGAACTTCATTGCCAGCAGTTAATATGAATAGGTTTTATGAGTCTATAGGAGTCTATGATAGTGAGATGATTGATATTGTAGGAAAGGCACTCATTAACGAATATAGATTGGATTTAAGAGAAATAACCCGATTCATGGGAGCGATTAATCAGATAAAGGAAACAGTGATTACAAGAGTTGGATTAGGTTCATACGATGAAGTGGAGGGCAGGAAGCTTATTAACTACATGATAATACCTGTAGTGATTGTATTACATATGACTGATATTAATGCATACAACCGCTTTATTGATGGAGAAGATGCAAGTCCTTTAATAAGAATGTATAATGCAGAACCGTATAATTTTATATGGTTTATAAGTCATATGTTAAATAGAGATGAATCGCTTGAAAAGGATGAAGGGAAAAAATTAGTAACGCCAGAGGATGTTCTTAAGAAAGTATATAATGCTGTTTTCGGGAAGCATGCATATAGTGATAAGGATGTTATTGTGCTTGGCAGCTGCAGATTCAGACGCTCATCAAGAGAATACGCCATGACTGTGGCGGGGATGCTGTTTGACAGGAAGCCGGTTATGCGTGATACAATGTAAGCGCCCAGAAGGTGTTGCAGCCGGCACATTAAGACTGGTTGGAACAGACAAGGAGACTGATAGTCTTCTATACTAAAAATTGCAAGTGCTGAAAAATAATCTGAAAACAATTTGTCGAGGTGTACATTATGAGTAGTAAAAAAACAAGGCTTTGTCGAGGTTATGCTATTTTTCTTTTTATATATTTTATAATTATTCTAATAATTGAATTTTTTATGAAAGAGGAAAATGCTTTATATGAATTTGTTAAAATAGCTGCATTTATTTTTGGAGTAATGTTTTTGTGTACATTTATAGCATTGGTTGGAATAGCAATTGTAAAATATTTTGTGGGTAGTATAACGAATATACATTCTTCAGGAG
>ENA-OPSQ01002144-OPSQ01002144.1-human-gut-metagenome-genome-assembly--contig:-NODE-2144-length-11641-cov-3.291041_pt1 | contig 11641 bp, 9 predicted proteins | sample MGYA00241456_ERZ501904 | MGnify/ENA primary metagenome ERZ501904 (study PRJEB25962, sample SAMEA2042452) | human gut metagenome | biome: human gut; feature: human-associated habitat; material: faeces...
GGTGACAGAGTCAGGTCTCCTCTCCCTCTGCTCGTCACAGATGAGATAGGGGGAGTGCCCGCAGGGCGAGGGGGTAAAGAAATACCCGCAGAAGAAACAGAGACGGATACTAACCTTTGGGGGCCTCGAAAGAAATATAAAGAACGAGTACAATCGATAGCTATTCCTCGGAAAAATGCTCTTTGTCGGGTCGGTTGGAAACTTTTTGAGCTCCTGTTTCTGCTATCTTTGTATTTGTGTTATCTTTGCAGCCGTAAACTGCTCGGTTCTGTCCGGGCTCAATATGTGAAGCATGAAAGATTTTTTTTCCATACTCCGGCGATTTGTGCCCCCCTATAAATATTACCTTGCCCTCAATATCTTTTTCAATATTTTGGCGTCGGTCTTGACGCTTTTCTCGTTTGCCCTTATCATTCCTATATTGGAAATATTGTTCAAGCTCAAACAGGCTTCTTATACTTTTATGGAATGGGGGTCGGGTTCCATTAAAGATGTGGTGATAAATAATTTCTATTATTACATTACAACGATAATCGATGAAAAAGGAGCCGGTTTCGCCCTGTTGATATTGGGCGTTTTTTTAATGGTGATGACCTTTTTCAAGACGGCCGCTACCTATTTGAGCTCCTATTTCATGATACCGCTTCGGTCGGGAATCGTGCGCGATATTCGCAATTATGTGTATGAAAAAGTAGTGAGCCTGCCTATCGGTTTTTTCACCAGTGAGAAGAAAGGCGATGTCATGGCCCGTATGTCGGGAGATGTAGGGGAGATAGAAAATTCGATAATGGCATCGCTCGATATGATGTTCAAGAATCCCATTATGATTATTGTCTGTTTGGCGACCATGTTCGCCATTAGTTGGCAACTTACTCTTTTTGTCTTGATTCTGCTTCCTACGGCAGGATACATTATGGGACAAGTCGGTAAGAAACTGAAACGTCGTTCTCTCGAAGGGCAGAATCAATGGGGATTGTTGATGTCTATCATAGAGGAGACTTTGGGCGGGTTACGCATTGTCAAAGCCTTCAATGCCGAGGATAAAATGATAAAATGGTTTCACGACGATAACAATCGTTTTTATCGCATATCCAATCGAATCAACCGCCGGCAGTCGTTGGCGCATCCCATGAGCGAATTTTTAGGCACGTGTACCATTTGTATCGTCCTTTGGTATGGCGGCTCGCTCATCTTGTCGGGAACGAGCAGTATCGATGCCGCTTCGTTCATTTACTATCTGGTTATTTTTTACAGCATTATCAATCCGGCGAAAGATTTGTCCAAAGCCGCTTACTCCATACAGAAAGGGTTAGCCTCTATGGTGAGGGTCGATCTCATTCTGTCGGCGGTGAATCCCATACAAGACCCGAAGAATCCGGTAGAATTGAAGGAAATGAAAGAGGGGATAGAATATCGGGGAGTCTCTTTCCGGTATAGTACCGAAAATGTAGTGAAGCACGTCGACCTTTCTATTAAAAAGGGACAGACGGTCGCTCTCGTGGGACAATCCGGTTCCGGAAAATCTACGATGGCCGACCTTTTACCACGCTTTTACGACGTGAATGAAGGGGGAATTTACATCGACGGAATCAATATCAAAGATTTCAGAGTGCACGATTTGCGGGGATTGATGGGAAATGTCAATCAAGAAGCCATTCTCTTTAACGATTCTTTCTACAACAATATAACCTTCGGGGTGGAAAACGCGACGATGGAGCAAGTCATCGAAGCAGCGAAAATCGCCAATGCGCACGATTTCATCATGGCGACCGAACAAGGATACGATACTTGCATTGGCGACCGGGGAAGTCGTCTTTCGGGCGGGCAACGACAACGTGTGAGTATAGCCCGTGCTATCCTGAAAAACCCTCCTATCCTTATTCTCGACGAAGCGACCTCGGCTCTCGATACCGAGTCGGAACGGCTGGTACAGGAGGCTTTGGAGAATCTTATGCGTAATCGCACTACGCTGGTAATAGCTCACCGTCTTTCTACAATAAAAGATGCCGATTTAATTTGCGTCATGCACGAAGGCGAAATTGTGGAACGGGGTCGTCATGACGAATTGATAAAACTCGACCGCTATTATAAACGCTTGGTCGATATGCAGAAATTCTGAGACGTTCCGGAAAAGATATGCCGAAGAGCCTCCTCTCGGTAACCTCTTCGGCATCACTCATTTCGAGATTTTTTTGTATGTCCCTTCCGGTAAAGCCGTTTTATCCATAATATTCTGTTGTGGAGTGTCTTGTCGTTTTGTAATACAGGGCAAGTAGAAATTGTGCGTGGGTTGATATGGAACTCGTATGGCTTGTCGTTGATAAAATAAATTCCACAGAAAACTTTTTTTGATTTTTATTCAAAGTATTTATTAAGATTGGCTTTTGAAAAATAAAAGCAATGTTTATATATTGTTATAATGATAAAACTTTCGTTTTCTTTCTTGTCTATTAATATTATTTTATATAACTTGCCTCCGCTTATAAAAATAAGATCGGTCTGGCTTTATTCCATAATTTGATATAGGCCGATAAAGTTGTTGGAAATTCGAATATAAAATATTGATATTCAAATTGATATTGTCTAAAACGCTGGTTAAAAATCGAATAGTTTGTTGAGCTATATTTTTACAAATATTATACATAAACTAAATTTAAATTATGATGAAAAATTTCTACAAAAAGCTATCGTTTGTAATGGTCATGGGCATCTCTCTTTCAAGTTATGCCGCATGGAATGGTGATGCCACTGCTTGGACTCAGGGCGATGGTTCGGAACAAAACCCGTTCTTGATTGAAAATGAGGCGCAATTGTCACATTTGCAACAAACAGTGACAGCCGGTGAAACCTATCAAGGAAAATTTTTCCGCTTGACAGCCGATTTGGACATGGCTGGCAAGCAAATGCCTTCGATTGGTAACTATAATGACTATACGACACAAGAGAACCCCGAGTTGGTCAGGGAGTCAAAAGTGTTCCGTGGCACTTTCGATGGCGATTTTCATACCATCGACAATCTCACGATCGTAAATAATAACGCCGATCCCACTCTTGGGGGAGTGGGACTTTTTGCAATCTCTTACCCAGAGACTTACATCTGTAATCTCATTCTTGGAAAGAACGTTACGATTGAAGGTAGTGACTTTGACTGTGTGGCCGGTTTTGTTGGTTACGGCTCGGGTGGCAAGGTGGAAAATTGCCGCTTCATGGGTTTGGTGAACGGGGGCAGTATGAACGCCGGAGGCATCGTGGGTGCTGCCGAGGTAGCTATGACGATCTCCGGTTGTGTAAATACCGGTAGGTTGGTAGGGCATTCGTTTGCTGGTGGTATTGCTGGGACTGTCAGTATATCGAAAGTTCAAAACTGTTATTCTTCGGCTACAATTTCGTGCCCATCGGCCTATTGGGTGGCTGGTATTGTTGGTTGGGCCGAGCAATCCACAGTCTACAACTGTTATGCTATCGGTTCCATCGAGGCGGAAGTCGGTTCGTCTTTCTTGCCCGGTAAAAGCCCCATTTGTGCAGAATTGGAAAAATCTTCGGCTTCCGATTGTTACTATGTCGAAGCGCTCACCGGCTGTAAGCCTTTGAGCGAGCAGACCGGTGTGACCGCTGTTACGGAGGAAGAAATGAAAGCTGCCGATATGATTGCTAAACTTAATGCCAATCTGTCTGCTAATGCGTGGGGGGTAGGGGCCGACGGCTTCCCGGCTCTTCTGTGGGAAATCGACGGAACGGGCAGTATCGAGTCTGTCGGTGCGACAGCTGGAATTGAGATTGTTAAAGAGGGCGACCGCTTGGTGATTGTATCGGCAACAGGTGAAAAAGCTCGCCTTAGTGTTTACGATATTACCGGTAAAGTGATCGTGACGGCTGTTGTCACCGATGGCGATTGCATTACGGTGCACGATAAAGGAGTATGTATAGCCTCGCTTGTTACAGACGATGGCAATCGTACGACCCATAAATTTTTGTTCTAAAAAGTAACGAGAAAGTGAAGGGGAATCGCATGCTGTCGGTTCCCCTCGTTTTCTTTGCATTATAATATCATCGACTTATGATAATGCGAAAAAAAATTACATGTATGGTTGCGGCTGCGTTGGCCTTTATGGCTTCGGCGCAGCCGTTTCAATCGGTATATTATCCTTCGAAGCTCACCGCCTCCACGATTACTCGTGTTCATCAGAGAGCATCGGCCTTGCGGTCTGCCGATGAGAATATACATGCCATAGTGAGACTTTGCGACGAGGCCGACCTCGATAGGCTTGCTGCGGATTATGGAGTGGGGTTCAATGTGGTGACGGGAAACCTAGCCACAGCGGTAATCCCGATGAGATCGTTGGTGGCTTTTGCGGAAGATGCTGATGTCGAGAATGTCGATGCCGGAAATACGGTGAGAGCTATGACCGACCTCGCGCGTGAGTATTCGCAAGTGGATGCTCTTCACAGAGGTCTTCCCGATTTCCCTCGCAGTTTCACGGGAAAGGGCGTGCTGATAGGAGTGATTGATACGGGTTTTGATTTCATGCACCCTGCATTTCGCGATGCCGAGGGCAATAGTCGCATTATTCATGTATGGGATCAGAGCGGTAGGAACGGAAATACTCCTTCTATGGGATACGGTGTGGTATTCGATACCCCGGAACTGATTCGCTCTGCGGCTCATGATGTTTCGAGAGACACTCATGGTACTCATGTGGCTGCGATTGCAGCCTCCTCGGCCGATGTGTATAAAGGTATGGCGCCGGAGTCCGACATTGTGGTAGTGGCGACCGACAAGAGCGAATCCGGAATTATAGATGCCCTTGCCTATCTGCTCGATTATGCCGAGAAAGAGAAGAAACCGATGGCTATAAATCTTAGTATGGGTACGGTCATAGGCTTCAAAGACGGGACTGATCCTATCGCGTCGATGATTGACGAGCTGCTCGACAAAAGCGGCAAAAAATGCCTTATGGCGATTGCCGCCGGTAACGAGGGGCATCGCAACTCCACGATTGTGACCGAGGCTGAGGGGCAGGGCGAGGTGATTAACACATCGTTTACACCGCCATCGCACATGCGCGAACATATCTTTATCGGGTGCTCGACCACATCGCCATTTCAAGTGAGACTCTCGTTGGCAGGTGGCGATGGAGTCGCTTTTGAAACTTCGATTCGTTCCGATGCCTCCGAATCGGTAAGTCACGAGAATATAACCGGTGAAAAAGACTATTCGCTCGTCTCGCTTTCTCCCATGAAAGATGCCGATGGTTTGCAGCGAGGTGTGAGCATCAACCTGTATGCACCGTTGAAGCAGGGGCAGAAATGGTACCTCTCTGTGACGGGGGAGGCCGGAAAATACATTGCATGTTGCGACTATGGCGAACTCGATAATGGGCTTAACGCGACTACGATGGCGGCGACCGCTTGTGGAAAAATCCCCATATCGGTGGGAGCTTATGTGTCGCGGGAAAAGTTTACCAATTTACAGGGTACGGAACGAGCCTCCGATTGGACCGTGGGCGAGAGGTATCCCCTTTCCGGTACGGGACCCACATTTGATGGACGGGACAAGCCCGATGTGCTCGCACCGGGTGCACACATTATTTCGGCGATCAATAATTATGCGGCATCTTACAATGTAATTCGCGAAGACTTGGCTTATACCGAGGTCGATGCCCTGATTCCCGGGCGTACCAATTATTGGGGGGCAATGTGCGGGACATCGATGGCGACGCCGGTAGTCACCGGCATTATGGCATTGTGGTTGCAAGCCAATCCTCGGCTCGACTTCGATCTCGTGCGAAAGCTCATCGGCTCCCCCGGATCTCACATCGATGCCAAAACCGGTATGGAGTCGCTGTTGGCAGGGGTAGAGCTACCGAAAAGCAAAAACACCGTGCCCTATATTTACAATCCCTTCACACGCAGTATCGCTATTATCGGTGAAGGAGTCGTTTGTGTAGAGGTGTTTGCTGTCGACGGTACTGTTTTAAAGAGGAAAAATCGGCCCGTGGAGCCTGTTCATATCCCCGAAGGAGCTATGCGCATTGTGCGTATAACCACTTCGACAGGCTCGCATATCTTGAAAATATGATGCTGCACGGTGTTGCTCTCTGTCGAGAAGTCCGCTTGCGAGGATATATCGCATGGTTATGGGAGAAAATATTTATTGGAGAGGCAAGAAAAGGATATTCTTGCAATGGGGTGAAATTCAATTTTGAAAAGATAACCTTTCGGTTAGGATTTGGGGGGGCAGTCTCAAAGTCAATAGAAAGAGCCGTATTAAACTCCGTTTTCTTCCTTTTCGACCATACCGATCGCCCGTTTAGTCATGTCATTTGATTACACGTGCGTTAATGTAAATATATATCATAGAACCGATTCTTGTGAATCTCGAAGATTTTTTATACGTTTGTCACATGAAAGGTTTCATGAGAAAAATAGTAGCCTTCTTGTTTGCCGTTATATTCGGGCTTACTTCTGCTATCTTTTTGTCGGCAGGAGCCGACAATGAGCTTGTGAGACCGCAAGACCCCTCTTATCCTTATAGCCTTATCGATGTTCGGGCACAGTCCCTACCTATGCAGAGTTTTACGGCGATTATTCCGGTAGAAAGAGGGCTATGTGTGAATGTTTCACGCTTTCCGTCTTCTCCGATAACAGGGAAAGTAGGAGAAAATATCGCATTTTTATATGAGCAGCAATTATATTGTCAGTTAGTAGACCTTTGGGAGAAGGTCGTCGAGGATTGTTATGATAAATATAAGGCACAGTTGTGCTATGACGGACATTATCTATATTCCCTTTGTAAAATGTTGATTTAGCGGAATAACGGTGGGTAGCCGTTATTCACGGGTAGCCGGGAGCCTCGCCCGGTTTTCTTGCTGCATGTATGTGTGTGGCAGGAAAGGACTTGCATATATTGAATAGTCAGGTATTCCCGATGCATGATTCTTTGGCTGTATGGAGTGTGCGTATATTCGTATTCCTGTCTTGCTGTAATGCGATAGAAAAGAGATAGCTCGCAGATTCAGAGACATGGAAATTCGGCAGAGATATCGTCTTTTCGGTTTGATTACATATGCTATCTGGGGCTCGGCACTTAGGACCTATTTTGAGATTTGTAGATTTAAGCAATCAAAATAGTTTCGTGGAATTTTAATTATTAATTATTTTATTACGATTCAATTAGTTTTATCATCAAATGGAAAATATAGAAAAGGAAACTGTTTCTTCTAAATTTATGGAAAATCCTTATATTGAAATGAAAAAGAAAATTTCTGTAAATGGTATTGTTGCACTGGTAATTGCTATACTCGCTTTTGTAGGTTCATCTGCTGTTTCCGATCCTCAGTCCTCCCTCAAACTTTTTTTGATTGTGTTGGGTGCGGGACTCCTTATATATGGATTGATAAGAGTTGCAGTGGGGAATAAGATAGCTGTTTGTCGGGCTACTGGAAAAGTGTTGAAAAAATATGAACTACTTTTCGAAAGCGCTGAAGTTTCACGGTTAAAACAAATGGTAGAGTCGGGTAATTTTCAATCTATCGATACGTTACAGCGGGCGGTAGGCCACAAGGCTGGGGCAAAATTGACTTTATTCATCGATGCGGATCATAATTTTGCGACAGCACAAGTTTCTGAATTTATACCGTTTGACTATGAGCCGGTTATGTCTCCGATGAGTTATGAAGGCGAGGTCGTAAAGACAATCGCAACGTTAGTGACTTCTGGGACATAACGGATTTTTACTACTTATACTACTACTTTGTTATTAGAAATTATTGTAAAGTAAACTCTTTGTTTTAAGTTATTTAGAATAATAACCAAGAGATATGCTACTGAATTAATGTATTTTTTAGGCTCCCTCTGTTCGACTTTCATAATTTTCGAATAGGGGGAGTTTTTTTATGATTCGGTTGAATAAATCCGATTTTGGATCAGTAGAAAATCCGTGGGGTAGACCTGAATTTTAGCGATGAAACCTTTGTCGATAACTATATTCCAGCCTTTTCGGAGAGTTTGATTTACAGTTCTGTTACTGTTATCGGGTGCTCCCCCTATCTTATCTATGATGAGCAGAGGAAGAGGGTAATACCTTTCGGTGTATCGTGTTTGTTCGTCTTCCCTATATTACACAGAAAGACCCCGTAATGCTGCGGGGCATGGCATGGGAAAGATTTTAATGACTTTCTGTCGCATTGTTTTAGCGAATGAGATGGATTGTATTTAACCTTCTCCCCTGTGTTTTGCGACGCAAAATATAGGGGAGACACAGAGGAGCGAAAGCGCCGAAGAGAGGGGTTAAAAAAAAGACAGCGTATAGGATTTTTTATTGTAAAATCTAACCCCTTCGCCCTGTGGGTGCTCTGGCTATTTGCTCCGAAAAATTATTCTGGAAAAGAAATTTGCGATAGAATGTCGTTAATTATTGTCGAATTGGTTTCCTTTACGTATCTTTGCGCAAGAAGCAAAATAGACAGCATTCGGTATGGCCGGATAAATTGGTCACTGTCCATCTTTGCGTTATCTTTGCATAGTGTAACAATATAAAAAATAATTCTCATGAATCAAGTATCCGATCGTTTGGCAGCTCTTGCTCCTTCGCAAACGCTTGCGATGTCACAAAAAAGTAGTGAACTGAAAGCACAAGGAGTAGATGTGATTAATCTGAGTGTGGGAGAACCCGATTTTAATACACCCCAGCATATTAAAGATGCCGCGAAAAAAGCGATAGACGATAATTTTTCGCACTATTCGCCGGTTCCGGGATATATGGATTTGCGGCAAGCCATTTGTGCGAAGCTCAAAAACGAAAACGGACTCGATTTTACTCCTGAACAGATTGTCGTTTCGAATGGAGCCAAACAATCCATTTGTAACACGATTCTTGCCCTTGTCAATCCGGGAGACGAAGTAATCCTCCCCGCCCCGTATTGGGTAAGTTATGTAGAGATGGTCAAACTCGCCGAAGGAAAAAATGTGATTGTCGAGACGGGCATCGAACAGGATTTCAAGATGACACCTGCCCAACTCGAAGCCGCTATCACGCCCAAGACCAAGCTGCTCATTCTCTGTTCTCCCTCCAACCCTACCGGCAGCGTCTATTCCCGTGAAGAGTTGGAAGCGCTGGCCTCCGTTTTGGAACGCCACCCGCAGGTATTCGTCATTTCCGATGAAATATACGAACACATCAATTATGTGGGAGCCCATCAAAGTCTGGCGCAATTCCCCTCTATTCGGGAGCGGATAGTCATTATCAACGGGGTTTCCAAAGGCTATGCGATGACCGGTTGGCGTATCGGGTTCATCGCTGCTCCGTTGTGGATTGCCAAAGCCTGCAACAAATTGCAAGGACAATACACATCGGGAGCATCATCTATCGCACAGAAAGCCGCGCCTGCCGCTTTTGCCGGAGAGCAAGGTTGCGTAGAAACCATGAGACAAGCATTTCAACACCGTCGCGATTTGGTCGTACGTTTGGCAAAAGAAATACCCGGCTTAAAAGTAAACGATCCGCAGGGAGCATTCTATCTCTTCCCCGAGGTCAGCCACTATTTAGGGAAGTCCGACGGCGAACGCAAGATAAACACCTCTTCCGATTTGGCGATGTATATCCTCGAAGTAGGTCATGTCGCAACGGTGGCGGGCGATGCTTTCGGGGCTCCCGATTATCTTCGTCTGTCTTATGCCACTTCCGAGGAGAATATCACCGAAGCCATGCGCCGTATGAAAGAAGTCCTCGCCCGTTTGAAGTAAGACCCGCCGAATCCGGTTCAGTAGAAAAATAAAAGGGTTAGCGATGAATTTCTTGTCGATAACCACATTCCAGTCTTTCCGGAGAGTTTGTTTACAGTTCTGTTACTGTTGTCGGGGGCTCCCTTCGCCCTTCGGGCACTCCCCCTATACCGCTGTGTGACACCCCGCAATGCTGCGGGACACGGCAGGGGAGAAGAACAAACACAATACACAGGAAAGTATTAACCTCCTCCTCCTCTGTGTTTTGCATAGCAAAATATAGGGGAGGTGTCCGCAGGACGGAGGGGTTAGAAAATACCGACCGTGGAGATGACAGATTCAGGTCTCCTCTCCCTCTGCTCGTCGTAAATGAGATAGGGGGAAGTGCCCGTAGGGCGAGGGAGTTGAAAAAAATACTGGCAGAAAAGGAAACAGAAGCGGATATCAACCTCTCTCCGGCTGTGTCTCGTAGCGTTACGGGGAGTTACGTTAGTAATATAGGGGAGACACCGAAGATACGGTAGTTTCTTCGGAGAGGGGTTGGAGGTGTATAAAAAGAAAATTTCCTCTGATGTCCTCCTGAGCTCTGAATCCCTTTTTAGGGGGATACAGATTCCTATTCGATAAAAACAGAGAACACCGCTCCTCACGGGGCGGTGTTTCTTTACTAACTAAAAACAAACTCCAATGTTTTGGATTTTTCTTTCCCCGCGAATTAGATCTGGCTTTTGGGGGATTTTATAATTATTTCATTTGGCTTTGCGCTTGCAATAGCGGAGGCATTGTCCGCAAATATCGTAACCCAGCATGGCTCCCAATATGAAATCCTCCTCTGGTGTCAGTTCGTTCAAAGGTCGGGAAGTCATGGATTGAATCACTTCGATGCACTCCCTGCGGCCGAAAAACAGATTGATTTTATTACAGCCGATCGGTTGAATGCAATAATCTATGTTTTGGCTGTTCAATCGACTGACGGCAAACTCTTCATATTTTTTGTTCGTCGTATAAAGAACCATGTTGCGAACACCCTTCTTGTATTCATACACGTGGTTCAGAAACACTTTCAATTCGGCCGGATAGGCATTGCACGTAATCATGGGATGCCGGTTGTAAAAGGTTAATCTTTCAAACTTTTTACCCAGTTATCGATGCGACCTTCGGTCTTGTCCGATTCATTCATTTCGTCGAGGGGAAGCCCCGCGAATTCACCGTCTACAACTGCCGTAGAAGAGGAAAAGTTGTAATCGCCCGTCGGTACGTGATTACCGATAAACTTACAGCCCGTCCCTTTCAGCTCCTCATACAGTACGCCTATTCCGTCACAGAACGTATCGCAGTACGACTCCGAGTCCCCGCACCCGAAGAGTGCGACCTCTTTCGAACTCAGGCCAGCCTTTTTCAACACCTTCACAGCGTCGTACCAATCGTCTTGCAACTCTCCGCAGCCCCAAGTCGATGTACCCAATACCAATACGTCGTATTCCTTTACCATTTCTCCGGTCAGTTTGGAAGCATCGTGTACGTCGTTCGAGGCGACACCCAACTTTTGTGCGATTGTATGGGCTACACTCTCGGTAGTACCTGTGGAAGAACCATAAAATATTCCAATTTTTTTCATCGTTTTATTCTTTAATTTTTCACGATGTAAAGTAACGACTTTCGGCGAGCTTTCGAAATACCTAGTTATAGGGATTTTATGGTCGTCCAATACTCAATTTGTGTGGAATAATAAGGAAAAAGAGGCTAATTTTTATAAAAATACCAGCCCGATAGGAAATCAGATAGGATTGTCATACCCCCAACCCCTCTCCTCGAAACAACTGTTTCTTCGGTCTCTCCCTTATATTGCTAACGCAACTCCCCGCAATACTACGGGACACGGCAGGGGAGAAGAACAAACACAATACACAGGAAAGTA
>ENA-OPSQ01002150-OPSQ01002150.1-human-gut-metagenome-genome-assembly--contig:-NODE-2150-length-11612-cov-5.232586_pt1 | contig 11612 bp, 15 predicted proteins | sample MGYA00241456_ERZ501904 | MGnify/ENA primary metagenome ERZ501904 (study PRJEB25962, sample SAMEA2042452) | human gut metagenome | biome: human gut; feature: human-associated habitat; material: faeces...
AGTTTTGCAGAATGAACAGGAGCGCCGTGTGCTTTTCCTGTCCAGTGGAGGAAAGAACAAACCAGCCCAGCGGCAGAAAAGTCAACAAGGCGGTATCATTGGTCAGGAGCATAGAGCCGAACATGGTGATAACCACCAGCGCCGTACACACGCCCCGGACAGTGGAAAAGGTGTGTACCATCCGCTGGGAAAGAGCGGAAAAGATATGCAGATCCCGCAAAGCACCCACCACTGCCAGCACACAAAACAGGCAAGCAAGCGTCTTGAGGTCATAATAACCTAAGTAGTCCCTATCAGGCGGAACAAAAAATGCCGTTACAACTGCGGCCAGTAATGAAATGACCAGCATGGCATTGGCGCGGCACCAAGATTTGACCTTACTCATAAAAAGCCCCTTTGCGTGAAAAATGTAGAATTCTGTATGGACACTTCTGCGAAGAAGATAACACATTTTCAAATGATTTACAATGGCACTCCGTTGACCTAACAAACGCTAAAGGCAGTTCAAAACTTGTGTACATTTTGCGCTGCTGGAATCAATAAAAGCATTTTTAAAAATATTTCGATTTCTTTGGAAGAATCAGTAGCTTTCCGGCTGCAAGGTGTGATATGTGTTGTGGCTACCAAAGAAAGGAGCGATGCTCATGGCAAAGAAACGCGCCAACGGCGAGGGCAACATCCGCAAGCGGTCTGATGGACGCTGGGAGGGTCGCTACACCGCAGGCTATCATCCCGAGACCGGAAAGCGTATCATCAAAAACGTGCTGGGTAAGACGCAGGCGGAATGCAAGGCGAAGCTAAAGAAAGCCATTGAGGAAAGCCAGTCATTGGACGTCGGCCGCGCCGATGAATACACGGTTGCCGCTTGGCTGCGGACGTGGTTTGAATTGTATGCCAAACCGCACATTCGCCCATCCACCATGAACTACTACCACCGGAACATCGAACAGCATATCATCCCTGCTATCGGGGATATCCCGCTGAATAAGCTCACCACCCGTGACCTGCAAAAGCTCTACAACGATCTGCAAAGCAATGGGCGGCTGAGAAAAGTACAAAAAAAGGAAAAACCCGGACTGAGCAATTCCACTGTGCGCGGCATCCACATGATGCTGCACAATGCCCTTGACCGGGCGGTGAAAGAAAAACTCATTCTCACCAATCCTACGGAGAATTGCATCATCCCCAAAATTGAAAAACAAGAGATGAAAATCCTTCACCCAGACCACATCAGCGCGTATCTGAACGCCGCCGAGCGGCGTAATGCCCTGCCGATGTTCTATCTGGAACTGGTCAGCGGACTGAGAAAGGGCGAGCTGGTCGCGCTTCAATGGGGCGACCTCGACGAAGCCAACTGCACCATCTCCGTCAGTAAGCAGGCCAGCTGGGACACAGAGCACCAGCTCATTCTAAGCCGCCCCAAAACCGGCAACTCTATCCGCGAGGTGTCCATCCCGCAGGATGCCGTGGAGCTGCTGAAGCAGGAATACGCCAAACACCCCGACAATCCGTGGATGTTCCCATCCGGCAGGACCGGTGAAATGTATCACCCCGACTCGGTCGTAACACTCCACAAGCGGATCCTCAAGGATGCGGGCTGGAGCATATCAGGTTCCACGACCTGAGACATACGTTCGCGACCTTGGCACTCCAAAACGGCGTGGATGTCAAAACAGTATCCTCGATGCTAGGTCACTACGACGCGGGCTTCACCCTCCGCACCTACACCCACGCTACAAGACAGATGCAGCAAAAGGCCGCGGAGAAAATGGGCAGTTTCATGGCGCAGGTCATGTAAGCAGAAAAAGCAAAAATACCGGAGAGAAGGCAAAAGCTTCCTCTCCGGTACTCTTTGGATCTATCGGGATAATTCCGCGTGTGGGTCACGGTGTGGGTCAGGCAGTTGACCCACATTTTGACCCACACCTTTTTCAGCGTTTTTGCAACAAAAAGCATCGAAAACCGAAGTTTTCGATGCTTTTTGGAGCTGGTGGTGTGACTCGAACACATGACCTGCTGATCACGAAGTGTATCGGGGTGCTCCGTCTGACGGTTTTCAGGGATTTTGGAGCCTTTCCGCTCGGTATATTGCGGGAGGTACGTCCTATCCTCTCCATTGTTTTTGTCCGCTCGTTTCCCCGTGTGGGTCTCGGTGTGGGTCAAACAGACACCTCTGCGTCAAAGAAACCACGGATGGGCTTCGCCGTCATATTCCGTTTGGCCGTTTCTCTCTCATAATTGATTCGGGTGATTTCCTCAATGAAAGCCTTCTGCTTCTCGCTGGCTTTCGACCACGACACGCCGAATTTCCGGCACATCGCAAAAAAGATACGATAAACAAACGGTCGAAACTGCACCGCCCTCACCTCTTAAGTAGCATACCACAGTCTCTGCAAAAAATAAAGTGGCAAATTGAAGCTGCCGCAGTCACGCTTTTTGTTCTAAAAACGCACCGCTGTAATCAAAAAGCTGCCGCAGCCTTTCTTCTGCATTTTCAATCGTCTTTAGCTGTTTTTCTCGATTTTAATTCATTCTCTAACATCTTGAGACTTGAGTTTCCCATGTGTTCTACACATGCCTGTGGCATTTTATGTGGTCAAAGGCAAAGCCTCGCCAGAGTTGCTTCGGTGAGGGCTTTGTAGTGTCCTTGATGCCCAAATCCTTCGCCCGATGAAATAACAGAAAACCCACGCCGGGGTCGCCCCGCGACGCGGGATGCTATCATCAAAGTGGAAGGCCGCCACTGCCGACCTGCGAAATCGCATTTTGCAAGACAGAATCATACTGCTGTTGTGACAACTAAGACCGTGTATTATTATTCTTGCTTTTTCCGGCGGTATCCTGTAAAATGACATCATCAAGGGAGAGGAGAGCAGACATTTTTGAAAGAGCGCTTCCATTGATCAAATTGGAACGCCGTTTGCTCGAAAAACCCTGTAGACCAACTATAAAAAGGAGGGTATTTCAGTATGTACAAGGTAGATCTCAACAGCGACCTCGGCGAGAGCTTCGGCGCGTATACCATCGGGCTCGACAACGAGGTCATCGCGCATGTTTCCTCTGTCAATGTTGCCTGTGGCTATCACGCAGGAGATCCGTTGGTGATGGAAAAGACCGTTGCCGCAGCCAAGGCGGCAGGCGTCGCCGTCGGCGCACACCCGGGCTTCCCCGATCTGATGGGCTTTGGCCGCAGGAACATGGTCGTCTCGCCCAAGGAGGTCAAGGCGTATGTCAAGTATCAGCTCGGCGCGCTGATGGCCTTCGCTGCGGCAGAGGGTATCAGGCTCCAGCACTGCAAGCCCCACGGCGCTCTCTACAACATGGCTGGTAAAGACATGGATCTGGCGCTTGCCATCGCCGAGGCGATTGCCGAGGTAGACAAGAACATTATCCTGCTTGGCCTTGCCAACAGCAAGATGATTGATGCAGGCAAGCAGCTGGGCTTGCGCGTCGCAAACGAGGTCTTTGCCGACCGCGCCTATCAGGCCGACGGCTCGCTTGTGCCGCGCAAGCTGCCCGGCGCCGTCATCCATGATAAGGACGAGGCCATCGCGCGCACCGTCCGCATGGTCACCGAGGGCAAGGTCACGGCCATCACCGGCGAGGAGGTCGAAATCGCGGCTCACTCCATCTGTGTCCACGGTGACAACCCTTCGGCCGTCGAATTCGTCAAAAATATCCGCACGCAGCTCACCGCCCGTGGCGTGGAGATTACCCCCATCCGCGAGATCGTATAAAAAGAGCCTCGTTTCCAGCTGTTCCGTTCCGCAAAGACCAACACCCCAAATCTGCCGCACTGCGGCAATATTTCAGGAGGATGATCATGAGTAACGAAACTACCCAGAAGCGCTCACTTTCCGTCAGCCTTGGCGCGGCCTTTCTGATGGCGACATCCGCCATCGGCCCCGGCTTTCTGACCCAGACCTCGCAATTCACCGCAAAGTATCTCTCTTCTTTCGCTTTCGTCATCGTCTGCGTCATCATCATGGATATGATCGCGCAGACCAATGTATGGTCCATCGTCGGCGTTTCCGGCCTGCGCGGTCAGGAGATTGCCAATAAGGTCCTTCCCGGTCTCGGGTATCTTCTTGTCGTGCTTGTTGTGCTTGGCGGTCTTGCGTTCAATATCGGCAATGTCGGCGGCGTGTCACTCGGCTTCAATGCCATGATCGGCATTCCCGAAAAGGCCGGCGTTATCATCGGCGGCGTGCTTGCGATCTGCATTTTCCTTTCCAAGAAGGCAAACGACATCGTCGGCAGGGTCGCCCAGATCCTCGGCGGCATTATTATCGTCGTCATGCTGGTCGTGGCTTTCATGGCAAAGCCCCCCGTCGGCGATGCGGTCGTCCATATCTTTACCCCTGAGAATCCCAAGGAACTCATTCCCGTCATGGTCACGCTGCTCGGCGGCTCCTGCGGCGGTTACATCACCTTCTCCGGCGCACACAAGCTGCTCGATGCGGGGTGGGGCGGCAAGCCGGAGGAAGTCAAGCACTTCCGCAAGTCCGTCCTGACCGGCATCTGTGTCTCGGGCAGCGTTCGTATCCTGCTGTTCCTGTGCGTGCTCGGTGTCTGCACGGCCGGTACGGTCGTTGTGGCTGAAAATGTCGCGGCTGTCACTGGCGCTGCCAACCCCGCAGCCGAGGCTTTCCGCCTTGCTGCCGGCGACATCGGCTAACCGTCTCTTCGGTCTCGCGCTGTTCTCCGCCGGTATCACCTCCGTCATCGGCGCGGCCTACACCTCCGTCTCCTTCCTCAAGACCGTTCACCCCTTCATCGCCAAGAACGACAAGTGGTTCATCGTCGGCTTTATCGCCTTCTCCACGCTTGTTATGGCGATCCTCGGCGGCGCGAAGCGCATGGTCATCCGGGCTGGCGCACTCAACGGCCTGATCCTGCCAATTTCCCTGTGCTGCATGCTGCTTGGCTGCCACAAGAAGTCCATCGTCGGCGAGTACAAGCACCCCGTGTGGCTGCAGATCCTTGGCTGGTGCGTGGTCGGTGTCGCAGGCTACCTTGCCGTCACGGCGCTGCCCAACCTTGCCAAGCTCTTCGCGTAACGAACCTGCACCATTCCGCGAGCCGGTCTGTCCCACAGACCGGCTCCGCCTGAAAGGAGAACGATATGTCCGACGTCAGATTCCTGCTCAGCGGCGACTCAGCCGTAACCGTGGAATTCGGCAACGAGATCAGTGAGCACATCAACGCACAGATTCGTGCGTTCAGCATCGCGCTCACCGAGAGCAAACTCCCTGGGATCGTGGAACTCGTGCCGACCTACCGCTCGCTGATGGTTCACTACGACCCTGAGGTCATCCCCTACGGTGCGCTTGTCAAGAAACTCAAGGGCCTGCTCAATCAGCTTGACCACATCCGGATTCCGCCAAGCGATGTGTTGGAGATCCCCGTGCTCTACGGCGGGGATGAAATGGGCCCCGACCTCGGCTTTGTTGCCGAGCACAATCACAAAACGCCTGAGGAGGTCATCCGGATTCACACCTCCACGGAATATCTCATCTATATGCTGGGCTTTACCCCCGGTTTCACCTATCTTGGCGGTATGAGCGAGGAAATTGCCGCGCCGCGCCTTGCCCAACCTCGTGTCAGGATTCCCGCCGGCAGCGTCGGCATCGCCGGCAGCCAGACGGGCGTATATCCCATCGACTCCCCGGGCGGCTGGCAGCTTATCGGCCGCACGCCCGTGCGCATGTACGACCCTGACCGCGCCGTTCCCATCCTGCCCAAGGCAGGCCAGTACATCAAGTTCTACGCCATCGATCAGGCGGAATTTGACCGTATCGCCGCGCTGGAGGCCTCCAGCGGCTATACGGTCCACACCTACTCGAGAAAGGAGGCGGAGCAGGCATGAGCATCACCATTCTCAACCCTGGCACGCTCACCAGCGTACAGGATCTCGGCCGCATCGGCTACCAGCAGTACGGCGTGTCCGTCTCCGGCGTGATGGATCCGCGCAGCGCGTCTATCGCCAACATCCTCGTCGACAACGATGAGGGCGAGGCTGTGCTCGAATGCACGATGATGGGGCCCCACCTCCGCTTTGATGCGCCCAACATCATCGCCATCACCGGCGGAGACCTCGGCGCAACGCTCGACGGTCAGAGCATCGACACCTACCGCGCCGTTCCCGTGAACGCGGGTCAGACGCTGCGCTTCACCATGCTGCGCACCGGCTGCCGCGCTTTCGTGGCGTTCGCGGGCGGACTCGATATCCCCCTGGTCATGGGCAGCCGCTCAACGGACATGAAAGCGAAGATCGGCGGCTATCAGGGCCGCAAGCTGCAAAAGGACGACGTCATCGCCTTCCGCGCGCCCAAGACCGACCTCAAGAACCTCGGCGTGCGCCACATTTCGCCTGAGTTCGTGCCGCGCGCAGAGTATAAACTGCGTGTCGTGCTCGGCCCGCAGGACGACGCCTTCACCGAGCTTGGCGCTATGACCTTTCTCAGCAGCGTTTACACCCTTACACCGGAGTTCGACCGCATGGGCTGCCGCCTTGACGGCGAGCTGATCGAACACATCAAGGACGGCAACATCATCTCCGATGGCATTGCCTTCGGCGCGATTCAGGTGCCCTCTGCGGGCAAGCCGATCATCATGCTGGCCGACCGCCAGACCACCGGTGGCTACACGAAGATCGCCAATGTTATCTCCGCGGACTTCCGCATCCTCGCCCAACTCAAAGCGGGCGACAGGGTGCGCTTTGAAAAGGTGTCCATCACCACCGCACAGGAGGCGCTGCTTGCCCAGCGCGCTGCGCTGCGCTGCCTGCGCGGCGCCATGAATCGTTGACGCAGCCCTAAAACGCAAAAAATAATAGTAATAGGAGGAACGACACATGGCCTTTGATATTACCCCTTATATCGATAAGAAGCCGAGCGAGGTTCGCAAGCTCATCCGCGAGGGTGTCATTGACTTCCCAACCGCCGGTATGTGTCGCGGCTACGCACAGGCCAACCTTATCATCCTTCCGCCGGAATACGCGGGAGATTTTGAGGAATTTGCCAAGCGCAACCCCTTCCCCTGCCCGATCCTTGAGATTATCCGGGGTACGCCCGAGACGCACGATATGGGCGAGGGCGGCAACATCTGCACCGACATTCCCAAGTATCGCATCTACCGCGATGGCAAGTGGGATGGCAAGGAGCTGACCGATGTGAGCGACTACTGGAAAGAGGGCTATGTCGGCTTCCTGATCGGCTGTTCATTCTCGTTCGAGGAAACGCTCATGCGTGAGGGTATCGAGATCCGTCACATCGCGCAAGGACGCAATGTACCGATGTTCAAGACCAATATCATGACCGAGCCGGCCGGTCCGTTCTGCGGCCCCATGGTCTGCTCTATGCGCCCCATGACGCCGGAAAACGCCAAAAAGGCGTATGACATCACCGTCAAAATGCCGAATGTCCACGGCGCGCCCGTCCACATGGGCGATGCCGCCGAGGTCGGCGTTGCCGATGTGATGAAGCCTGACTACGGCGAGGCGGTTGATTTCTACGAGGGTGAGATTCCCGTGTTCTGGCCCTGCGGCGTGACGCCGCAGGCGGCGGTCGAAAATGCGAAACCGCCCATTGCTATCACCCATGCCCCGGGCCACATGTTCATTACGGATATCATCAATTCCGAACTGAACGACTTTCTGGAAGCTAAAAAGAATCGCTGAATTCTCTCTTTTCCCATCAACGCATAAAAAACAAAAAGGAGGACGGAGCTATGAGTTCAATGATCATCAAATCCAGAGAAGCAAACGACTTGAAGCTGACCGCATACCACGGGCATTTTGCGACCCGCCACTCTCACAACAGCCATTATCTCGACATCACCCGCATGAAGCATGAATGTGCAATGGCCAATATCGCTGCCGCCTCTCTTGCCAATCACTATGTCTATGAAAAGGAGATCGATACGGTCGTCTGCCTGGACGGCAGCGAGGTCATCGGTACGTTTCTCGCCCGCCAGCTCTCTCAGAAGAATCTCTTTTCCCTGAGCAGCGAAAAAAATATCTGCGTCGTCGCACCGGAGCACGATTCCAACGGACTTCTGATCTTCCGGGATAATCTTCGCCCCATGGTGTCCGAAAAGAATGTCCTGCTGCTGATCTCCACGGTGAATTCGGGAAAGACCGCGGCTCGCGCACTCGAGTGCATAGAGTATTACGGTGGCACCACGCAGGGGGTCGCAGCTGTCTTCAGCGCCTTGAAGCAGGTGGGCGACATTCCCGTGATCAGCCTGTTTTCACCGGAGGATATCCCCGGATATGTGACCAGCCTTGTCAAGGATTGTCCCATGTGCAAGGCAGGGCAGAAAATTGACGCGCTGTCCAACAGCTACGGTTTTTCTCCCCTGACCTGATGCCTGCGGCAGCAGCTTGCTTCTTCCTGCCGCAAGAATCATAACCATCAGTATCAAAATCGTTCGGCAACAAAAATATAACATTTTCGATCCTTGTTTTTGCAGCGCCTTTGTCCAAAAAAGATCTCGCTCCATTCATCAAATAGAGCGAGATCTTTTTGCTTCGTAACTTATCCCAATTCTTGCTGCTTGACAATTGCTTTTCAGGGATCCCCTATGTCATCAGTCATTTCCAACCTATAAAAAAGGATAATTGCTAAGACTTCATCAATTAAATACAAAGAACAAAGCAACATGATGGGGGAACCATACCTGAACGATGTACCACCTCTAAAGAAAATACCCAAAGCCGAAGGAAGAATCGCAATAACAAATGCCGCCGTTCGAAAGATGTTCCTGAACTTAACAAAATGGGGACTCTTCTTTTCTTCTATCGCTGCCAAAGTCCTGCGCCGCTTGACAGGCGTGGTACAACACAAATGAGCTTTTTCCGTTTCTTTACCAAACGGAGAAGGCTCATTTTTTGTCTGGAGGATCAAAAATGAAGAGAACATTCAGCACGGAGCTGCCTATGTATTCGGCATCGTATTTGTCGCGTGGGGCGTTGTCCTGATGGAAAAGGCTGACTTCGGCGTTTCCATGGTGGTCGCGCCTGCATCCCCAGTTTCACATTCTCCCAACCCATTTCCACTTTCATAGCTTTTGCATATAGGCGTGACCTTGACAATCCTCCGCGTTCACTTTATATTGGTAATAGGCGAAAGCCAAATCCCGCGGCTTTCCGGTGAGGTCCACACCGTAAGTGTGACCTCAGGCATTCATGGACCCCGTAGGGCATTATGACCACCCTGTACGCAGGAAGTTCCATGAAGGTCGACAGTTTTTGGCGCTGTACCGGCAGCGCGGGTGTGTACCCTTCCGTTGAAAGCGGAAAGGACACAAAATGAACGACTCTGTCGTTATCGTCTACAATGGTGAGCAAGTATCGGTGCCAAAGGAGGTCGCGGACTTCCTTGAGCAGGATTGGAAACGGCAGCAGGCGCAGGACAAACAGGACGCAAGGCACCTGAGTAAAAGTGAGTTTGAAACGGTGCTGTCCGGTTCGAATTGCGTCAAGCGTCCCGTGGAGGATGCAGTGCTCAGGAACCTCCGGCTTGAAAATCTGCGGGGAGCCATTACAGAACTGGACGTGCAAGGTCAAAACCTGCTCTCCCTCCGTTACAGCGGTGAGCTGACGATGGATGAGATTGGCCAGATCTACGGCATCTCCAGAATGGCGGTATCAAAGCGACTGAAAAAGCTGCACGAAAAGCTGGGAAGCTCTGTCTCATGACAGGGCTTCCCAGCTTTTTTGAAAAAATTTCTGTTCTCTGGTTTACAAACACGCTCTGAGTGTCCTTATCAGTGAGAGACAAATTTTCCGACTGGGTTGGCCGCAGTCACGATCGTCTCACCTGATCACAAGGAGCGTGTATGACCATGAATCCATTCGAACAAAATGAACATCTGCTACATTTCCTGACATCCCAAGTTGAGCGAGAGGTCATTGACTACATCCGCCAGGAGATGCAGCACGACGCACCGGACAGTATTCCGACCGAAGAAGAACTGTTCGCCTTCTTCCAATCGCCGGACGAACCGACCAAATTGGACGCCTACCAACAGATGCTGGCGACCGATAAGCTGCTGGAATACGCGGAGATCAGTCTGCGCACCGTCTGTGACCTGATCCGCTACCAGCAGCTCAAGGAATTGGGCATCGTCCATTCCGCAAAGGAGTTCATTCAATTCTTCCATCCCGACGAACAGGAGGACACACCATGAATCAATTTCCCAGCAAAAACTATTTTACAATGCCGAACGAAATCTTTTCTCTTGGGCTGGACGCAAGCGAGATCGCAGTGTATGCCTATCTTCGCTGCCTTGAAAACCGCAGCACCTACCAGTGCTGGCCGAGCTATGCCACGATCGGCAAGGCCGTTGGACGCGCAAAGAATACAGTCATGCGGTACGTCGATGCACTCGCGGAGAAAGGTCTCATCTCCACAGAGCCAACCTCTGTCCTGACGCGTTCCGGCATCAAGAAGAACGGCAACCTGCGCTACACCATCCGACCGATCCGTGAAGCCATAGAAATCTTTCACGCGCGCCAACTATCTGCGGTCGAGCGCGCAGCAGAACGGCAGCGAGTTCAGCGCAAGCTGTCCGCGATGGATATGCTGCCCGGCGCATGAGGAAAGGAAGCGAATGATGAAACATTCCACCTACACAAGCTATGACGAGCTGCCGCTGATGCTCTCCGTCGTGGAGGTCGCTGCGGTGCTCGGGATCTCCCGCGCCGGCGCTTACGAGCTGGCACACAGTGACGGCTTCCCCGCGCTCAAAATCGGCAGCCGGATCGTTGTCCCAAAGGATAAGTTTCTCGCATGGATCGACGCGAACAGCGGTTCAAAAAACGCACCGCTGTAACTAAAGAACAGACGCTCAATTTTCTGTGCGCCAACGATGCGGCTGAGCAAAACCGCGAAGCCCATCGGTGCGGTGAGAGAAACAGCAATGGGATCACGCAGCCCAGCGGGGCCGCGACGCCTGCGGGACAGCGACGCGCATAAGCGCATCGCTGTCCCGCAGGCTCTCTGCGTTTTTCGGGAGCGCTCCCGACCAAGGCCCAAAAGCGGCAAAGTTTGCCGTTCTGACACCCGGCCGCGCAGGGTTTCCGAACCGCGCAAAACGCTCCGAGGGTAGTGATACCACCCCCCGTCCGAAACGCCCCTGTTTCGCCGGGTGAGCCGCTGTGTGCGCGGTTAGGAGATGGGGTGGCGTGTGTACCCGCTTTCACCTGCGAAAGCGAACGTGAGCCGTTTGTGCGAGTGTGATTTGAAACCGCGCTGGAGAGGACTTTCCCACGCCGTATGGGACGTAACTTCGGCAGATTGGGCGGTTATCGGAGGAACTTATTTATAGCAGGATAAAGGGCTGGCGTCGGAACCGACGCTCCGCCCGTTCACTTCTGCCCGCAGTGCGGGCAGTTGACGGGGGGTTCAACGCAGGCGGTTGTGGCGCCTTTTGAGCAAACTTTCAGAACGGCTGGCGTCTTAGGTCCCACAAGCCCAGGTGTTTCAACGAAAACGAGCGTGCCTTACGGCAGATTGGAGGGAATTATGAGCAAAAATGAAAACAGGCTGAACTTCCGTATGACGGATGAAACAGCCGCCAAAATAGAGCGGTGGTATCAGGAAGAT
>ENA-OPSQ01002152-OPSQ01002152.1-human-gut-metagenome-genome-assembly--contig:-NODE-2152-length-11599-cov-2.731549_pt1 | contig 11599 bp, 6 predicted proteins | sample MGYA00241456_ERZ501904 | MGnify/ENA primary metagenome ERZ501904 (study PRJEB25962, sample SAMEA2042452) | human gut metagenome | biome: human gut; feature: human-associated habitat; material: faeces...
AATATGAGAGATTGTTATTTTTTTATTTTTCACATATAAAAAAATGGACTTCCAAAAAAAGGAAGCCCGTGATTGTTATTATATGAGATTAATTTTACTCCCTTATGGAGTATTTTAACAGATTTTAGATGAAAAATAAATTATTTAATAAATAAAACTTTGGAACAATTGAATAGCATATGGAATATTGAAAATCCAACAAAAAATTATCACTAAAACAAAAATTCCATAAATAATATTAAGTACAATCATGTATTTAGGATATAAAATCCGTTCATCTTGCTTTTTTGTTATCTCCATGATAAAACGCGTTAATATATAAATAAGATTTGTTAATGCAAAAGCAAGTATAATGGAAATTAAACTGATTCTATATATGCTTGCTTTTGCGATATTCTGCAACACCGATGTAGAAAAGGCAATTCCACCAGTAAAAGCCAACACGATTGATGCAAAAATACCAAGAATGGTAATATATTGCTTTTGTATATCATCCGCTTTTTCTACTGCGTCTTCCATGTGTTCTACATTTCGTTCAATTTCTGCCAATGCATCTGAAACATTATCTAATTGCATTTGTGTTCCCACTTCTATTTGTTTTGAATAATTTAATCGCGAAATCTCCAAATTAATATGATCATACAACTTATTAATTTGTTTTTCAATATTAATTGTTTTACCAGTATTGTCTTTATTCATAGGATGATACCCCTTGCGGATAATATCCATATTTTGAGACAAAACTTCTACATTACCAAACGTTACTTGTCTATCAATAGCTGATATTACTGAAAATATGTCCGAATAAAAATGTCTAAAACTTTCGTTATTTCCAATATAAATATCTTCTAATTCTAAATATATTTTTTTCTTTTCTTTTATTGAATGCAACTCAGTTTGAGATGACGCCAGTTTTAATAATAAAGTTCTAAAATTTTCACGTTTCTCATCATATTTTTCTATATTCACTTTTTTATCCTTTTTCTTTGATCAATTCTTTAGGAATAATCCTTTTATCGCCTAACCCGTTCCTATATGTGATATACCAAGGTTTTCCTTTTGCATGTGTTTCATAAACTAAATCCCATGGATATTTTTCACGTTTATCTTCTATAATTGGATCCATTTTTTTAGTGTCATCTACATCTATAACAATATCATATTTTAAAGTGATTGTAGTAGATCCAAAGCCACAAAATAAAAAATAAATATCTGGAACTACTGGACCGAACTGCCATGCATACATATCCTCTGAAAAAAGTGGGCATCCATATTTTACAAGATACTCTTTTTGTAAATAGTACAATATCTTTTGTAATTGCAGATTACTAATTGCTTTTTTTTCACAGGTACATTTATTGATAATATATTTTGCGATATCTAATGCTTTATATACTTTACTATTCATAATATAAACTCCTTTCTCTATATAATTTGAGAAGGCAAGCCTCTTTTATTTTATTATATTCTACTTCTTAAAATAACACAATATTTTCTTCATTATAAATATGAGATTTTAAGCCAATTATTTTTTCCATATATAAGATCTTTTACAAAAAAAAGAACAGACTCAATTAAGAATCTGCCCTTTTCGTTTTTTTAGGTCTATTGACGTGCTATGCCTCCAGTATAATCATACAATTCATTTTGCATTGTACTATGATTCGTTTTGAATCCTTCTGGATGAATGTATTTTGTGAACTACTCGGTCATTGAATGGCCGAGCATCCGGAGATACTCTTTACAAACAATTTCCGAACTTAGAGAAATGAGACCAGACTGCATGTATCGTACCATCTAGAAACATCTCTTTTCAGACAGTCCGGATACGGTCATGCCGTACCAAGACAGTGGTAGTTCCTATGTTCCATATGACTGGGCAGGCTCATGTTTCAGGTTACACACCTGATCTTGGGACCGCTTTTTATATGGATGCTGCTTTTTTATAAGCACTGCATCTGTCCGCGTAGATCTGACGCAATGCTTCCTGTAGTTTTTTATGCTGATACTCATATTTTTTACTGACCGCAAGGATCTCTTTATCATTCGCACGTTCCTTGATATTTACGGAAGCATTATGATCTGCATCATCCTCATGTCCACAGCAGGTACATTTGAACGCCTTATCTTTACGATTATCTGCATCCAGATTTCCACATACCGGACATACCTGACTGGTGAAGTCCGGAACAACTTCCATAAAGTCATAGCCTTTCCAGTTTAATGTGATCATCAGCTTCTGTTGAAGTTTTCCTCTCGCAAACATGGAAAGCTTTCCATTGGCTTTCTTACTTTTGTTGAATTCACGGATATCCAGTTTTTCCAGAACCGTCATCGTATTCTTTGCCAGATCGTTAAGATAAGAACTGACAGCTTTTTTGATCTCCTGATCGAGCATCTGATAATAATGCCGTTTCTTTCGATATGGGACTTCCATAGTCTGCATCATATGTTCCAGCTGATCCACCTTCTGGATGAGAGAACGTCTCACATCCTCGGAAAGATCATGACTGTGCAGGTAATGGCAGATCTTACGCTTTTTATTTCTCAGATCAGATAGTTCTGCAAAGGCAGTCTCCACTTCCTCATGATAGAAATCGATCACCCGCTTCATAGATCCAACATGTCGTCCGTCAGAAGCATAGAGAGCATCCGTGATCCCGGTATCAACACCGATATAAGTATCTACGGCAGGCTTTTCACGTTTTACGGTATAAGACCATCCGATCCGGAGAACAGGACCACGCATCTGTAACATGACAGTCCCGCCCAGTCGATTCGCTTCGATCTTATGCAGAGAATGTCTGCTCGTATCGATCGGGACTGCGATCCTCTTTCCGCCAGTAGGATCAGAGATCGTGATCACATAGGGCATGACGGTATCTGTTGACTTTTCCAGTCTCATGAGTCTGGAATCCAGAGGGATTGATACATTACGTAGTTCCGGAACTTTATACTCGATAGATCTGGCAGCATAAGCATCCAGAAATCGCACACGGATGTCATAAAACTCTGCATCTGTCATCGCAGATAATTTCTTCGCACATTCCTTATGGAATTTTTGTCCGATCTTGTTCATCGTCTGGATCATATCAGTGCGGGATCTGCCCATGATATACATAGCGAACAATACCTTTGACTTTGCAAAGATCCCGAATCCGTCAGCGATCATATCCAGACGGATGTTATCTAACCGGTTGGATAAGTGAGTAACTGCAACATCGAACGCATTCTGACAAAAAGCAGAGTTGATCCCTTTCGGACGGTTCGTCTTTTCCAGTCTTCGTATCTGCGAATCTTTCTTGTCATTCTTTACGATCTGAAAGAATATAGAAGTTTCCTGATCCAGAAGCCGTATGTTATGATTCACGAGCTTGATGAACAGTCTCTGCATTTCTTTTAGAGCAGAGCGTTTCTGTACATTCGGTGTTCCATACAAGAAAACACTTTTGGTAACGGATGTCTGAAATTCACTGTCTTTTCTGCGTCTTGCCTTTGGCATATAGAACTTTCTCCTTTCTGTAGGTTTTCTTTCACTATAAATATGAGATATTTTAGAAAAAATAAAAATCATATATAAGAAAATGATTCTAGATAATTAGGACTCTAGCCTCTCGGTTATCCATATGAGAATTGTTCGTAAAAACAGAGAAAAAGCAATGTTTATGCAGTTTATATCATATACACACAGTCATGCTTTTTATCGGTCGCTTTCATCTCGGTCATTGAATGGCCGAGGATTCCCGCTCTGCTTTCCTAAATATGCCAGTCTTTATAAATACCGCTGTTATTTTTAAAGTTGTTTGTACGTAAGTTGACACTTTCATCCTGCCCCTGTGTCTGATTTGCTACAGAACCTGTGACAGTAACACCTTTGATCGCTGGTTGGTTTCCATCATACTTCACTGTGTAAAGCTGAACCCATTGAGCTTTCATTGTTACAGTTCCACATTTATTATATTCTCCATTATCTGCAGCATATTGACCAGTTTCATCAATATCATAATTATAAGATGCACCCGGCTGATAATTACCGATGAGTTCACTGTGTTTGTTTCCACTTTTATCATTATATTCATGATATGCTTTCCAACCTAAGAACTTATATTCATTTCTTGTAGGAACTTTCGTAGCTACATTCATATTCTGTTCATAAGTTTTCTTCTGGTCATTTGGAACACTGCTCTGGTCCCCACCATTTGCATCATAATGTACGGTATGCTTCCATGGTTCCCATTGAGCTTTTAAGACATATGTTCCACCATTTTGATCTCTTTCATAAGCAGTTCCAGGACTTACTACAGCAATCGCTGTTCCATATTCAAGAAGCCATCCTCTAAAGTTATAACCTTCTCTTTTTGGAATTTTAGTACTCAGATTTAATTTTTCATCAAATGTCTTTGTTTGATCTTCCGGCATATTTGTTACCGTCTGACTAGATGAATTAGCAGGAACATTCTTATCATAATGAACCGTATGTTTCCATGCTGTCCATTGAGCTTTTAAGATGATCGTTGAACCATCTTTGTCATCCACATCATAAGATAATGTAGCTCCTGGTTGATAATCAACCGCTTTTCCATTGATTTGAGCCTGCCATCCATTAAAGATGTATCCATGTCTACTTGGCTTATTACTACTTAAAGTAAGATTAACTTCTTCTGTTTTTGTCTGATCTGTTGGCATATTGCTGACAGTCTGACTAGAAGAATCAGCAGATACATTCTTATCATACTGGACTTTGTATTTCCATGGTGTCCACACTGCATATAATGTTACAGTTCCATCATTTTGATCATGATTATATTTATTTCCTGGTTGATATTCAGCTTTACCATTTGCTGTTGTACTCCATCCTTTGAATGTGTAACCAGTTCTTTTAGGAACCATAGGTTGTATACTTAATGCTGTATCAAAAACCTTTACCTGATCTCCTGGCATATTTGTTACATTCGTTTTCTTAGAACTAGCAGGAACATTCTTATCATAATGAATGGTATGTTTCCATGCCGTCCATTTTGCTTTCAATGTGATCACAGATCCTTTTACATCAGGATCATAAGATAATGTAGCTCCTGGCTGATAATCAACTGCTTTTCCATTGATCTGAGCCTGCCATCCATTGAAGATGTAACCATTTCTGCTTGGCTTATTACTACTTAAAGTCAGATTAACTTCTTCTGTTTTTGTTTGATCTGCTGGCATATTGCTGACAGTCTGACTAGAAGAATTAGCAGATACATTCTTATCATATCTCACAGTGTATTTCCATGGTGTCCATACTGCATATAAAGTAACAGTTCCACCATCACTGTCTCTATTGTAAGAATATTGACTACCTGGCTGATAAGCAGTTCCTGTTCCGTCCTTATTTGTTGTCCATTTTACAAATGTATAACCGATTCTGGTTGGCACATTAGACTGCAGAGTCAGATTCTGATCATAGATCTTTGTCTGATTTCCTGGCATGTTTTTTACATCTGTCTTCTTAGAGTTTGCTGGAACATTTTTGTCATATGTGACAGTATGTTTCCAAGTGGTCCATTTTGCATATAAAGTAACAGTTCCACCATTCTGATCATTTTTATATTCAGCACCCGGCTGATATACAACATCTCCATTTGCTGATGTACTCCATCCAGCAAAATTATAACCTTTTCTGGTTGGTTTATTGCTGCTGATCATCAGTTTTTCGTCAAATGTCTTTGTCTGATCACCTGGCATGTTGCTAACAGTTGTTGTACCTGTTGGAGCATTTGTTGGAATATTACTGTTATAATGAATCGTATGTTTCCAAGGTGTCCACACTGCATATAATGTGATACTTGCTCCATTGGAATCAAGATCTTTTGTGAACCTAGATCCTGGTTTATATTCCACAGAACCATTTGCTGATGTACTCCATCCAGCGAATATATAGCCATTTCTCTTAGGAGTCATACTACTTAAAGTAACATCGATCTCCTGCGTCTTTGTTTGAGCTGCTGGCATATCTGTTACCGTCTTACTAGAAGACGTAGATTTTACATTCTGATCATACTTGATATTGTATGTCCAAGGAGTCCATTTTGCATATAGATTTACGGTTCCACCATTCTGATCTGCTGCATAATTACTTCCAGGATCATACTTTGTTCCAGTACCATTTGACTGAGTATACCATCCTGCAAAAGTGTAACCTTTTCTGGTTGGAACAAGATTACTGATCGTCATAAGCTGTCCAAATGTTTTTGTCTGATCGACTGGCATATTGGATACTGTCTGACTAGTAGAACTTGTTGGAACATTTTTATTATAATGAAGAACATGTTTCCATGGTGTCCATTGAGCATATAATGTTACCGTTCCACCATTCTGATCATTCTTATAAATAGCACCAGCTGCATAAGCAGTTCCTTTTCCATCTGCCTGAGTATTCCATCCTAAGAATGTATAACCATTTCTAGTAGGAACATCAGAACTTAATTTGATATCAACGTTTGCTGTTTTACTCTGAGATGCAGGAATTCCTTTTACAGAAGTGTCATTTTTTGCATTTGCATCATATCTTACTGTGTGTTTCCAAGGAGTCCATTGTGCATTTAAAGTAAAGTTACCCATCTGCATAATTCCTTTAAACCCACTTGCAGATTGTGTCACACTAGTAGGAGCATCACCATCATTATTATCCATTGTTAGTTTATAACCGGTAAAATTATGTTTACTTCTTGTAGGTGCCCCAATACTAATCTCTTCTCCTGGATACTTGCTAATTGTAAAATCATTTGTACTTCCATTATAGGAACCACCATTTAATTTCACAGTTGCTGTATATTTTGCTTTTTCCCATTTAGCATACAAAGTAACATTTCCACCATCCTGATTCACATCATAAAGATCACCAGGCTGATATACAACATTTCCATTTGCTGATGTACTCCATCCTAAGAATTTACATCCTTTTTTGACTGGAGTTGCAGAGTTGATATAGATATTGTTGTTTGCATATTTTTCTCTGGTTGGGAAATAAACTTGTGAATAGTTAACTAATTTAAACTTCTGAGAAGCTGTTCCATTTGGAGCATACTGTTGAAGTACAACACCATCTGCATCTTCGCCATTTGTAATATCCAACGCCTTATTTGTCATTTTATTATAGATATTTACATATCCATCTCCTGTGTCTTTGAAATACCAAAGAAAATCAGAATTATCTTCGTTATTAGCATCATATTGTTTCCATAATTCAATTGGCTTTCCGCTTAGATCATCAGGTCCATCTCCCGATAAATTCATCGCCTTTCCATTAAAATTATTAATGATGTAATAATAAGGTGTATTTTTATACCGTTCAAATGTCCAAAGAGTCTGTTTCGAATCAGAAGAATATCCATTCCAAGTAAGCACATCAGTTGCATTATCTAAATTCAACTGTCCATTTGTTCTTTGATGAAGATATCTTGAAGTATTTAACCCAGACTGAATAAAATATGCTCCGTTATCAACAATTTTATAGTTATTCGGATTATCAGTTGATTTTACGCTACCTAAAGATCCACCCTGTGCATCATAAGATAATGTAGAGTGTAATGGGATCCAACGAGCTGTTAATTTAATATCACTGTCTCCCATAGCGATCTTAGTCATTGAAACATCATTTCCTGTGGTTTCATCTGTGATTTTCAGTCCTTGTAGCCAAAAGCTTATATTTCCTGTCAATCCTTTCAGATTACTTGTCCAGATTTCAAACCTGGCATCATTTGTAGTGGTATCAAAAGTACGTTCTATGCTAAATTTTACCCATTTACCAGTCCATCCTTCTGATATTCCCCACATACAATGTTTCCAGTCATTGGAAGAATCTCCATGATAGAAATTTAAAGCGAAACTTCCGCCGCTTGGTCTTTCACTAATCCAGACTTCTCCACTGATCTTATATGTGTGTCCTGCTTGTGCAGTATATGTTGGAAACGAAATGCAGTTATAATTATCGGTAGCAGAGTCTATTCCCCGCCATACATGATTCGTTCGATAATAGCCACCATCGGGAGCTTCATTATAAGTTATAGATCCATCATAACTTCTGGAATATGTCCCTACATTTTCTCCATGACTTGTTGTCCAACCTGTGTTGGAAGCATAAGACTGATAGCTTTCATTTGATTTCTCATAACCACCAAATTTATATCCTGGCCTTGTTGGGGAATCTACAGTAATCGTTGCTCCAGGGGATAAATTATTTACTGTTGTAACGCCACTGCTTCCTTTATATGTTCCACCATTTGGGTCAATGGATAAGGTCGATCCAGAAGTATATTGTAATACAACACTTGCTGTACTTGAACCGATCGTCCCAGAAAGTCCTGGTGTGATTCCTCGGTATTTCTTTCCACTTGCGGTTTTAATATCTCTGATCTCCCATTTTGTGCCTGCTGGATATTGCGTCCAGAAATCGGTGATATCATCTCCTACACAGGTACCATTCACGTAGACATCACAAGATCCAAGCCCATCTAAGTTTCCCTGCCACGTTCCATCTAATTCTCCATTAATATCGAGATAGTATGTCGGGGCATCAAATTTTAAATAAACTGATCGATTACCGCACATGCTGCCAGATGCTGATCCTGAATACACTCCATTATAGACTTTTCCATTTGTTGCTTTAATATCATTGATTTCATAGGATGTTCCATCAGCGATATCAGTTTTATAGAAATCCGTCACATCATTTGCGACACAACTTCCATTTAAATAAACATCAAATGTTCCATATCCTGTAGTACCACCTGAATCACTTCCATCAAGACGTCCATTGACATCTAATGTTCTTTGTGGTTTTTTATAAGTCAAAGTCAACTTTGTTCCACGATAACGATAACTATTATATGTTCTAACACCAAACATACCAGTATTGATCTGAACATTAATACCACCTGCTTCTGGAGTATCTGAGTGAACAGTACCTGTAGTGTCCAGTGTTTGAGTACCGTTATTTGCTGCCGCATAGGTATCTGTATTAAATCGGATTGGAGTTCCTAAACTTGGGATGTCATAATCTCTACCACTATAGTTATAATGTGCATGAACAGTAAATCCCATTGAGAAGTTCATGATAAAATAACTTGTAGTAGTTGTTGTTTTACCTTTATCACTTCCCGCAGTACGTTTTGCTCTAAACATCATCTTTTCGTGTTGTTACCGTTGTTTGATTTAATGACAAATTGTGATTATTGGGACTACAAGATAAACTACAATTCCACGTTGTTTCTTTATCTCTTAGAACTCCATATAATTTAGAGTCTTTGTTTCCATAACTACTGCTACGTCCAGAAACGCTAATTTTACCTGTGGTTGTTGCCCCACCTTCATCGACTAATTGAACATAGAAATAAGAGCCTGAATTATATCCCAGATTATCTCCATCTTTATCTCTGTGATCATATGTTTTTAATGAAGAGCCTTCTGTAATATTAAAATCATTACTAGTCTTTTTCATTTGTTCCGTTGCTTCTTCTTGGTCTGTTTTTGTTTCTTCTTTCAATCCTAAAGAAAGACGGATTTTATTTTTATCACGATCTTCTTTTAATGCAAAAAGATAAGCTTTCATCGCTTTTACATAATCAGAACAAGTCTTTTGTATCTTCTTATTATAAGGTGATGTCGTATTTTCCAGATATTCATTCAGATCTTTCTGATACATATCCTTGTCACCAACATAATAAATATTAATATCAAGAAGCAATTGTTTTTCGATCTTTTCAATCTCTTCATCTTTTAGATCAACATTACATTCATCTAAGAACTGAAAATATTGAAACAGATAAGAATAGAAATCTTCCGTTGTGATATCATAATCTGCATAAAGATATACAGATTTGTACATTAAAAGCTCTGCGATCTCATATTTTTCTTCGGTTGTGCCACTCATCAGAAATTTGATCTCATCGAGTGTTAATTTCGAATAAAATGTAAAATCATCGATCTCAAAAATTCTCTGTAGAATATCCTGATAAGAATATTTTTTATTTTGAATCATTTCCTTTAGATCTTCCTGTGCTTTTTTACTGGAAAGTTTTCTTCCTGGTTCCTTTTTGTTATCAGGCTTTTCAATCTTAACTTCCGGTTGCACATCAGAGCTGCCATTTGTCGTAACCTTAATACCGTCAGTCTCTGTTGTTTTACTGCCTTCCGCCTCGTTTTTTTTGTCATTTTCTCGCAACGTCAGAGTCGAAGATTCTGTGCTACTAAACTCTTCTTCCTTTTTCCGCTTCGCAGCTGCTGTTGTTACTTCTTGTGCATAAACTGGCACTGCATACGAAAATCCGGAAGAAGCAGTCATAAAGAGTGCCAGAACACCAGTCGTAACGCGTTTAAAATACGTTGATTGTATCTTATCAAACATCGCGATCACTTCTCCTTTCTTTATTTAATTTTCAAGGTTCGCGGACTGGATCACGCTGCAGATCGGACTCAGCGGCTCCGCAACAACGTAATCTTTATCGTCCAATATAAATATGAGAGATTTGAAAAAAAATAATTGTATAAAAACACAATTTCTTCAAATTTCTCTCGGTTTAAATATGAGTTTTTTAATTTTTTTTAATTTTCACATATAAAAAAAACAGCAGCCATATTTCAGACTGCCATCTATGATCATTTTTTGCTTTGATTTTTAATCCATTTTTTCAATTCTTCTTTCATCCCATCTTTTTCTTCTTCAATGATTTCTTCAACAACTGGTGTTACAACATCGTCAAAAATTTTATTACAGATTTTTCTTTTTAGTAAAATAAGTTTACAAACAATTAAAATCATAAGTCCAATTATATCTGATAAAATAAGCAATAATCCCTCAGAAATATAATCACAGATATAATCAATAATCGTCTTTCTGCTTTCATTCTTTTCATTATCATTCTTCGCATACTGCGATGCGTCAATTAAATATTCTCGTACAATTTTTATATTGAAAGACATTGTTATTGGTTCCTTTTCTGATGCAGTAGAACATGTATTACATTCTTTAGGATTTTGAGATACCCTTCTTCTACAAATATGCTCAGTAGGTGTATCATTTGCTGTTACATAAACATAGTTGTTGTTACATACTGGAAATCCAGTTAATATTCCTCCAACTAATGTCAACAGACTAAACATAAACCACCAGATTTTTTTTAAAAATTTCTTAATTTTTTTATCCATGATAAACATCTCCTTCTTTAAATTAAAATTTTTCTCCACAAGAAAATAATCCTACTTTCTCTCATCGTCATTATTCTGCATTGAGAATATGATATTTTTGATCCACCATAATTTACTTTTTTATTCCTCCTCTCAACAACAAAAAAAGCCCCTGGATTTCTCCAGAAGCTTCTACATAGATTATATCTTTAGGTACAAAAAAAAGGAGAACTGATATAATTCTCCTTTTACATTATTTATTATACTACTGTATCACGAAAAAATCAACCAGAACCGTATCATATTTTTTTCAACTAAGAACCAAGAATCGATACACTTTTTATCATGTGCCGGTTCTTTTTATGAAAATAAAATCTTATATATGAAAAATATTTATTTTCAAAAATCTCATATTTATAGTGAGAACAAAAAAAAT
>ENA-OPSQ01002154-OPSQ01002154.1-human-gut-metagenome-genome-assembly--contig:-NODE-2154-length-11586-cov-2.808516_pt1 | contig 11586 bp, 10 predicted proteins | sample MGYA00241456_ERZ501904 | MGnify/ENA primary metagenome ERZ501904 (study PRJEB25962, sample SAMEA2042452) | human gut metagenome | biome: human gut; feature: human-associated habitat; material: faeces...
CCTGCAGTTGCCATAATCTATCTATTTCCTTCCAATCCAGACATCTCACAAAGCTTTCATCTGGAAATTCCACCTGCTTGTTCCACGGACGATCATATACAGCTACTTTACAATCTTTAAAATGCTGCACATGTTCAAATGCAGCTGGTGAATCCTCGATTGCAAAATCAAAGTGCATGCAATAAAGTTCCTCTAATGTCAGATTATATGTATGATCCTGTTTGAACATTTCTCGTCCATATTTATCAACAAAATAAATAGGAATCCTATCTAAGTGATGCTCATCCAACCATCTTCTAGATGGTTCATAAGAAGCAAATGGTCTTCCTGTGACAATAAAAACCTCATCTCCTTCATCAACCCACTTGTTGATCACTTCTGAGGCTCCCGGTGTTTCTTCATAATCTAGTAAATTTTCTGGAATATGCCCTGCCTTCATCAATTCATCATACTGTTCTCCACTTAAATCAAATGATTTCTGAAGATTAAAGAACTGTACCTCCCGATATGGCACATCAATATTAAATAATTCTTTTGCAATTTGGGTGAAATACTTCGCTGTTTCACAGATAACGTCATCGAAGTCTATATATATTTTCATCACTACATCCTTTCCAGTCTACATATATATTTTAGAGTTTCATCATTTTTGCCGCACCTTTACCTCTCGTGATCCAGCAAAATGTACATACAAAGATAATTCCTTTTACAATTGATGTTACAGAAAATGCCCACCAGATACCTTCCAGTCCAAGCAATGCTCCACCCAAAATGATCGCAAGCGGAATTCTTGCACTGGTAAATAGAATGCTGATCACACTGCATAAATGTGTTTTTCCTAATCCGGATAATGCACCTACTGTCATCAGTTCTACAGCCATAAACGCTTCACTCACCCCAATGATCGTCAAATATCCGATCGCGATCATAATTGCCTTTGGTTCATGGAAGAAAATCTCTGCGATTGCCTTTGGTTGAAAAACAAACATGATCGTAATAAAGATTCCCCATATTCCAACGCTGCACAAAGAGGCTTTGTATCCTTTTTTGACACGATCCATCTTTCCTGCTCCATAATTTTGCCCGATAAATGCATTTAGAGCTGTCCCAAATCCATCGGCTGTATTCCATGAAACAGATTCAATCTGCCCTCCGACTCTCTGGACCGCAACTGCTTCTGCCCCAAAGCCTGATACCATGCGGGTTAATATCATAGAAATTCCACAGTAAACCATTCCCTGAATCGCTGTTGGAATACCAATTTTGCAGATTCCACTTAGATATTTAAATGGAATTTTTGCAAATAATTTAATTCCTTTTAATACATTTTGTTTTTTCTGTCGGATAATTCCAAGGATCAAAATAGTCATAACGATTGCCTGTGCACTTACTGTTGCGATCGCAGCTCCATTTACCCCAAATTTATTTACTGGTCCAAGCCCTAGGATCAATAATGGATCTAAGATCATATTTGTGACAAGACCTATGAAATTAGCTATAAATGGGGTCTTTGAATCTCCCTGTGCTGTATAGATTCCTGTTAACGTTAATGCCAAAAACGAAAACACGATCAGTCCACAGGCTATCTTGGTATAAGATAATGCTGCCTGTAATGCCTCTGGGTCTTGCAGCTGAAAGAATCCTACGAATGGATGCAAAAACAGCAACATCACTGCCGCAAATAAAAGTCCCATAAGCGTTGCCAGCTGAACCGCTGTCTGTGCATACTTATGAGCTTCTTCTCTGTCGCCTCGTCCAACGCATTGTGCTACCTGCACCTGCCCTCCCATTCTTGACATCGACGCTAATCCTTGTGAAAGCCACGTAAACATTCCTCCGACACCAACTCCAGCAACTGCTTTTGATCCAAGAAGTCCGATCCATGCCATATCTGTAATATTGTATAATGTTCCAAGAAATGATGATGCCATGATCGGAATTGCAAGTTTGGTTAGTGTTTTTAAAATTGGTCCTTTCGTTAAATTTCCTTCCATATCATCTCATAATCCCTTTCTCTCGTATCTTCATCTATACTTTCGCAATCAATTTCAAAATCTTCTCTCTGATAAAACTGTACGGCTCTTATATTTTTCTGATATACATTCAAATATAACTTACTTTTTTTATCTTTTACAAAATCCAATAACTGTTTACCGATTCCTTGTGATCTCATTTTTTCAGAAACAAAAATCCCCTCTACATATTCATCAGTTATCCCTATAAATCCACTTATGTTTTGGCAATCTTCATATACATATACTTCTGCTTGCAAAAGTTGTTCTTTTACCATGTTAAAATGATCTTTCCAATATTTTTCTGAAATAAAATCATGTGCTGTTAGATTTGCTTCTAACCATAGATTTGCAACTTTATCTACATCTGTTTTTTCTAATTTTCTGATCATAATCTTTTTTCCTTACTTATCACTTTCGTTTCATATATAAAAGCGGATATGGATTTCCTTCTTCATCATGGTCTGTTCTTTTGTATGTCGTAAATCCCATATGTTCATAAAATCCAATGGCTTTTGGAAATAGCTACTTTCCGATTCCTTTTCCTCTTTCTTTTGAAGAAATGAACAGCATTTCCAAGCGGTGGTCTTGTGTTCCCATGACTGCAACTGGGATTCCGATTTCATTTTCTGCAACAATGAGATGTTTTACTCCCGTTAGTGCCTGTGGAACATATTTTTTGATTTGGTTTACTTCTGCATCGGAAAGAAAATGATGTGTTGCACGGACGGAATCTTCCCAGATTTCCAGAAGCTGTGATAATATATTAGTTCTTTGTTTTAATTCGTATATATTCATAGTATTTACCTCTTTGATTTTGTTTTTCGTTTTATTTTATCATATAATCTGTATTTCCTCTATAATAAAGAAACCCTTCAGAGTATTTTGCTCTGAAGGATTCTCTTCTCTTTAATAGAAACTATTTTTCCACTTTAATTTCCCAATATCCACTATATCCGCTTCCAACATATCTTACATTGTTCATTTTCTTTATATGACGCTTAACCGTTTTAGTACTTACACCTAATACATCTGCTATCTTTTCTGTACTTATCTTCTTATCATTTCTTATCAATTTTATAATCTGTACATCCATTAGATCTTGAGGGACATCTTGAGGGACATCATAATTCAAATTTGGCATTATCACAGTAAACTGATATCTATCTGATCGAAATGATGGCTTCTTACTCTCATCATAATTAATCTGAAATTCATATCCACCAATTATTTTCCCAAAACCACTTCCCTTTCGTTCCATATAACCAAGCCGATTAAATATATCTGCCAATACAGGATTTCTTCTAGTCGAAGGTACCATTAACGGATCTCTTTCTTGAATCACTGAACCATCTGGCATTCCACCCGGAGAATAAATTTCCATTCTGTTATCAAAAATATCAATATGAACTTCACTTCCATAAATCAAATAATCACGATGTGCTATCGCATTTACTAACGCTTCATGATAACTACGTTCTACATATTCCGGCATTTCTTCTCTTGAATTCGCTGTTTTTCGCCACATCTTCTTCGCATTTCGTTTAATAAATGCCTCTCCATTATCTATTAATGATATAACGCTTCCTGAATATTCTGCATCATCGAATGCATCAATAATTCCACCTCTTTTATTTAATCCATTCCATCTTGTGCAAAATAATCTTGAACACATGGTAGGACTTTCATCGACAATCAATGCACCTGCATTTGTAAGATACCCTTGTTCATTTGCCAGTCCAAAAGAAATCAAATCTTTTTCATCAAAGTATTTTCTGTAATAGCTTCAATTTTTGCATTCTGTGTGTTAGACTTCATTATAGATACCTCTTTGTTCAATAAGATTTTTACTAACCTGCCAGTCAGTAGTCTTATTGTACTCTGAGGTATTTTCAATTTTCAACATCCACGTTTTTTATTATACAGGAAGCTCCTTAAATTCACTTTCCGTTTTTATTTTACCATTCTCATATTCTTTTCGCAATAGATAGCCTATCGTATTCTCATACTTACGCTTATATACATACTTATGCAACCAATTATTTAATTGACGATCATAAAATGTATTATACTGAATTTCTATTGGATAATGATAATTACTTGCTTGGTAATAAACATGTACACCTCTATAACCATCATCATTTGCTTTCCCTTTTGACATATCTGCAATTCGAATATGTTCATATGATTTCAATTTTAATATTTCTTCTTTTTACCCGATAATCTGTTGCAATATTATATAATAAATTATAAACTATCATACCATTCATTCACACAAATTAATTCCTGAAACAAACTGTTTTTCTCAAAATAGTGAAGATTCTTTTTTAAATTTATTCCTAATTTTGATTGGTATGAAAGTTTATACAAAATTTCTAATGATAAACCATCCTTTTTCAAAATCTGATTTGCTGTATACATAACACTTTTCCTCTCCCCAAATCTTTTTATTCATATCTAAGCTAAAAATTTTTTGATTTTATTTTTTATTCCTACTACTTTTAAAAAAAAACTATTTTCATATGCTTTATTTTTAACTTCTTTTTCATCTTCTCTAATTTTAGGTATTAGAGCATTCCAAAACCATTCTTTAGTATAATCCGCTTTCCATTTAACTACATTATCAAAATACTCCATACAATTATAAGAAGTATCTTTGTATCCTGGAATCCAAAAAACATTTACAGTATCATTGTACAAAAATTCCACTCTAATCTCAGCATGTATAATACCTTTATCTTTATTTCCATAAAAATATGGAGATAGATAAAAGAAATCAATGACCGATTTATTATCAAATATATTCCATTCCTCATCTCCATTTTCATTATAGCTATAGCAATCATGCTTTTGTGCAAACTCAATTATTCTAAACCATTGCTCTTTTGAAACGTTTGCAATTAAGTATTTTCCATTCTTCTCTGCTAAACCTTCTGTCCCCATAATCTTGTTAATTTCAATTTGTGCTTCTTTATAGACATTATGCAGATCATTAAAAAGGCAATATAAATGGTATGCAGAATATGCATTTATTTTCATTCTAATATTTTCAATTTCAATCCAACTATCATCATCTAATGTTTCTCTTCCAATAATATGCTTATTTTGAAATACCTCTTTTGTAACAAAATAATCTTTAAGTAATTTTTCTTGATCTATAGAAATAATTGCGCCTTCAATATTGTATTTTCTAAATTCCACTACGCATGAAAGTTTCTCTTTATAACTTTTTGGAATAAAAGCAAATAAACTAACATCCCCAAATCCCTTTTTCCACGTATAATATTCCTTCGTATTATAGATATTTTCTTGTGATAATTCGTTTGTCTTAGAAATAATACTTTCCCAAGACAATCTTCCCGTTTCGAAAACCATATTTACATATCCATAAATTTTCGTTAATAACTTCGGATTATTTTTACTTTTTGTTTCTATCTCAGTAATTAATTTTTCAAAATTAATTACATTATTTTTTATAGTAAACTTTTTCGTTGTTTTTATATCTATTTCATTATTGTCGTTCCGATATTTATGAGGATCATCATTCAATATCAGAATATACAATTCATCTATATCTTTATACAATTTATTTTTTACAAATTTCTCTGTGGTACCTTCAATTTTACTTCTACGTACTGTTGATGTAACTTGATAAGCAACTTTATTTTTCTTGTCCACCAAATCAATGGCAACATAATGTGGCTTCCCTTGCACACCAATTGTAACAAGTTCATATCCATATAATGTATTTAGAATTTTTCCAAAAATTTCTTCGCAGATAACATTAATATCACAAAGATTTAATTTATTGCTATTTTTTATTCCTTCTGAAATCAATTTTAACCGATTAGCCACTCTTTCAATTGTAATATCCCCATCAGTTAAAAATTCGTTTGTATATCTTATCATTATTTTTCCCTTTCTTATTTTCACTTAACTCTTTTCACAAATTAAATATGTAATTTCGCTTACAATCATAACTTGCTTTTGACATTACAATTATAATCTAATATTTATTTTAGACTATAAATTCTTGTCCTATTTATATTCTTATTCTGTCATTTTATTTATTCAAGTCAACTTATACTATATTTTCAATACTCATTTTATCTACCATAGCCAATATATACGACAAAAAAATAGACTGGTACACATACATCTATGTATCAGCCTACTTTTTATCACCTATAATTTCTTTTCATATGTATTATCCGCTACCATTTGTAATTCTGTCATATCTTCAATATCATATGTGACTTTCTCTTGATTTTCCTCTGTAAATGTTGATGAACCACCGATACCAAAATATTTTTCAAAAAATGCTTTTAATCTATCAATAACATTTTGTTTCTTTTTTGTTCTCCCTCCTCCACCAAAACGTGATATTGGCGGCATCAATTTGTCAATATCTGTTCCTACTGTTTTAATTTCTCCGTCTCTAAACGCATTTTCCATAAACTTGCGAGTATCTTCTGGTTTTAATCTTTCTTCTGTGATAATTGTATCAAGATCTTGTTTCCGTTGTTTTGCAACATAGCTGTGCCACTCATCCATAACATCATCTACATCATTGATTCCCGAAATAAAGTTCTCAATCAATTGTTTCTTACTGCGTAGTTCTGGACTTGCATCTATTGCCTTATTAATTGTTATCAAAACTTCTTTATCTTTACAATGTGTATCATGATATTTCTTGACAAGCATAAGAATATAGTCGATATTAATCTCAATCTGTTTGATCAATTCAATCTCAAACACTACATCATCTGTAATATCTGTACTTTCCTGACGTTTCCTCTTCCACTCATCTCTTAAATCCTGATAACGTCCTAGATAATCTTGTAAATCACGTTCTGAAATTAACTCATTTCCTTTAAATTCGTCAAATGACAACAGTAGATTTCTCATACGTAAAATTGCACCAAATAATGCAATAAAATCTTTCTGATTTTGTTCTCCAATAATCTGTGGTTCTGATAATGGAAAATCATTATTTAAATTTTCTATCATTTCCATATATCCTGGCATCGGTTTACCATCTACAGATTCATAACCATAATAATAATCTTTGAAACTTTTCAATAATACAATTCCTCCAGCATTTTTATCACCAAATAATGAAATCGCACTATCTACTCTTTTTTGCAGATTCCGAAAACACACAATATTTCCAAATGTCTTTATAGAATTCAAAATTCGATTTGTACGTGAAAATGCCTGTATCAAACCATGCATTTTTAGATTTTTATCTACCCAAAGTGTATTTAACGTTGTTGCATCGAAACCTGTAAGGAACATATTTACTACAATTAAAATATCTAATTCCTTATTTTTCATACGTAACGATACATCTTTATAATAATTTTGGAACTTGTCACTCGATGTATCATAATTCGTCTGAAATATTTTATTATAATCATCTATAGCTTGTTCCAAGAAATCTCTAGATGATTGGTCAAGTGCAGAAGTATCTTCTGAATTTTCTTCATATAAAATTCCATCGGATTCTTCTTCATTTGCAGCATAACTAAAAATCGTCGCCACTCGTAATCTTTTTGTTGGATCTTCTTTCATTTGCTTTTTAAATTCTTGGTAATACAATTTTGCCATTGGTACACTTGATACTGCAAATATAGAATTAAATCCACTAATTCTCTGTTTTTCCTTAATTTCTTCTACCTCATCACGCTTAGCAGAGGCTACTTCTTCCACATTCATCAGTCTATTATATATGTATGTTTTATCTCCACGGTAGGTCTTCTGATCAAAATGTTCCAGTATATATTGTGTAACAAGCTGAATACGTTCCTGTGCCATCATAACTTTTTCACGATTAATGTCCCATACCATTTCATCTGTAATTTCTTCATCCATATCCATGGTTTTAATATAGTCTACTCGAAATGGAAGAACATTTTTATCATTAATCGCATCAACGATTGTATAACTATGAAGTTGATCTCCAAACGTCTGTGCCGTTGTGAAAAATCCTGTACTCTTTGCTTTTCCGGAATTAACCGAAAATATTGGTGTACCTGTAAACCCGAACAAATGATACCTTTTAAAATTTTTTACAATTGCTGTATGCATATCTCCAAACTGACTTCGATGGCATTCATCAAAGATAATGACTATATGTTCTTTATATACTTCATGATCTGGATTCTTTTTTATAAAGGTTGCTAATTTTTGAATCGTTGTAATTATAATACTAGTATTCGGATCTTCCAGTTGACGTTTTAATATTCTAGTTGATGTATTACTATTCGCAGCTCCCTTTTCAAATCGATCATATTCCTTCATTGTCTGATAATCTAAATCCTTACGATCCACTACAAATAATACTTTATCAATATATGGAAGCTTTGTTGCCAATCTGGCGGTTTTGAAAGATGTCAATGTCTTACCTGATCCTGTTGTATGCCAAATGTATCCACCGCCTTCTATACTTCCATATTTTTTATAATTATTCGCTATTTCAATACGATTAAGGATGCGTTCCGTTGCTGTAATCTGATATGGACGCATTACCATTAACATATTTTCGGATGTAAAAATACAATATTTTGTAAGGATATTTAAAATTGTATGTTTTGCAAAGAATGTTTTCGTAAAATCAACAAGATCCGTAATCACCCGATTATTAGCATCCGCCCAAAAACATGTAAACTCAAAACTATTGCTAGTTTTGGTTCTGCTTGCACCTCTTTTTTCTTGTTCTTTTTGTGCATTCTGTCTTGTACTATTCGAATAATATTTTGTATTTGTACCATTAGAAATCACAAAAATCTGAACATACTCATATAATCCACTTCCAGCTCCAAAAGATTCTCTCTGATAACGATTGATCTGATTAAATGCCTCTCTAATTTTTACGCCTCTTCGCTTTAGTTCAATATGAATCAATGGAAATCCATTTACTAAAATTGTTACATCATATCGGTTATTATGTTTGGCTCCTTCTTCCATTCCAATCTTATACTGGTTTATAACCTGCAGCTTATTATTGTGGATATTTGTTTTATCTATGAGCATTATATTTTTAGTTGAACCATTATCGCGAATCAACACTTGAACATTATCTTCTTGAATCTTACGTGTTTTCTCTACAATATGCTCATTTGGATTCGCAATATTATCTTTGAAAAACTGCTGCCATTCTGTATCAGAAAAATGATAATCATTTAATTCCTCTAGTTTATTACGAAGATTTAAAATCAAGTCATTTTCTGTATAAATTGATAAATATTCATATCCTTGTTCACATAACATTCGAATAAATTCTTGTTCCAGTTCAGCCTCACTTTGATAACTGTCCGAACGTTTTTTAACTGGTTCATATTCTGTAACAACCGTATTTTCTGATGTTTCAGCTACAATATTAAAATATGGCACATACTCATCTCCTTACTTTTGCAATTCTTTAAAGGTTAGCAGTTTATCTCGATAATATTCATATTGTTTTTTACGTGCTTCTATTTCAGCCGGAAGTCCTATGGATAAATCATTACAAATGCTGTCAAAACGATCTAAAATATCTGTAATCTTTTGTTGTTCCTCTATTGTTGGAATAGCTATTGAAATATTTAAAATATCATTTTTTCGCAAGTTTGTTTGATCTGCTCCATTATCGTATCTTAAAAGTTGTCTGTTTCGATTTAAAACATAATACAAATATTTGGTACTTATTAAATGTGTTCTATTTACAGTAAAAGCTCCAATTCGTTGATTTAATGTATACTTGTCATTTTCCTCTACCAAATAACATTTTGCTAATGCACGCCCATTTGGTAAATCACTCATGACCATAAGAATATCATTTTTATACAATGGACAAATCTGTTGATCTGAATATTTTTTTACTTCTCCATTTGTAGATACAAATTTGGAATTTACAACAATATATTTTCCGTTGTCAATAATATTTTTTTCGTGTCCTTTTCCATTTCTGAAATCAACGATATCATCTAATTTTACAACAGCATATCCAAAAACATATTGTAAAAGTTTAATTACATTCAGCTCTGTCTGTCTGTCTGTCTGTCTGTCTGTCTGTCTGTCTGTCTGTCTGTCTGTCTGTCACAATCGTGTTACCTTTTTCTGCGAATGTCAAGAGTAAATCGCGATAATATTCATATTGTTTTTGTCTTGCTTTGATTTCAGCTGGTAAACCTATATTTAGATCATTACAAATAGATTCAAAATTATCTAATACTTTAACTAATCTTTTTTGTATATCCTTAGGTGGAACAGGAACCTTATATGCTAATACTTTTTGAAAATCTAAAGAATCTACTGTTCCGCCCTGTTTTTTTGTTTTTAATAAAATATCTTTTCCTTTACCTTGTATCACATGAAAAGCATATCTTGGCAGAATCTCATGATTTACAACAAGAATTTTAATATCTTGATTTACCGTTGTTTCAAAAGGCACATATGCAACTGGAAATGTATGCTTTAAAATTCCAGAACGTGTCACTATTGCAATACTATTAGGCGGATAAACTTTCATAGATGCTTCTTTTACTGCTTTTTGTGTAATATGATTTTGCGTATCTTCTAATGTTGAAACTTTCATATCTTTTGATGAAATCCATGGTATGACACCATCTTCCCAAAATTTTCTTTCTGCCGTAGAAGGTGTTTTTCCTCCTGACCATTCTCCTAATTCAGAAAGTGGTTTCATTGCATATTTTTTATTTTGAGAAAGTAATTTATTTCTATAAAATTCATACTGTTTCCTTCGAGCTGTAAGCTCGGCTGTAAGCTCGGCTGTAAGTAACGTGAACGAGTCCAAAATATGAACTATTTCACATTGTACCTCCAAAGGAGGTACAGGCAGCTTATACTTCATAACCACATCCTTATCGCCTCTCGGCATTTTAGCTCCCCTTGAATTTTGTACATCATATAAGAAAAATTTTTCTGAAGAAATTACATAATACAAAAATTCGGGAGTGATTTCAGTTCGGTCATTGATTTGAATTGCTAATACATCCCCATTGGTTCCTCCAATACAATCTGACAACCATATTTTTCTCAAATATGGTCTAATATTACCTATTAGAATATCTCCAATTTCAAACCGAATTACTTTTCCACTGTTTGGTACGCTACTAGCAACAGTTTTCCCCTGCTTATTTTGAAGTAGGTTTTCAACTCCTACATAAGTATTTTTATCAATCTCAGTAATGTCAATCCTTTTTTTTGCATAATGTGCAATCTCATTCAGTTTCTTATATTGCACTCCAGCCGGACAAAGTTCTTCAATCAACTCATCTAATTTACTCATCGCATTCTCCTCACTATTTTTTCATGCGAATAATCTTCAACTTGCTTTCTTAGTATATATTCATCACTCTCTATATAGCTATCATCATATTTAACCTTTGCTATTGGTGAAAAATAATATCCATATCTCGACAATGCTGGAATATAATCACTCCCACTGGCACATATCACTTTTGCTGTGTTTTTTCCTTTTTTGTCTCCTAAGCGTAAGCTTACCTCACGAAGTGAAAGCTTCTTAAATCCATTTTCAAAGAATAAAAAACAAACGCCTCCTTCTTTAGCT